>CDZQ01006174.1_pt1 | contig 22108 bp, 26 predicted proteins | sample 554831 | NCBI WGS metagenome assembly CDZQ01 (sample SAMEA3182112, study PRJEB8094) | gut metagenome | biome: human; feature: gut; material: Stool; isolation source: human stools | place: Canada | collected 2013-05-06
CCAGCAGCTCGTTCAGCGTTTCTTCCACACTGCCGCGTACCAGTTCCTTGATTTGACCCTTGATCATTTCCTCATTGAATTGTACAATCTTCTCGGACATAGTTTGCTGTCTCCTTTCGAATGTTTGTGTCGTGACTTCATTCTACCAGAATTCTGCAAACTATGTCCCTTTTTATGCTCTTCCCAATTTGCGCAACTTATTGTACCTTATTCAAAGGCTGTATGAGCAGACAAAGGATTTCCGTCAAGCGGTCAGGCTCGCGCCACAGCGCATCAAGGAGGTATTTGCAGAGATTTTTGCGAAAGACCGGGAGGAACGAGAAGTGTAGCGCACATTACGCCGCAGCGTGAAAAAGCGCGACGAGCGCGAACGCTGATCTGCACCTTGAAAATTGAATATCGTGGAGATACCCACCATGCCCGGTAAGGACATCCAGAAGGAAACTCACGACATTGAACTTCCGCAGGCTATCATAGATTCCTTTGCCCGTTTCCTTGTTCCAGAGATACGGAAGTACTACGAAAGCGAGCAGGGGCAAAGGGAGTTTGAGGAATGGTTGGAGGAACAAGAAAAGAAACACTATGAACTATAAAAGCGGGAGACATAATTATCTCCCGCTTTTTATATTGGGTAATTCAAAAATTAACAGGAATACACAAAAAAATATCCATTGACACAATATGTTTTTATATTATAATAGACCTACATTCTGTTGTTTTTGCCTAGGAGGTGGTGTGCTTGTGAGCGAGATTGCAACCAATGTATTTGCTTCAAAAGAGTATTATTTGTTGCGTTGGATGGAACAACACCAAACTGAAACTGCCGCTGGGCGTTTTGTTAAGTTTTCACAGAATGAACTTGCCGATGAATATGGGAGTAGTCCGGCAACAATGAACAAGATGCTTACGAACCTTCGAAAAACAAATTGCGTACAACAGAAAAAGCGAGGCACCTATTATGTGACGGACGCGGGGCATAAAGTGCTTAAAAAAATGAAAGAACTTGAGGCAATAATCTTGGAGGCAAACAATGGCGATTCGAACTGAAACCGAAACTGTTATTAAGAGAATTCTCCCTTTTTTGAACAGACGCGGCTATGACACACTAAAAGATTTAGACTTTAAGACAGCGGCAACGATTACTAATAGCTATGGTTATAGGGACATCAGCGATTATCGACACTGAAATCGATGGAGCAGTTGGTATGAACAGCGGCATATTCAATAATCCTTTTATGATATGGGGAAGGTATAGGAAGAAGCTGTTCCGTTATTATCTGCCTGTATCATTTCAGTTTCATCATACCCAGATGGATGGCGCTCACGCGGGAAGGTTTCTGGCTAACCTGCTGAATGAGATCAGCCAGTTGAAATAGATTAATTCCAGTATCGCTCGATAATCGGAGGTTGCTATAAAGCAGATATCGAATAAGGAATATGAGAGGTACCGGCAGCACCAGACGGATAAGCTGCATGGCCGGATTCTGACACCGGACGGCCTCCGCGTCGTCTGCGCCGGTCTGGACAACGATCCGGAAAAGATCGGAAAGCACGTGCTGGAGATGCTGGCGAAGTTCAGAAATGAAGGTGACATAGAATGAAGGGATTTACCAGAAGCAATCCGTATCTCTCCCTCTGCGGACTGAATTGCAAACTGTGCTCGATGAATATCTCCGGGCATTGTGGAGGCTGCGGATTTGGGAATCAATCCTGCCCTATTGCCAGATGCAGTCTGGAGCACGGGAGCCCGGAGTATTGTTTCCAGTGCTCGGAATACCCGTGTGAGCGGTATGCGCATATTGATGAGGCCGACTCTTTCATCACGCACATGAACCAGAAAGCTGATCTGGAGAGAATGCAGAGAATCGGCGAGGAAGCCTATAATGCAGAGCAGGTGGAAAAACGTCAGATACTTGACCGGCTTCTCGCTGAATACAACGATGGACGGAAGAATACACTGTTCTGCCTGGCTGTCAATCTGCTGCCGCTGGAGGAGCTTAGGACGGTTTTCGTGGATGGTGACCTTCAACTGCCGGTCAAAGACAGAGCCAAACTGATGGAAAAGCGGCTGAAGGAAAAAAGCAGCGTCGAGCTAAAACTGCGGAGGAAATGATGTAATCAGATTGAAATTGTCTCTTGACTCTGCCATTGTGGCAGGCATTACAGTATTTTTCAGTTGGGAGGTACATTATGAGTAAATATGAACCGCTGTGGAAGTGGATAAAGGAAAATGGAACGGATAGTTTTAAACTGACGTTTGAAGAAATAGAGAAGATTGCCGGTATACCGATTGACCATTCATTCCTGAATTACAAGAAAGAACTGCTGGATTACGGATTCAAGGTGGGAAAGATATCGCTGAAGGAACAGACCGTGGCCTTCAGTAAGGAGATCCCCTCATGAAAAAATGCGAAATCGGCGACCTGTCGAGGATACTGTGTTTTTACCAGCTTGTGATCAGGGAAACAAGCGATATGCCACGTTATGGCCGGTGGATTTACGGTCTGCATCCTACAGAAGAGATGGTTGAAGATTATGTCCGGCAGGGAGTGATGTATCGTTTGGAAGATGGACAAGATATCGCAGCCGTTGTCGCAGTAACACCGTACCAGGGAGAGGACTATCACGGAATTGACTGGCAGGATGAACTGGCAGATGATGAAGTTGCTGTTGTGCATCTCCTTGCCGTGAATCCGCATTTTCAAAAACGCGGATATGCGAGAACGGCAATGAAAGAAGTAATCGAACTTGTGAGGGAAAAGAGTGTTAAGGCTGTCAGGCTCGACGCGCTGGAGTGCAATGCCCCTGCGCACAGGCTATATGAATCGCTTGGTTTCAAAAAACGTGATGTTCGCCGCTAGTATGCACCAAATACGGGATGGATTGATTTTTATCTGTTTGAGTATCTTTTGTGATAACGCATAGAAAGGATTGCTGTATGAAATACGCAGGAACTCTTATAGCAGTAAAAGATATGGAGATAAGCAAACGTTTCTATCATGATGTGCTGGGGCTTGACGTGGCTGCTGACTTTGGCGCAAATGTGATGTTGGATGGAGGCATTTTTCTGCAGACCTTGGATACTTGGGAGCAGTTTATCAGAACAGATAATGTAATCCTTCAAAATAACGCGGGAGAAATGTATTTTGAGGAAGAAGATATCGACGCTTTCTCAGAGCATCTGAGATCTTTTGAAATAAACTATGTACATGAATTGTTAGAACATCCTTGGGGTCAGCGTGTTGTCCGCTTCTATGATCCTGACGGCCATATCATTGAAGTCGGTGAGATGATCAAGGCAGTCATCGAACGCTTCCTTAAAAGCGGCATGACGCTTGAAGAGGTTGCAGAACGAATGGACGTGCCTGTGGAGTATGTCAGAAACGTTATAGGATTCTGACAAAGTCGGAATGGAGAATTTCCATATGCACAAAGAAGGTAAATGGGCAACGAGCATTCTTGAATTACAGGGGCCGGATGGGAAGTGGGGCTGTTTTCATTCGTTATCTCAGTTTTATCATGCTTCTATGACTACGGAGCAGGCTCTCAGAAGGCTGGAGCGGCTGGGATTTACCATAGAAGACGAACCTATTAAGAAGGCTCGTATATGAGCGATTGCCTTTCCGGCAAGAATACGACCCCGGACAGACGTGAAAAGATACATGATTGGGATGTTTTTACTGCATTGATCCTGTCGACCTGGATCAGGCGCTTCACTTCAGACAACACAGCAGCGAATATGACTGCCGAACAATGGGCGGCTGTCGTGACAGCAGCCTTCGAGAAAGGAACTTTCGACAGAAAGGCTTATGAAACTGCTTATCGGGATATACTGCGTCCCAGTGGAGGACGGCTTTTAAATCCGGCTAATTTCTACCCGGTTTCCCTGCTTAACGGATGTCTTAACATAGAAGCTGAAGAAGCCTTCGTTGAATGGCTGATCACCCAAGAGGACGGCATTTATTATATATATACGGTAACTCTATCAAAATCCTTCCCGAAATGTTTGAGAGCAGACAGGCAAGCCGCTTTCTGGGAGCTGTCGAACTGCTGGCGGATTACAGTTGCGCAGGAAATAAACTTAAGTATGTGGCTGATTGGCTTGAAGCAAACAGGAAACTAAGCGGCAAATGGGACATGGGACCAGCGGCAAAGGATCAGATATATTTCCCTCTCCGATGACTGGCGATCGAAAAGTTCTCGGGAAAACGACTGTACGGAGCGGATTGATCAGCTCATGAAGAAGCTTAAAGGAGAGGCATGAGTATAAACCGATCCAGCTTTTCGGGATGAGTGGAGGTCGCCATGAAGCAGATATCGAATAAAGAATATGAGAAGTACCAACAGTACCAGACCGATAAGCTTCATGGCCGGATAATATTGCTTTTTGTCAACTTGACTCTTTAGGTTATGCCGGATCAGGAGATAAACTACGAGGAATCAATTCACCAAAGCTTCTTGATGAAATAGCACATAGCGTTATGGACTCAACGCTCGGATCGCCGCGTGTAGGATATCATTGGAGTGCCTATGACGTCGATGCAACAGTGGTGGGTAACAGTGATTATGCGCGCCTTGACTATAAGTATTGGGATTCAGAGGTTCGTCAGAAAATAGAAGGACTTCGAACTAAAGGCAACTCATAGTGGGGAGAATCTCAATATAGTAAAGAAAAATGATGTTCTTATTGCTTCGACCAGGGATGGAACCCTTGGTAAAGCGTGCGTTTATGATGCAGATTATTCAGCTATTGCTGACGGACATGTCACCATAATTCGAGTTGATAAACAAAAGATATATCCGTATTATCTTGCTGACTACATCCGAAATGGGTTTGGCGCAATTCAAGTTAATCTGCTCTATACTGGCTCGACGGGGTTAATTGAATTGATTCCAGAGCAAGTTGATTGTCTGGTTATCGAAACTCCAGTATTTGAGGAACAAGTTCGTATTTCCGGAGAAATCCGAGCGCTTTAACACAGGTACATGGATAAACTGAACGAAGCAGAGACTCTGCTAAAGCAAGCTAAGGAAATAATCTAATAGATGGACAGAGGGTCAAGGCGCAAAACCTTGACCCTCTGTTTCTGTGTTGACATTACAGCCACACCAGTACGGCGAAACCACCGCGGAAATAATAGGTGTTCGTGTAATGTCCATTTGGTGGAGCCGAGGAGAGTCGAACTCCTGTCCGAAGACCCGTCCACAAGACTTTCTACGAGCGTAGCCGATGCTTTAGCGTTCCCTCCATCCGGCCCCCAGCGGCAGGGTCAGGATTTTAGTAGCTTCATAAGATCCCACCTGCGGCAAAGCTTATGCAGGCTGGTTCCCCACATTGATGACGCCCGTGATCCCGGTCGTGGGCAACCGGGGACGGACGGTCACTGCTTAAGCAGCGACGGGTACGAAATTAGATTCGTCAGTTGTTTTTTAATTTCCCGCTTTTAACGAAGCGCGGGGCTTCGGCTCGCTTATCCGGCTTCAGCGATCCCCGTCGAAACCATTTACGGCCCCATACAGGATGCCGCCGTACCCTGCGGCATCCTGTGGCTGCGCATTTGCTGCGCTGTGCTTATATTATATCATAAACAACGCAAAATGCTCAATCCACATTCTTCATCCGGCGCTCGATGTCGCGCTTGGCATCGCGCTCCGCAAGATCATGGCGTTTGTCATAAAGCTTTTTGCCCTTGGCAACGGCAAGTTCCAGCTTCACAAGGCCGTCCCTCAGGTAAAGCCTGAGCGGAATCAGGCTGTACCCATCCGCCTGTGCAAGGGACTGGAGTTTGCGGATCTCCTGTTTATGCAGCAATAGTTTTCTTTGGCGGAACGGATCCGCGTTGAAAATGTTCCCCTGCTCATAGGGGCTTACATGCATGCCAATGAGAAACGCCTCGCCATTTTTTACCTGTGCATAGGAGTCCTTCAGGTTCACCTTGCCTGCACGAATGCTTTTCACTTCGGTGCCGACAAGCGCCAAACCGCATTCGTATGTGTCTTCAATGAAATACTCGTGCCTCGCTTTGCGGTTTTCCGCAATTTGCCGCACGCCCTTCTTGACCGGCAATGCCTTCCCCCCTTCCATAATGCGGTCTATATTATACTATTTCTCTGGATCCTTTGCAACTTTCCCCGGGTTCTTTGCACGCCGGCGCCGCTTTGACGGCTGTTTGCCATCCGCAGGCTTCGGTTTCTCCTCCGCCGCCTTCGGTTTTTCCTCCCCGTTCTTTGGCTTGGGTGCGCCGCCGTTTGCACTCGGGACCAATTCAAAGTCCACGTTGCTGTTTTCCAAATCCACCCCTGCTACACGCACGCGTACAAGGTCGCCGAGCCGGAACACGCGCTTTGAATTCCTGCCCACCATGCGATAATTCTTCGCATCGCAAACATAAAAATCCCCTGCGATAGAGGTCACGCGCACCATTCCCTCAACCGTGTTGCCCAGCTGCACAAAAAAACCATACTGCGCAACCCCCGAAATAATCCCCGTTTCGACCGTGCCGATGCGCGATTGCATGTATTCGCACTTCTTTAAATCATCCGCCGCACGTTCAGCCTCCATGGCTGCGATCTCCCGCTCCGAGCAATGGCGGGCGATCTCTTCCAGCGTCTCTTCATAACGTGCAATACGTTCTTTTGTCATCTCTCCGCGCAGCAGCTCGCGCAGCATCCGATGTACCATCAGGTCCGGATAGCGGCGGATTGGGGAGGTAAAGTGACAATAGCACGGTGCAGCAAGCCCAAAGTGCCCCAGACATTCCGGCGCGTACCGTGCCTTGCGCATGGAGCGCAGCACCACGCGGCTTATAACGTTTTCTTCTTTTGTTCCTTTTGCTTTTTGCAGGATCTTCTGAAACGTCTGAGGTTTCACATTGCCAATGTTCTTAATGCCATAACCAAGCGTGTTAAGAAATGTATTGAGATCCGCAAGCTTTGTTTTGTCCGGCGTTTCGTGCACGCGGTAAACGAGCGGCATCCCAAGTTCAAACACGTGCTGTGCAACGGTTTCATTTGCAATCAGCATAAACTCTTCAATCATGCGGTTGGAAACACCGCGTGATGCAATGGAAATATCCGTTGGTTTACCCGCAGGATTGAGCGTGATTGCCGCTTCGTCCAAATCAAAGTCGATGCTGCCCCGCTTCACCCGCTGCGCATTCAAAAGTTCCATTACTGTGCGCATTTCCTCCAACATCGGAACAACATCCGCATATTTTTGGCACAGTGCAGTATTGCCGTCAAAAATCGCATTTACGTCGTCATATGTCATGCGATGTGCCGTCTTGATCACGGTTTCCGAAAAGCGGTGTGCCGTTACCTTGCCGTTTTTCCCGATCTCCATAAAGCAGGAGATCGTAAGCTTTTCCGTGCCTTCGTTAAGCGAGCAGACTCCGTTGCTCACATCCGGCGGAAACATGGGAAGAACCCGGTCCGGGAAATACACGCTCGTGCCGCGCTTGTAAGCATCCGCATCAAGCGCTGTTCCTGGCTGCACATAATGGCTCACATCCGCAATATGCACGCCAAGCAGCCACCCATCCTTGAGCTTTATAAGGGATACAGCATCGTCAAGGTCCTTCGCATCCGCACCATCGATGGTGATAATTGGCAGGTTCCGCAGATCCTCACGCCGCGCAACCGTATCCGCATCGACCGGTTTGTTCAGGCTGCGTGCCTGGCGGATTGATGCTTTTGTAAACGTTTCGGGCAAATCCAGCCGGCGAATCACAGAAAGGATGTCCGTCCCTGCCTCATCCTTCCCGCCAAGCACCTCGGTAATTTCTCCCATCAGCGGGCGGCGGCCATCCGGATACTGCGTAATCTTTGTGACAACCTTATCGCCATGCTTCGCGCCTCCTGTTGCCGCCTCATATACCAGCACATCCATATAGAGCCGCGTATCGTCCGGAATCACGTACCCGCCGGGCGCACCGTGGCTTTGTTCAAATGTGCCTACAACAGCGCTCTGCGCACGCACAGCGATCAGCATAACCTCCGCTTCCGCGCTGCCGTTGCGGCTGACCGTCTCCGTTGGCCTTACCCAGACCTTGTCGCCATGCATTGCGCCATGCATCGCATCTGCGGGCACAAACATATCGGGGCTGCCATCCTCCGGAATAAAAAAGCCATATCCGCGGGCATTGCCCTGCATGCGCCCATAGATGAGCCCCGTCTGTTCCGGCAGCGCCAATTTGCGTTTACGCGTCAGAATCAGCCTGCTTTCAGAAAGCAGGCGTTCCACAGCCATCGCGGCTGCGTCGCGCTCCTCCGCCTCAAATTCTTCTAAAAGCGTTTCCGGCGCAAGCGGTTTTCCTTCGCGGCGGAGCGCTTCGATCACTCTGTTTTCCATTTCGTTTTCCTTCGTTTCCTTTCACCTTCTTTTTTCAGTATCAGAGGGTTCCCGCTTTCGCGCGTTTCAACGCAAAAAAGTGTGCCGGCAAAATGCAGGCACACCCAAGAAATCGTGAGGTAACTCAGCCGATGATCATCATCGCAATCGCCAACACGCCGATAACAGCGCCCAATACGATGGTGATCTTCTGAAGCTTAGCTTCCCTGCTGGCCCTGCGGCCGCGCGCGGTGAACGAAGCGGTATCGCCGCCGAAGGCGCCGCCAAGGCCCGCGCTCTTGGTCTGCTGCATCAAAACCACGGCGATTAACGCCACGGAAGCAAGAATGAGGACTATGTTAACGATTATTCCTAACGTTTCCATAATATATACAACCTCCTAATTGACTGCAAGGGGCATTATACCATGCGGATGCCGAAAGCGCAAGCATTTTCACCGCATCCGCATGGTTTTGCACGCATTTTGACTTTTTCGGCAAACTGAACTCACGGTTCAAGGAGACTTCTGCCCGACATCTCCTCCGGGACAGGCAATCCCATCAGCGCAAGCAGCGTGGGCGCAAGATCGCACAGCCTTCCGCCCGTGCGGAGCTTTGCCTCTTTCCGCATATCATCCACAAGAATAAGCGGCACAGGGTTCGTAGTATGCGCGGTAAAGGGCTCTCCATCCGGCCCAACCATCTGCTCGCAGTTACCGTGGTCCGCCGTGATGATGGCACGCCCCCCTGCTTTAAGGATTGCAGAGACCACCTCGGCCGCGCATTCGTCCACCGCGTGCACCGCCTTCACGGCAGCCTCCATCACGCCCGTATGGCCAACCATATCCGGATTTGCGAAATTCAGGATCATCACATCATACTTGCCGCTTTCGATGCGCTTTACGGCCTCCGCCGTTACCTCGTATGCGCTCATTTCAGGCTTGAGGTCATAGGTCGCAACCTTGGGGGACGGGATCAGCGCGCGGTCTTCGCCCGGATTGGGCGCTTCCCCCCCGCCGTTAAAAAAGAACGTTACATGCGCATATTTCTCCGTTTCCGCAATGCGCAGCTGCGTTTTATTCATCGAAGAAATATATGCGCCGAAGGTGTTGGAAAGGTGCTCCGGCTTGAACGCCACATGCACACGCGTGCCAAAGGTCTTATCGTATTGCGTCATGCAAACATAGTGCAGCGGGAAGAACCCTTTTTTGCGGTCAAAGCCATCGAACTCCGGCAGGATAAACGCACGGGTAATCTCCCTTGCCCGGTCCGGCCGGAAATTGAAGAAGATCACGCTGTCATTCGCCCGAACCGTGCCAACCGGCGCGCCGTTTTCTGTAATGACCACAGGAATGATAAATTCATCCGTCACACCTGCATCGTAGGAAGCTTGCATTGCCGCCTCGGGATCCTCCGCTTGAATGCCTTCGCCATAAACGAGCGCCGCATATGCTTTTTCCACGCGTTCAAAGCGGTTGTCCCGGTCCATTGCGTAATAACGCCCCATCACGGTCGCAATTTTACCGCAGCCAAGCGCTTTCAACTCGTTTTTCAGCGCATGGATATATCCCTTGCCGCTTTCAGGCGGCACATCGCGCCCATCCATGAAGCAGTGGATGAATACGTTTTTCAGGCCGTTTTCGCGCGCGAGTTTTACCAACGCATAAAGATGCGTTAAGTGGCTGTGTACGCCTCCATCGCTGCAAAGGCCATAAAGATGCAGGGCGCTATTATGCTTTTTGCAGTTTTCCACCGCGCCAAGGAAAGCTTCGTTGGAGAAAAAATCTCCATCTTCAATGGACTTTGTAATGCGCGTCAGTTCCTGATAAACCACCCGCCCTGCGCCGATGTTCAGGTGGCCAACCTCAGAATTGCCCATCTGGCCGGCAGGAAGGCCAACCGCGTTCCCGGATGCTTCAATCTGCGTATGCGGGTATGCATTCCAAAGCTCCCGGATATGCTTTACACCGTCCGCACGGATCGCGTTTCCATCGACGTTCTCCCGGCAGCCAAAGCCGTCGAGAATAATTAATGCAGTAATCTGTTTCATTTCGCCCCTCGGTAGTTCACAACCCTAGCGAAATCCTCCGCCTTCAAGCTTGCACCGCCGATCAGGCCGCCGTCTATCTCCGGCATGGCCATCAGTTCGGATGCGTTCTTCGGGTTCATGCTGCCGCCATACTGGATACGCACAGCTTCCGCCGTTCCGGGGCAATAGAGCCGTTCCACCGTTTTGCGGATGCAGGCGATCGTTTCATTGGCCTGTTCCTTCGTTGCGGTTTTCCCGGTGCCGATTGCCCAGATGGGTTCGTAGGCGATTACAAGCCGTTTTACATCCCCCGCCGCGATGCCGGATAGTGCAGCCTCCGTTTGGGCGGAAACGACCTGTTCCGTCTCGCCCGCTTCGCGCTGGGCAAGGGATTCGCCTACGCAGATGATGGGCGTAATGCCGGCTGCAATGGCAGCCTTTGCGCGCCCGTTCACGGTTTCATCCGTTTCTCCAAAGTACTGCCTGCGTTCGCTGTGTCCGACGATTGCATACGCAACGCCTATTCCCTTGAGCATTGCCGCACTGATCTCGCCCGTGTATGCACCTTTTTCCGCCCAGTGAACATTCTGCGCGCCGACAAAGAGATTCGTACCCTTTGTCAGTTCCACCGCAACAGGGAGATCAACAAACGGCGGGCAGATGACAACATCGCACGCCGCATCCGCCACAAGGGGGATTAACGCCGCAATCAGTTCTTTTGCCTCTGCGGGCGTCATGTTCATTTTCCAGTTTCCCGCAATGATGGGTTTGCGTTCCATACTTCTTTCTCCTTTTATTTCGAAAGCTTATTTGTCGTTCAGTGCGGCTACACCGGGAAGAATCTTTCCCTCCAGGAATTCAAGGCTTGCGCCGCCGCCCGTGGAAATATGCGTCATCCTGTCCGCAAAGCCAAGTTTTTTTACCGCAGAAGCAGAATCGCCGCCCCCGATGATCGTCGTGCCTCCGCATTCTGCACAGGCCTCTGCCACAGCGGCCGTGCCTTTTGCAAACGCAGGGAATTCAAACACGCCCATCGGGCCGTTCCAAATAACGGTTTTCGCCTTTTTGATTTCTTCCGCAAAGAGGCGGCATGTTTCCTCGCCGATGTCAAGCCCCTGCCAGCCCGCCGGGATTGCATTCGACTTTACGGTTTTGTGCTGCGCGTCCGCAGAGAAGTTGTCCGCCACAACGGTATCCACCGGCAGCAGCAGCTTTACGCCCCGCTCTTTCGCTTCCGCCATCAGCTCGCCTGCAAGCCCGATGCTGTCCGCATCGAGCAGAGAATCGCCGATTTCATATCCCATTGCCTTGAAAAACGTGTACGCCATGCCCCCGCCGATGATAAGCGTATCGCACTTCTGCAGCAGATTCTTGATGACGCCGATTTTATCCGCCACCTTTGCACCGCCGAGAATCGCAACGAACGGGCGTTCCAGCTTTTCCAGCGCATCACCCATGATGGAAAGCTCTTTGCCAATCAGGAAGCCGGCAACGGCGGGAAGGTAGGCCGCAACGCCCGCCGTGGAGGCATGCGCACGGTGCACGGTGCCGAATGCGTCTGAAACATAGAGCTCTGCAAGAGAAGCAAGCTCCTTTGCAAATGAGGAGTCGTTCTTTTCCTCTTCTTTGTGGAACCGCAGATTTTCCAAAAGCAGGATCTCACCATCGTTAAGCGCCATAGCCTTTCTTTTGGCCTCCGGGCCGATACAGTCCTCCGCAAAGCCGATCTTTACGTTAGGAAGGAGCTGCGCCAAACGCACCGCTACGGGCTTTAGGGAAAACTCCGGCTTGGGCTCACCCTTCGGGCGGCCGAGGTGAGAGCAGAGAATCACGCGCGCCCCGTGTTCAAGCAGGTAGTTTACCGTGGGCAGAGACGCTGTGATTCGCTTGTCATCCGCGACCTCGCCCGCATCGTTAAGCGGCACATTGTAGTCCACGCGGACCAATACACGCTTGCCTTTCACGTCAACATCCATAACGGTCTTTTTCGCCATTTTGATCTATCCTCCCAAAAAACAATACTATGCCTATTTTTACCGATACTATTTTAACACATACGGCCAAGATTGCCAATTTGTGAATTTCAATATCTCCCCTGCCCGTCATTATAGACGGTTTGACATGCCTGTGATATAATGCGCATATGAAACGCCTACTCGCATTTTTTATTATATCGGCACTGCTTTTTGCCCTCTCTGCCTGCGGATCGGATGCGCCATCCACTCCGCTCGTGGATGTTGGTGCTTCCCCTGCGCTTTCCGGAGCGGACAGCGTAGGTTCAGACGCCGCTGCGTTCAACGCTGAGAACGGAAAAACTCCGGCCGCGCGTGTGGATGATACGGCTGCGGCCGTATATAACGGCACGGAAGGCATCACGCTTTATGGCGCAGCAGCCTATACCAACACGGGCGATTGCCCCATCACCATCGAATCTGCCGTTTTCACCTTTACTGCCGGTGGCGAAACCTTTGAGCACAGCTTTGTGCCGCCGCTTGCTGAATACGCCGTGCTGATGCCTGGTGAAACCTCTTTCCTGACGGCTTGGGTCCCTCAGGCTTCGGAAACCGCGCTTTCCGCCGGAATGGAGGTTTCTCTTTCCGTTTCGCTTACCCCGCGCCGCGCAGAGGCCGCACGCACTTTGCTCCTTGTGGATCGCCTCTACCTTGCGGATAATTACCCCAACTTTACCACCCTCTCCGGCCGCATCACTTGCGCAGGCGCATTGGGTTGTGAAATGAACATCATCCATATCGGCTTCTATGATGCCGAAGGAACGTTCCTCGGGGCGTGGTATTTTACAAAGAATACGCTTCTTGAAGGGGAGGAATCCAAAAACTTTGTGGTGCAAATGCACGGCCTGCCGCTTGATTCGCTGGCCGAACGTGCAAACTCGGTCAGCGCCATCGGATTTGGTTTTACGCTGTGATTTCCCTGCCGCCATTTGGTACGAACACGAAAGGGTGATGCGTCTTCTGATGCATCACCCTTTTTTCGCCGGGAAGTGCCCGCGACCCACCCTCACGGCAGGACCGGCGCTGCGGTAAAAACAATAAACGTAATTTTTGCAGATGTTACGATGCCGGGATCACATTGCTTCGGGGATTTGAACCCCGCGCGTCCCCGCGCGCTACCATCTGTGCCGCTTCCTTCTCAAGCGGCTGAGATCGCACCCGCTTCCTTCCGTTACACGCTTTCCGGCCGGATTTTGTTTTAAAATGATTCCAGAAGTTCCGTGGTCCAGTTTTTCTCCTGAATAACGGCGTCAAGCTCGCGCAGTTCCTTGGATAGCACATCGATTTGCTTCTGCATTGCCGCCACATCCACCGTGCTTTTGATGCGGATTTCACCGATTGTGCGCCGCGTTACAAGCGCGCTCGCATTGTCGCAAAACGTGCGCAGCACGCCGATTTTTCCAGCGAGGCAATCCCGGCGCGCAAGAAGCGCGGTCAGGCTTTCCCCTTGGACATACGTTGCGCTGTTGGTAAGGTTGATGCGTGCAATGAGCGATTCAAGCGCGGCATAAGCCGCATCAAGCGCTTCCAAAAGGGCTGCCGGCTCCTCCGCCGGGCGCTCCCCTTCCTGCACCTGAGCATTGTTCATCAGCCGGCTTTCCAACTGACGTACCCTGGTTTGCAGCTCCGCCCGCTCGGTCAGCGCATTTGCCAGTTTCATATCCGTTCCTCCATCTCTCATGTTTCTTGTTTGTATTATAGCACCGTTCCGTGCGGTGCGCCATTGTGTGCGGCAGACTTTCCCTCGCTCCCGGTTTCTTCCGGCCCGCCCGTTTCCTGTTTTTTTCCGTGTTCCTTTAAGCAGCCGGGCAGGGAACCGGAAAGGATAATTGCCTTTTTTGCGCACCATGGCCCAACGAGCTCATATAATACGGAGGATGAAAGAATGATTGCAAGCAGAATATCTCCCATTTCTTCCGGCAGAATCCGCTTCGCAAGAAATGCAAGGCCGATGGCTACGCCTGCCTGCGGGATCAATGCCAGCCCCAAATAGCGTTTCACCACTTGGTTTTGCCTCGTAACGGCAGCGCCATAGTACGCTCCAAAGTATTTTCCCACAATGCGCACGATCACGTAAACCGCTCCAACAGCTCCCGCTGTGCCAAGCGCGGGAAGCGAAAGGCTCATGCCCGAAACCACGAAAAACATGGATGTAATGGGCGGAGCAAAATCGTTTATTTGTTCAAACAATCCCTCATCCTTTGTGACGTTCACATAGACTGCCCCAAACACCATGCAAGAGAGCAGCGGAGAGACAGCAAAAGCCGCACAAACGCCGGATAACATGAGAAGCATGGCCACCGCAAGGATCAACCGGTTGTCCCGGCTGCGCTTTGGGCTGAGCAGCTTGCTTAGCAGCAAACCGCATAAGGCGCCTAACAGCAACGCACCCGCATTGTACGCGATCGGCCTTGCAAATGCCCATGCACAAAGCCCCTTCACGCCCCCCGCTGATACGGCTGCGGCAGCTGCGCTGAATACCAGGAGGCATACTGCATCGTCAAGTGCAACCACTTGCAAAAGCGTATCTATAAACTTGCCTTTCGCCCCGTATTGGCGAATGGTCATCATTGTGCTCGCGGGTGCGGTAGCCGTTGCAATTGCGCCAAGCAGCACGGTAAGCGCCCATGGCAGAGCGAACAGAAAGCGCAGCACAAGCGCAACCAAAATACCAGCTGCCAAAGCCTCAAACAGCGTCAATACGGCAACGCCTATGCCCGTATTCTTCAGAACGTCCTTTTTAAAAAAGCGTCCGACGCCAAATGCGATGAAAGCAAGCGCGATATCACTGATAAAGCCCATCCGCGCAAGCATCGGTTCCGGCACAAGGCAAAGGCAGCATGGGCCAATCAGGATACCCGCAAGAATATACCCGCTCACATCGGGGAAATGTAATTTTTTTGTGAGGCGTGTAACCAAGAAACCTGCAAACAAAATGATGGAAAGCACCAAAAGCACCCTCGTGGCTTCTCCCATCTGCGCATAAATCTGCTCAATTGCTTTGCGCATCCCATGCGCCTCCTTCCCAAACCGTTTGCCTTACCGAATTTGTTGTGGTATAGTATATGGAACATTCGGCATAATGTAAAATAATAATTATATTTGCCCGTATAAATTATCATTATATATGTATGGAGAATATTTGTCATGATCGATCCCAAGCTTGAAACGCTCTTACGCGTAGCTGAAGCCGGAAGCTTTACGCAGGCGGCAAAATCTCTTTCTCTGACGCAGCCGGCGGTAAGCCAGCATGTGAAGCAATTGGAAAAAGAGCTTGGCGTGCGCATTTTTAACCGCAGCGAAGGCCAGCTCCGGCTCACAGGCGAAGGGGAACTCGTTTTAGGGTGTGCCAAACGCATGCGTATGCTGTACCAAAACCTCCGGCAAAGCCTGAGGGATTATCCGTTGCGCGCGATGCGCCTTTCCGTTGGCATCACGCATACCGCGGAAAGCAACCTGATTGCGGAAGTGCTTGCGCAATATTGCAGCGAAACCCCCGGCGTGCGCCTAACAATCCTTACTGATACCATAAATAATCTTTATGAAAAGCTAAAAACCTACGAAATCGACATCGCGGTTGTAGAAGGAAAAGTGCACGATGCCTCTTTCAATTCCATTTTGATTGATACAGACTGCCTCGTGCTCGCGGTCGCTAACGAAAGCCCGCTTGCGCAGAAAAGCAGCGTCACATTGGATGAACTGAAAAAGGAAAACCTGATTCTGCGCCTGCCAAGTTCCGGGACGCGCAATCTGTTCGTTTCCCACCTTGAGAGCAACGGTATGTCCATTGATGAATTCAACATCATTCTCGAAGTTGATAACATCGCCACCATCAAGGATTTGATCCGGCGCGGGTTCGGGGTTTCCATCCTCGCAAAAAGCGCCTGCTATGACGAGGCCAGCAAGGGCAAGATCCGCCTGCTTCCGGTTGAAAACCTCGGCATGATCCGCGAAGTGAATCTGGTGTATACCCCGGATTTCGGCCATGTGTCCATGCTGCATGACATCGCGCGCATTTACGAGGAATCCCTGCGTTTGCGCCGAAGCGGTGTGCGTGGTATACTGTAATTGCGTATATTAAATTCAGGAGGAATTTATGGTCATCGCTTTGATTGGGGAAAGCTGCACGGGGAAATCCACCCTTGCAGGCATGTTAAAAGAGAAGCTGGGAGCTTTGGTGTTTTCAGGGAAAGACTATCTTCGCCTTGCAAAAGGCGAGGGGGACGCCCGGCAGGCATTTTGCACGCTCCTTGCAGCGCATATGAAGCCGGATGCGGAGCCGTTCATTTATGTCATCAGCGAGAAGGAGCACCTTGCTTTCTTGCCGGCGGGCGCACTGCGAATACTCGTCACGGCAGAGCTTCCCGTCATTCAGGAACGTTTTGCCCGGCGCACGGGCGGCAAGCTTCCCCCACCGCTTGCGGCAATGCTTGAAAAAAAGCACGGTATGTTCGATGCAGAGCCGCATAATCTTCTCATCAAAAGCGGCGAGATGAGCATGGATGCTGCCTGTGCCGCAATTATGGAGCGGATCGCATGAACTCGCAGGCGCTCTCGATCCGTATTCTGGAGTGTGAAGAGAGCAAGGAGCAAATCGCAACCGAGATTCTTTCCGCGCTCCCTGCCTGGTTCGGCATTCCGGAATCCACGGCAGAATATATCCGGGAAAGCAAACATATGCCGTTCTTTGTGGCATACTCGGACAGAGTGCCCATTGGGTTTCTGGCCATAAAGCGCAACACGCATTATGCTGCGGAAGTTTACGTGATGGGCGTTCTGCCCGAGCACCACCGCTGCGGCGCGGGGCGTGCACTCCTTTCGCGCTGCCATGCATGGTGCAAAGCGCAGGGCTGCGAGTTTTTGCAGGTAAAGACGCTGGATGCATCCTTCCCGGACGAGGGGTACGAAAAAACGCGCCGCTTCTATGAGGCGATGGGCTTCCGCCCGCTGGAATGCCTGCCGCTTTGGGGCGAATCCTGCCCCTGCCTTATGATGGTTCTGGCGCTTTAGGCGAATTCGCTTTCAAAAGCCAACAGGGGACGGCAGCATAATTTGCGCCGTCCCCTGTTGCTTTTTCCTAATGGCCCCTTATTTTCCGCAGAATATCTCCCGCCTGCACCGGCTCAATGCAGCCAATGTGGAGGCGCTGTTTTGGATGCGGTGCAGTCTGTTGCGTTTCCCCCGCCTCGTTGCGGATGCTGCGGACGGTAAATGTGCGCGAAATATCACCCGGAGAAAGGATGGAAAGCACATCGCCGTCAGCAAAACGGTTTCTCTGTTCAACATAAGCAGTCTGCGCTTGCGCATCGTAGGAAAGCACGACGGCGCTGATCTGCGCTTCAGACACATAGTCCGCACTCTGCGGGGCCTGCCCCGCCGCGCCCGGGTCTCCGAAGGCGAAGCCCGTCGTGTACGGCCGGTGGCTCGCATAGTCAAGCTCCTTTGAAAGTTCGGCCGGCAGAGGTTCATCCGGCGCGGCCGCATAGCGGTCAAGGGCCATGCGATATGCGTTTACAACCGTTGCCACATAAGCGATTGATTTCATCCGTCCTTCGATCTTCAGGCTGTACGCGCCCGTTTCGATGACGGCGGGCAGGTGCTCAATGAGGTTCATATCGCGCGCGTTCAGGATATAGGTGCCAAGCGCATCCTGATCAATCCCAAAATACGCGCCGTTGTGCCCACGTTCCCGCAATTCATACGTCCAGCGGCAAGGCTGTGCGCATTCTCCCCGGTTGGAATCCCGCCCTGCGATATAGTTGCTGAGCAGGCACCGGCCGGAATAGGAAACGCACATTGCGCCATGCACAAAAATCTCCAACTCCAGCGCATCCGGCAGCGCGGCGCGCATCTCCTTTATTTCTGCAAGTGAAAGCTCCCGCGCAAGCACGATACGGCAGATTCCCGCCTCGTGCCAGAACATAGCGGCCTCGGCATTGAGCGTATTGGCCTGCGTGCTCAGGTGCAGCGGCAATTCCGGCACGGTGTCCCGTGCAACCCGGATCACGCCCGCATCGTTGACAATGAGCGCATCCGTCCCCGCAGCGCGGATCTGCCGCAGAAGCGCCGGCAGCGCCCGAAGGTCCGTATCGCGTGCAAACGCATTGCAGGCAACATAAACGCGCTTGCCGCGCGCATGCGCATAAGCGCAAGCCTCACTGAGGCCATCCGCAGTGAAGTTGTCCGCATAGTTTCTAAGGCTCATCGCCTCCGCACCGAGATAGACGGCGTCCGCACCAAAGCGCAGCGCCGTCACGAGCCGTTCCATATTGCCTGCCGGAGCAAGCAACTCCGGCAGGACTGTTTTTCTTTCTTTTTTTATTGCGCTGTATTCCATGAATCCCTGTACCGTTCCACGTTGGCATTGTGTTCCTCAAGCGTTTTCGCATAGGCGTTTTCGCCCGTTGTCGCATCCATCAGGCAGAAATACAGGAACCCTTCGGAAACATAATCCTCGTTGGGGTAAAGCGCCGCGCGGATCGCGCGTTCGCCCGGGTTGCAGATCGGGCCGAGCGGCAGCCCATCATGCACATGCGTGTTATAAAGGGAAGGATCCCGCATCTGCTCCTCCGTATAGGTCAACGTTCCGGAAACGTTAAAAATGTACTTAAGCGGCGCGTCGGACTGCAGCTTCATCCCTTTGTTCAGGCGGTTGTGGAACACGGCCGAAACCTTGGCAAAATCGCTTTCCACCTTCGCCTCCTTTTCGATCAGGGAAGCGAGGGTAATAACCTCGTCCATCGTCATGCCAAGCTCTTTTGCGCGGGCGGTGTATTCATCGTTGAACACGTTGCGGAAGCGCAGGAGCAACCGCGTAATGATGGATTTTGCGGACTCATCGGTATAGATTTCATAGGTGTCCGGGAACAGGTACCCTTCCAGCAGGTAATTGCGCGCCTGCGCCGGGTTTTGTTCAATGGCCGTCAGGAACGAGTAGTCAAACGCCTCCCCGGTTTTGCACAGCGCAAGGAACTCCTCCGTGTTGGGGAGCACGCCCAGCGAGACGAGCTTTTCCGCTATGCCCTCCACCGTTGTGCCTTCCGAAATCGTGAGGCGCGTGGTGGCGCGCGGCGGATTGCCCTTGCAGACGATATCGAGAATCTGTCCCACGCTCATGTTGCGTGAAAGCACATAGGTGCCTGCTTTGAGCTTGCTCGTTTTGCCTGTGAAATCCGCATAGATCTTAAATACGGTCTTGCTTGAAATCAGGCCCGGAAGCTGGTTCCCTTCCGCGTCCGTCCCCCCTGCCTCATAGAGGAGCTTCGCAATGCGTGAAGCGCCGGAATTTGAAGGGATTGTAACCGTGATGGGCGTAGCATCATTCGCATCCACCGGCGCAAACAGCTTCTCGAAAGCGACCTTTGCCCCCACAAAGAGCAGCGTAAGGCAAATCCCGAGGCTCAGCAGAAACACGATGAGCGGCCGCATGCGCCGCCACATGCGTTTCATGTCCGGATTGTCGCGGCGCGCTCCGCCGTTGCCGTGCTCCATAGCTATCCTTCCAACATGCCGAGGTCAATATCAATCGCCTCCGCAAGGATCTTGTAAACATCGCCCAGCATCACATTCAGGCGGTATTCAGCGAGCAGATACTCCGAAGCGTCCCGGTTGAGCTGGAGTACCTCGCCGATTTTCTGCAGGCGCTCCATGCAGGCATCATCCTTCTTTCCCTGCACCATCGCGGCCTGTGCCTGCATTTGAAGCTGGTGGTATTCTTTGATGAGCGCCTTTGTCGTTTCATTTGCAAACGCCTTTTCCTGCGTTTGTTTATAGGTTTTGTATTCCTCGCTCTCCGCCAACATTTTGGAAAGCTCTCTTGCCTTGTCGTAAATCATGGATTTCCTCCTTCTGTTTTCTTTTTCGGCCCCGCCTTAATCGATCTCGATGATAATCGGAAAAATCATCGGCGTACGCTTGGTTTTATTATACAAAAAGCTTTTAAGCGACGAACGGATGTTGTTTTTGATGGAAGACCATTCCGAACGATGCGCCGTTTGGAATTGCGCGGCGAGCTCCGTTACGAGCGCGCGCGCCTCCTTTACCAGTTCCTCGGAACTTTTCAGGTATACAAACCCGCGGGAAATGACCTCTGCCGGAGCCGCCAGCTCCCCTGTTTTCTTTTTGAGCAGGATCACCACCGTAAAAAGGCCCTCCTCCGCAAGCAGTTTGCGGTCGCGCAGCACAACGTCTCCGATCTCCCCGACGCTGTTTCCGTCGATCATCACGCTTCCGGAAGGCACCGAACCGTTCAGCCGGATGTCGTTTCGCGTAAGTTCGACAACGCTCCCGATTTCGGAAACCACGATGTTATCCGCCGGGACTCCCATCTCCTCCGCAAGTTCGGCGTGTTGATAAAGGTGGCGTGCCTCGCCATGCACGGGGATGAAATATTTTGGCTTGGTGAGCGTAAACATCAGGCGGAGCTCCTCGCGCCGCGCGTGGCCGGAAACATGCACATCCGCCATGCGGTCGTACACAACCTTCGCCCCTTTTTGGTAGAGCTGGTTGATAACGCGCGAAACGGCAATCTCATTGCCTGGGATGGACGAGGCGGAGATAATAACCGTGTCCCCTTTCCCAATGTTAAGCCGGTGGGAGGCATTTGCCATGCGGAACAGGCCGCTCATGGGCTCGCCCTGGCTTCCGGTCGTAATGACGCATACCTTTTCATCATCAATCCTGCGGAGTTTTTCCACCTCCACAATCTTCTCCACAGGGATGTTAAGGTACCCAAGTTCGCTTGCTACCTTTGCAATGTTCACCATGCTGCGCCCCTGGAAGCAGATCACACGCCCATGTGCAATCGCAACATCCGCAATCTGCTGGATGCGGTAAATGTTGGAGGCAAATGTAGCCACAATTACGCGGCCCTTCGCAATCTCAAAATAGTGTTCAAAGGTCTTTCCGATCTCGCGTTCAGACTGCGTATGCCCGGAAAGCTCCGCGTTTGTGGAATCGCTCATCAGCGCGAGCACCCCTTTTGCGCCGTAATGCGCAAAACGCGCCACATCAATGGGTTCTCCGTCGAGCGGCGTATAGTCCACCTTGAAATCGCCGGTATGGATCAGCGTGCCAACCGGCGTAATGATTGCAAGCGCAACCGCTCCCGCAATGGAATGGCTGGTTTTGATGAATTCTACCGTAAAGCAGCCAAGCTGCACCTTATCCCCCGGAGCAATGCAGCGCAAGTCGGCATTGCGGACTTTTGCTTCGTCAAGCTTGTGTTCAATGAGCGCCATCGTGAGGCGCGTGCCGAACACCGGCGTTTGAAATTTTTTCAGCGCATAAGGAACTGCGCCGATGTGATCCTCATGGCCATGCGTAATGAGAATCCCCCGGAGCTTTTCCGCATTTTTTTCCAGATACGTCATGTCCGGAATCACAAGGTCAATGCCGGGCATATCTTCATCCGGAAAAATCAGGCCGCAATCCACTACTACGATATCCTTTCCGTATTCGATCACGGTCATGTTCTTGCCGATCTCACCCACGCCGCCGAGCGGGATAATTTTCAGCTTTGCTTTTGATTTAGACGCCAAATGACAGCCTCACTTTCTTAAAACCATTCGTTTTATGCAACGGAGCAGGAAGCCCCATATTTATTCAATTATAGTATACTCTTTTTTTCCATTTCTAACAAGCGCCGGAATTTGTGAACAATCGTCGCCATTGTAGGTTTGTCAAACATGTTGGACGGTATAGCAACGAAGGAAAAGGTTGGGAGAGCAATACTGTAAAG
>CDZQ01029848.1_pt1 | contig 22063 bp, 18 predicted proteins | sample 554831 | NCBI WGS metagenome assembly CDZQ01 (sample SAMEA3182112, study PRJEB8094) | gut metagenome | biome: human; feature: gut; material: Stool; isolation source: human stools | place: Canada | collected 2013-05-06
AGCTGAGCAAGAGCGGCCAGTATGCCGCAAAGAAAGTAGAACACGCAAAGTCTTCTGTTCGGGCAAAAGTAGAGCACGTATTCGGTGTCGTCAAGAAACAGCTGCAATTTCGAAAAACGCGATACCGAGGGCTCGAAAAGCAGCGAGCCAAATTCAATATCATGTTCGCATTGGCGAATCTGCTTCTGGCTGACAGGCCCTGCCTGGCGGCTTGAAGTTGTGCGCTCTCGCGAAGAAATGCGCCGGGAAGCCTATGGTTTCCTGCCTGATGGGTGATTCGACAGCTCTTGCCTCAGCAATTGTGCGGTGCTGCCCTATATCTCCGGCGTGCCGCGCCCCGTGCCGGGCGGCGTCCCCTCCGTGGGCAGCTACACGACGGACCAGTACACCGCGACCATTGACTGGAGCCAGTGCCTGGACGCCAATACGGGTACCTTCAAGAACGCGTCCAGCTACACCGTGCCCATCACCATCAAGGCCAATACCGGCTATACCGACAACGGCATCGCGGCCAACGTGTTCAAGGTGAGCACCGCCGACGCGACTACCTCCACGGCGGGCGCCGGGGCCGGCATCACGGTAACGGCCACCTTCAACGTGGACCATGCCGTGACCGTGACCGCCGAGCGCACCACCGTCAACATCGACGGCGTGAACGTGGCCGTGGTCCAGTGCTTCGCCAACGTCAGCAACATGGTCGAGCAGCCCGCTTTCAAGTGGAGCGTGCAGTACAAGCAGTCCAACAGCACCTGGATTCACGAGGATACCGGCGTGCTCAACATCGGCCCCGACGAGATCCTCGACAAGGACATCGTGGTCTGGGCCACCTGCACGGTTGACGGCAAGGCGTACCAGGGCTCCCTGGCGCTGCACCTGGTCAGCGGCACGCAGGAGGACACCTCCATCAAGGCCGTCTTTAACGGCGGTCAGCCCACCAGCGTGCTGGCCGGAACCAAGGCCCAGTACAGCGCCTACGCCACCAACTCCGTGATCGGCGTGGAGTGGGCCATCGAGGGCAACACCAGCGCGAATACCAAGATTGAAAAGATCAACGACAGCACCGCCCAGCTGACGGTTTCCCCCGATGAAACCGCTCCCTCCATCAACGTGGTGGTCTGGCCCAAGCAGGCCCCCGGCGAGCGTGTCAAGACCAATGTGCAGATCATCCGCACCTACACCGTCACCTACACGGACGGCCAGGGCGGCACCCTGTTTGCCGATGTGGTCTACCGCAACCTGCAGCTTGATGCGACGACCCCGAAGTACAACGACGCCAACGTTCCCGTTGTGGCCGGGTGGGAGTTTGCCGGCTGGAGCCCCGCTTACGCCGAGAAGGTGACGGGCAATGTCACCTATGTGGCCCAGTGGAAGACCAGCCCCATTACCCCCAGTCTGCTGGATCTGTTGCCCGCTGACACCACCTTCACCGTCACCTACACCGACGGCGTGGAGGACGCGGTGATCTTCAACGACCAGGCCACCTCCGGCCTGCTGGCCGGGGACGCGACCCCCGCCATGGCCGACCCCGTCCGCGAGGGCTACCGCTTCGACGGCTGGGAGCCCGCCGTGACCGAGACGGTGACGGCCGACACCACCTATACCGCCAAGTGGACGAAGCTCTACACCATCGTGTTCCTGGACGGCACCGAGGAAAACAACGTCGTGCTCAGCCAGCAGGTGGCCGAGGGTGAAAACACCCCGCTGCCCGCCAACCCGACCCGCGAGGGTTACGACTTTGACGCCTGGATTGACCAGAACGGCAACGGCTGGGGCGACAGCGCCTCCAAGCCCGTGACCGGCGACGCGACCTACACCGCCACCTGGCGTGCGCATGACGCCGTGGACGGCGCCGCCGATACGCTGGAGAGCGGCGAGAATACCGGCGTGCGCGTGGTCGTGACCAACGGCGTGGACGGCGGCGTGATCGGCGAATCGACTTCGCAGACCATCATGGACGCCTATGCGTATGTCCAGTCGCTTGCGGCTCCCACGCATCCGAGCGATCCGGCCATGACCTTTGCCGGCTGGAGCGATTTCCATTATGATGACGTAAACGGCGTGGTTACCTTCGAGGCCACCTGGAAGCCGGCCGAGGCGGAGCAGCCTGCCGACACGACCGCCGAGCAGCCCGCGGACACGACCGCCGAGCAGCCTGCCGACACAACCACCGAGCAGCCTGTCGACACGACCACCGAGCAGCCTGCCGACACGGTCGATGGCCAGCCCGCTGTGCCGGTCGACGAGCAGCCCGATGTCCCCGTGCTCTATACCATCACCTACACCGACGGCCAGGGCGGTGAGCTGAGCAGCTATCAGCTGGAGGAAGGCTCGCCCATGCCCGGATGCGCCGCTCCCCAGCGCGAGCTGTTCGTGTTCACGGGCTGGGAGCCCGCCGTGGCCGAGACCGTGACCGCCGACGTGACCTATGAAGCCCGGTGGGCGGATGACTGGAATGCCAACGGCATCCCCGACGCAGAGGATGCGCGCTATACCGTCACCTATCAGGATGGAGACACCGTCCTGAAGCAGGATACGGTGCTCACCGGCATGAACACGCCCGGTTGCGCCGCGCCTGAAGCGGAGGGCATGGTCTTTGAGGGCTGGTCCCCTGCCGTGGCCGGCACCGTGACCGCCGACGCCACCTATGTGGCCCAGTGGAGCGAAGCCGAGGAAGAGACGCCCGAAGCGCAGAAGAGCGAGTCCCAGAGCGAAGAGGGGACCGAAGCCGCCATGCAGGGCAAGGACGGCGAAAAGATTGAGGAGCCCGACGACGAAACCCTTGAGAAGGAATATGAGGAGTTGGCTCAATCCAGCAACATCCATATCTCCTTTGAGAAGGGCGCGTCCCGGATTGGCCGCGGCAAGTCCTCCACCTACGCGGTGAAGGTAAGCGGTGTGCCGGAGGGCGTGCAGGCCTCCATCAGCTGGCGCCTGAGCGGCACCGACCTGACCGCCACCAGCGGCAAGGCCAGCGGCGACGGCTTCCGCGTCTCCGTCGGCGAGGACGAGACCGCTGAAACCCTGCGGGTGGTCGTCACCGTCAAGGTGGGCGACATCACCATCAGCAGAGGCAAGCGTGTGAGCATCGTCGATCCCACCGCTCAGACGGAGGAAGAGAAGGAAGAAGCGGCAAAGCCCGCCGAAAAGCCGACGGATGAGACCGCAGACGATGCGGACGCTTCCAAGGAAGAGGCCTCCGACGCCTCCAAGGAGGAGGCTGCCCAGCCCACCAATCCTTCCGAGATGACGGAGGAGGAAATGGCGCAGCAGGCCATGGAAGAAGGCAACTTCGATCCGGCCGCCAGCAGCTTCTGATGCATAACCAATTCTGCCCCGCGGCGAAAGCCGCGGGGCCTGTTTTTGTAGTATGGAAGAAACTGGGGATGATTGACATTCGATTTCCCCTGGTATATGATTGGAACCGCAATGACGGCAATGCCGTTCCTCAGGGCCGTTTCGCCGGGCGGTCATGAGGGGAAGGCGATCGGTGGGTTGCCGCACAGCCCATGGACGCGGCGGCGATCCCCCTCGGACGGCGGCACGCCGCCCTTTGACAGGAGTGGAAGCAGATGCAGGATTACGGCCATGTGCTCTGTCTGTTCTGTAAGACGGGCAAGGAGCAGAGCGTCGCGCACAGAATCACCGAAGACGGCGTGGGAACCGCGATTTTCCCCCAGCGCATCGCAAAGCGTTACAGCAAGGAACGCAAAGCCTATGAGGAGATCAGGACGGCCCTGCTGCCCGGCTACGTGTTCGTGTATCTGCCTGACGAGGTCCCCCCGGTGAACTGGTGGACGTATTCCGGCGTGATCCGTCCGCTTGGCTACGGAGACGGCCGGCGCGATTATCTGGTGGGCTCGGATCTGGCCTTTGCCCAATGGGTCTGGCAAAAGGAAGGAAATATCAGCCATGTGAAGGTCGTCCAGAAGGGCGACCGAATCGAGATCGCGGACGGCCTGTTTTCCCGCATGCGCGGCACGATTACCCGCGTGGACCGCAGGAAACAGACCTGCTGTGTCGCGTTGGATACGGACAGCATCATCCGGCAGGTATGGCTGCCCTATGAACTGGTTGAGCCGGTCGCTGCCCAGCCCGATGGCCCGGACCGCCCTTGAGGACAGAAACCAATCAAAAACGGCTTTCCTCCGGTTTTTCACGGAGGAAAGCCGTTTTTCTGTTACTTGCCCCAATCAACGCTGTTTTCGCCCGGCCGCACGGACCAGTAGACCACGTTGGGCTGCATCTTGAGGCCGTAGGCGCAGGCCAGCTCGTCCACCGTGACGAACATGAAGCCGCGCTCCAGCAGGTACTCGCCCCACAGGGGTACGGATTCATGCAGATACTCGCCCGTATCGTGACAGAGGATGATGTCGCCCTCGGTCACCTTGTCGCGGAAGGTATAGAAGATGCGCTCGGGGCTCTTGCCGGTATAGTCGTAGGTGTCCACGCTCCACTGGATGATGGGCATGGGCATCCCGGACTCCACCCAGCTGGGGTAGGTGCCGCCCGGCGCGCGGAACAGCGACGCCTCTTCGCCCACCAGCGGCAGCGTCCATTCGGCGCTGAGGGCCAGCTCCCTGAGGCGGCTCTCGTCCGATTTGAAGGACCCACCGCCCCAGTGGTGGAAGGTATGGGTGCCGAAGATGTGATTCTGGTCGTACTGCTTCTGCAGGACGTAGCCGTAGCGCTCCAGCTGCTTGCCCACGGTGAAGTAGGTGCCGCGCGCGCCGATTTTGCGCAGCGCGTCCAGCGTGTAGGTGGAGGGATAGTCCTTGGGCCCGTCGTCGAAGGTGACGGCCACCATCTTCCACCGGCTGTTGTCGGTGGCGGCCAGGCCCGTCTCCGTCATCAGAACGCGCAGGTCGGGATAGAAAAAGCGCGCGTGCGTCAAAGTGACCTTGCCGGGGACGATATCCCCGGCGGCGTAGTGCAGCGTCAGCTCCATGCCGCTCAGGGTGAAATCCGCCGACACGAGAGCCTCGGGCGCGCACAGGCGGTCGATGGCCGCGCTGTCGTGGTCCTCGCCGGGGAAGATGTCCGTCAGGTGCGCCCGCACGCCCTCGGCCAGCGTCTCCCAGGCCCCATCCTCAAACAGGTCGGCCAGGGTCACGCGGCGGCCCGTCTCCAGATCCCAGGTGCGGGTGGTGAAGGCCGTGGAAAGCTGCTGCTCCTCGTAGCTCACGCGCGCGATGGTGAGCGTGCTCAGGTACTTTTCGCCCGTGCGGTAGTAGACGGTGCTGATGTTCAGCACGCTGCCGCGCTTGCCCCGCTTGCGCGGGTCGGGCTGCAGGGCGGGGCTGAACTCGCGGTCGTAGGCGTCCACGATGGCGCGCAGCTCGGCGTTCACGTCCGGGTTGGTGGTGGTCAGGTATTCCTTGTAGACGTAGGCGCTCCCCTCGTCGATCTCTCGTGCGTCCTCCTCCACGGTGACGGCGAAGATGGCCGGCATGGCGTCGTATTTTTCGGGCTCGGCGGCCGCGGAGCCGGCAAGGCATACAAGCGTCAGAAACAAGGCCAGCATGCGCTTCATGCGCTTCAACCTCCTTATCGCAGCAAACGGCGCGCAGGCCCGTTTTCTGGAAGCATGCCGTTTGCTTATCCTATATTTTACAATGGTGCGCGTATAAATGCAAGCGGGCCGCACGTTCTGTCAATTCCTTAACAGATTGGATGGAAGCCCATCTTGAATCCGTCCATGAAAAAGCGCGCCCGGCTTTGAAAATGAACTTTCTTCGGTAAAACGAAAAGGATATGAGCGATAATGGCTTATTGACAAAAGCAAAACAAATTTCTTGCTTTTTTCTGTAAAATCGATTATCATAATAACCAAAGATCATCGTTCCTCACAACAACCGCACAGCCCAGGAAGACGACATCAGCAGGAGGTTGCTACTTTGGACACAAACAGCAAGGTTCAATCCCTCCCGTCAGGCGATTGTTCCCGGGAGGACCAGCAGGCGCTTCTTTCGCGCATCGGCGAGCTGGCGCGCGAATACCGCGGCCGCGAAGGGTCGCTGATTCAGGTGCTGCACATGGCTCAGGGCATCTACGGCTATCTGCCGCTGGAGGTGCAGCGCGTGATCGCGGACGGCCTGGAGCTCCCCCTGGCCGAGGTTTCGGGCGTGGTGAGCTTCTATTCGTTCTTTTCCACCCAGCGCCGGGGCAGGCATACCATCCGCGTGTGCCTGGGCACGGCGTGCTACGTGCGCGGGGGCAAGCGCATCGTGGAGCGGCTCAGGGAGCTGCTCAAGGTCGAGGTGGGGGATACCACGGCGGACGGCCTGTTCACGCTGGAGGTGGCGCGCTGCATCGGCGCGTGCGGGCTGGCTCCGGCCATGTCCATCGACGACACGGTGTATAAGCGCGTCAATCCCGACCATCTGGAGCATATTCTGGCTCAGTACGCCCCCGAAAAGGAGGGAGAAGCCGTATGACGAAAATCACCTCTCCCCAGATGCTCAGCGAGATCAAGGCCGCCTACGAGCGCAGGCAGGCCGCCTATGAGCGGCGGGTGCTGGTGTGCGGCGGCGCGGGCTGCGTCAGCTGCCACTGTCAGGCGGTCCGGGATGCGCTGGAGGAGGCCGTGGAGGCGCTGGGCCTTGGCGGGCGCGTCAGGGTCATGGTCACGGGCTGCATCGGCATCTGCGCGGTGGGGCCGGTGATGGTAGTTGAGCCCGACGGCGTGCTCTACACCAGCCTGGACCCGGAACGCGCGGCCCTCATCGCCCGCCGCCACCTGTTGGAAGGAGAAATCGTGGAGGAATGCACCTTCTACGATCACGATCAGAAGCGCCGCATCCCGCACCTGAGGGACATCGGGTTCTTCCGCGAGCAGGTGCGCATTGCGCTTCGCAACTGCGGGCAGATGGAATACGCCTCGCTGGAGGCCTACATCGCCCGCGACGGCTACGCCGCCCTCGCGGGGGCGCTGACACAAAAGCCCGCCGACGTGGTGGAGGAGATCAAGCGCAGCGGCCTGCGCGGGCGCGGCGGCGCGGGCTTCCCCACGGGCGTCAAGTGGGAGGCCGGCATGAACGCGGCGGAGGGCCGGAAATACATGGTCTGCAACGCCGACGAGGGAGACCCCGGCGCCTTCATGGACCGCTCCATTCTGGAGGGCGACCCGCACAGCCTCATCGAGGGCATGCTGCTGGGCGGCTACGCTATCGGCGCCAGCCGCGGCTACGTCTACGTGCGCGCGGAGTATCCGCTGGCCGTGGAGCGGCTAAGCAACGCCATTCATCAGGCGCGCGAGGCGGGGCTGTTGGGCGAGGGCATTCTGGGCTCGGATTTCGATTTCGATCTGGAAATCCGCATCGGCGCGGGCGCGTTCGTCTGCGGCGAGGAAACCGCGCTGATGAACTCCGTGGAGGGCCGGCGCGGCGAGCCGGACCAGAAGCCGCCCTTCCCGTTTGAGTCCGGCCTGTTCCATTGTCCCACCATCATCAACAACGTCGAAACCCTCGCCAACGTTCCCGCCATCCTCTTTCACGGCGCGGACTGGTTCCGCGGCTTCGGCACGGAGAAGAGCCCCGGCACCAAGGTCTTTGCCCTCTCGGGCAAGATCAACAATACGGGCTTGGTCGAGGTGCCCATGGGCATCCCCCTCGGCGAGATCCTCTACACCATCGGCGGAGGCATCCCCGGCGGCAAGGGCTTCAAGGCCATCCAGTCCGGCGGCCCCAGCGGCGGGTGCCTCACCCGCGCGCACCTCAACACCCCCGTCGACTACGAGAGCCTGGCCAAACTCGGCGCGATCATGGGGTCGGGCGGCCTCATCGTCATGGACGAGGATACCTGCATGGTCGATACCGCCCGCTACTTCATGGACTTCATCCGGGATGAGAGCTGCGGCAAATGCCTGGCCTGCCGCGTGGGTACCAAGCGCATGCTGGAGATTCTGGAGCGCATCACCCAGGGCGAGGGCGTGCCCGAAGATCTGGACATGCTGGAGGAGCTGGCCGCCACCCTGCAGGATACCGCCATGTGCGGCCTGGGCCAGACCGCGCCCAACCCCATCCTCTCCACCCTCCAGTACTTCCGCGACGAGTACGAAACCCACATCTACGACCGTCACTGCGACGCGGGCGTGTGCGCCAACCTCTACATCTCGCCCTGCCGCAACGCCTGCCCCGCCTCGGTGGACGTGCCCGGCTACATGAACCTCGTGGCCGCGGGGCGGCTGGTGGACGCCTATCGCCTCATCCGGCAGGAGAACCCCTTCCCCGCGGTGTGCGGCCGCATCTGCACGCATCCCTGCGAGCGGCACTGCCGCCGCTCCCAGGTGGATGAGCCGCTGGCCATCTGCTCCATCAAGCGCTTTGTGGGGGATATCGCGCTCAGCGGCGCGTTTGAGCTGCCCGGCGAAACCCCGCTTCCGCCCACGGGCAAGCGCGTGGCCGTGATCGGCGCGGGCCCCTCCGGCCTCACCTGCGCCTACTACCTGACCCAGCTGGGCCATCAGGTGGACGTCTACGAGGCCGAGCAGGTGCCCGGCGGCGTGCTCTACTGGGGCATTCCCGAATACCGCCTGCCCAACAGCGTGCTGCTCAAGGAGATTCACGCCATCGAAAAAGCGGGCGTGAAGATTCACCTGGGCGTGACCGTGGGCCGCGACCTGTCGCTGGACGAGCTGCGGGAAAGCCATCAGGCCGTCTACATCGCCAGCGGCAACCAGAAGGCGCGCAAGCTGGGCATTCCCGGCGAAAGCCTGCCGCAGGTGGAGAGCGGGCTGAGCTTCCTGCGCCGCATCGGGCTGAATCGGGACCGCTTCGTGCCGCGGCGGCTGGTGATCGTGGGCGGCGGCTCGACCGCCTTTGACTGCGCGCGCACCGCAAGGCGGCTTGGCGCGGAGGAGGTCACCATCGTCTACCGCCGCACGGCGGCCGAAATGCCCGCGGGCGCGGAGGAGATCGTGGAGGCGCAGGAGGAGGGCATCCGGCTGGAGACGCTCGCCTCGCCCCTGGAGATTCTGGGCGAGCGCGGCTCGGTCGTGGGCATCCGGCTGCAGCGCATGCAGCCCGGCAACTTCGGCAAGGACGGCCGCCGCTGGGTCTACCCCGTCGAAAACGGCGAATTCGTCCTGCCCTGCGACGGCGTGGTTGCGGCCATCGACCAGGAGATGGACGACTATTTCATCAACGCCGTGGAGGAGCGCGTCAAGACCTATCTGGACGTGGACCGCTTCACCGTCAAGACCCGGCGCGAGGGCGTGTTCGCCGGCGGCGACGCCAACCCCCACCGCGCCAACGTGGTCATCGAGGCCATCGCGGACGGCAAGCGCGCCGCCGTCAACATCGACCGCTACCTCGGCGGCAGGGGCGAACTGAACAAGGGCGCGCCCATCGACATCCCCACCATCCCCGACGAGGTGGTGGAGGAGCACCCCCGCTTCCCGTTCCATACGCTCGCGCCCGAAAAGCGCTGCGACAACTTTGACGAGGTGGTCTGCGGCTATCACCGGCTGGACGCCATGGCCGAATCGCTGCGCTGCCTGCACTGCGACAGGAGGTAAGGGCACATGATCCATCTGACCATCAATCAAAAGCCCGTCGCCGTCCCCGAAGGGACCACCATCCTCGAAGCGGCGCGCAGCGCCGGCATCGAGATCCCAAGCCTGTGCTATCTGAAAAACGTCCACCGGTTCGGCTCCTGCCGCATCTGCGTGGTGGAGGTGGAGGGCATGCGCACCCTTCAGGCCTCCTGCATGACCAGGGCGCGCGAGGGCATGGTGGTGCACACCCACAGCGCGCGGGTGCGCGCCCGCCGCAAGGTGCTCTACGAGCTGATGCTCTCCAGCCATTCCAAGGACTGCCTCTCCTGCGGGCGCAACCAGAGCTGCGAACTGCAGGCCCTGGGCGAGCGCCTGGGCGTGACCTCCTGCCGCCTCTCGGGCGAGCAGCCGCCGCGCCATGTGGACGTGTCGCCCGCCATCACCCGCGATACCTCCAAGTGCGTGCTGTGCCGCCGCTGCGTCACCGTGTGCCGAAGCATCCAGCAGGTGGGCGCCATCGCCGCGCAGAACCGCGGCTTTGACACCGTCATCAGCCCGGCCATGGGCCTGCCGCTCAACGCCACGGCCTGCGCCATGTGCGGCCAGTGCACGGTGGTGTGCCCCACGGGCGCGCTGGCGGAAACCGACGGACTGGAGCGCGTGTGGCAGGCGCTGTCCGACCCGCAAAAGCGCGTGGTGGTGCAGACCGCGCCCGCCGTGCGCGCGGCGCTGGGCGAGGCGTTCGGCTATCCAGTGGGTACGTGCGTCACGGGCAAGATGGCCGCCGCCCTGCACGAGCTGGGCTTTGACGACGTGTTCGACACCAACTTCGCCGCCGACCTGACCATTCTGGAGGAGGGCACGGAGCTGCTTGGCCGCCTGGAGGCCGCGCTCACCGGCGGCGGGGCGGTGCTGCCCATGATTACCTCCTGCTCGCCGGGCTGGATCAAGCACATCGAGCATGCCTTCCCGGACGAGCTTTCCCACCTGTCCACCTGCAAGTCGCCCCACGCCATGCTGGGCGCGCTGGTCAAGAGCTACTACGCCGAAAAGCTCGGCGTGGAACCGAAGGACCTCTTCGTGGTCTCGGTCATGCCCTGCACGGCCAAGAAGTACGAGATCCAGCGCCCGGAGCTTTCCAGCCTGGACGGCGTGCCGGACGTGGACGCGGTGCTGACCACGCGCGAGCTGGCCCGGATGATCAAATCCGCCGGCATCGACCTGCGGGCGCTGCCGGAGGGGACGTTCGACGCCCCGCTGGGCCTGTCCACGGGCGCGGCGGACATCTTCGGCGTGACCGGCGGCGTGATGGAGGCCGCCCTGCGCACCGTGTGCGAGCTGGTGACGGGCCGCGAGCTGCCCTTTGAAAACCTGCACGTGACCTCCATCGAGGGGCTGGAGCAGATCAAGACCGCGTCCGTGACCCTCCGGGGCACGTTGCCCGCCTACCGCCATCTGGAGGGCGTGGAGGTGCGGGTGGCCGTCACCTCCGGCCTGGCCGGGGCGGACCGGCTGATGCGCGAGATCGCAAAGGGCCAGTCGCCCTACCACTTCATCGAGGTCATGGGCTGCCCGGGCGGGTGCGTCAGCGGCGGCGGCCAGCCGCGCACGGACGTGGAGAACTTCCGCGAGCTGCGTTCGCGCGCGCTCTATGCCGAGGACGAGGGCAAGCCCCTGCGCAAGAGCCACGAAAACCCCGACCTGCTCCGTCTCTACGAGACCTGGCTGGGCGAGGTGGGCGGTCCTCTGGCGCACGAGCTGCTTCATACGCGCTACGTGCCAAGGGGGCTGTACAACGAACGGGTGCCATGACGGGGCAGGATACCCCACAAGCAGGGGCCGCGCGGAGCGGCCCCGTTTCGCTCAAAACAAAGAGATCAGGCACAGGAGGTCAGACCATGACCAACGAAAGCGCAAGAATCATTTTGCTTCAGATGCTCGACGGCCTCGACCCCACCACCGGCGCGGTTCTGCCTCCGGACCACCTGCTCAACGACGCCACGGTCATCCGCGCGCTGCATACGGCCGTGCTGGCGCTGACGGACATTTCCCATCCAGTCAGGGCTCCGGTCAACCGAAACGGCCGCCTCAACGCCGGCCGGGCGTGGACGGAGATGGACCGGGACGCGCTGGCCGTTCTCAGCCGGTCGGGCGCGTCCATGGAGACGATGTGCGAAAAGCTGCAACGGCGGCGCGGCGTGCAGAGGCAGCTTCGTGACATGGGGCTGCCCCTCCCCCCGGCGAGGGAGGCTGCCAAACGCGCCGGCACGGTGTGGACGGAGGAGGACGAGGAACAGCTGCGAAAGCTGTACCACCTCAGATGTCCGGTCGAGGAAATGGCACGCGAATTGGAGCGGAGCACGCTGGCCGTTTACCTTCGCATGGAGCGGCTGGAGCTGTATGGCGATGAGGCGGGATACCCAGACGGGCCGGTAGACAGAAAGCGGGCGAATGCGCGCCCTTGTGTGACAGGGCAAAACCCGTTCCTTGCGGAAACCGCAAAGGCATTTTGCAGATCCGGCAAAATGCTGCAGGCAGTACGCCCGGGAAAACAAAAAGGAGGAAGAAGCTCTCTGTCCAATCCGGAAATCCGCAACAATGGACAAAAATCCCGATGCTGAACCGACCCGGGTTGTGAGGCTCACGGATCCCAATTGTTCAAGCGTTTTCAGCGCCTTTGGTTCCTGCTTTTCTGGCATGCCTTTCTGGTATCCCGCGCTTTCGGGCTGGCAACCATGCGCGGATCCAGGTCATCCCTGCAAATGCCAACCCACTTCATGTGCCTCTTGGATGGTTCACGAATTTGCACATAATCTCTTTTCACGGGATAGGGCGATTGGGGGAATACGTTGGCTGTTTTGACCGGGCGGATAGGTGCTCCTTAAATCCGCAAGGTTCTTTTCCTGACTCTTTTTTACATGACAAAGCGGCGGCCGTCCGTGGAACGCAAAAACGGAGGCCGCAGAAGGGTTCGGTTTAAAAGCAAGGCTTCCTTGCCATTGAACAGGGAAAACCCATTCATACGGAAAGGCATGTGGGGGATATTCAACAGTCAGGCATTTTTTTGGCCGGCGTTGATTAGCCTTTCACGGTTGCGTAAACTCAAATAGGATTCCGGAGAGTCATCCAGGCTTCCAAAGTAATCCGGATAGGTTTTTAAAACGGTATCTTTGTCCTGCAAATTGCAGTCATGCTGGCTTTCCAGAAGCAGCATCAGCTTAACCGAGTCTCCGGACTCTATGCTTCGCAAGATGGCGGAATGCTCATTATAGATATACTCCAATCTTTGCTCAATGGACATAACCAGCATATTATAGCGCGTGTAGTGAGAGCGGGAGGCAGTAATCTGCTGCCATATGACCCCATGACCCGCTTTTTCAAACAGCTTGTAGTGAAATATGTCATTGAGCTGGATGCTTTCGCGCGTATTTTTTCTCTCCATGGCCAGCTTTTGAAGAAACATGATTTCCTGAAACTCGTCGATCACTTTCACTTTTCCGCATATGCTTAACACGATGCTTCGTTCAATCAGACTGCGCATTAAGCCCAATTCTTTTATATAATCAAGGTCAATCCGTGTCACATAGGTACCGCTCTGCGGGAAAAAGCAGACCAGCTTTTCATCTGCAAGACGAATGAGCGCCTCACGAACCGGCGTGCGGCTCACCCCCAGGCTAGCGCAGAGCTGGGATTCGCTGATTGCCTGTCCGGGTTTCAAATCCAGAAACTGAATCATATCTTTCAGCTCGGAATAAATATTTTTACTGTTTCGGGTAGTGCCGTTTCTTACAGGAGTCATGTGCGCTCACTTCCAAATTAATATATCAATATACTCTGTGGGATAAAGTCTTCATTATTATACCCCAACTCAGATTATAAAGTCAATAAAGGAATCGGGATTTCCGTCGGTTGCAGACAAATCCTTGAAAATCTTTAAGGCAGCTTTCGGTTATTTGTATAAAACAATAAAAAAATCGTCAAATCGGAACAAAAGTATTGACAAGGCAAATGACGAGTGATGTATATTAATATGTTAATATTGATTGGGCAGCCGTTACAACTGAACAACTGGAGGACGAAAACATGATTGCCATCGGATCAGATCATTGTGGCTATGAACTCAAAAAGAAAATTGAGGCTTACCTGGATCAGCGCAAGATCCCATACAAGGATTTTGGCTGCGACAGCGACCAGTACTGTCAATATCCTGTCTACGGTCATCGCGTTGCCCGGGCCGTGGCAAACGGCGAGTGCGACCGCGGACTGCTGTTTTGCGGCACGGGCGTTGACCTCGGCCGGGTAGTGGCCCAGTGGCAAAAGAACGAGGCTGGTGAATATAACCTGGTCACGGTATATCCCGAGGGAGCGGCGACCTATTCCTGGATTGATCCGTCGGATAAATAAAAAACCGGCTTCTCTGATAGAGTGAAGAGAAATTCGAGGGTGGACTGTTTCTCAGGCGAAGCTCCGCCGGGAAACAGTCCCCCTCCACCATTTCAAGCCAAGTGAGATCACTCCCGCATTCGCAAAAATGCACGTACCTGGGTGCCCTTGGATTAAAGGCATAATTTCATGAAAGGAGTACGGGCATGCTCTACCTCATCATCCAGGCCCTTATCAACGGCGTAATGAACGGTGCGATTTATGCGCTGATTGCCGTTGGTATTACGGTAATATTTGGCGTCATGCGCCTGATTAATTTTGCAAGCGGCGCATATCTGATGCTGAGCATGTACATTGGGTACATAATGTATCGGTTAACCGGATGGAACTGTTATGCGCTGATTCCCGCAGTGGCGATTATTTCAGCGCTTGTTGCCTACGTAAGCTTTAAGCTCGCTGTTTACCCCGCACTTAAACGAAACAAAGACGCCACCATCATCGCAACGGTCGGCCTTGGCTTTCTGCTGCAGAACCTGATTGTCATACTGTTTGGCAGCTCTCCCCTGAATATTCCTTCGGAGCTTTCTACAAAGGCGTTTCAGATTGGAGAATACTCCATCCTTCTCCCGCGCTTTATAGCGTTTGTGGGAGCGCTGGTCCTTGTGGTGATCCTGCATTTCATGCTGACACGGACGAATTTCGGACGCGCCATGCGCGCAACATCGGAAAATCTTGAAGTTGCGCAAATGCTGGGCATTCAGGCAAAAAACATTTATGTATACGCCTGGATGATCGGTATAGTCCTTACAAGCATCGGCGGCGTTATGCTGACGCCTATTTATACGCTGACGCCTACGGTTGGTACCGCCTTTAAAACGGCGTGCATGATGGCCGTAGTGCTGGGCGGTCTTGGCGATATTCGCGGCTCTTTCATTTGCGGCATTGGACTGGGCATTATGGAATCCATTGTGGCCACCGTTTCGACTGCAAATCTGGGCCTTTTGGGCATTTATGTAACGTATATTGTGGTATTCTTTTTCTTCCCTCGTGGAATCTTCGGAAAGAAGGAGAGGGTTTCCTGATGGATAAAAAGCCGATTATTTCCAAGGGGACCTTGGGGTTTTTGCTGGTCTTATTGGGTGTGCTGCTCATTGTTCCGTTTTTTACATCCAATTATATTATCGGGGTTGGAATAACGATCTTTTTCTTCGCTTATTTTGGATCCTGCTGGAACCTGATCGGAGGTTACGGCGGGCAGGTTTCGTGGTGCCATAGCGCCTTTGTTGCCATCGGCGCCTATACCTCATTGCTGATGTATGTTTATTTGGGAGTTTCTCCGCTGATTTCGATTTTTGTAAGCATCTTGATTGCCCTGGTAGGCGCAACGATTATTGGAAAAGTTTCCTTTCGGTATCGTGGACCGTTCTTCTCGATCACCACGATAGCTTTCGGAGAAATCATGCGCGTGGCATTGCTGTATTTTAATCAGTTTACGGGCGGATCGGCAGGAAAAACCATTCCTTATACCGGTGAAGATTACCTGAACCTGCAGTTTTTCACCAATAAACCCTTCTACTATCTTTCCCTTGCCTGCCTTGTTGGAATCGTGCTGTTTTCCTATCACTTCAGCCGATCGAAAATGGGATATTATCTGCGGGCGATCAAGGATGATGAAGACGCCGCCATTTCAGTAGGAATACGCACGGATCGCGTTAAGCTTCGGGCTTTCCAACTCAGCGCGATGTTTACCGCAGCAGTAGGGGTATTCTATGTATTTTATCTTACCTATGCGCAGCCTGACAGCATTTGTTCCAACGACTTCGCCGTAAAGATTGGAGCGACGGCCATTGTCGGCGGCGTGGGGACGGTGCTTGGACCGGTAGCAGGCGCTTTTCTGCTTATCATCCTGATTGAATTGGGCGCAAACATCATGGGCGCTATTGGCGGAGCGAACATCATCTATGGTATTGCACTGGTGCTTATCATCATTTTGGAGCCCAAAGGCGTGCTGCATATGCTGGAGAAGATGACGCAGCGAATTGGCAAGATGCTGAAACAAAGATCAAGTCAGAAATAAGGGGGGATTGGGGAGCATGAGCGCACTGCTGGAAGTGAAACATGCGGATATTTCCTTTGGTGGCATTCACGCCGTGAAAGATTTAAGCTTTATCGTTCATGCGGGTGAAATTGTCGGCTTAATAGGTCCGAACGGCTCGGGAAAATCGACCTGCGTCAATCTTATCAGCGGGACCTATCAGCTGGATGCCGGCGAGATATGGTTTGACGGAAAGCTGATTCCCAAAAAAATGAAGGCCGCGGATCGTGTGCCGCTGGGGATTGGACGTACCTTTCAGACGCCCAAACCATTTGGCAACATGACGGTTTATGACAATATATTAACCTGCGCATTGCGCACTCGTTCTTTCAAGGAAGCGCACGAAAAAACACGCGAAATTCTGGCGCTGTCCGGACTGGATGAATACGAAGAAATGATCAGCGAGAAACTGCCCATCGAAAAGCGAAAACTGCTGGACATGGCACGCATTTTGACCAATAATCCCAAGCTCATCATGATGGATGAAGTAATGGCCGGCCTCAATCCAATCGAAATGGAAGAGAGCATACGTTTTGTAAAGAAAGTCAATCAGATGGGGATCGCTATTCTGTTTATTGAGCATGTGATGAAGGCCGTGGTCAATGTCTGTACGCGCGCTATTGTCATCAATGAAGGCAGCTTCCTCAGCGAGGGTGTGCCACAGGAGGTTCTCAAAGAGCCGGCGGTGATTGCCGCCTATATTGGAGGAAAGCATCATGCCGAAACTTGACATACAACATATTCGTGCCGGCTATGGCGATTTGAAGGTGCTCTTTGATGTTTCGCTGCATGTGGATGAAGGAGAAATCGTATCGCTGGTTGGCTCCAACGGGGCCGGCAAAACAACGTTGCTGCGCATCATATCGGGATTTGAACCCGTGACGTCGGGAAGCATGCGCTTTGGCGACCGTGATCTGATCAGCTGCCAGCCCTATGAACGGGCTGCGCTGGGAATTTCCCACATACCGCAGGGACGCGGTACCCTTACAAAGTTTACGGTGCAGGAAAATCTTATTATGGGCGCTTATGAGAAAAAGGCCCGCGAACATCTGAAAGATCGTCTGGACGAGGCTTTTGCCATGTTTCCCAAGCTGCGAGAGCGGAGAAAGCAGATTGCAGGCTCTCTTTCAGGGGGCGAACAGCAAATGCTTGCCATTGCACGCGCGTTGATGATGAACCCCAAACTGATCATCATGGACGAACCGTCATTGGGCCTTGCGCCGATTATTGTAGAAGAAGTTTTTGAGATTATCCGCACCGTTGCCAGCAACCACAGCATTGCCATTCTGATTGTAGAACAGAATCTGGTGCAGGCGTTGTCTGTGGCTCACCGGGGATATGTTCTGGAAAACGGACGAATTGCCATGGAGGGAAAAGCGCAGGACCTTCTGCATGACCCGGATATCAATGCGAAGTATTTGGGCATCTGAGGATAAAGGAGACGGAAAAAATGAAAATCGGGCTGCATATGGGCTATTGGTGGGGCACTGACATTGGCAGTGATATCAAGGCAATCATTGCGTATACCGCTCAGACAGGGGTGGATTATCTGGAGATAAATCCCCGATATTTCCTGCACGCGACCTCCCAGGAACGCAAGGATATGCGAAGCTATGCCCAGGATCTGGGCCTGGGGATTCTGATTAACGGCGGCGCGGGAGAGGAGGCCGATCTGGCTTCGGACAGCCTGGCATCGCGCAAGGCCGGGGTGGCCTTTTGGCACAAGATGCTTAAGGCGGCTCAAGACCTTGCAGCTCCCGTATGGAGCGGCGTTATATACTCAACCTGGCTGCGGCATCCTGTCGGGCCGTATCCGCAGAGTGCGGAGGAGCGGCAGCGTGCAAGGGAATACTGCATTGCAAGCCTGCGGGAGCTGGGCCATATCCTTGACGATTATGATATCGTTATCGGCCTGGAAGTTGTAAACCGGTATGAACAGTTTCTTATCAACACGGCTCAGGAAGGCGTCTGTATCGCGGAAGCTGCCGGCAACGATAAAATTCAGTTGCTTCTGGATACCTTTCATATGAATATTGAAGAGGATAACATGGCCGACGCCATACGTTATGCAGCCGACCACCATCGCCTTGCGCATCTTCACGCCGGGGAATCCAACCGCCGCGTCCCCTGTGGCGGAGGAAACATTCACTGGCAGGAGATCGGAGCCGTGCTTAAGGCGATTGATTATAACGGTGCCATTGTGATGGAACCCTTTGTACTCAAGAATGCAGATAATGCGCATCGCACGTGTACCTGGCGAAATTTAATGGAAGAACCCATCCGTTGCGAGCGCATGGTGGAGATGGCGCGCAATGGCGCAACCTTTTTACGTGGTTTGAAGCAATAATGCCGATGCCCCATCACAGATTAGGAGGCCGCACATGATTAGAAAGGACTTACCTGCTCTTTGCAAACAGCTCAGACGCGATATAATCAATATGATTGCAAACGGAGCGTCCGGGCATCCGGGAGGGTCTTTATCCGTAATTGACATGCTGGTTGCGCTCTATTTTGGAAAAATGAATCTGGACCCTTGTGAACCTGTCAACCCGCAACGGGACCGGCTTGTGCTCTCCAAGGGTCATGCCGCCCCCGCTTTATATGCTTGCCTGGGTGAACTGGGACTGATTGAAAAAGAAGAATACACGACCTTTCGTCAGCTGCACAGCCGACTGCAGGGCCATCCCGACAGAAATAAATGTCCGGGGGGTGAAGTATCCACGGGGTCGCTTGGCCAGGGATGTTCCATTGCGACCGGGATGGCGCTGGGCGCGAAGGCATGTGGCAATCCGTGCCATATCTACGCTGTTTTGGGAGATGGAGAATGCCAGGAAGGGATTGTATGGGAGGCGAGCATGGCAGCCGCCCATTACCGGCTTGACAACTTGACCTTTTTGATCGATCATAACGGCTTGCAAATTGACGGCACTAATGATGAGGTAATGAGCCTTGGCGATTTGAAGAAAAAATTTGAATCCTTTGGGTTCATAACGCTTGTGGTTGAAAACGGAAATGATGTGGAACAGATCCTCACAGCCCTGGATACGCCTGTCTGCAAGGGAAAACCACGCTGCATCATTTGTGAAACGGTTAAAGGCAAGGGCGTATCCTTCATGGAAAATCAAGTGGGCTGGCATGGCAAGGCACCAAATGAAGAGCAGCGCCGGGCGGCGCTCAGGGAATTGGGGGAATAAGGCATGAAAAAGGCTACGCGCGTGAGCTTTGGAGAAGCTCCTCTGGCTGAACTCGGTCGGCAAAACGACCGCATCGTCGCGCTGGATGCAGATCTGGCCGGCGCAACGATGAGCGGCATATTTCAAAAGGCGTTTCCTCACCGGCACTTTAATTGCGGCATAGCGGAGACCAACATGGTGGATATGGCAAGCGGGATGAGCCTGATGGGTTTGATTCCCTTTTGTTCTACGTTTGCCGTGTTTGCGGGAAGATGCTTTGAAAACATAAGAAATGGAATCTGCTATCCCCATGCCAATGTGAAGCTTGCATTTTCCCATGCGGGGATATCTGTGGGGGAGGATGGAGGAACCCACCAGTCCATTGAAGATATCGCTCTCATGCGTGTCTTGCCGGGAATGACGGTGCTGTGCCCTTGTGACGATCTGGAAACAAGAAAAGCGGTCGCGGCGTCAGTCGAAATGGAAGGCCCCGTGTATCTCCGTCTGGCTCGAATGGCTACCCGTTCTTTTGAAGACCGGCCATTTGAAATTGGCAAGGGTCGTGTTATGCGCGAAGGAAAGGATGCAGTGGCCTTCACATGCGGCACGATGGTGGAAGCCTGTATGGATGCCGCGGAGCTGCTGGCCCGGCAAGGGATCGAGCTGGCGGTCATCAATTTACATACCATTAAACCCATGGATACGGACCTTGTATGCAGATATGCGGCAACCGGCGCAAAGCTGTTCAGCGTCGAGGAGCATAGCATTATTGGCGGCCTGGGCGATGCCGTACGCGATGCTCTTGAATGTCAGGGGACATACAGGCTGACCAAGATCGGGATTCGGGACTGCTTTGGACAGTCCGGAAAACCGGAGGCGGTGTTGCGAGAGTATGGTTTGTGCGCGGACCAGATTGCAGCGGAGATTCAATCCGGACTGTAGTTTGTGTTCTGCGAGCCGGCAGGCATACAGTACGTTGTCCATTGCCATCAGGGACGCGGGCCAAAATCGTGGGCCGGGGGGTGCGGATGAAAAGTTGACCCCAGAAGGAGGCAACATTACGTACGCCAAAGAGCATGATGAACTCGCTGAGCCCATCCCGGAAAAACGGACACGTAAAAAAGCAGGATGAATCTTTGGCTTTCCGGAAGATGCTCGTTCATCAAGCCTGAGGCGCCGGAAGGGTGACCTCAAACCGTGCGGGAGCAAGCAAAGCCAGTGTGGAATGTGGCCGGACCGAGTTGTGGAAGGCCTCCAGATGGGCGAATACGCCAGTCTGTGCGCTGGCTCTGGTGGCATAGTGCATGGATCAACTCGCACTTGAGGCGGCTGAAGAACTGCCCTGCCACGGCGTTGTCGTAGGAATCGCCCTTGCGGGACATGCTCTGCCGGATTCCATAGAACGCCAGCCGTTCCCGGAAGGCGAACGCGGCGTATTGGATGCTTGGTTACTGTGAAAGATAAGTCCCTTGGACGGGGTGCAGCGGCGGACTACCCTGTCCACCGCTTCCAGAGTCGGCGTGGTATCAATAGGACTGGAAAAGGCACAGCCCACCCTTTTGCCGGTACACAAGCCCTTGACGATGGCCGGATAGAGCCGACCCTCTCCGGTGGGAATGCAGGTGATATCACCCATCCAGGCCTGATTGGGTTGCTCAAAAAAGAAGTTTCTTTAGAGTAGAGTGGGGAAGACGGGGTGGCTGTGCCGGGAGTTGGTGATGACTTTGCAGGCCCGGCTTCTCTACAGAGGCGATCCCCGCAAGCCGTATCTGCCGGTGGACACGCTTGCGGGAACAGCCGAATTCCGGCTTGGGCAGGTGGCAGAGACTGTCCAGGGCGAGATCGTTCTGGTGCAGTTCCACAATCTCCGCCGAAGCGCCTGATTCCTCCGCTCGCGCGCACAGGGATTGCGTTGCGCCCAGCCATAGCAGCCGCTGCGTGAGATCTTCAGGACCCGGCATGCCTGCTCCACAGGGGTTTCCTGGCGGTGCAACTTCTGGGCTGTCCACTATGGTTTCGACAGGATGCCGACGGTTTTTTTTAGAATGTTAGTGAGCTCATCTTTCTTTCTGCCCCTTTCCTTTCCATATTTACGTTTCTGTCCGTCAATTCGGGTATAGGGGCAAGGAAGCGGGCAAGAAGCCCTTCGACAAGAAGGATGACGATGATAGCCCGCCGACCCGGGAGGTCAGCAAAAGCGACCCGGAAAGCGGGAAGCTGCATAAGGAAGGCAAGCCGGACAGCTTCCGTGGCAGCGAACATCGAACCGTGGACAGCAAGCACAACATTGTGGTGAATGTGCGGATCACTCCTGCCAATGTCAACGACGTAGAACCCGTAGCAGAGATACTCAATGATATTGAAAAGCGGCTGGGAAAGCAGCCCAAGTACATGGGACTGGACGCGGGATACCGCAGCGCGCCGGTGTGTCACCAGCTTGCCTCAGCCGGGATACAGCCGACAGTAGGCTACCGGAGGCATACGCACAAGGGGGACTATTTGGGGAAATACCGTTTCACCTATGATCGAATTCAAAACGTTTCCCTGTGCCCGCAAGGGCATGAGCTGACATGGCGCACGACCAACCGGGAAGGCTATCGGGAATACTGGAGCGACTCCAGGACATGCGGGGACTGCCCCAAACGGGCGGAATGCTTCCCGGCCAAATCCGGCAGAAGGCAGGTGACGCGCCATGTATGGCAGGTGCATTGGAGCAGGCGGACGCGTTTACGAAGACAAGCAGCGGGAAACGCATCTACGCCTGGCGCAAGGAAACCATGGAACGATCTTTCGCAGAAGCCAAAGAGCTGCATGGCCTGCGCTATGCGCGCATGCTCGGAATCCGCAACATGTACGAGCAGTCCTTCCTCACCGCTGCCATACAGGACATGAAACGCATTGCCAAGGCGTTTCGTTTCC
>CDZQ01005675.1_pt1 | contig 21960 bp, 25 predicted proteins | sample 554831 | NCBI WGS metagenome assembly CDZQ01 (sample SAMEA3182112, study PRJEB8094) | gut metagenome | biome: human; feature: gut; material: Stool; isolation source: human stools | place: Canada | collected 2013-05-06
ACGCCGCCCTTGGCCGTGCCGTCGAGCTTGGTGATGATGAGTTCATCAACGCCCGCAGCTTCCTTGAACAGTTTGGTTTGCGAAAGGGCGTTTTGCCCGGTGGTGGCGTCAATCACCAGAATGGTGCGGTGCGGCGCGCCCGCATGCTTTTTGCCCAGCACCTGACGGATCTTGCTCAGTTCTTCCATCAGGTTGACCTTGGTCTGCAAGCGGCCAGCCGTGTCCACATAGAGCACGTCCACGCCTTCCTGAAGCGCCCGGTCCATAGCCTCATAGGCCACGGCGGCAGGGTCGGAACCAGCAGTGCGCGCATGGAACAGCGCACCCACGCGCCCGGCCCAAACCTGCAACTGCTCGATGGCGGCGGCGCGGAAGGTATCTGCCGCGGCAATCATAACCTTTTTGCCCTGCATGCGGTCGCGGTGGGCCAGCTTGGCAATGGTGGTGGTTTTGCCCACGCCGTTGACGCCGATCATCAGCACAACTTCGGGCTGGTTAACGGCTGCAATGCGGCGCGGCGCGCGAAAGATTTCTTCCACTTCAGCCATGAGCAACTGGCGCACCTTGGTTGATTCCGTGACCTTTTCCTTACGGGCGCGCTCTTTCAGGCGTTCCACCAGTTCAATGGAAGGCTCATAGCCAAGATCGGCCATGATAAAAAGTTCTTCCAGCTCTTCCCAGAAGGCGTCGTCCAGTTCGCCATGCCCGGCAAACAAAGCGTCCAGCCCCTTGGAAAACTGCTCGCGGGTACGCGAAAGGCCCTGGCTGATCTTGAGAAACAGGCGGTTGCGCTCGTCCTCTTCGTCCTCCATATCAAGGGCGAGAGCCAGACGGTACTGCAATTCAGAACGGAATTCCTCCACCTGCCGATAATCCATGCGGGTGAGCCATTCCTGAAAATCGCGCACAAAGTTCTGCGCTTCGGCCTCCGGGGCATCAAGGGCACGCAGCAAGAAGAACAGACGCTGCCACAGCAGGTCGCCCGCTTCATCCACGCCTTCAAGCACAATGCCAAGCCATACGGAAAGCCGTGGTTCGGCCTCGCGCAGCCGCAAGGTAAGAGCCTCATCAGCGGCGGATGCCACAAAAGGCTGGGCAGCGAATTCTGCCGCTGGTTTCGCAGCAGGGTCTGCAAGGGGTTCAGTTGCGGCAGCACCGGCTGCACCAGCTTCTGCGTCAACTCCTGCGGGCGCTTCCTGCGCTGCATTGGCCGCATCTTCCGCGCCGCCGAACATCTTTTTTATGGCAGAGAAAAAACCCATATGCTCTCCTTATCTTCCGCCCTCTTGCACCGAGGGATTGCTTTCCTTGCGGGCCGTTTGCCCTTCCAGCGCGCTCAGCACTTCGCGCAGCGCCAGCACGCATTCTTCCACGGCCTGAGCCGCAGAGGCGGCGTCCGAATCATTCACGGCCCACTGCATTGCATGCGCAGTAGAGGCCAGCCGCTCCGCGCCCACGCAGGGCGCTGCTTTTTCAAGAATCCGCCCAAGGCGGCACAGGTTGTCCGCATCTTCCAGCGCATAGAGGCGCAGCAGCAGATCAGGGGCAGGGGCAAATGTTCTGCCGAACATGCCCGCCGTAACGCGCCATGCTTCCGGGCGGCGCAACAAAAAGGCCCGCCCAAGCTCGGCGCTCACAACAGCCCCGGCTGCGATATCTTCGCTCAGGGGCACGGCGCTCCCGCCCTGCGCTTCGGCGGCTGGCTGCGGTGAGGGCGCATGACTGCGGGCTGTATTATCACCAGCGGAGCCTGATTCAAAAATATCTGCAAGGCCGGGTTCCATTGATACCGCCGGGGTGGAATCCGCAGCAGGTTCAGTGCCGGACGCCGCAGTGCCGCGCGGCGCAGTACGCTCCAGCAGCAAGGCTTTCAGCCGGGCCAGATCGCCCCAGTGCCAGAGCAGGGCCAGCAAGACCAAGGTTGAAAACAGGGCGGAAAGACAAAAACGCGCCACTTCCCGCCGGGCCTTCTGGGCCAGATCTTCGTCAGTAATGCGGGGCGAAAGGTACACTTCCACCGAACCCACGGGGCGGCCTTCCATCTTGAGCGGATTCATGCCCTGCACGCTGTTTTCCGCAATTTCATCGTCCCAGGGGATGGGCTCCCACTGGTAGTTGCGCCGCTGCCCTTCCAGCATGCCACGCGGTGTCTGTACCTTGATGGCGTAAATGGATTCATCGGTCATGGCAGCCATGACAATGGTGCGCGCGGTCAGTTCGTCCAGCTCCCAGGCGGGCAGGGAGAGCAGGGCCGCCAGTTGCGCTGCGGTACGTCCGGCCTCGCTGCCAAGGCGGTTTTCCGCCTCCTGCCTGTCCTCGTTGACGTTCCAGACGCCAAGCAGCAGGAACAGCAGCAATGCCGCCACCCATACAGCCAGGGCAAGCCTGCGGCGCAGAACGTGTGAGATATTGGGCATATGCTTTGCCGCGAGAACCACGCTCCCGCGCTCCTTACTGTTAGTGTGGCCTGCCATGCAGACGGTGCGCCAGTGCGCGGGCAGCCGCAAGGGCGTCAGCATCGCGCAGAACAAACAGACAAAAAGCCCAGGCCGTTGCGCCGCCAATGATGGCAAGGCCAAGCCCCAGCCACATGTCGCGTCCGTCCAACAGTTCCAGCAATTGCCATGCGGCAAGAGCCGTGGCCGCAGCAGCGGCACATTGCCGCAGCACCCCGCCCGCCGGGGGCAGGCACGTACTGACGGATGCCGCGCCAGCGGAACTTTTTTTCAGCGCCCTGCCCAGAATGCACAGCAACAAGCCGCATTGCAGCCACAGGGCGAGGCTCACGGCCAGTGCCGGAGCCATGACGCCAAGGCTACCCGAAAGACTATGGACCAGCGCGGCCCCGACCGCAAGCGTAGCAACCACGGCCAATACGGCGCTGACCGCCGTGCGCCGTACCTCGCCCAGCGCGTTGCAGGCCGCCAGCAGGGAACGGTTAACGGCAAAGGCGGGCAGGCCCGGCAAATAGGCCCACAGGGCAAGGCCTGTTTCGTAAGCCGCGTTGTCGCCAAAGGCTCCGTGGCGCAGCAGACCTTCCACCAGGCGCGGCCCCACGGCCCACAATCCTGCGGCGGCGGGCAGGCTCAACAGCAGGGTCAAACGCAGGGCCGTGCGCAGCTGATCTGAAAAAAGCGGAAATTCTCTGGCAGCGGCAAGGCGGCTCAATGTGGGCAGACTTGCCATGCCCAGGCACACGCCTACCAGTCCAAGGGGCAGTTCAAGCAGCCGTTCGGCATAATAGAGGGCAGCCACCTGCCCCCGCCCAAGGCTGGACGCCAGCGACATGGCAGCCAGCATGGCAAGCTGCGGGGCGGAGGCCCCGAGCAGACCTGCAGGCAGACGGCCAAGGCAATTCCAGGCGAGGGATGCCGCGCGGCTGCGCAGCGTGGCCCCATCCCGGCTCTCGCTGCCCGGCGCTGCATCCGGCCCATCGACAGGCCCGGCATTATGCAGCGGCAACAACCGACGCACGGCCAGCCACTGCGCCAGCCACTGTGCAATACCGCCGCAAAGCATGCCCACGGCCAGAGCCGGAGCCGCAGGCAGCAGGCCCAGAGCAGCCGCCCCTGCAAAACACAAAATGACAATATTGAACAGGGCAGGAGAAACAGCGGGCAGCCAGAACACGCCAAGGCTGTGCAAAAGAGCCATGCCCAGAGCCGCCATACCCGCCGCCAGCGTGTAAGGCAGGCAGATACGCAGCAGGTATATGGCCTCCTGCCGTTCCGGCCCATAAAAACCGGGAGCCAGAATATCAGTAAGCCAGGGGGCGGCCACCAGCCCAAGCACCGTGAGCAGGGTCAGCACAAGGCCAAGCCTCACAGCCAGAGCGCGGGCCAACAGGCGCATGCTGCGACTGCGCTCCGCCGCCACGGCATGGTCGGGCGATGCGCCCATGCGCTCCAGATGCACAAGGCTTGCCGTCAGCGTCATGGAAAGCGAGCCTTCGCCCAGCATGCGGCGCAGCACATGGGGCAGCCGCATGGCAGCTACCAGCGCATCGGCGGCAGCGCCGCCGCCCACAAGCCAGGCCATGCTTATGTCGCGCAAAAGGCCAAGCACACGCGAAACAAGGGCAAAGCCGCCCAAAAGAGCCGCCGTGCGCGCAATGCCGCCAGAATGCCCGGGGCCGTGCTCGGCAGGGCCGGAAGCGCAAGATGAGGGGGATTCCCCTCCTTTGCCATGCGCGCAGCCGCTTTCAGAAGCGATCATTATTCCTCGTTTCAGCCATGCAAAAAAATCAGGGCAGCGCGCCGCTGGGCAGTTCTGGGCGCGCTCACGTCAAAACAAGTGGCCTGCAAGCTGTTTGCAACAAAGATATTCCACTTCCGGCGGCATTATTTTGCTAGCAATACAATGCTGCCGGAAGCAAAAGTCTTGCAATTACGGGCGGTGCGGATCGGGTTCGGACTTCCACGCAGCCACGGCTTCACGCACAAGGCGGTTCTGCTCTTCGGGCAGGGTGTCCTTGAAAGTTTCGGCAAACACGTGGATGCGCGTGCCGCCGCGCGGCGCAAACAGCCCCTTGACCCGGCACCAGCAGGGATTGAGCAGGGTGCGCAGGTCTTCCAGCACGTTGTTGGTGATGGTTTCCATAAACGACTGGTGATTGCGGAAGGCGAACATATAGAGCTTGAAGCTCTTGGATTCCACGCACAGCTCATCGGGAATGTACTCCACCGTGATGGTGCCGCAGTCGGGCTGGCCGGTCACCGGGCAGAGCGAGGTAAATTCGGGAAAGCTGATGCTGATCACATAGGGGCGCTGGGGAAAGCAGTTGGGAAAGGCCTCCAGCAGGGCTACGCTGGGGCCGCCCTCCGGGGACTGAAGGCGGCCTGTGCCAAGAACCTTCAGGTCCTGGGTCTGATCCTGGCTGCGGGTACTCATGGGGATACTCCTTAAAATACACGGAAATGACGCTGCCGTGCAGCGCTGGGGGGCCGCCGGGGCGACGGACGCGGCATGCGCGGGCGAAAGGCCTCACTGGCTGCGCAAACGCAGGCGCGTATCGGACTTGTAACCCATTGCGCTTGCGGCTACAATAATCTATTGCCCACTCCAATCCGATACCATCCATCGGCCAGTTCCCCGGAGCAACGTATGAATATCCTGCTGCACGTACACGCCTGCAAGCGGGGCCAATGTCTGCCCCTGCTGCCTGTTGCCGCCACGGATTCCGATTTTTGCCGCAGTCACGGTCTCATGACGCCCGAGCCGTGGGCAATGCCCCACCTGCGGGTGGGCACATGCTTTTGCGGGGCCTGCGGCACAGCCCTGCTCAAGGTTACGGGGCGCGCATGGATTCCCCTGCTGCCCAACGTGGCAAACCCCGGCGGCAACGGGGAGGAACCGTGGCAGGCAAGCCACGCGGTGCAGTGCCTGCTGTTGACTGCCCTGACGGATCTGCCCGAAGGCCCGCTGGAAGTAACCGCCAGAAAAACCGGCTACAGCCTTGCCTGGATAACCCTGTCGGACAAAGGCGCGCGCGGCCAGCGGCTGGATTTGAGCGGCCCCGCCATTGCCGAAATGGTCGGCTCCGCCATGCCGCTGAGCCACAGCCAGGGATTTTTGCTGCCGGATGAAGCCGCGCAACTGCGCGCCCTGCTGACGGAGCTTGCCCTGAGCCAGGGTTTTGACCTTATCTGCACCACCGGCGGCACCGGGCTTTCGGCGCGAGATATCACGCCGCAAACCACTGCCGCCCTGCTCGATACGCCCTTGCCGGGCTTTACTCAGGCCATGCTGGCCACCAGCCTTGCCAAAACGCCCCACGCGGTTATTTCGCGGGCGGCAGCGGGCACGCTGGGGCAAAGCATCATCATTAACCTGCCGGGCAGCCGCAAGGCCGTTGTGGAAAACCTTGCCGCCGTACTGCCCGCCCTGCCCCACGCCCTTGCCAAATTGCAGGGCGACCCCGCCGACTGCGGCGGTTAAGGAGAACACATGGGCTTTTTTCCGCGTTCCGGCATGAGGCTTTCCACGCCTTTTGGCCAGTTTGGCGACATTTGCCGGATGATCAAGATTGAGCATTCCATTTTTGCGCTGCCCTACGCCTGGGCAGGGGCGGTATTGGCAGCACGCGGCCTGCCCTCTGCGCGCAGCCTGATTTTTCTGACCATCGGCATGATCGCGGCGCGCTCATTCGCCATGGCCTTCAACCGGCTGGCCGATCTGCCCTTTGACCGCGACAACCCGCGCACACAGGGGCGCCCCCTGGTAACGGGCGTTATCAGCAAGGGGCAGACATGGGCCTTCTGCACGCTCATGGCAGTTATCTTTATTGGCTCCTGCGCGGCGCTGAACACAGTCTGCCTGTGGCTTTCCGTGCCTGCGCTGCTGTTTGCGGCCATCTACAGCCTGCTCAAGCGCTTTACGGCCCTGTGCCACTTCTGGCTGGGCGCGACGCTGGGGCTGGCTCCGCTGGCTGGCTGGCTCTCGGTCAATCCCGCAAGCCTTGGCCTTGCGCCTGTGCTGCTGTTCTGGGCCGTCACTTTCTGGGTCGCGGCATTTGACATCTATTATGCTTTTCAGGACATGGATTTTGACGTGGCCTTTGAGCTGCATTCCGTGCCTGCTTCTTTCGGGCCGGACACGGCCCTGACGCTGGCCGCGTTTTCGCATGCCATGACGTCCATCTTTCTGCTGCTGGCGGGCTTTGCCGCCGGGCTTTCCTGGCCCTGGTACGTGGTGTGGTTCGGCATCAGCGTCATGCTGCTTGTGGAACACAGGCTCATGAAACCGCAGGATCTGCGCCACGTGAATACGGCCTTTTTTACCATCAACGGCATCATTTCGCCGGTCGTACTGGCTGGCGTGTTGCTGGGCATCTATATCTGACGGAGAGGCAATGCCGCGCAAAAAACAGTACCAATGGAAATCCAGCGATGAGGCGGAAGGCTTTGACTTGCCGCCCAGCCGCTCTGAAAAAAAACGCCAGAGCCTTGCCCTGCAAAACATGGGCGAAGAACTGACGCGCCTTGGCCCGCAGGAAGTCAAAAACCTTGACCTGCCCGCAGACCTCAGGGAAGCGCTGCAACTTTACGCCCGCATAGGCGACCACGAAGGCCGCCGCCGCCAGATGCAGTTTATTGGCCGCGTCATGCGCGAGATTGACCCCGCGCCCATCCGCGCCATGCTGGATGCCCGCCGCGAGGTCTCCGCAGCCGCCACCGCGGCCCGGCATCAGGCAGAGCAGTGGCGCGACCGCCTGCTGAGCGCTGACCAAGGAGAACTTGCGGGCCTGGTGGCAACCCTGCTGACCGCAAGGGCACTGCCGGACCAGGACGCAGAAGAGCCAGAGGCCACGGGCAAGGCCGCTCTGCCAAGCCAGGAAGAACTTCTGGCCATGACCCTTGCCGCCCGCAAGGAAACTGCGGAGAACACCTCCCCGCAGGCCCGCCGCGCGCTTTTTCGCGCCATCCACGGCATGCTGAAAGCGTAATCCCGGTGATTTTGGCCTCCCAACCCTGTGCTTTTTCATAAAAATAAAAAAATTGCGCAGGAATGCTTGACGATCACCTACGGTTAGGATAGAAGCTTTCTTCGTTGCTACGCCCTTGTAGCTCAGTCGGTAGAGTGCATCCTTGGTAAGGATGAGGTCAGCAGTTCAATCCTGCTCAAGGGCTCCACAAAAAATCAAAGGACTTACGGAGTAATCCGCAAGTCCTTTTTTTGTATCCTCGTCTGACTGGGATTTCAGACAAAAAAAGCCGCCCAACTAGGGTAGCGATAATATTGGCACTGTGAGAGAGGGAGAATTTTTCCGCGCGCGACCGCGTGGGACAACGGTTTAACGGCTGTGACACGGCCAAAACAAAAACGCGCAAAACTTCGCCAAAGTTGGCAAGTTCTGCGCGTTTTTTGCGCTCTTATTGGCACTTAATTATCTGGGAAATATCGTCAGAAGCGAAGCGAGGTTTAATACTCGCGCCCTGCCCATATGACTTGGCCGATTACACGAAAGGCGTCTCCATTTTGCCCCCGTATATCAAGCTCTACGGGGGGATAGTCAGGGTTAACGCTCTTAAGAACAAACTTTCCGGGGAGCATATCTATTCTTTTAAGATAGATAGCATCTTCAAAACCCACCGCAAAAAGTCGCCCTGTACGAATTTCTCTCTTGCTTTGGTCTAGCAATACAACGTCATTATTTAAAATTTCTGGCTGCATGCTATCGCCTTCAACCCGCATCATTACCATTGTGTCGGGATTGCCTTTGCGGTGCAGAAAGTCAGAGCGGAAGGCATAGCTTCGCTCAATATCTCCATCCACTTGCAGGCTACCAGTTCCTGCGGACAAGCGTGCTTCAACCATTGGAACCATAATTAAGTCCACATCGCAGGCGCTTTTAGCAAGGCTTGTCGCGCTCTCTGCCCTCACTGCGGACTTTTCTCCCCTTCCAAAAAAGAGCCAATCTGCTGAAACTTCAAACTTTTCAGCAATAATTTTTATCCATGAATCTGGAATTTTCCCCCGCCTACGAGCGTCATAAATGGCTTGCGAGGAGACACCCAGCGGCCCTGACAAGGCAGCCTCTGACGTTGCCCCTGTGGCTTCAAGAAGCCGTGCAAGTATAGCTTGGGTGGTTGTATCTTTCATCTTTAAACCTACAACTTATGTTACAACCGCCGCTTTTAAGATTTTGCTAGATAATTCAAGTTTTTGCTTTGAATTAAAGAAAATCTAAAGCTACAACCAAGTTTTTGCGTTGACATCACAAAGATATTCTTGCAAGTTGGTCTTGCGGGCGGTTAAGAATCACACGCAAAATGAAACTAACAGCCCACCGCATTAAGGGTCAACGTCCAGACCGAACCAAATTTTGGACAAGCGGAGGCAACCAATGAATTACCCCTGTCCCCCTGAACTAACTTTCCTGCCAGACGGGGCCAGCAGCCACCCCTATGGCAGCTTGATTTTTGAGGACGCATTAGCGGCTTACATCCTTAAATGCGTTCTCCCGCATGCTGACAAGTGCAATCCCGTTTCTGCGCGTTTTTGGAAAACGCATGCTTTCCGGGCGGGATGGGGAAACAAGGCCCGCCTTGAAGCGTTGCGTATGACCTATGAAAACATCCGGGCCGCTTTAGCGGCAATGGGCAAGTAGAGGCCCACGCCATGCGTCAACTCTCCCTCATCGAAGATATTGCCCAGCTTGCCGGAGCATTGCCCGCCATCAAGGCGGCAATGCGCAGCATTGCTGGCGCGCCCGAGGGAGAGGGACGCAAGGCACTGCCGGACAAACTCAATGCAATAGCGCGGGCCAGCGGCATCAAGCTGACGGGTGGAAACGCCCACGGTATCAGCGAGGAAATGCTGCATAAAATCCTGTCGCCTTCTGACGATAGTCGTCCGCCATCTGTGTTGATGTTGCTAGCCTTCTACAAGGCAACCAACAACCCGGCCCACATCCGCGCCATGCTGCGCGCTGTAGGGCTGGACATCATGACCGAAGATGATCGCAAGCTACGCGACTATGCCCGCGCCATTCTTGACCAAAAGAAAGCCCGTAAACAAGCCCGCAAGCTGGAGGAAGAACTATGAGCCGTGTTTCGGCACAACAGCGCCTTGAACTTGGCGCGAAGCGCTGCAAGTACCGCTGGCGCTTGAGAGAAGTGATGGATGCTAACGCGGTGCCGACCTTTGTGGCCCTTGCCCGCTTATTGGGTCTGTCTGGCGCAGCCGTAACCCGCACGATAAACGGCGAAATCCATAGCCCTAAAGTGCTTGACTGGTTCCGGCAGCATGGAGTTCCAGAAAACCAGCTTTGTGACCCCCGCAAGAACGCGCAGTAAGGAATGATAATGTCAATGGCTACAGAGACATATGCAACGCAAGAGCTTGTCACCTTGTTAGGGGTGACACAGCAAGCTGTTGACAAGCGCGCCAAGTCGGAAAGCTGGCGTTGGTTGCCACGCGCCGGGCGCGGTGGCGGCAAATTGTGGGTTGTCTCCAGCATGCCCCCAGCCACGCGCGATGCCATAGCCTCGGCCATGCTGCGCGAAGCCCGCTCCGCCGTGGTAAGCACCACCTCTAACGCTTCTGCGCAAATTTGCGCCACGGTTGGCACTACATCCACCCCGGCCCATGCGCCAGAGTGGAAACTTGCCTCTGACCGTGAGCGCGCCGTTGCCACTGCCCGCCTTGCCTTTGTGCGCGAAATTGAACGCCTTGCCGGGCTGGTCGGCAAAGAAAAGGCCATCCGGCATCTTATTGAGGCCTCCTGCTCCGGGCACCTTGACCCTACGCTTATGAGCCTTGTGACCACGGCCACGGCCTGCAAGCGCGGCGGTACCCTGTCGCGGCGCAGCCTGTACCGCTGGGCTTCTGACTATGCCGAGGGCGGCGAGGCCGCGCTGTTGCCCTCATTCCGCAAGGTCGAACCCGCCCCAGCGTGGTTTGACGAGTTCTTGGGCTGCTTCCAGCGCCCGCAGCATCCGCCCGTATCTCTCGCATACGCCGAATTTTCCGCCGCCATGCGCAAACGTGGCGAAACGCCGCCCTCCATACACGCCGTGCGCCGCGCTCTCGCCAAGATGAGCGCCCCGGCCCGTGAGGCTGGCCGTGCCACTGGCAACGCACTGCTCAAGTTGCGCCCGTATCAACGCCGCGACACCTCCGAACTGTGGCCCGGCGATGTGTACACAGCGGACGGCACCACTTTTGACGCCGAGGTGCTGCACCCCGGCAACGGCCAGCCTTTTAAACCGGAACTGACTGCAATCATAGACGTTGCAACCCGCCGCTGTGTGGGCATCAGCATAGCCCTTGCCGAGAGCAAGCTCACCGTGCTGGACGCCCTGCGCATGGCCTGCATGTGGGCTGGCATCCCTGCCATGTTCTACAGTGACTCCGGCCCCGGCTATGACAACGGTCTGCTGCTGGATGATCGCACGGGCATGATGCAGCGCCTGGGCATCACGCCTTGCAAGGCCATACCGGGCCGCCCCCAAGGTAAAGGCTTGATGGAACGCGCGGTCAAAACTCTGTGGGTGCGTGCGGCGCAGGGCCTCACCAGCTACACCGGGGCGCTGATGGATGGCGATGCCGCCCACCGTAATTTCAAAGCCAGCCGCGCCGCCCTCAAGGTTGGCAAGCGCGCCATTCTGCCCACATGGGACGAATGCAAGGCGCACATCTTAGCCCGCGTGGAAGAATACAACGCAACCCCGCACCGTGGGCTTCCGCGCTACCGCGATGCAGAGGGCCGCATGGTGCATTACAGTCCCAACGAATTTTGGGCCACGTTTGAGCGCCGGGGTTTTGAACCCGTTTGGGTGCCGCAGGGCATGGGCGCAGAGCTGTTCATGCCCGGCGAACGGCGCAAAACCAACAACGGTTGGGTACAGGTGTACGGCGGGCGCTATTTTGCCCCCGAACTGGCAGACCACCACGGCGAAATCATTGAAGTGCGCTACGACATTTGGGACAGCGGGCGCGTTTGGTGCTGGACGCTTGATGGGCGCAAGATTGCCGAGGCTGCGCTTGAGGGTAACACCCGTCCATACTTTGCCGAAAGCCGCGTTCAGGCAGCCCGCGACAAGCGCGCCAAGGCCCAGGTGGGCCGCATAGACGCCAAGCTCCAGCGCGTGGCCCCCGGCGCAACAATCCTTATGCCCGAAGCCTCGCGCCCCGCGCTGGCCGACAGCACCCAACCCACAATAATAGATATGTCCGCACCCCGTGAGGCTGTCGAGGCCCCGGTGGAATTGACGATTGAAGCCGTCACTCCTGCCGAGGTTGTAACGCGCCCGCTCTTTGCGAACACCTTTGACCGTTATCGCTGGCTGATGCGCCACTGCGACCAGCAGACGGCAGCGGACGAGGTCTTTGTTGCGACTTACCGCCAAGGCGAAGAGTACGCGGACATGAAAGAATTACTGGAAATTGAAGGCATTGCTTAACAAAGGAGAATGCAGATGCGTCAAGGATTTGTAAAAACTGAAAATTACGCCCGGTTTACGTCTGGCGTCAAAGCCGTGGAAGCGCGCGGCGCTGCCGAGGCGGGCATGATGCTTGTCCACGGTCTGCCCGGCCTTGGGAAAAGCCACATCGTCTACCGCTGGGCCGAGGAATCCGGGGCCGTCTACTTGCGGGCTAACGTGGATTGGACGCCCAAGTATTTTTTGGTCGAACTGGCAAAGGCTCTCAACGTGGATTCGCGCGGCACGGCCCAGCAACTGTTTGAGCGCTCCCTCCGGGTGCTCATAGAGCGTCAATGCCCCATCATTATTGACGAGAGCGAGTTCACCCTGCGCGATCAGGCGGCAGTGCTGGAGAAAATACGCGACTTTTCCGATCGCGCAGAGGTCACAGTGGTGCTGATTGGCATGGAACAAATCCAGCGCAACATCAGCCGTCACAAGCAGATCAGCAGCCGCATTGCTCAGGTGGTCGAGTTTGGCCCCTGCACAGCGGCGGACGTGGCCTTGGCTTGTTCAAAGCTGTGTGAATACGAGCTTACCCCGGCCCTTGCTGGCGAAGTGCTGCGGCTGTCTGCCGGGCGCATGCGCGAGGTGCTCAACGTGCTGGCCCGCATAGAGCAGCTTGCCAAGGCCAACGGCCTGTCCGGCAAGTTGGATGTGACCAACTTTGCGGGCGTTGAGCTGGCCCACGATTGGCAGAGCCGCACGGCCAAAACCGTGCGCGCTGCAAAGGTGGTGGCCTAACCATGCCCGTGCTGACCGAGCGCGTAATGCGCCACCTTGCGGAGAACGGCAACTGCTACACGCGCCAGTTAGCCGCCGCATTGGATGCCGCCAGTACCGGGATATGCGCGGCATGCAGTTGCCTGCGCAAGCATGGTCTTGTCCACTCCGAGACAGGCGGCATCCACGGCCTTACCGAGGCCGGGAGGCAGTGGGTAGAAGTCGGCGGCTTTTTGCCCTGCCAGCGGGCTGGCCGTGCCGCCACCAGCGAGGGCCGAACCTTGCGCCAGCGCTCTTGGAATGTGATGCGAATGGCCGACAAAATCACCGTTGCAGACCTGCTGCGCACCTTGTGCGATGGCTCCGAGCGCGGCGCAGACGACAACCTGAAAAACTACTGCCGCGCCCTCTACCGGGCGGGCATCCTCGGCAAAACAGCGCGCACGGGGGATTATTTTTTGCGGGACGGAGCCAACACTGGGCCGAAAGCTCCGGCCTACAACCGCGTTGAAAAAAGCGTCACAGACCGCAATACGGGCAAGATTGTGTCCATCATAGGAGGCCCCCATGTCTAACGCCTCGGATTGCTTGGGCTGCACGGCTGACGTGCCGGAATGGATGCACCTGCTTGGCCGCGCGGTTGCTGCAACCAGCGTGGCCGTGGTTGCGCGCCGCCTGGGCGTGGCCCGCAGCAGTTTGAGCTTGCTGATTAACGGCAAGTATCCGGGCAGCACTAGCAACATGGCCGCGCGGGTCATGGATGTACTTGCCGAGCCTTGCCCGGTCTATGGCGGAGGCCGCACAAGCGAATCATGCGCCAGCCGCCGCGCAGAACCCATGCCAACCTCAAACCCTTTCGCACTCCGCCAGTGGCGGATGTGTCAACTTTGTAACCTCTGGAGTGACGACAATGAGCGCCAGTGACGACATTGAAACCTGCGCCGCAGCCCTCGGGGTGTTGGGCGGCCATGTATCCGAGGAACATTGGGCCATAGTCCGTATAGTGCGCCAAAACCTGACAGCCACCGCCGAACAGGTGCAGCACATGGAAAGCGGCCTGACCATCCCCGAACCCACCACAACCGGGCCGGAAGCCCGCGTAGCACAAGGAGCGTAACCATGAGCCAGCTTGAAGACATCAGCCGCTACCGCAAAGACCACCGCGGCGCATACATCCCCGTTGAGCAAATCAGGGAAATCGACCTTGCCCGCGATGAACTGGTCAACGAAAAAGCCGCGAAGATTGAAGCCGCACAGGCAAGCATCGCGGCCCTCAAAGACGAATTGATGGGTGACATTGCCGCCTTTGTGCAGCTTTCTGCCGAGCGCTACGGGGCCAAGGTTGGCGGCGACAAAGGCAACATTACTCTCATGAGTTTTGACGGCACATACAAGCTCAAGCGTCAGACAAGTGAAAGCCTTGGATTTGATGAAGGGCTGCGCGCCGCAAAAAATATCATTGATGAATGCCTTGAAGAATGGAGCCGCAACAGCCCCGTTCCACTGCGGGCAATCGTGGAACAAGCGTTTGATGTCAACAAGGAAGGCCGCATCAACACCAACGCAATATTGAGCCTGCGCCGCATCAAGATTGACAATGAACGCTGGCAGCAGGCCATGCAGGCCATAAGCGACAGCCTGCAAACGCAGGACAGTAAAGCCTATGTGCGCCTCTACAAGCGAGACAAAACGGGCAAGTACAACGCAGTGCCGCTGGATATGTCGGCGCTGTAGCCCCTGCGAAACCGCCCTCGCGCGGGGCGGTCTGTCGGGTGTGGCGGCCCGGCACTGATGAGCAGCCAAAGGGTTCAACCGTGCAAAAACGTAAATTTTCGGCCTCATTTTCTGTCAGAATTGGCACAAAGCGGGTGCGCTTTGAGCTGCTGCCCGCAGAAGAACACGGCGGGCCGGAAGGGGCATACAGGGTGCGCGTAGATCGCCGATGGCTGGATTTGGCAGACGGCAGCCAGCGTTACGTCCACCGTGAGGCGCTTGCCGCGCTGATTGCGGAGTGCGCCTTGAACGGCCTGCCGGAAGCATCCCCGGCCCCTGACATCCCGTTTCCGAGCCGCGTGTCGGTGCGCCTGTGGGTTGATGATCTGCCCCGGTACATTGGCACTTGGACAAACACCGCCCCCATCCTCGACGCCTCAGGGCGTTGGGTGGTCAATGTGAGCATTGACGGCCAGCGGCATTTTGTGCCGTGCGAGGATGTAACCGTGCATCCCCAAAGGAGCGCCCGCCATGACAGATAATCGCACCGCTGCCCTTCGGCGTGGCCTGATTGCCAGTGTTCACATTGCTAAAACGGACATGCAACTGGACGAAGACACCTACCGCGCACTTCTTAAGGCCGTTACGGGTCACGACAGCGCGGGCAAATGCACTGTGCCGCAGCTCAAGGCCATGCTGGCAGAGATGCGGGCCAAAGGCTGGACACCACGGCCCCGCGCCGGGCAGGTGCCTGCCGCTCTGCGTCCGCTGCACAACAAAATTGCGGCACTTTGCACGAGCCTTGAGCGCCCTTTGTCCTACGCCGAGGAAGTTATCACCCGCCAAACAAAAAATAGCTCCACGCTTGGCACTGCCGACCGCGCGCAGCTTACTGCTTGCGTTGCGGCACTGGTGCGCCAGCAGGGCAGGGGAACTCACAACTAGCCCAACGCAGCACAGCTACAGCATAATTATTCATAAATAGATAAAAAGGGGATGAAAATGCCCGTTTATAAACAGTTGAGTCCTAGGAGCCAACATGCCTAACGCCGCCGATTATTTTGACGCCATGCGGGCAATGCAATCATGCGCCAGCCTGAAAACACTGGACTTTGCATTGCTGCCCCCGTCTGCGCAGGAGCTTGCCCGTGTGCTTGGCCTGCCGTGCGCCCTCAAGATGGTAGAAATGTACGGCGGGCTGACCCTGCGCATCCCGCACGGTGAGACCCCGCAGGGCCGTGCCATGCTGGACGATATCGCCAAGCATATCGGGGATTCGTCTTCCCGCGCCCTAGCCCAAAAGTACGCGGGCACGGCGCTGGTAGTGCCCAACTGCAAGCTGGCCCTGCAACGTGCCCGTGATGCCGCACTGCTGGAAGATCGCCGCGCACTGGCCGCCGAGGGCATGAGTGAGCGCCAGTTGGTGCAGTGCCTCGTTATTAAGTATCGCCTCACTGAGAGATACGTTTGGCGCATCCTCAAAAAGCCCGCCCCGATCTTGTCGCAACCCCTGCAACAGCAGGCAAGCTTGATCTAGCCAACCGCTGTACTCCTCCATCCTTTCTTAAGCCCGCGCTGCAACTAAAGTTGCAGTGCGGGCTTTGCTTTGGTGCGGCCCGAAAGGAGGCATTATGGCGATAGAGACCGCCCGCATCCGTGCCTATCTGGCAACGGTAGAGGGCAAACAGCAAACGCAGGGCTACATACCTTGCGACCTTGTAGGCGGCGGCACCGCCAACTACAGGGGCGGCCCCAACCCGGAGCGCTACAAGCCTATGGGCGTATCCGGCGTAACCATCGGCACGGGCGTTGATCTTGGTCAGACTGACGCCGCAACTCTGATGAAAATTGGTGTTAGCGCTGCAACCGTGAACAGCCTGCGCCCGTATCTTGAGCAGAGCGGCCCGGCTGCTGTTGAGGTGTTGCACCGCCTACCCCTTACGGTCAGTCAGGCCGTAGCGGAAGAACTGGATGCGGCAATGATAGGCCACCATATCAGCAAGATAGCTGCATATTACGATGCGGCTGTAGCCGCGAATGCTTTTGCTGGTCTGCCTTGGCAGGCACAGGCTGTTATTGTGTCTATCCAGTATCAACGCGGAGTCAAAAGCCCTCGCAAGTATCCCAACACCTGGGCCGCATTTGTGCGGCAGGATTGGCCCGATGCGGCCCGCCGCCTCATGAATGGCGACTTGTGGGAACGCTACCAGAGCCGCCGCGCCGCCGAGGGCCGCCTGCTGCTCGGCATTGGAGGCTAACATGGGCGGACTGCTTGGAGCCGCAATTGGTGGGCTTGCCCGCCTGTTTGTCCGCAAGGTGACGACAACCAATGAGGACACGGGCGAGGACAATACAAAGCGTCAGGCCACGCCTTTTGGCAAGGCCAGTCTTGTCATAGTGGGCTGCGCACTGCTGTATCACTACATTGTGTGGCCTATCATCAACTATCATTTTCCGCAGTACGGATTTCAGGACATCGACAGTTTTGTGTTGTCCGTAATTAGCGGAATCGGGACGTAAACATGGCACCGAGGATAACCACCGCAGAACTGGCAACGCAGCTTGCGCGTATGGAGGCCAAGATGGATGCGCGCTTTGACGCCATACAGGCCAGCCAAGGCGAGGTCACCAATCGCGTCAGCGTAATGGAAGGTGATGTCCGCATCATCCGCGAAAACGCCGCCCGCGAAGAAGGCAAAAAGGCTGGCAGCAAAGCGGTGATTACTGTGTTGGTCACGCTGCTGTCTTTTGCTAGTGGCGTCCTCGGTGCCTATTGGAAGGGAGGGCCGCGCTAATGGCCCATAATACACAAACCCGCGCCGCCGTCCGGGCCGCATACATTTTTGAAATGCTGCCGCTGTCGCAGATTGCCACGGCGCACGGTGTGCCGCTGGCGACCCTGCGGACGTGGAAAAAACGTGCGCTGACCGAGGGCGATGATTGGGACAAGCTGCGCGGCGCACAGGCGCTCGCAGGCGAGGGAGTGGAAGCCATTGCCCGCCAGATGGTGGCCGACTACGTAGTGCAGCACAAAGCACTCATGGAAGAGGTGCTGAACTCCAGCGAAATCAAGCCCGGTGCCAAGGTGAGCGCCATCGCCAGCCTTGCCGACTCTTTTAATAAGATGATTGCGGCATCTAAGCGCGTCCTCCCCGAAACAGGGGAGCTTGCCGTGGCCCTGCGCGTGTTGCGTCTGTTGGGTGAGTATGTGCAGCGTGAATACCCGCAGCATGCCAATGCTCTATTAGAGGTGTTGGAGCCTTTTGCAGCAGGGTTGCCGCAGACCTTGGGGGCTGGCGGACATGGCTAAGAAAGACCTCACGCAAAAGGAATTTTTGCAGCAGCTTGGGGAGTATGCAGACACCTTGCGCCGCACTATTGAGGCCAACTGTGCGGCATTCCCTGTTGACGGCAAGGCATCAAAGGCCCGCCGCAAACGGGCGCAAGGTGATTTTAAATTTTTCTGCGCTACCTATTTTCCGCACTACACGCAGGTAGGCGGCAAGCCCACTGGCCCCAGCGCGCTGCATGAATGGATTGACGCCAACCTGCCCGCCGTTGTGGACGCCCCCGAAGGCATCAAGCAGGCGCTTGCCGCCCCGCGCGGTGAAGCCAAGTCCACACGCATCACGTTGATGCTTGTTGTGTGGTGCGTCCTGACCGCGCGCAAGCGGTATATCCCGATTATTGCAGATGCCTTTGAGCAGGCAGCCCCTTTTCTGGAAGGCATCAAGGTAGAGCTTGAGAGCAACCCGCGTCTTATAACGGACTATGCAGACCACACAGGGCCAGGGCGCATCTGGAATGTGGGCACCATCGTCACCAAGGGCAACGTCAAGATACAGGCTTTCGGCGCGCTCAAGCGCATACGCGGCTTGCGTCATGGGCCTTTGCGCCCTGATCTTGTCATCTTGGATGACTTGGAAAATGACGAAAACGTCAAGAGCCTTGAACAGCGCGACAAGCTGGAAAACTGGCTCATGTCCACGGTTCTGAACCTTGGCCCCGCTGACGACAGCATGGATATCATTTATGTGGGCACCATCCTGCACCATGATTCCGTCTTGGCCCGCACCCTTAAAAAGCCCGCATGGCACGGCAAGCGTTTCCAAAGCATTATCAAATGGCCTGACCGTATGGATTTGTGGGACACATGGGAGGCCATATACAACGATAATAGCGAGGATGGCGGCCCGGATGCGGCCCTTGCCTATTACAGTGCCAACCGTGCCGCTATGGAGGCTGGCGCTGTGGTCAGTTGGCCCAGCTATCGCCCCCTGTACAAGCTTATGTGCAAGCGGGCGGAAAACCATGACGCCTTTGATTCCGAGCAGCAAAATGACCCGTTATCCACGGGCAACGCCCCCTTTGCCAGTGTGCTTGTGCTGTGGACGGAGCTGCCCTCCGGGCTGCTGCCCTTTGGCGCGTGTGACCCCTCGCTGGGCAAGGCGGGTAAGGGCCGTGACCCCTCGGCCCTGCTGGTGGGCGGCCTGCACCGCGAGACTATGCGCCTGTTTACGCTTGAAGCACTTATCCGCAAACGCCACCCCGACCGCATTATCCAAGACATGATTGCCTTGCAGAGCAGGTACAATTGCTTGCTGTGGGCCGTGGAAACTGTGCAGTTCCAGGCATTTTTTGCAGATGTGGCGGTACAGCGGGCTATCGCCAGCGGTACGCCGTTGCCTATCCAGCCAGTGGTCAACAGCACAGATAAAGAGCTGCGGATTGAAACCCTGCAACCCTACATGGCGCAGGGCCGCATACTGCTGCACCACAGCCAGCAAACACTTATTGACCAGCTCCGCCACTGGCCCAAGGCCGACCATGACGATGGGCCAGACGGCTTGGAAATGCTCTGGCGCGTGGCAACGCGCGGCTTTGTGAGCTTGCAGGATGCATTTATCAGGGTGCCGCGCGTGTCGCCTCTTGGCGGTGCGGTTGGCACTGATATTGACGAAGACGATTTAGACGACGCGGGCGGATTCTATGGCCCGCAAAGGTGGGCATGATGCGTAGATTCCCCCGCCGCCCGGCAGGCGGCAACACTGCAACGGCCACGCGCCCGGATGTGCTTAAGGGCGCTCTGCAATCAGAGGACAGCGACTACAATGTAGCCTTGCTCTACCTTGAGCAATGGGGGGAGCTTACCCGCAACCTCACGCCCTCGCGCTTGTCGCGCGTGCTTGCCGCAGCCGATGCGGGGCAGATAAGCGAACAACATGCCCTCTTTGCCGAAATGGAGGACAGGTGCGACCACTTGGCCGCAGAAATTGGCAAGCGCAAGCGGGCGCTGCTGACACTGGACTGGAATATCATCCCGGCCCGTGACGATGCCAAGGCTAAAGGGGTTGCGGCCCAGGTGCGCCAGTGGCTCGACATGCTGCCAAATTTCGAGGACGTGTTGCAGGATATGGCCGATGCCATCGGGCATGGCTTCTCCGCTCTGGAAATCAAGTGGGATTACTCCGATGGCTTACACATTCCTGCCGCCTTGACCCATCAGCCTCAGTCGTGGTTTGTCTGCCCGCAAGCTAACCGCAACCGCCTGCACCTGCGCAACGGAACGGTGGAAGGTGAAGAGCTGTGGCCCTACGGCTGGTTGACCCATGTCCATCGCAGTAAGTCCGGCTGGCTGCCGCGCGCTGGGTTGTTCCGCTGCCTTGCTTGGACGTATCTTATTCGTGCTTACGCCCTTAACAGCGAGATAGCGTTTACGCAGATACATGGGCTGCCCATGCGTGTGGGCAAATACCCGCCCTGCAGCAGCAAGGCTGACAAAAACGCCTTGCTCAACGCCTTGCGCACACTTGGGCAAGATGCTGCGGGCATCATCCCACAAGGGATGGAAATTTTGTTTGAGTCCGCCAGCCCGGCAACACAGGACATCCCCGGCCAGCTCGTAACCCGCTGTGAGCATGGCATAAGCAAGGCCATCCTTGGCGGCACCCTAACGAGCCAGGCGGACGGCAAAACCAGCACAAACGCGCTGGGCAATGTACATAACGAGATACGACACGACTTGCTTGTGTCTGATGCCGCGCAGATTGCCAGCACACTCACCACGGAGCTGATTGCCGCGCTGTGTGCCTTGAATCTTGGCATCACAGACCGCAAGTTGCTGCCGTATTTTGAATTTGATACGCGGCAGGCCGCAGACTTGCAGTTATACGCCGACGCAATCCCAAAGCTGGCAAAGTGTCTGCCCATCAGCAAAAAAGGCGTAATGGAGCGCCTCAAGTTGCCCGTGGCTACAGACGAGGCCGACCGAATCCGCGTGGACGAGTCCACAACGCCAACCAAGGGCGATGCGGCAACCAAGATGGCGCAGGCCAAGGCTACCGCAAACCCCACGGGAACAGACGCCACGGACGGCGCACAAACGGCACTGGACAATATGGACGCGGGCGCGGCACTGGCGCTGGCAGGCGAGGCTTTGCTTGCGCCGCTGATGGCGGAACTTGATGCCGGACTGTCGCCCGAAGACCTGCAAGCCCGGCTTGGTGAGCTGTATCCGCAGATGGACGAGGCGCAACTGGCGGAAGTTTTGGCGCGGGCGCTGTTTGTGAGCGAGGTGTGGGGGCGCATTAATGCCTGATCTTGACCTCTCCCACGCCTGCAACCTGCCGCCGCGCGAGGCAATCCAGTATTTTGAAAGCAAGGGAATGAAAATTTCCTTCCGCTGGCAGGATATCTGGAAGGAGGCCCACGCCCGCGCTTTTACGGTTGCGGGTGTGACCAAGGCTGATCTCTTGGCGGACATCAAAGCCGCCACAGCCACGGCTATTGCCCAGGGCCAGAGCAAGGCGCAGTTCCGGCAGGGCTTGCAAGACACCCTCCAGCGTAAAGGCTGGTGGGGCAAGGGGGATATAGTCAACCCGGACACAGGCGAGGTGCGCAAGGGTGAACGCGGCAGCGCCGCACGCCTTAATCTGATCTACCGTCAAAACATGCAGTCGGCGTACAACGCCGGGCGCTACAAGCAGCAGATGGAAAGCGCCGTCGTGGCCCCATACTGGCGCTACGAGGCAATCATGGATGCCAAAACGCGCCCCAGCCATGCGGCTATGCACGGGCTTGTGTACCGTTATGATGACCCGATCTGGCAAACCATGTATCCACTCAACGGCTGGCTCTGCCGCTGTCGTGTCGTTGCGCTCTCGGAGCGTGGATTCCAGCGCGGGGGATACGAACTGCAAGACAGCGAGGGTGATGCCATTGAAAAGGAAATCACCATTCGCAACCCGGAAACCGGGCAGCCAGAGAAACGCACGGTCAAGGGCTACCGCATGCCGGGCGGCCAGCACTTTTACCCGGATGCGGGCTTTGACTACAACCCCGGCGAGACGTTTGTGCGCGACCTCAAGGCCAACATGCCAGAGCCGCCGCAAACAGCCGCCACCAACTGGCGCGACAAGGGGCTGCCCTCACTGCGAGATGTGCCAACAGATCAGCGCCAGCCTACGCCCGCCATGTTGCCAATGGCCCCCACGCGGGAGGCCGCAGAGGCCCAGCTTGCCAAGGTGCTGGGTTTTGAGGGTGACGAGCGCCTGCGCAGCATTACAACGCCGATGGGGCAGCGTACGATATGGCGGGG
>CDZQ01025400.1_pt1 | contig 21958 bp, 24 predicted proteins | sample 554831 | NCBI WGS metagenome assembly CDZQ01 (sample SAMEA3182112, study PRJEB8094) | gut metagenome | biome: human; feature: gut; material: Stool; isolation source: human stools | place: Canada | collected 2013-05-06
GGGCCCGCAGGGTGTGATAGAACACCTGCTCCACATAGCCGGTTTCCGGGGCGCCAAACACCAGGGGACTTTCCGCAGCCAAGCCTTGGCGGGTGATCTCATCCCGGCAGGCGGTGGAAACAGCGTCCATCACCAGGCGGCTGTTGGCGTCCAGGAGAGGATAGCCTGCATTGCAGTGGTACATAAGCATCAGGGGCGCGGGCTGTTGGCCTTCGTTTTCGATCTGGTCATGGACGCACAGGGCGTCGTCCCCCAGGCGGGCGGTGATCCGGCGGCGGAGCACCAGGTTCTCGCCAAAGAGGGTGGCCTCCCGCATCTCGCCAAACAGCTCGATGTAGTATTCGTCCCCATCCCAGTAGCCCCGGGCGCCGTGCTGTAGGGCGGGGGTGGTGCGGATGAAGCCGTGCTGGGGCTGTACGCTGCCTCCGGGTACGGCCTCCAGGGGGCCCACATTGCCCAGGCCGCAGGTGAACATCATGCCGCCCATGATGCTGCGGGGGGAGTTGGGGCCGTCATACCAGTAGTTGTTCCCCATGACGCCGGGCCGTGAGAGGAAATACATGGGCATACCGTCGAAATACAGCTCGCCCACATCCATACATTTGTCGATGTAGACGGTAAACCGCAGCCGGCCGCAGGTTACCTCATAGGCTTGCATACCCCGTCCCCGGCCCTCTTCCAGGGTCACCCGCCTGACATTCGCCAGGGATTCTATGCTGCCCACCCGGGCCAGCAGCTCCGCTTTGGTCAACTGGACGCCAAATACCTTTGCCATAGTGCCTCCTGCATGTTTAGGGTTTTATTTTTGATCGAATGCTTACGATTTGTAGGGACAAACTAAATCTTTTTCGGGAACATCCGCCACGGCGCCCACAAAGGCCTCCACCTCCGCCCGGAAGGAGTTGCCCTCCATGGGACCCCGCTTTTCCACGGCCTTGGCGCCGGCCGCGCTGGCGAAGCGGGCGGCCTTGCGCAGGGGCGCGCCCTCGCACAGCATGGCCAGGAAGGTGGCGTCAAAGCAATCCCCTGCGCCGGTGGGGTCCACCTCCGTGGCGGGATAGACCCCCATGGAGAAGGCTTCCTGCCGGGTATAAACGCTGGTGCCCCGGGAGCCGTCCTTCACCGCAAGGACCCGGTCCTTCTGGGCTAATAGATCCTTTACGGCCCCGTCTGGGTCCCCGTAGAGGAGCCTGAGTTCGCTCTTGCCGGTGAGAAGCACGTCGCTGGCGTCGATGATCTCCTTGTAGTAGTCCATGATCTTGCCGTGGAGCAGCTCGGGGCGGATGTTGGGGTCAAAGCTGACCTTCACGCCGTTTTTCTTGGCCAGGCGCACCGCCTGCATAATGGCTTCCCCCATGGTGGGGCTGCCGGTGATGGAACAACCCATGATGTGGAGATACCGGGCGCTTTTGATGGCCGCTTCGTCCACGTCCGCCGGGCACAGCTCCCCGCAGGCCGCATGGGAAAAGTGGAAGATGAACTTCCGCTCCCCATCGGAAAAATAGGTGACAAAGGCAGTGCCGGTGGTGTTGTCCGGGGTTTGGATCACGTGGGAAACATCCACCCCATCCCCAGCCAGGCGGGTTAAGTTCAGCTTGCCGAAATCGTCCTGGCCTACCTTGGCGATGATGGCTGCCTTGGCGCCCATGCGCGCCGCCTGGTCGATGCAGATGGCAGGGGCGCCGCTGGGGAAGGGCCCCAAAAGGGCTCCGGGTGAAGTAAAGGCCTGGTCAACCTTTTCGGTCAGCACTTCCACCAGGATCTCGCCGATTGTAATGATGTCCAGCATAATGCATTCGTCCCTTCCTTTTATGAAATGATAGTATGCGTGCCCAATGGAGGTGCAAATTGATCGTATTCGTTCAACGGATGGAGCCAAAGAAAAAAGTTGATCGAAATCGAATAAAAAATGAATCTATTCCTTGACACGCGCTGGTTACAATGCTATTATAGCATCATAAACGGAAGCAGACAATCACAAAAATAAAAAAACGAAAAGAAAAAAACAATAGTTCTACTTTACTTGATTCCAGTTTCAGCAATTCGCTGAATTTAAACAATCCATCATTCAGGAGGAAAACAGAACATGAAAAAGACGTTGGCTATTTTGCTGGCAGCTGTGATGATGCTGGGCATGGTTGCTTGCGCGGCCCCCGCGGCCACCGAGGAAGCCCCCGCTGCTGAGGCCCCCGCTGCTGAGGCCCCCGCCGAGGAAGCCCCCGCTGAGGAAGCCCCCGCTGAAGAAGCGGCGCCGGCCGTTGCCGACCTGAAGCTGGGCTTCATCCTGGGTTCCCGTGAGCACGCGTTCTACTGCTCCATCGAAGAAGGCATCAATGCCGCTGCTGCGGAAATGGGCTTTGAGGCTGTGGTTCTGGAGTCCGACCTCAACGGCGCCATCGCCAGCGAGCGTATTGAGAACCTGGTGGTAGAGGGCTGCAACGCCATCTCCCTGTCCGTCAACGATCCCACCGGTTGCACCCCTGCCATCGAGGCTGCCGACGCTGAAGGCGTGCCCATGTTCGCCTTTGACTGCACCTCCAGCGAGACCGACGTGATCAAGTGCTTCGTAGGTACCGATAACTTCCAGGGCGGCGTAGTTGGCGGCGAGGCCACCATCGCCAAGCTGGAGGAGCTGGGCCTCACCGATGGCGCCACCGTAGGCATCATCGCCTATCCCGAGCCCCAGTCCTGCATCGACCGTGAGGCTGGCTGGTACAGCGTCATCGATCAGTACACCGAGCAGTACAACCTGAACGTGGTCAACATCGGCAACTATCGCGGCGATGCCGGCACTGCCGAGAGCCTCATGAGCGATGCGTTGACCCAGTATCCTGACATGGCCGTTATCTTCACCGTGGGCGATCCCGCCTGCATCGGCGCCCTGGCTGCCATCAAGGCTGCTGGCGCTCCCACCACCATGATCGGTTTCGATGCCAACCCCGAGGCCCACGAGGCCATTCTGGACCCCGAGAACGGCAAGATCTGGTTCGCGGATGTGGCCCAGAATCCCTATGAGATCGGCTATCAGATCGCGCAGCAGATGGTGAAGTACTGCACCGAGGGCACCGTGGATGATACCACCATCCTCATCGCTCCCTACCTGGTAGACGCTTCCAACGCTGTCGCCCAATAAGCCGTCTTAACACCGACAACACAATATTAGCTCAACGCATGTGCCCGAGCGCGAATCCGTTCGGGCACATGTCAAGATGAAACCAAGGCAACCAACCAGCATGAAGCAAGGAGAGATGTTATTATGGAGCCAAACCTGCAGGCAATCCATATCGACAAGCGTTTTCCAGGCGTAAACGCCTTGACCGACGTTTCGATCGACTTCTATCCCGGCGAAGTCCATGCGCTGCTGGGTGAAAACGGCGCGGGAAAATCCACGCTGATCAAGATCCTTTCCGGCGTTTATACCCCCACTTCGGGTAAGGTGGTTTTCGAAGGGAATGAAATGCATTTTACGGCGCCAGGCGAGGCGCTCAATAAGGGCATTGCGGTGATCCATCAGGAATTGAGCATCGCCAATGACCTAACCGTGGCGGAGAACGTATTTTTAGGGGCGGAGCCCCGGATCAATAACGGCCCCCTGCTGGACCGGGCCAAAATGAACCGCGACACCCAGGCCCTGCTGGATTATATGAAGGTCACCAACATCAAGGCTACGGACATAGCCCGGGATCTGACCGCCGCCCAGCAGCAAATGGTAGAGATCGCCAAAGTTATCAGCAAAAAGGCCAAGGTCGTCATCATGGACGAACCCACCTCATCCCTGTCTGAGCACGAAATCAACGCGCTGTTTGAGCAGCTGGATAATCTGCGCAACAATCAAGTAACCGTTATTTATATTTCCCACCGCATGGCGGAGATCTTCCGCATGTGCGACCGGGCCACCATCCTCCGGGACGGCTGCAAGGTAAAGACCTGCATGATCAAGGACACCACTGAATCCGAGATCGTAAACAGCATGGTGGGCCGGGAGATCAAGGACTATTATAACCGCCAGGCGCATACCCCCGGCAAGGAAATGCTGCGGGTGGAGGGCCTGACCCGCAAAAAGGAATTTAAGGACATCAGCTTCACCGCCTATGCCGGCGAGATCCTGGGCTTTTACGGCCTGGTAGGCGCGGGCCGCACGGAGGTTATGGAAACCATATTCGGCGCTCGCCGGGCGGATGCAGGTAAGATATTTGTAGAGGGCAAGGAGGTCCACTTCCGGAGCCCCAAGGACGCCATTGAGCACAACCTGGGCATGGTCACCGAGGACCGCCGCCGTACCGGCCTGATGCTCCAGGCCACCCTGCGCCACAACATCGTGCTGCCCAGCCTGCCCTATCATCACCGGCGCTTCGGCTTCCTGGACAACAAGTGGGAAGCGGACATCGCCCAGGAGATGACCCAAAAGCTCCGGGTCAAAACCCCATCCATCCAAACCATCATCGCCAACTTATCCGGTGGTAACCAGCAGAAGGTCATCCTGGCCAAGTGGCTCATCGCCAATTCCAAGATCCTGATCCTGGATGAGCCGACCCGGGGTATCGACGTGAACGCCAAGAGCGAATTCTATGCCCTGATGAACGATTTCGTGGCCGACGGCGGCTGCATCATCATGGTATCTTCCGAACTGCCCGAGATGTTGGGCGTGGCGGACCGGATCATCGTCATGCGGGAAGGCGTACAGGGCGGCGAGATCTCCGGCGCCGATGCAACAGAACAGTCCGTGATCCAGCTTGCCAGCGTGCAAAGCAATGTTTAGACATCAGAAGGGATGAGATCAAACTATGGAAAAGGTTAAGAGTTTTACAAAAAAGAATATTATCGTATTCGTTCTGATCTTCCTTTGCCTGGGCTTCGGCTTGGGGAATAAGTCCTTCCTAAGCGCCCAGAACCTGGTGAACCTGACCACCCAGATGGCCATCAACGCCATGTTGAGCGCTGGCCTCACCTACGTGATCATTCTTGGCGGCATCGATATTTCCGTGGGTTCCGTGGCGGCTCTGGCCGGCGTGTGCGGCGCCCTGGTGGCCCGGGAAAACCCGGATGCCTCCATTTTCGTGGCCTCTTTGATCTGGATCGGCGCGGCCCTGGTGGTGGGTGCTCTCTGCGGCGCGTTCAACGGCTTGATGATCGCCTACTTCAAGGTGGTGCCCATGATCGCCACCCTGGCCATGTTGAATATGGCCCGTGGCCTGTGCTTCGTGCTGTCCGGCGGTTCTTCCGTATCCGGCGTCAAGAGCAACTATTCCTTCCTGGGCGCTGCCCGGTTGCTGCAAACCGCGGATAAGCCCACCGGCTGGATCCCCATCATCACCATCTTCGTGATCGTGGCCGTGTTCATCGTACACATCCTCCTGTCCAAGACCGTATTCGGCCGGCACGTATATGCCACCGGCTCCAATAGCAATGTGGCCCACTTGAGCGGTATCAATACGGCGAAGATCACCTTCCTGAGCCATGTGATCTGCGGCATTATGGCGGCCATGGGCGGCGTGCTCAATGCCTCCAAGCTGCAAAACGGCCAGCCCGGCGCCTGTGACGCCTATGAAATGTACGCCATTGCCGCCACGGTATTGGGCGGCACCAGCCTTTCCGGCGGCAGCGGTTCCGTTGGCCGGGCCATGATCGGCGTGGCGGTTATCGCCGTCATCAACAACGGCATGAACCTGCTCCACATCGATTCCTATTGGCAGAAGGTGGTCATCGGCATGATTATCCTGCTGGCGGTCATCTTGGATATGGCGCAAAAGAAACAAAAGGCGTAAAATATACTGCGGGAGAAAAAAGGAGCGGGAGCATGATTTGGAACACGGACCGAATGGACTATTTCGCAGCGGATTTTTTCCAAGGAATGGGCCTTGCCATGCCGGACCGTTGGGAGCCCCTGATCGGCGTACGGAACGCCGGGGCCATCGTGCGAAAGGGCTTTGACCCTACCCGCTTCGCCATTATTATCAGCGGGGGCGGGGGCAACGGCCCCCTGTTTCCCGGGTATGTGGGGGAAGGCTTGGCGGATGCGGCGGTGATCGGCGCGCCCTTTGCCGCCCCCAACGCTTATACCATTTACGAGACCGGGAAAGCCCTGCACCCTGCCAAAGGGGTGCTGTTGCTGTATAACAATTTTGCCGGGGATTTTCTCAACAACGACATGGCAGCCGAATTTTTGCAGATGGATGGTATTCCGGTGGAAAGTGTGATTTCCAACGACGATATCGCTTCTGCCGTGGGGGAAGAACGCAGCGCCCGGGGAGGCCGCTGCGGCATCGCATTTTTAATGAAAATGGCGGCAAATTGCGCCAAGCGGGATATGTCCTTGCAGGATACCGCGGCGCTGTTGCGGGGCGCCCAAAGCCGTTTGGGTACGCTGAGCATCCATTTGGACTTCGGGAGCCGGCTGATCGCATATGGGGCTGGCTTTTCCGGGGAATCCGGGGTGCGTACTGCCACCCATATGGATATGGGCCGCTGCGCCCAGGAAGCCTGCAACATGTTGCTGGAGGACTTGGAGCCCAGGGAAGGGGAACGGCTATATGTGCTGGTGAATCGCCTGCGGTATACCAACTATGCGGACGGGTATATTTTCGCCAACCTGGTGCATCGGTACTTGTCCTCCCGGCATCCGGTGGAGCAGATGCGGGTCGCCAATTTTTCAAACATTATTGATGTATACGGCTATAGCGTTACCATCCTGTGTGCGGACGCCAATCTGCGCCCCTACCTGGAGGGCACCTGCTATACCGATAGCTTTATCCTATGACAAAGGCGGTATAAACCCATGTTTGCAGAAGAACGGCAACAAAAGATCTATGATTTGATTTGCCAGGAAAAATCCATGCGGGTGCAGCAGCTCAGCAAGCTGCTGAACACCTCGGAGGTAACGGTGCGGCGGGACCTGGAGGAGCTGCACCGGCAAAAGAAGATCATCCGTACCCATGGCGGTGCGGTGGCCTATTATCCCGTTGGCAAAAGCATCAAGGTGCCGGAACTGATGGCGGATACCCGGCAGCTACCGGCCAAGCAGGCCATCGCCCAGGCAGCCTATGGATATATCAACGACTATGATACCATCCTATTGGATGGGTCCAGCACCGTGTATGAGCTGGTGAAGCTGCTGGCCCGCAACGAGAAGAAGAACCTGATCATCATCACCACCTCCGCCTTGACGGTGGTGGCCCTTTCCGGGCTGGATTCCAGCCGGGTCATCATGGCGGGCGGCACGGTGAGCTACGCCCACAATACGGTGGAAGGCCACATGACTAGCAAGTTCATCCGGGATATCCGGGTGGATAAGTGCTTCATCGGCATCAATGGCATCGATGAGGATTTCGGTTATTCCACCCCCCGCTTTGAGGATGCGGAGCTGAAGGTCTTATCCATGGCCTCTGCCAACCAGTCCTTTATCCTGGCGGACCATACCAAATTCGGCAAGGTGTATCTCACCCGGGTGGACGCGGTATGCGATTACCTGATCACCGACACCCGGCAAAGCGGCTATCCCTACGAATCCCTTGAGCCGCAGACCACAGTGGTGTTCGTGGATGAAGAAAAGGGGGCGCAAGGCGAATGATGCAAGCCTTGACCGTGGAGCAATTGCAACAGGCGTTGATCCAAGCCAGCCAGGTCATTATCGCCAATGAACCCCTGCTTACCCAAATCGATTCCATCATCGGGGACGGCGACCATGGCACGGGGATGCGGGACGGCTTCTCCGTTTTGCAGGAAACCCTGAAAACCACCAAGTATCCGGATATCTTTGCCCTGATGCGGGATGCGGGCATTGCCCTGGTCAAGACCATGGGCGGCGCGTCCGGAGTCATCTTCGGCACCATGTTCATCGCCGGACATGAAGGGGTGCGGGACCGTACCCAAATGGATGCCCGGGAGCTGGTGGAATTTTTCCGGGCAGGGGCCGCTTCCATCGCCAAGCGGGGACGCACATCCCCCGGGGATAAGACCATGCTGGATGCCCTGCTGCCCGCTGTGGACGCCATGGAGCAAGCCTGTGCCCAGACCCAAGACGTGGTCCAGGTGCTGGCGGCTGCTTATCAGGGGGCCCTGGATGGGGTAGAGGCTACGAAGAATATGCTGTCCCGAAAAGGGAGGTCCAAAAATTTCCGGGAAAAAACCTTGGGCATACCGGACCCTGGCGCGGTTTCGGTATCCCTGATCTTCAAAGGCATGTATGATTCCGTTGCCGGCCAGTAGGCCCCGGCGGATACAATAGAGTTTCAAATCAAGAAAAAGGAGAAAAAAACCATGAGCCTGGAAAAAGTGAGCGATATCTTGAAAATGGCCGACAAAGCCAAAACCTCTGCCATCGCTTACAACTGTACGGATTACAACACCATTTACTCTGCCATCACCGTTGCGGAGGAAATGAACAAGCCTGTCATCTGCATGCTGTATCCGGAACATGCCCAAAAGAACAACTGGTGCAACCCGAAGAGCTTTTCGGAGACTGTCCGTTCCATCGCCCGGAACGTACGGGTGCCGGTGGGCCTGCATCTGGATCACTGTACGGATCCGGACTATATCCTGGCTGCCGTAAAGGACGGCTTCACTTCCGTCATGTATGATGGTTCCATGCTCAGCGTGGAGGAAAACATCAAAAATACCCGGGCCATTGCGGACAAAGCGCACGCCATGGGCGCCGAGGTGGAAGCGGAACTGGGGCGGGTAGGCTTTGCCTCTACGGTCACCGATCAGTCCGATACGGATATGTATACCAAGCCCGAGGTGGCGGCGGCCTTCTGCGAGCAATCCAAGTGTGACAGCGTGGCCGTAGCCATCGGCAGCGCCCATGGCTTCTATAAGGAGACCCCCCATCTGGACATCAACCGGCTCAAGGAGATCAACGCAGCCACAGACGTGCCCCTGGTGCTCCATGGCGGCAGCGGCATCCCCAACGACCAGCTGGCCATCGCCTTCCAGGAGGGCATCAACAAGTTCAACGTGGGTACGGAATACTTCTGGCTTTACTTCCAGACCCTCAAGAAGTTTACTGCCGATCCGGACGCCAACTTCTTCCAGCTCCCCGAGGTGGTGCAGGACGCCCTGATGAACTATCTGCGGCAGAAGATGCTCCTTTGCACCATGACGGTATAACCTCCATTTTCCCACAAACAAACGGGCAGCCTGATTGAAGTGACCCCAAAAAGTTAGACAATATTTGAAAGTAAAAATGTTTAAGCAGCCGAAAGGGCTTGTTGTCTGTGAATTGCAGGCGGCAAGCCCTTCAGCTTTGCCTTGATGCGGCGGTTGTTGTAGTAGTCCAGATAGTCCAGCAGTTCCCGTTTGAAGTGCTCCATGGACCGGAATTCTTGCAAATACAGCAACTCACTTTTGAGTAAGCCAAAGAAGTTTTCTATAACAGCATTGTCCAGGCAGTTGCCTTTGCGGCTCATGCTCTGCCGAATACCCTTCTTACGAAGCATACGCTGGTACTGCTTATGTTGGTATTGCCAACCTTGGTCGGAATGGAGAATCAGCTCTGTTCCATCTGGTATTGTTTCAAAAGCCTTATCCAGCATGGTAGTAACCATACTCAGAATCGGCCGCTCAAAGATGGTATAACTCACCAAATACCCGTTGTGTAAATCCAGAATTGGAGACAGGTACAGTTTCTGACCAAACAAACGGAACTCCGTCACATCGGTGACCCATTTCTGGTTTGGCTTTTCCGCATAGAAACTTCGATTGAGTAGATTCGGTGCGATTTTGCCCACTTCTCCCTTGTAAGAACGGTATTTCTTGATTCTGACACGGCAAACCAATCCCAGCTGTTTCATGAGCCGCTGTACCGTTTTGTGATTCAGATGAATCCCTCGATTGTGCAGCGTTGTGGTAATTCGGCGGTAACCATACCGCCCCTTGTTTTCGTGATAGATCGCTGCGATTTCTGTTTTTGCTGCTTCATATTTGTCTGCATGCCCTATCTTCTTTCGATGATAATAGAAAGTTGCACGGGGAAGCTGAGCGATTGAAAGAAGGATATCCAGAGCGTGTTTTTGCCTCAGTTTTTGAACTACCTGCGTTTTCTGCGCTGGCGTCGCTCGTCTTCCAAAACCAAGGCCTGCAAGTTTTTTAAGTAGTCATTCTCCGCACGAAGTCTCTGTACCTCTGCCAACAGATCCTCTTCCGCTTCTTTCGGCAGTTGCCGTGGACGTCCTTTACTCCCTCGGCCTCGCCGTTCTACTGCAAAGCCTTCCGCGCCTTCTGTCAGATAAATTCGCTCCCAGTCCTGAATGCAGTGATGACCACTTACCTCAAATCGACGTGCTGTTTCACTGTAACTAAGCTTTTCTCCCAACATTGTTTCTATCACAATCTTTTTGAATTCTGGTGTATATCGTTTGTTTGGTATTCCTTTTGGCATAATAAAGCACCCCTCTTGTTTTTCAGTATACCATACTGTCTAACAAATGGGGTGCAGTTCAAACTGCGCTCCCTTTTTTATGCTTTGGGCGAACGCTGCGGCGGCTAACGAAAGCGCCTATTTTCACCCAGCGGCTGGGCAATGAAGAGAAAAGGCTCCATGCGCCCGCATCCATGGCGTTAAGGCTGAAAGAAAGGATTGCGCCGGATGGGCGGGTACGGGGTGGGGGAGACGATGGGCAGGGGGGCGGAAAGGTCGTAGTTGGGGCTGATATGGGGATCCCCCCAGAGAAGCGTATCCCGCAACACGTCGTAGGCCCGGCGTTGGTCCCCCTGCCCGGCCTGGGCCAGGCTGGGCAAGGGCCCATGGTGGCGCAAAACCGTGTAGGGGGTATAGACGCAGGCCAATCCCCGCCGGCCCAGCCGCAGACATAGCTCCACATCCAGCCCCGTTTGGGAAAAGCTTTCATCAAAGCCCCCCACGTTCCAGAACACCCTTGCCGGAATGGCCAGGCAGGCTAGGGACAGGTAGGAAACCGCCCGGATGCTGTTGACCAGCCGGTTTTTCCTTAGGCGATCCGTGTCGTCCCCCTGGCCGGCGTAAAAGCTGCCTGTCCACCCCTCGATCCCGACCACGCCGCCGGTAAATAGCAGCTTCCCCGCTTCGTCCACCAGCTTTCCCCCGGCGGCGCCCACTCCAGGCCGGTTCAGCTGCTCCAGCAGCCGGCCCACCCAGCCGGGGGACAGGATCTCCACCCCAGGGCTGAGGAAAACTAGGGTATCCGCGCTGGTGGAACGGGCAGCCAGGTTCAGGCCCCGGGAAAGGTTGCCCGCTCCAGGAAAGAGGATCTGCGCCGCCCGGTTCTTTTTTAGAAGCTGGTAATACCGCAGGGTGGTGGCATCCCGGCTGCCCAGATCCACAATGCGAATGGCGCAGGGGGGCAGGACAGTATAGGCTTCCAGGCTTTCCAGGAGCCTACGAAGGCCGGCGCAGTGGTTCCGGTTGGGAATCACAATGGAAAAAGAAGGCTTGTTTCCAACCGGGGCCCATACACGAAAGCTGCCGGGCCATTGGCCGCAAGCCGCCCGCTCTTGGCCGCCCAAGGCCGTTTCCAACAGGGCGACGGCCGAGGGGCCGGGCCGACGGTCTTGGAATAGGGTATATAGGGGCCTGGGAATGTGTACCGCCCGGCGGCTGGCAGCCAGGGCTTTTAGGTTGAAGGCATACCGGGCCTCGGCGGAGGCTCCCGCCATAGGGCCCACTTGCTTCAGCAGGTTCCGGTGTACGGCGACCCCGCAGGAGAGCATATCAAAACTGGATTGGGTGATCAGGCTGGGAGCGCTTTTAAAGAAGGGAAGGCGGCAGCAGGGAGGATGGGGATAGAGAAAATCCTCGTCCCCGTAGATCAGGTCCGCGCCCCCTGCGGCGGCTCGGGCAAAATGATACAGGGCGTCCGGGGCCAACGTATCCCCCGGCCAAAGATATAGGAAATAGTCCCCGTCGCCGGTTTCCGGCAGGGTAGCGGTTTGAAAGCGGTCGTAGGATTGGGCCTTGAGGGACGCCATGGTCCGTTCCCGGTCGGCGGGGGTCCAATCCCCCTGGAACAACAGAATAAACCGGGGCAAGGCCAACGGAGGATTGTCCCGTTGTAGCGCCAGCTCCTGGGACGTGGGGGCCACGGCCTGCAAATAGGCGGCGTAAGGCTCCTCCACAAAGGAATAAGACGCGCTCTCGGGCTGAGCCGGGGGCGCGTCTAAAAAATCTTTTAATTGTTGGACGCCCATTCTCATGGGCTTAGTGTGCCAAGAGGCCGGGGGGATTATACCGTTTCCGGCTCCTCGTCGCAGGTTTCGTCCACCAGGGTGATGGATTTGATCCGCACCGGGGTAAGGGGCCGGTCAGCCGGGCTGGTGGGGACGGCGGCAATGGCGTCCACCACATCCATGCCTTCGATCACCTTGCCAAAGGCAGCGTATTGGCCATCCAGGAAATTGCCGTCCTTGTGCATGATGAAGAACTGGGAGCCGGCGGAATCCGGATGGGCGGCCCGGGCCATGGAGATCACGCCCCGGTCATGACGCAGGGGATTGGGGAAGCCGTTTTGGGTGAATTCTCCCCGGATCTGATAGCCGGGGCCGCCCATGCCGGTACCCTGGGGGCAGCCGCCCTGGATCATGAAGCCGGATATGACCCGGTGGAACAGCAGGCCATCGTAAAAGCCCTTGGAAACCAGGGACTTAAAGTTGCGCACCGTGTTGGGGGCGGCGGTGGCGTCCAGCTCCAGCTTGATAACGCCGCCGTTTTCCATTTCAATTACTACCATGGAATGCTCTCCTTTTTTTCCGCCGCAGGGTTGCGGCAATTTTTTATGGAAGCCTGATCCCTCAGGCAAAGAGGAAGGTCATGGCCAGGGCGCCGTATAGGTTGAAGGCGATGGCGAACAGGCCGATGGCCTTTTCGTGGAAGGGAAGGGGCCGGTCCTTTTGCAGGAGCAGATATGCCAGGACCATGGGCAGCATATCCACCGTATAGCGGGCGCCGAATTGCCAGCCGCCAAAGGTTTTGTGGACGCAGAGCAGCAGCAGCTCCGCCGCCATGGCCAATAGCAGCGCCCACCGCAACCCATCCATGTGCTTGGCCCGCCCATCCCGGAACACCTGTATGAACAGCAATAGGTACAGGGGATTGGCCACATAGAACAGGAACCCGTTGAAGTAGGGGAATTCCAGGCGGCCGCCGGCGGTTATGGTGACGGGGCGCAAAAGGATATTGCGCAGGTTTTCCAGCAGGTAGGAAAGGTGGAATTGGCCGTCGGGGGCTTCTAAAAATTCCGGCAGGTAGTTGTGGCCAAACTCCAGCGGGTTGCCGAACCGGGCATAGTTATACCACATATACCCGCCGCCGATGCAGGCGGGCAGGATCAGGCAGGGCAGCTGCTTTTTCAGGCAGCCCCAGGGGGAGAGGCCGGCCTTCCGGTCCGCCTGGTAAAAGTAGACGAACAGGGGCAAAAAGGCGCAGATGGAAAAGGGACGGCAGCCCACGGCCAAGGCCACCAGGGCATAGGAAGCCACTCGGTAGCCATCTAGGGCAGCCAGGAGGCAGCCGGTAAGCAGCAGCATATTCAGGGCCTGGGCCTGGAACCATACCCCGCCGGAGGTGCTCATCCAGCACATATTGGAGCCCAGCACATAGAACAGGCCCAGGAAGGCGGCGGCAGGGGGCTTGACCCCCCGGCGGCACAGGCAAAGATAGGCCAAGGCAGCCGTACCCATGGCGTAGAGGATGATCAACAGGTTGTTGGGGGTATTTTCCCCAAAGAGATAGGTCAAAGGCAGCATGACCACGCTGGGGAAGGGGGGAAAGGAAACATACCAATCCCCCTGGTAGGTGGCCAGCTCCAGCCAGGGATAATCCTGCCCCAGGCTTAGGCGGCCTTCCCGCCAGGCCAAGGCTTGCAGGGTATAGCTATCCAGAGGCTCGTGGGCGAACAGGGTGCCCCCCAGCAAGTCGTGCAGCAGGATATAGACCAGCAGCATAAGGGCCAGCATACCCCATAGATATTGGATGCGTTGCCGCTTCATAAGGTTTCCTTCCATGGCATAATGATACATGGCTTTTCCATCCTTTGCAAGCCCTGCCGTCAGCGGGCCCGGCGGGCGCCGGCCTTTTTGCTGCGGTGGCACATCATGCATTCGGTGAGGATGGTGATAAACTCGGTGACGCTGGGGGCGTCCTGGACGGAATAGGCGCCGAACAGCCTGCGGATGGCAGCTTTATTGCCGGATTCCCAGGTGCGCTTGATGGCGAAGCGGATATTGCGTTCCAGGTTCTGCTTTGGAATGTCAAAATGGGCCAGGACCATGGGATATAATTCCTGAGAGAGACGGTACATCAACTCCGGCTTTGCTTCGGTCTTCTGGAGAATAAAGAGCAGATAGGCATAGCCCTTGTACCTGGGCTGCATACCCAGCTCCCGCAAAACGTCCGCCGGGACAAAGGTGCCGTACACATAGATCCCCCCTTCATTTAAATAAGAAACAAATCATGAAATGAAATGTGTAAAGCAAGTATATACTGGGGAAATCCGATTTGGCAAGCGGAGGCAAGCCTTTCTACAAAAAATGACGAGCCGCAACGAAAAAAGAGGATTTTCTTCAGGAAAAAAGGCGAAAAAACGGGCCCCGCAAGGGGCGGCATAGGCCCTGCCCGCCGGCATGAAAAAAGGGCCGCCACCCCAGCCGGGGGTTGCGGCCCTCTATCCACATTGCAGCGCCGTCAATCCAGGTCGTCAAACAAGCCGGTATGGTCCAGCGTGGCAAAATAATCCCTGGGGGTTTCCGGCCGGCGCAGGAGCTGCACGCTGCCATCCTCTTCCAGCAATAGCTCCCCGCAGCGCAGCTTGCCGTTGTAGTTGTAGCCCATGGAGCGGCCGTGGGCGCCGGTATCGTGGATCACCACCAGATCCCCCATTTCCACCTGGGGCAGCAGCCGGTCTACGGCGAACTTGTCGTTGTTTTCGCACAGGGAACCGGTCACGTCGTACAGGGTGTCCCCAGGCAAATGCGCCTTGGCCGGCACGGTGATATGGTGGTACGCCCCGTAGAGGGCGGGCCGCATCAGGTCGCAGGCGGAGGCGTCCAGGCCCAGGTAATGCTTGTGGGTCTTTTTTTCATGCAGGGCGGTGGTGACCAAATATCCATAGGGCCCGGTCACATACCGGCCCAGCTCCATATACAGCCGGGGGGATAGGCCGTTGGGCATGGCCAGCCGGTCATAGACCTTGCGCACCTGTACGCCCACCGCCTCCATATCCACCGGTTCCTCCTCCGGCCGGTAGGGGATGCCCACGCCGCCGGACAGGTCGATGAAGCTCACCTCCACCCCGGCATAGGCCCGGGCCTCCAGGGCCAGCTGCAAAAGATCCTCCAGCAGCACGGGGAAATAGGCGGGGTCCAGGGAACAGCTGATGAGCATGGCGTGGATGCCAAAGCGCTGGGCGCCCATGGACTTGAGCATGGCGAAGGCCTCCAGCAATTGATCCTTGGTCATGCCGAATTTGGAATCCTGCAAATTCCCCATAATGGCGTTGCGGTCCAGGGAAAAATGGCCGGGGTTATAGCGGCAGCAAACGGTTTGGGGGATGCCGCCGTGGGCGGCTAGATATGGCACATGGGTCAAGTCGTCCAGGTTGATGATAGCTCCCAGGGACCGGGCGTAGGCATATTCCTCCCCCGGGGTATCGTTGGAACTGAACATGATCCGGTCCCCGGCGATGCCCAGCCGCTGGCACAGCATCAATTCCGTCATGGAGGCGCAGTCCATGCCGCAGCCTAGGTCCCGCAGCAAGGCCAGGATACCGGGGGTGGGGGTGGCCTTTACGGCAAAGTATTCCCGGAACCCAGGGTTCCAGCCAAAGGCGGCCTGCAAGCCCCGGATGCAGCGGCGGATGCCGCCCGCGTCATACAGGTGGAAGGGGGTTGGATATTGTTCCACAATGGAGCGAAGCTGCTCCAGGGAAAAGGGAAGGGGTTTTCCGGCCATAGGCGGCTCCTTTCAAGCGTCATCCGCAGGTCTATCGCCCCACCGGCCAAAGGGGACGGAACCGATAGACGGCAAACATACATGCATTAGTATAATCGGGAAAGCCGGCCAAAATCAAGGCCCAGGCGGGAAAAACGCGGGAAAAAAGAGCGATGGTTCCCTATGCCACCGCCCCTAACCCCGGTTCATTCCGCCGGGACGCCGTCTGCGGGGGGCGGGGTGGGATCCTGGACGGCATACCAGGCCCCATCCGCCAAAAAAAAAGCCGCATCCCCTGTGATGACATAGGAAAAGCAGGAGGCGCCGCCTTGCTCCAAGGCGATGTCGTAGACTTCCCCGCCCTCCGCGTCCCCGGGGGAAGCCCCTTGCGCAAAGGCAACCGGCTGGAAATCCAGCTGGGCGATCCAAGCTACCAGCTCCCGGCAAGCATCCCCCTCCAGGACCTGGCTGTGGGATTCGCCCGCTAGGGTATGGGTCAAATAAAGCCGTTCCACCGGCCCATCCTTAGGCAATAGGTCAGGTAAGGCTTCTTGAGCGGATTGGCAACCCAGCAGGCAGACTAGAGGGGCCAACAGCAATACAAGCTGGAGATATCGTTTCATCGCGGCGCCGCCTTTCTTAAGAGCTTTGCTTCTTGCTGCCTTCATCTTAACGGCAAGGGGCGCAAGTGTCAAGAATCAGGGGGATGGGGGAGGGATTTTCCAGCCGGCCATTACAAAACCCAGCAGGACATTGTATAATAAAGATAATTGTACCCAAATCATGGCCGCCGCTAGGAGGAGAGAGATGACGGAACTGGAAAAATGCCTGGCAGGGGAATATTACAACTGCCACGACCCGGTATTCCTGGAGATGAAGGGCCGGGCCCGCAAGCTGTTGCAAGGGTACAACAGCCTGCAATATGATCAGAAGCGGGAAAAGGAAGCCATTCTGCGCCAGTTGCTGGGCTCCATGGGCGATCATGTTTCCATCGCCCAGCCGTTTCTCTGCGACTATGGGAGGAATATTCACATAGGCAACAACGTATCGGTCAATATGAACTGTACCTTTGTGGATTGCAACGCCATTACCATAGGGGATCAAGTTTTGATCGCCTCCAATGTGCAGCTTTATACCTCCACCCATCCGGTGGAGCTGGCCCAAAGGCTGACCCCTGGCTGGAAGCCGGACCCAACGGCATACTTTTGCCGCACCTATGCCCTGCCCATCCGCATCGGGAACGGATGTTGGCTGGGGGGCGGGGTGATCGTCCTGCCGGGGGTGCAAATTGGGGATGGCGCGGTGATCGGCGCGGGCAGCGTGGTGACCAAGGATATCCCGGCAAACGTGCTGGCGGTGGGGAACCCTTGCCGGGTGCTGCGCCCCATCAATCAGGGCGGATGCGAGAAGCCTTAGCATATAAGCGTAATACAAGGGGACAACGTACCCAGGGAATAAACAAAGGAGAGGATAAGGATGCTAAAGGAATTATTGGAACAGGGCTTTGGCCTGGAGGAAGGGTACAACTGCGCGGAGCGCATCATCTATGGGGCGAATCAAGCCTATGGGATGGGCCTTAGCAAGGAGAGCCTGAAGCTGTTTGCCGGTATGGGCGGCGGCATGGCGGTTGGGGAGATGTGCGGAGCGGTTACGGCCAGCATAGGAGTGCTCAGCCATTTCTTCGTCCGGGACCGGGCTCACGAGCCGGAGGGAAAAATTAAAGCGTTGAGCGTGGAATTCGTCAAGCGGTTTGTGGAGCGGATGGATTGTTACCGGTGCGATTGCAGCCGGCTTAAGGAGCTATACCGGGTACCGGATGGGAATTGCGACCGGGTGATCCTGGGGGCGGCGGAGGTGTTGGACGCATTGCTGGTGGAACATGGAGCCATCCAGCCTGCAACGGCGGGGTAAAGGAGCGCGTATGCAGGCGGGAAAAGGGAACAAGGCCATTGCCGTCCTGGGGGGCGGCAATGGGGCACACGCTTTGGCGGCGGACCTGGCGCTGCGAGGGCACCGGGTACGGATGTATTACCGGCGCCGACGGGCCAGGCAGGTGTTTGAGACCGGGGAGATCCAGGTTTCCGGCGCGTTTTCCGGCACAGCCCGGCTGGAACTGGTGACCGACGAGCTGGCAAAGGCAGTGGCCGGGGCGGATTACGTATGCCTGGCGGCCCCGGCCTACAGCCATGAGACCTATGGCCATATGCTCAAGGGGTTGTTGGACCCCAACCAGGTATTGGTGCTTTGTCCAGGCGCGTTCGGGTCGCTACAGATGCGGCGCATTTGGGCGGAAGCGCCTGCGCCTGTCATCGTGGAAACCAACAACCTACCCTATGGGGCCCGGTTGACCGGGGACGGCCAGGTAACGGTATTCGGGCGCAACGTGGTGAATGTGGCCTGTATGCCCGCTTCCGCCGGGCCGGACCTGCTGCCCAGGCTTCAGGCGGACCTGTTTGACATCGGCCGGCTGGAACGGGATGTGGTAGCCTGCGGCCTGTCGCTGGTGAACCCAGCCTTGCATCCGGGGCCCTGTTTGGTGAACGCCAGCAGCATCGAGCGGCCGGATGTGGATTTCTTTTTGTATGAGCACGGCTTTACCCCGGCGGCGGCGAAGCTGGCTTTGGCGGTGGACCGGGAGCGGGTGGCTGTGGCCAAGGCTTTGGGATATGAGGATCTGCAGCCGGTGGCGGACTTTGCCCACATCCCGGCGGATTATACCTGGCAGCAGCTGTATATGGCCATCCATGGAAACATCACCCATACGGTGATCCGGGGCCCCAATGACCTGGAACATCGGTATCTGACGGAGGATATTCCCTATGGCTTGGTGCCCTGGGTACATCTTGGCAGATGGGCCGGGGTAGCCATGCCCAAAACCGACGCCATCGTCCAACTGTTTCAAACCATCCATGGGGTGGATTGGTACCAGGCGGGCTGTACCCCCGCAAAGCTGGGGATCGATACCATGCAGCCGGAAGCCTTCGCCAAATATTTGCAGACCGGGGTGTTTCAGCCGGGAGAATAAAAAAATTGTCCTTTTGTGACTGGGTCACGGAAGGCCGGGGCGCAAAAGGGTATAATAAGACCAACAACCAAGAGAAACTAAGAAAAGGAGAAGGAACGATGTCTGCGCTGATCATAACCAAAGATAATTTTGAAAAGGAAGTCATGCAATCCGACAAGCCGGTGCTGCTGGATTTCTGGGCGCCCTGGTGCGGTCCCTGCCGGATGGTATCCCCGCTGGTGGACGAGGTGGCCAATGAAGTGACCCACGCCAAGGTGGGCAAGGTGAACGTGGACGAGGAGATGGAGCTGGCCAAGAAATTCCGGGTCATGAGCATCCCCATGCTGGTGGTCATCAAGGACGGCAAGGTGGTCAATTCCTCCGTGGGCGCCCGGCCCAAGGATGATATCCTGGATATGCTCAAGGTCTAAGCGCCTATGAAGCATCCCAAGCCCCGCAGATGGCGATTGCCGGCAATTCTGGGCATAGCCGGCTGCCTGGCAGGCTATGCCTACTATCGATTCATCGGCTGCAGCGGCGGCTGCGCCATCACATCCAGCCCCTATATTTCCACCCTGTACGGCGGGGTGATCGGTCTGCTGCTTTCCGTAGCGGCGGCGCCGGAGAAAGGTTGAGGCGATGCAATATCTGATTTCATTCCTGGAGGGGATGATCACCTTCATCTCCCCCTGCCTGCTGCCCATGATCCCGGTCTATATTTCCTATTTTGCCGGGGGCGAGGAGCGGGATACCAAAAAGACCCTGGTTTGCGCCCTGGGCTTTGTGCTGGGCTTTACCCTGGTGTTTACCGCCATGGGCGCCCTGGCCGGCACCCTGGGCAGCTTCCTAAAATCCCACCAAACCGCTGTAAACATCGTATCCGGCCTGGTGGTGATCTTCTTCGGCCTGTGCTTTATGGACGTGATCAAGGTGAACATTTTCAAAGGTTCCCAGCGCTCCGTCAACGTGAATAACATGGGCTTCTTCTCCGCCGCCTTGTTCGGCGTGGTGTTTTCCCTGGGCTGGACGCCCTGCGTAGGCGCCTTCCTGGGCTCCGCCTTGATGCTGGCTTCCCAGCAGGGCCATGTGCTGGCCGGGGTGCTGATGCTCCTGTGCTACTCCCTGGGCCTGGGGGTTCCCTTTATTCTCAGCGCGGTCCTCATCGACAAGCTAAAGGGCACCTTCGATTTCATCAAGCGAAACTATCGCACCGTGAATCTGATCTGCGGCGGGCTGCTGATCCTGGTGGGCGTCCTGATGGCAACCGGTATGCTGGGCAGGCTGCTGGCGGGCTTAAGCTAAGGAGGCGTTATGAACAAAAATAAGAAAACATTGCTATTGGTGTTGGTATTCGTCTTGCTGTTGGGCGGCGCGTACATTCTATATAATCAGCTGAGCGGCCAGGTGGCCCGGGATTCCATCGTGGTGACCCAGGAAGCGGGCAGCATATCCGGCACCCAGGAAACACAGGCTCCGGAGGCATCCCCCCAGGCAGAGGAAGAAACCCCGGCAGAAACGGAAGCGCCTGCCCAGGAGGAAGCCCCTGCGGCCCCGGACTTTACCGTGCTGGATACGGATGGCCAGGAAGTGCGCCTTTCCGATATGCAGGGCACGCCGGTGGTGTTGAACTTCTGGGCCAGCTGGTGCCCGCCCTGCAAGAGTGAAATGCCGGACTTTGAAGAAGCCAGCAAAACCTACGAAGGCAAAGTGGCCTTCATGATGGTGAACCTGACGGACGGAGGCCGGGAAACCGTAGATACGGCCAAAGCCTATATTGAAGAGCAGGGGTATACCTTCCCCATTTACTTCGATACCCAGCAGGAAGCGGCCATAGGGTATGGCGTGGTATCCATCCCCACCACCTATTTCATCGACGCCCAGGGGGGCGTGGTGGCCTATGGCCAGGGCGCCCTGGATCAGAGCGCCCTGGAGCAGGGTATCGGCATGATCCTGGGAGAATAAACGAACCGGCCTTGCGCCGCATGGTATACCCAAGGGGCAGCGGATCTCCGCTGCCTTTTGGCGTGGCGTCAGGCCCGCAAAACCAACCGTCCGGGCGGGGCCAAAGGCCCCGCCCGGACAGTTGTGCGCGCTGTGCGCGCCCGCCGCCCCCCGCGGGCCCCAGGGGCGACCTGCTCCACAAAAAGAAAGCCTATGCCGCCAGCTTGCGCAGCTTTTCCCGGTCCAGGACTCGGATCCAGCCCCGGGACACCTCCACGACGCCTTCGGCGGCAAAGTATTTCAGCATACGGGACACCACTTCCCGGGCGCTGCCGATGTAGCGGGCAGCCTGTTCGTGGGTGATCTTGATGGTATCCCCTTGGGTGCGGGAAAGGGCGTCCAATAAAAAGACCGCAAGCCGCTGGTCCATCCGCATGAACAGCACCTGTTGCAAGGCCCAGATCACGTCTGAAAAACGCTCTGTGGCCACCCGGTAGCTCCAACATTCCACGTAGATATTCTGTTGGGACAGGGTAGCGAAGGCAGGGGCGGCCACCAAAAAGAGCTGGGTATCCTCCTCCGCGTCGATGTGTACGTCAAAGGTGATGGCAGAGATCACGCAGGAGGCGGACAATACGCAGGCCTCCCCAGGTCCCATCCGGTATAGGGTGATCTCCCTGCCGTCCTCGGAGAGCAGGTAGGTGCGCAGGGCGCCGTTTTTCAGGATCAGAAGGCCCAGACATTCCGCGTCGCCGCTATGGAGGTTGGCGCCTTTTTTATAGTGCATCAAGGTCGCGTGTTCTGTTAAAAAAGCCTGCTCCTGGGGAGAAAGTCGATCCCAGGGGGCAAAGGACTGGGCAAACAGGGCGGCGTCGGTAGAATTCAGCATTGCATATCCTCCTTGGCTCATTCAACCCCATTGTACCCAATATGTTCCAGCAACGCAAGGGCCGGCCCATGGAGGAGATGGGAGGCCATGTAGGAGTACAATACATATTGGACAGTTGAATAAAAGAGGAAGAAGGATAGGGCCTCATCGGTTATAGTTGAGTTACCACACACCAACTTGACGAAAGGGGGCCATATCCTTCATGAGCAAGAGTATAACACAGGACATG
>CDZQ01008990.1_pt1 | contig 21896 bp, 18 predicted proteins | sample 554831 | NCBI WGS metagenome assembly CDZQ01 (sample SAMEA3182112, study PRJEB8094) | gut metagenome | biome: human; feature: gut; material: Stool; isolation source: human stools | place: Canada | collected 2013-05-06
ACCAAAGAAATGGGGTGGAATCGCAGCACAACCTATAGTCCAGCAGGACAAATCGGCGAGTTCCTCCAACGCCCTACGCTCACAGCCTGGCAATGTCAGCAATGAGCTTGTCCACGTCCTCCTCGCGGGTCGCCCAACTGGTGCAGAAGCGGACCGCGCGGTGCGTCCCGTCCACCCTCGCCCAGTCGGAGAAGCTGTAGTCCTTCGCCAGCTCTTCCAGGGCGGCGTCCGGGACTATGGGGAACTGCTGGTTCGTAGGCGAGTCGTAGAGCAGGGGCCAGCCCTTCTTCTCAAAGGCCGCCCGCAGGCGCATGGCCAGGGCCACCTCGCGCGCGCCTGTGCGCTCATAGAGCCCGTCCTCCATCAGGGCCTCGAACATGACGCCCAGGAGCCTGCCCTTGGCGAACATGCCGCCGCGCTGCTTGATGATGTAGCGGAAGTCGCGCTTCAGTGCCTCGTTCGTGATGACGACGGCCTCGCCGAAGAGCGCGCCGAGCTTCGTGCCGCCTATGTAAAAGACGTCGGTGAGCCGCGCGAGGTCGGGCAGCGTCACGTCGGAGCTCGCAAGAGCGGCGCCCATGCGCGCCCCATCCACGAAGAGCAAAAGGCCCTTCTCCCGGCATACGGCGCTCATCGCCTCCAGCTCCGCCAGGGAGTAGACGGTGCCGTTTTCCGTGGGCTGGGAGATGTAGACGAGGGCGGGCTGGGGCTGATGCTCGTGCGTGGAGTCCGCCCAGTGGGCCTCGACGCAGTCGCGCACCTGCCCTGCGCTTATCTTGCCGTCCGGGCTCGGCAGGGTGATGACCTTGTGGCCCGTGGCCTCGACGGCGCCCGTCTCGTGCACGGAGATGTGGCCCGTGTCCGCCGCCACGGCGGCCTGATGCGGCCTGAGAGCCGCGGCAATGACTGTCATGTTCGCCTGCGTGCCGCCGACGAGGAAATGCACAGCCGCCTCAGGGGCCGCGCATTTCTCGCGGATGAGCTGCGCGGCGCGCGCGCAGTGCTCATCCTCGCCGTAACCGGGGGTCTGCTCCAGGTTCGTCCGCACCAGGGCCTCCATGACCTCGGGCAGCGCGCCCTCCAAATAGTCGCTCTCAAACCTTATCATGGCTCATTCAGCCTCCACAATAACTTTTTCACCGTCGGACGAGAGCTTTATGGCCCTCACTGCCCCGCGCTTCCCGTCCACTATGACGGCGGCCATGGCGTCCTCGATGTCCTTTTGTATCGTCCTTCTCAGGTTGCGCGCGCCGTAGGTCAGGCTGTAGCTCTTCTTCACGAGGTAGTCTATGACGCTCTCATCCCAGGAAAGCTCCATGCCCTTCTCGCGCATGAGGTCTCGCACCTCGCCGAGCATCAGCGCGGCTATGGAGCGGAAGTTCTCCTCCGTGAGCTTGTTGAAGCAGATTATCTCGTCCACACGGTTTATGAACTCGGGGCGCAAAAAGTCGTTCAGGGCCTTCATTGCGCGCTCGCGGTCCTTGTCCGTGGCGCTGCCGACAAAGCCGAGGGAGCCGCTCTTCGTGTTGCTGCCGGCGTTCGTCGTCATTATGATGACGGTGTTTTCAAAGTTGATATTCCTGCCCTGGGCGTCCGTGATGCGGCCGTCATCGAGGATCTGGAGCAGGATGTTCATGACGTCCGGGTGCGCCTTTTCGATCTCGTCGAAGAGGACGACGGAGTAGGGCTTGCGGCGGATCTTCTCCGTGAGCTGCCCGGCCTCGTCGTAGCCCACGTAGCCCGGGGGCGAGCCTATGATGCGGGAGACGGAGAACTTCTCCATGAACTCCGACATGTCGAGCCGGATGAGGCTCTCGGGGGAGTTGAAGAGGTCCTCAGCGAGCCGCTTGACCAGCTCCGTCTTGCCGACGCCGGTGCCGCCGACGAAGATGAAGCTCACCGGCTTGCGCTTGGCCTGAAGCCCCACGCGGCTGCGCTTTATGGCGGCGCAGACGGCGTCTATGGCCTCGTCCTGGCCGACTATGTGCTCGCGCAGCCTGTCGCCCAGCTTTGAGAGGCGCTCAAACTCGTCCTCGGTGATGGTGCTGGCGGGTATCTTGGTCCAGAGCTCGATCACGCGGGCAAGGTTCTCTCGCGTCAGCTCCGGCGGGTGGGCCTTGAGGGCGTTCAGCTCGTCAGTGAGCTGCATCACCGTCGTGCGGATGACGGCCAGCCGCTCGTAGTGCTCGTTCTCCGTGTCCGCGAGCAGCAGCTCCCGCTCCTTGTTGAGGTCGTCTATCTCCTTCTGCGCGGCGTCTATGCGCGCGAGGGAGCTGTCTTTGAGGTTCACGTCCGAGCAGGCCTCGTCTATGAGGTCGATGGCCTTGTCGGGCAGATAGCGGTCCGTTATATACCTCTCGCTGAGGACGACGGCCTCGCGGCACATCTCGCGCGGGATACGGACCTGGTGGCACTCCTCGTAGTAATGGGCTATACCCTCGAGGATCTTCACGCTGTCGTCTATGGAGGGCTCCGCGACGGTCACGGGCTGGAAGCGCCGCTCCAGCGCAGCGTCCTTTTCGATGTGCTTGCGGTACTCGGTGAAGGTCGTGGCGCCGATGACCTGGATCTCGCCCCTGGAGAGGGCGGGCTTGAGGATGTTGGCGGCGTTCATGCTGCCCTCGGCGTCGCCCGCGCCGACGATGTTGTGCACCTCGTCTATGACGAGGATGATGTTCCCCGTCTTGCGTATCTCTTCTATGAGCCCCTTCATGCGGCTCTCGAACTGGCCGCGGAACTGCGTGCCGGCGACGAGGGCCGTGAGGTCCAGCAGGTAGACCTCCTTGTCGCGCAGCTTATACGGCACCTGCCCGAGGGCTATGCGCTGCGCAAGCCCCTCCGCTATGGCGGTCTTGCCTACGCCGGGCTCGCCTATGAGGCAGGGGTTGTTCTTCTGACGGCGGTTCAGGATCTGGATGACGCGCTCCAGCTCCTCCTCGCGGCCTATCATGGCGTCCAGCTTGCCCTGGCGCGCCCTGTCGGTGAGATTGATGCAGTAGTTATCCAGAAACTTCTTTTTAGGGCGCGGCGGGGCCTGCTGCGGGCCCTGCTGGGACTGGCCTCCCTGCTCCGGCCCGCTCTGCGCGGGCGTGAGCTCCCCGCCGGGGGCGCTGTTTTCCGGCTTCTGCCCGCCCATGTTGCCGAAGAGGCGGTTCAGGAAGGGGAAGGTCGCGGTCTTGCCCTCGTCGTCCGTGTCCGAGTCGCTGTTTTCAATGTCCATGAGCCCCTCGGCATTGCCGAGCGCCTCCATGATCTCGCTCGTCAGGCCGTCCAGCTCCTCGTCGGACAGGCCCATCTTGTTTATCACGTCGTCCACGGGCTTTATGTGCAGCTCGCGGGCGCACTTGAGGCAGAGGCCCTCGTTCTTCGTCTGGCCCCCCTCAAGCCTCGTTATGAAAATCACCGCCACGTTTTTCTTGCAGCGTGAGCAAAGCGTTGGTTGCATATTTTGGTCTCCTGTTAAAATAGTCTCCGGAAAATAAATTAGCACTCTTTTTCTTCGAGTGCTAATTTATCACCAAGTCATGCGCTTGTCAACACCGGCGGGCCGGAATTGACATTTTGTTCATATATTCCGCCCTCAGATGCCGAGGCCTGCTGTGACGAGGCCGAGCTTCAGGAAGAGCTTGCCGAGCAGGGTGCTGCCGAGGGTGTCGAGCCCGATGAAGAGGCCCATAAAGCGCAGCGCCCAGCAGAGCAGGACGCAATAGGTCATACCGTTCACGAGGCCCATGACCGCGCCGCCCGCGTCGTTGAGGATATCGGCGTTGGGTATCCTGAAGGAGAGGTTCGGGATGTTGCCGATGGTGAGCAGGGTTATGAGGAAGATGAGGAAGAGCAGCACGACGCCCGCGACGTAGGCGACCCGTGTGCAGAGCGTCTCGACTATGGCCTCCTCGATGGTGCTGCCCTGCTCGTCGGCATAGGTCTCGGCCTCGGTTGCCATCTGCTCGGCGGCGTCCTCATAGATGCCGAAGGTCTTGAAGCAGGTGGCGCAGAACTCGTGCCGGAGCTCCGGGTCGTCCGCGAGGATGTCCTCGTAGGAGAGCTCCGTGTCCGCTATGCCCATATCCTCCAGGACCTTCTCCTGCATCTGGCTCTCGACATAGCCGCTGGCGAAGGGCCGCATGGCCGGCACGACCTCATAGGAAAAGGCCGAGGACACCAGCGAGGCCGCGTAAAGCGAGACGATTATGGCGACAAGGCCCGCTATGCCCATGATGAAGCCCTTCTTGTAGCCGGACCAGATGCTGATTATTATTATGGCAAGAAGGACGAGGTCTATTACAGTTCTCAAAGGTTTAGCCTCCTTTGGGCGCGTTTTTACGCAAGGCCTGTCCTCACGGCGCCGGCAAAGACCGCCAGGGTCTCCCCATCCCCGCGCAGCAGCAGGGCCTGTGCCCCCGCCGCCTGCGCTCCGCTTCCGCGCTCCCTTAGGTTTTTATTATATACTGCCGCGCCGTCGGAGTAAAGCACGGCTATTTTATCTTTTTCCGCCTCCGCCGAGACGAAGTCCCGCCCCGGAGAGAGCTGCGCGATGAGCCCGCCCGAGGCGTCGAGGCTGACGAGGCTGACCTGCCCCGCCTCCTCCAGTACGAGCAGGGCGAAGTCCCCGCCGAAGGCGCAGTCCCTGAGCCTTGCGGAGCCGAAGCCGTACTCCCCCGTCTGCGCGCCGCCCTCGTCGAGGAACACGGCCCTGTCCTCCGAGAGCAGGCAGAGGCCGCCATCCATCCAGGCCAGGTCAATAAAATACTCCCCCGGCGATTCGAAGCGGGCGCGCTCCTCCTCGCTGCCCAGCGAGAAGAGCCGCAGCTGCCCGCCCGCCTCCGAGGCGGCGAGCACCGCGAGGGCGTCTCCCTCGGGCGAGAGCTCGGCGGCAAGGGGCCAGGCCGTCTGGGCATGCCAGCGGTACACGGGCCGCAAAAGCCCGTCATAGACAGTGACGAGGCCGAGGCCCTCCCCGCCCATTACGGCGGCGACAGCCATATCGCCCCGGAGCCGCAGGTCCAGCAGCTCGCCCTCCGCCTCGACGGAGCCGAGCCCGCCCTGTGCGTCAAAGACGGAAAAGCTCTCGCCTCCCGCGCTCCAGACAGCCAGGCGCGTATCCGAGGCCGCAAGGGCGGGCGCAGGCTGCGGGAGCTCCGCGCGCAGACACAGTTCGCCCTCGGGGCCGTATATCTGCAACTGTGTTGACGAACAGGCAGCGAAAGAGTTCCCAAAGGCGGCGAATACCTGCCCCGGCTCGGGCTCGAAGGCCCATTCCGCGGCCTGCGCGCGCCCCCTGAGGGCGAAAACCGCCCCTGCGGCCAGGGCCAGCAGGGCGAGGAGCGCCGCCGCTCCTCTGAGTCTAAGTCTGAGCTTTGCCGGGTGCTTCATCAGGACAGTCCTCCCGCATCATCCGGCCCACGTCGCCCTCGTACCAGACCCGGCGCAGGTAGAGCCCCTGCGGGGGCATGGTGGGGCCGGTCAGGCGCCTGTCGCCCGTCTCAAGCAGGGAGGGGATGTCCTCCGGCTCAAGCTTGCCGTGCGAGGCGTAGACCATCGTGCCAACGATGGCGCGGACCATGTTGTAGAGAAAACCGTCCGCACAGACGGCGACGCTGATGAGGTCGCCCTCGCGCCTGGCCCGGCACCAGTGCACGGTGCGGACGGTGGTCTTCGTCTGCGTCCCCACGCTGCGGACTGCCCTGAAATCGTGCCTGCCCTCGAAGGCCAGGCCCGCCGCGCGCATGCGCCCGATGTCGAGCGGCGCGGGGTAGAAGCAGACCCGCTTCTGCAAAAAGGGGTCGCGTATGCGGGTGTTCATTATCCTGTAGACGTATTCTTTCTGTATGCAGCTTAAAATGGCGTTGAAGTCCTCCGGCGCCTCGCAGGCGTCGAGGACGGCTATGTCGTCCGGCAGGCGGCTGTTCACTGCCAGCGGCAGCCTGTCCACGGGTATCCGGCTCTCCGTGCGGAAATTGGCGCAGTAGGAGAGGGCGTGGACGCCCGCGTCCGTGCGCCCGCAGCCTGTGAGCTTTATCCGCTCCCCGCAGACCTTGGAGAGCGCTTTTTCCAGCGTCTCCGCGACGCTTATCTCGCTCTTCTGCACCTGCCAGCCGTGGTAGGCGGTGCCTTCGTAGCGGAGCTTTATGGCGAGGTTCCTCATAGGCCGTAGACGTTCATGACGATGGTGGCGGCGAGCACGAGGGCGCCCAGCAGCAGGGCCAGCCAGTCGCGCCGGTGCATCCTCAGCTGCTTCATGCGGGTCCGGCCCTCGCCGCCGTGGTAGCAACGGCTCTCCATGGCGACGGCCAGCTCGTCCGCGCGGCGGAAGCTGGATACGAAGAGCGGCACCAGAAGCGGCAGCAGAGCTTTGGCTCTCTGCGTGAGCTTGCCCGTCTCGAAGTCCGCGCCGCGGGCTTTCTGGGCGGACATGATCTTGTCCGTCTCCTCTATGAGCGTGGGTATGAAGCGCAGGGCCATGCTCATTATCATGCTCATCTCATGCACAGGCACGCGCAGCTTTTTGAGGGGGTTCAGCAGCAGCTCCAGCCCGTCCGTCAGGGCGAGGGGGCTGGTGGTGTAGGTGAGCAGCAGCGTGCCGCAGATGAGCATCATTATGCGCACCACCATGAGGAAGGCTCGCTTTAAGCCCTCTGTCGTGACGGTGAAGATCCACCAGTCGAAGAGCACCTTGCCGCCCGTGGTGTAGAAGAGGTTCAGGACGCCCGTGAGGATTATGACGAATATGAGGGGCTTGAGGCCCTTCATGAGCGTCCGTGGTTTTATCTTCGAGAGGGCGACGCAGCCGACCGTGACGGCAAACATCAGTCCGTAGGACAGCCAGTCCACGGCCGTGAAGAGGGCGGCGATGTAGATGATGACGAGCAGCAGCTTGGTGCGCGCGTCGAGCCGGTGGACGATGGTGTCCCCGGGGAAGTACTGGCCCAGGGTTATGTCCTTGAGCATCAGTCCCGTCCCCCCTTCCTGAGCAGGGCCAGCACGGCCTCGTGCAGCTGCTGCGCGGTGTAGACGGACTCGGGCAGCGCCGCGCCGCGCTCGCGCAGGGCGGCGGCTATGGCGGCAGGCTGGGGCACGTCCAGGCCCATCTCCGTGAGCTCCCGCGCGCGGGAAAAGACCTCGTCCGGCGTGCCGTCCATGGCTATGCCGCCCTCGTGGAAGACGATGAGCCTGTCGGCTATCCTCGCCGCGTCGTCCATGCTGTGGGTGACGAAGAGGACGGTGGAGCCCGTCTGGCGCCTGTAGTCGAGGACGTTTTTGAGTATGCCCTCGCAGCCGCCGGGGTCGAGGCCGGCGGTGGGCTCGTCCAAAATGAGCACCTTGGGGCGCATGGCGATGACGCCCGCTATTGCGATGCGCCGCTTCTGCCCGCCCGAGAGCTCCAGGGGCGATTTCTCAAAGAGCTCCTCCCCTATGCCAACAAAGCGCGCGGCCTCGCGCACCCGCTCGTCCACCTCCGCCTCGGAGAGCTTCATGTTCTTCGGCCCGAAGGCTATGTCCCGGTAGACCGTCTCCTCAAAGAGCTGGTACTCCGGGTACTGGAACACGAGGCCCACCTTGAAGCGCACGTCCCGCGTGGCCTCCTTCGTGGCGAAAATGTCCTCGCCCTCGCAGTAGACCGTCCCCTCGTCGGGGCGCAGCAGGCCGTTCAGGTGCTGGATAAAGGTGCTCTTACCCGAGCCCGTGTGGCCGATGACCGCCACGAGCTGGCCCGGGTAGATCTCTGTGCTCACGCCGCGTATGGCCGCCTTTTCAAAGGGCGTGCCGCGGCTGTATACATGTGTCAGGCCCTCGGCCCTGATGACCGCGTCCATAGCTTCTTATCCCTTTTCTGTCGTCAAATAGCCGCCATAACGGCGTCGGCGCACTCGTCCACGGTGAGCGCGTCCAGCGGCAGCTCAAAGCCGTCCCGCCGCAGCTCGTATATGAGCTCCGTCGTCGCAGGGACGGCGAGGCCCTCGCTTCGCAGCAGCTCCACCCGGGAGAAGACCTCCCTCGGCGTGCCGTCCGCGACTATGCGGCCCTCGGACATGACTATGAGCCTGTCCGCGCCTATGCACTCGGCCATGTGATGCGTGATGAGCATGACGGTCATGCCCTTTTCCCGGCACAGCCGCGTCACCGTGGCGACGACCTCGCGCCGGCCCACGGGGTCGAGCATGGCCGTCGGCTCGTCGAGCACGACGCAGCGCGGCTGCATGGCGAGGACGCCGGCTATGGCCACGCGCTGCTTCTGCCCGCCCGAGAGCAGGTGCGGCGCGTGCAGGCGGTATTCATACATGCCCACGGTCCGGAGCGCCTCGTCCACGCGGCGGCGTATCTCCGCGGGTTCGACGCCCAGGTTCTCCGGCGCGAAGGCCACGTCGTCCTCGACGACGTTCGCGACTATCTGGTTGTCCGGGTTCTGGAACACCATGCCCACCGTGCGCCGCACGTCCAGGAGCCGCGCCTCGTCGGAGGTGTCTATGCCGTCCACGTACACCTTGCCCGAGCTTGGCAGGAGGATGGCGTTCATGAGCTTGGCCAGGGTCGATTTCCCGGAGCCGTTGTGGCCCAGCACCGCGACAAAGCTGCCCTCTTTAATTTCGAGGTCTATGCCGTGCAGGGTCTCAAACTCGTCCCCCGGATAGGTGTAGCGCAGGGCCTCCGTTCTGATTATTGGCTGCATATCCTTTTCTTTCACTCCCCGCGCTCCCAGCGGCAGGCGGCGCCGCAGGGCAGGCACAGCCCCGTCGCGGTGACGGGCAGGCCCAGCTCCCGACTCTCCGAGCGGCCGCCGAAGCGCTTTGTAAAGATGCTCTCGCTGATATAGGTAAGCACCGAGGGCGAAAGCCCCGTGGTGTAGGAATTGATGATGACAAAGAGCGGGTCCTCCGACAGGACGCCGGAGACGAGGCTCACAAAGCCCCAGAGGCTGTCCTCCAGCTTCCAGACCTCGCCGCCCGGGCCGCGGCCGTAGCTCGGCGGGTCCATTATAATAGCGTCATAGCGCCTGCCGCGTCGAATCTCGCGCTCGACGAACTTGGCGCAGTCGTCCACTATCCAGCGGACGGGCCTGTCCGCGACGCCGGAGGCGGCGGCGTTCTCCTTGGCCCAGGCGACCATGCCCTTGGCGGCGTCCACGTGGCAGACGCTCGCCCCGGCGGCGAGGGCGGCGACGGTTGCGGCGCCCGTGTAGGCGAAGAGGTTCAGAACGCTAATCTCCCTGCCCGCCGACCTTATTTTGCGCATTATATAGTCCCAGTTTGCGGCCTGCTCCGGGAAAATGCCCGTGTGCTTGAAGTTCATGGGCTTTATGTTGAAGCGGAGCTCCCCGTAGCCTATCTGCCAGCTTGCGGGCAGGCGGCGCTTGTCCCAGGCCCCGCCGCCGGTCTCGCTGCGGGTGTATTTGCCGTCGCAGCTGCGCCAGCGCGCGTCGCGCCGGGGCGTGTCCCAGATGGCCTGCGGGTCCGGGCGCACGAGGATATAGTCCCCCCAGCGCTCCAGCTTCTCGCCGTGGGAGCAGTCCAGCAGTTCAAAGTCCTGCCACTTGTCAGAAAGCCACATAGCCGCGCTCCTTCAAATTCATTGAATTAAAATTATACCATGCCCCGCCCCGCCGGTCAACAAATCCGCGGCCCGGACAGCAAAAAAGGCGGCCTGCGCCGCCTTTTTCAGCGTGATCTTATCCGTAATAGCTCAGTGCCAGGCGATAGACTATGATGGCGTTCACGGCGCCGGAGTTCAGCTGGTCGAAGAGGCTCTGCGTGCCGCCGGAGACGCGCTTTATCTGGCCGAGACGCTCCATGAGCTTTTCGTTCTGGCTGAGGGCGTCCATGTATTTCTGCTCCACGGTCATGGCTAGGGTGTCGCCCTTCAGGCCGGCGAGGGTCTTGGCCCCGCCCTGCGCAAGGGTGACTATGACGATATCGTTCGTCAGGTAGGGCGCTGTGACCTCGTATTTCACGTCCTCCCGCTCAAGCGCGAGGCCGCCCCAGGCGACGTCTATGTTGCCGCTGGAGAGTTCGACGTAGGCATTCTCCGCCTTTATGGAGATGAACTTCGCCGTCCAGCCCAGGCGGCTGCACACCTCCCGCGCCAGCTCCACGTCGAAGCCGGAATAGCTGTCGCCCTCTATGTAGCTCATGGGGAAGGCATCCGCGTCCACGCCCACGAGCAAGGTGCGCGGCGCGGCCTGGCCGACCTGCTCCAGGGCGTTGATGTTCTTGGAAAAGCTGGTGTTGTCCTCGCCGAACCACTTGTAGGCGAGGGTGGAGATGGTGCCGTCCGCCGCGAGGGTCTGGAGGGCGGCGTCCACGTAGTAACGGACGTAGTCGTTCTCCCGGTAGCCTATGGAAAACTCCTGGGTCATGAGTGTTTCCACGACGCGGTAGCGCCCCACGACCTTGCCGCAGCCGGAAAGAGAAAGCATGAGGCACGATATGAGCAGCAGCGCCGCGAGTTTTATTGACTTTTTCACGCGGCCTCGCCCCCGGATGCAAAATTGCGCGCGCCCGAAGGCACGCGCAATAATAATAATGTAATCCCCGCCCTTATTCAAGTGGGAATTTGTAAATAATCGTCGTTATTGCCCGTAGCTTGAGAGGAAACGCCGCGTGCGCTCCATTTTCGGGTTATCGATTATCTCCGGTCCGCCCTGCTCGACGATGAAGCCGCCGTCCATAAAGATGATACTGTCCGAGACCTCCCTGGCAAAGTGCATCTCGTGCGTGACGATTATCATCGTCGTCCTGCGCTCGGCCAGCTCCCGTATGACCCGCAGCACCTCGCCTGTGAGCTCTGGGTCAAGCGCGCTCGTCGGCTCGTCAAAGCAGAGGATATCCGGGTGCATGGCGAGCGCGCGGGCTATGGCGACGCGCTGCTGCTGGCCGCCGGAGAGCTGGTGCGGGTAGTGTCCCGTCCTGTCGGAGAGGCCCATGGAGGCGAGAAGTTCGAGGCCCTCCTGGTCTATGGCCTCGAAGATGGCCTTTTTGTTCTGCTTGTAGTCCGGCCGCTCCTTCGCCAGCAGCTTGCTCGCCAGCGTGACGTTCCCCAGCGCCGTGTACTGCGGGAAGAGGTTGAAGCTCTGGAAAACCAGGCCGAAGTGCAGCCTCTTGCGCCGCACGTCCGCCTCCCTGCGCGTGGCGGGGTCCGCCGCGTCGAAGAGCGTCTCGCCCTTGACGGCGATGCTGCCCGCGTCCGGCGTCTCAAGGAAGTTGAGGCACCTGAGCAGAGTGGTCTTTCCGCTGCCGGAGGAGCCGATGATGGAAAGCGCCTGCCCCTCCTCCAGGGAGAAGCTGATGTCATTGAGGACCTTGGTCTTGTCGAAGTGCTTTTCCAGGTTTTTGACTTCCAGTATCGACATTGTCCCGCCCCCTTACCTGAAGAACTCAAGCTTGCGCTCCAGCCTGCCGAGCAGGAAGGAGACGATGCCGTTGAAGATGAGATAGTATATGCCGGTGAAAAACAGCGGCCAGATGAGGCCGGAGTAGCCGTGCGAGCCCTTGAGGAAGGCGTAGCCGGCCCAGATGACCTCCTGGTAGGAGATGATGCGCGCAAGGGAGGTGTCCTTGACGAGGGTTATGACCTCGTTGGCCATGGGCGGCACGATGCGCTTTATCATCTGCAGGAGCGTGACGTGGCGGAAGATCTGCCCCTTCGTCATGCCCAGCACCTGGCCCGCCTCCTGCTGGCCGAGGGGCACGCCCTGTATGCCACCGCGGTAGATCTCGGAGAAGTAGCAGGCGTAGTTCACGATGAACATGACCGCCGCCGCAGCGAAACGACCCTCGGCAAAATTCCACGGGTTGCTGTCGAAGATGTAGCCGGGTATGTAGAAGATGATAAGCAGCTGAAGCATGAGCGGCGTGCCGCGGATGATCCAGACTATCAGGCGGCTTATGAGCGAGATGGGCTTAAAGCCGAGCAACACCTTCGACCAGAAGCCGAGGCTCCCGCTCTTTTTCCTCGCGCTCACGGGCGAGAGCACGCGCCCGCCGTCCACGATAGGCTCCCCGTCCTCCTCCAGCTGCCGGTCGAGGGCGGCCTTCCTCGCGGCGAGGCGCCTGCCGGGCAGGCCCAGGGGCGCCCAGCGGCTCATGGAGCCGAAGCAGATTATGAGCCCCAGGGGTATGGAGCCGACAAGCGTCACGACAAAGAGCTTAAGCGTCTGCACAAAGCCCTCGTTGAGCGCGGATATTACGGTCTGGAACATGTGCGGGAACCACTCCTATCCGAGCCGAAAGCAGAGGGCAGTCAAGTCCTCTGCTTTCAGCCTTTATTTCTCGGTAAGCTGCGCGGGGCTCACTCCTGGGCTATGAGAGCCGCGGAGACGCCGTAGGTCTCGGCCAGCTCCTGCATGGTGCCGGCGGCGTAGTAGTCAACGAAGAACTCATTGAGCGCGGCGGCAAGGTCGCTGCCCTTGCGGAAACCGACGCCGTACTCCTCGCTGTTGAGGCTGATGGTGTAGGTGAGGTCGGCGTAGCTCGTGCCCTCGCCGACCATGGCGGCGGCCATGAGGCTGTCGATGATGGCGGCCTGGCAGGTGCCGGAGCTGACCTCGAGCACCGCCGTGGCCTGATCGACCACCGGCGTGTAGCTAAAGCCGTTCTCAATGGCCATGGCCTCGCCGGCGGAACCGCTCTCAACCGCGAAATTCAGCTCGCTCATGCTCGCGGCGTCGGGGTAATCCTCAGCGGAGTCGGCAGGCAGGATGACGACCTGAGCGTTGTTGCAGTAGGCGTTGGAGCACTCCATGGCGGAGAGGACCTCGTCCGTCAGGGTCATGCCATTCCAGACGACGTCTATGGTCTTGCCGTCAAGCTCCATGACCTTATTGTCCCACTCGATGACCTGGAAGACAGCCTCGACGCCCAGGCTGTCCGCAAAGGCGCGGGCAAGGTCGGCGTCAAAGCCTATCCACTCGCCGGCCTCGTTCTGGTAGTCCATGGGCTCGAACTCGGTTATGCCGACTATGAGGCTGCCCTTCTCCTGGACGTAGGCCATATCGCTCTCGGCGGCTGGCTCCTCGCTGGCAGGGGCCTCGGAAGCCGGAGCCTCGGAGGCGGGCGCCTCGCTGGGCTCGGACGCCGGCTCGCCGCAGGCGGCCAGGGCGAATATCATGCAAAGTGCAAGCAAAAGCGCAAAAAACTTTTTCATCTTTTCATTTCTCCTTCATTCTTTACCTCGCTTGATAAGGCGTTATCATATTACCACATTAACGAGATAAAGCAATAGCCGGATGCGTTTTTTCCTGTGCAAATTCTGCACAGCTTGATTCCGCCGCGGGGCGGTAGTATAATTTTAGGGTTATGAGAACTTATGAAGCGGGAAAATGCGATATAGCGGTCATAGGCGCGGGCCACGCGGGCATAGAGGCCGCGCTGGCCTCGGCGCGCCTGGGGCTGGAGACGGTTTGCTTTGCCATAAACCTCGACACGGTGGGCAACATGCCCTGCAACCCGGCCATAGGCGGCACGGGCAAGGGCCACCTCGTGCGGGAGCTGGACGCCCTGGGGGGCGAGATGGCCCGCGCGGCGGACGAAGCCTGCATCCAGTACCGGATGCTGAACCTCGGCAAAGGGCCGGCGGTGCACTCCCTGCGCGCGCAGGCGGACCGGCGGCGCTACCAGGAGGTCATGAAGCTCGCGCTTGAGCGGCAGGAGCGCCTGCGGCTCATCCAGGCCGAGGTCGTGGACATAGGCGTCGAAAATGGGCGCGTCGTCTCGGTGACGACGCACACGGGCGCCGTGTGGCGCTGCCGCGCGGCCGTCGTGGCCACCGGCACCTTCCTCCGGGGCCGCACCATCGTGGGCGAGGTACTGCGCGATTCGGGGCCGGACGGGCTCGCGCCCTCGGGACCGCTCTCAGACCGCCTGCGGGGCCTCGGTCTCTCGCTGCGCCGCTTTAAGACGGGTACGCCCCCGAGGATAAACGCCCGCAGCGTGGACTTTTCCAAAATGCAGCTCCAGGAGGGCGACGCGGAGCCGGAGCCCTTCTCCTTCTCTACTGAGCGCGCGCCGGAAAACCGCGCCCGCTGCTGGCTCACCTGGACGACTCCGGAGACGCACGCGATAATCCGCGCGAACCTCGACCGCTCGCCCATCTACTCGGGCGTCATAGAGGGCGTCGGCCCGCGCTACTGCCCCAGCATAGAGACGAAGGTCATGACCTTCCCGGACAAGGAGCGGCACCAGCTCTTCATAGAGCCCATGGGCCTCAGCACGGAGGAGCTCTATGTCCAGGGCTTTTCCAGCTCCATGCCCGAGGAGGTGCAGGTGCGGATGCTGCACAGCGTCCCCGGCCTTGAGCACGCGGAGATCATGAGAGCGGCCTACGCCATAGAATACGACTGCATAGACCCCCTGGAGCTCCTGCCGACGCTGGAGGCCCGGAAGGTCGCCGGCCTCTACGGTGCCGGGCAGTTCAACGGCTCCTCGGGCTACGAGGAGGCCGCCGTCCAGGGCTTTGCCGCGGGAGTAAACGCGGCGCTGAAGATACTCGGCCGCCCGCCCTTCGTCCTGAAGCGGAGCGAGGCCTACATCGGCGCGCTCATAGACGACCTCGTGACCCGCGGCACGAACGAGCCCTACCGCATGATGACCTCGCGCTCCGAATATCGCCTGCTGCTGCGCCAGGACAACGCCGACGAGCGGCTGACGCGCATAGGCTATGAGCTCGGCCTCGTCTCAAAGGAGCGGATAGCGGCCGTGGAGGCGAAGTACACCGCCGTATCCGCGGAGCTCGAACGGCTGGAGCGCACGCACGTCGCTCCCACGCCGGAGCTGGGCGCCGCGCTGGAGGCCCTCGGCACTGCAGCCCCTGTCTCGGGGGTTTCGCTCGCCGCGCTGCTGCGCCGCCCGCAGGTGGGCTACGACGACCTCGCGCCCTTCGACGCGGACAGGCCCCCTCTGCCCCGCGCCGTGACGCAGCAGGTGGAGATACGCCTGCGCTACGAGGGCTATATCAAGCGCCAGCTCAGGCAGGTGGAGGAGTTCGCGCACATGGAAAGCCGCGCTCTCCCCGCCGACATCGACTACGAAAAGGTCCCCGGCCTTCGCACGGAGGCGAGGCAAAAGCTCGCCGCGCTCCGGCCCGAGAGCTTCGGGCGGGCCTCGCGCATCTCCGGCGTCTCGCCCGCCGATATGGCGGCGCTGGCCATGTATATAGGGAGGGCTTCAAGATGAAGGGTACCGTCGTCCTGGGCTTTTCCGGCGGCGTGGACTCGGCCTGCGCCGCAGCGCTGCTGTGCCGCGAGGGCTGGGACGTGCGCGCGCTCTACCTCGAAAACGGCTCCGGCGAGGCGGACAGCGCCCAGGCCTGCGCCGAGGCCATGGGCCTGCCCTTCGAGGCGCTCGACGCGCGCGCCGAGCTGGAGGAACATGTCTGCCGCCCCTTTGCGGAGGCCTACAGGCGCGGCGAAACGCCCAGCCCCTGCGTGCTCTGCAACCCCTCCGTCAAGCTCCGCCTCCTGTGCGAGCGGGCCGACGCGCTGGGCGCAGGATACATCGCCACGGGCCACTACGCCCGCGCCGAGGGCGGCGCGCTCTACATGGGCCGGCCGGAGAACGACCAGAGCTATATGCTCTGCCGCATCCTGCCCGATCAGCTCCGACGCCTGCTCCTGCCCCTCGGCGGCATGGCCAAAACCGAGACCCGAGAGCTTGCAGCCTCGCTCGGCCTGCCCGCCGCTCAGAAGCCGGACAGTATGGAGCTCTGCTTCGTCCCTGACGGCGACTATGCCGCCTGGCTGGAGCAGCGCGGGGACGCGCCCGGGCCGGGGGATATCATCTATAACGGCGCAGCCGTCGCAAGGCACGGCGGCATCCACCGCTTCACCCTCGGCCAGCGCCGGGGCCTGGGCTACGCCGCGGGAAAGCGAGTATACGTCTCGGAGATACGCCCCGGTTCGGGAGAGGTCGTGCTCGCAGACGGAGACGGGCTCTTTTCCGATGAGGTCGCCGTCCGGGATATGCGCTGGCTCGTCCCGGAGCCTGAGGCGCCCTTCGACTGTCAGGTGCGCGTCCGCCACTCGCGGACGCTTGCGCCCGCGCGAGCCTACCCCGAGGCCGGCGGCCGGCTCCGCCTCGTTCCCGAAAGCCCCCTGCGCGCGCCCACGCCCGGCCAGGCCGCGGCGCTGTACCTGGACGGCAGGGTGCTCGGCGGCGGCTTCGTCTCCGCCGCAAGGCCTCATGATACAAAGGATACAAAATAGATACAATTATAATTGACAACGTGTTCCGAATAAGTTATCCTATAACTGTATTATTTTATCTGATACACGGGCTGTATTGGGGCGGATGGAAAGATGCTGATAAACATCAATTTCAGAGATTCGCGGCCTATCTACGAGCAGGTCAAGACCGCGCTTAGGAAGCTCATCGTCTCGGGCGCGATGTCCCCGGACGAGAAGCTACCCTCGGTGCGCGAGCTTGCGGTGCAGCTGGTCATAAACCCAAACACCATCCAGCGCGCATACCGGGAGCTGGAGGCGGAGGGCTACATCATATCCATCCCCGGCAAGGGCAGCTATGCGAACATACGCTCCCAGGTGGACGAGGGCCGGAAGAAGGAGCTGCTGGCCTCTCTGGATGAAATCGTGACTGAGCTGCTGTTCCTCGGCGTCACGGTGGACGAGCTCGACGGGCGCATAAGGCAGAAGGAGGCGGCGCGGGATGAGAGCTGAATTCAGGCAAGTGAGCAAAAGCTACAACGGCCACCGCGCGCTCGACGGGCTGACGATGGACGCCCCCGCCGGCGAGGTCTACGGCCTTGTGGGGCCTAACGGCGCAGGCAAGACGACGGCCATGAAGTGCCTGGCCGGGGTTCTGAAACCGGAATCTGGCGAAGTGCTGGCCGACGGCGAGCCCGTCTTTGAAAACCCCGCCGTCAAGGGGCGCATTTTCTGCATCCCGGACGAGGTCTTCCATTTCCCCCAGGCCTCCATACTGGACATGATGCGTTTTTACCGGGGCGTTTATCCCGGCTTCGATGAGAGGCGCTTTGAACAGCTGCGCGAGGTCTTCCGCCTCGACCTGAAGCAGCCCATGCGCCGTTTTTCGCGCGGCATGCTCAAGCAGGCGGCCTTTTGGCTGGCAATCTCCATACGGCCGGAGCTGCTCATCCTGGATGAGCCGGTGGACGGGCTCGACCCCGTCATGCGCCGCCAGGTCTGGGCGCTCATCATGCAGGACGTCGCCGAATACGGCACGACGGTGCTCATCTCCTCCCACAACCTGCGGGAGCTGGAGGACGTCTGCGACAGGGTCGGCATCATTGACCGGGGCAAAATGCTCCTCGAGCGCGTGCTCTCCGATATGCAGGAGAACATGACGAAGCTGCAGCTCGTCCTCCCCGAGGGCGCAGTCCTGCCCGAGGAGCTGGATATAATCCACTCCACAGGCCCGGGCAGGCTCAGAACGCTCATCATCCGCGGCCGGGCCTCGGATGTCACAGCGCGGCTGGAAGGGCTCTCTCCCCTATTCATGGAGGCCGTGCCGCTGACGCTGGAGGAGATCTTCATATATGAACTCGGAGGTGAGGGCCATGAAGTCCGGGACATTATACTTTAACTGGCCGCTCTTCCGCAAGACCGTGCTGCGCTTCTGGCCCATCTGGGCCATCTATGCCGTCGCCCTTCTGGCGCAGGGGCCTTTCCGGCTGGCCGGATGGCTGCGCGGGGTTCAGGGCGCCGTAGAGGCCGCGCGCTTTGCGCAGCAGGTACCCGCCTTGGCGGCGACGGAGCTGGCCGTCTTCTTCGTACCGGCCTCCTGCGTGGCGGCGGGCATGGCGGTGTACAGCCACCTCTATTTCGCGCGCTCCGCGGCGGCCTACGGCGCGCTGCCCATAAAGCGCGGGGCCATCTTCAACTCCGTCACTCTGGCCGGGCTGCTGCCCATCCTGGCTTTGAACATCCTGGCGGGCCTGGCCTGCCTTTTGGCGGGCGCCGGCCAGTTCAGGGCCGTCCTCCCCGCGGCGGCGGGCATGGCGGCCTCGCTCTGCCTGGTGAGCCTGTGCTATTTCGGCATCGCCGCCCTCTGCGCACAGCTGACGGGCAGCATCATCGCCCTGCCTATCCTGTTTTTCTCCGTCTGCGTCGCCAGCGCGCTGCTGGATGAGCTCATCATAGCCGCGCTCAGCGACTTTGCCTACGGCTACGCCGGGAACACCGGCGGCGTACTCTGCCTTTTCTCTCCCATCATGGGCATAAGCCGCTATCTGCGCACGGAGGGCGTGGGCAGCGTGCTCCAGGACGGCGTATACAGGGTCGCGGGCTACCGTCTGAGCGGTTGGGGCTATCTGCTGGGCTATGCGGCGGCGGGACTCTTGCTGCTCTGGCCCGCCCAGGCGCTCTACAGGCGCCGCAGGCTGGAGTCGGCGGGCGAGGTCGTGGCCGTGAACGTGCTGCGTCCCGTGTTCCGCTACATCCTCGCCGCGCTCGGCGCGATGATATTGGCCTGCTTCCTCTCCTGGGGCCTCAACCTGCGGCTCGACCGCATGGGCGCTCTCGGCGCGGCCGTCTTCGCGGCGCTCATGCTGCTGGGCGGCTTCATTGGCTGGTCCGCGGCGGAGATGCTCATGCGCAAGAGCTTCCGTGTCTTCAAAATGGGCCGGGCCTGGCTGGGCCTCGGCGTCCTCTGGGCGCTGCTGACCTGCCTGCTCTTTGTGGTGGAGCTCGACGCCACTGGCTTTGAAAGGCGCGTGCCGGCGGCCGACGAGGTACGCTCCGTCGGCGTGAGCACCTACACCAGCGGCGGCCAGATGGTCCTGCGCGAGCCGGAGAACGTTGAGCTCGCCCTTGAGCTGCACCAGAGGCTCGTGGACGAAAAGGAGCTCTACGAAGCCGCGCAAATGGCGGGCCTCCCCCTCCCCGACACCTGGGAGACAGTGAACTTCACCTACACGCTGGCCGACGGCAGCCGCCTGCTCCGCCGCTACAAGGCCGCCGCTGCGGTATCCGCGGAGGACATAGAGCTGCTCGAAACCATCGCCAACCTGCCCGAGGGCCTGCTCAGCCGCAAGCTCCCGGATGTGGAGCCCAGCGTGCGGAACATCGCCTACGCCAGCATCAGCTGGGCCGTCCCGGACGGGGACGTGACAAGTGTGGAGAGCCTGGAGCTCACAGCCGAGGAGGCACTGGAGCTCTACCGCGAGTGCATCCTGCCCGACATGCGCGAGGCGAAGATAGGCCTTATCTGGTTCACGGGCGGCGAGGTCAGCGAGGCCTACGACTGCTGCATCTCCCTGGAGCTCAGCCATTTCTCTCCCACGGAGGGCAAGAGCTACGAAACCTTCTACACCTACGCCACAGTGTACTCCGAGCGCACGAACGCCTGGCTGCTCGAACACGGCGCCGGGCTCCACACCCCCGAGGAGCTGGGGAACGAATATCTCATCAGCTGAATACCTTTATCTATTAAAAGGAGCGCCGCTTTCCCGGCGCTCCTTTCGCGTTCACAAATACCTTTCGGAAACTTCAAATTTTTTTCGATGTTTGTTCATAACCATGTCACAACTGGCCGTTAATATAACGCACGTAAACAAAATTCATGGAGGCAATGAGCCATGTACCCATATGATGAGAACAACAACAGCACCAACACCCCCGAGACCGGCAGCGAGCGTCCCGCGGAAGACGGCAGCTACCGCATCGTGAAACCCGACGCCGAGCGTGAGGCCTGCTATCGCGACGCAAGCTACACCCCCCAGGGCGAGGCCTCTTTCGACGGATACTACGTCCCCAGCGGGCGCGGCCCCAAACCGCCCGAGCCGGAAAAGAAGCCCCACAAGCGCGGCATAGGCGCCGCGGGCGTCATCGCCCTCTGCCTCGTCTGCGCGCTGCTGGGCGGAGTCTCCGGCGGACTTATCGCAAACTCCAACCAGCCCGCCGAGGCCGTCGTCAGCGACGAGCCTTCCACCGAGCCTCTGACCCAAACCAGTCCCGCCGCCTCCGGCTCCACCGCCGCAGCCTCTACCAGCGAGATGAGCGCGCGCGACATCTATTATAACCTCGCCTGCGAGCAGGTGGTCGGCATCCAGTCCGACATCACCACCACCAACATCTTCGGCATGACCGCCTCCGCCTCCGTCTCGGGCTCCGGCTTCGTCATCAGCGAGGACGGCTACATCCTCACCAACTACCACGTCATCGAGGACGCCTACTCCGGCGGTTATGAGATCAAGGTCATGTTCTACAACGGCGACAGCTACACCGCCGAGGTCAAGGGCTTTGACCGCAACAACGACATCGCGGTCCTGAAGATAGAGGCCGAGGGCCTGAATGCCGCGGAGCTCGGCACCAGCGACAGCCTCTTTGTGGGCGACACGGTCTACGCCGTGGGCAACCCCCTGGGCGAGCTGAACTACTCCATGACGAGCGGCATGGTCTCCGCCACCGACAGGCTCATCACCACCGAGGAAGGCACCATGACCATGTTCCAGTTCGACGCGGCCGTGAACCAGGGCAACTCCGGCGGCCCCGTGTACAACGTCTACGGCCAGGTGGTCGGCGTCGTCACCGCCAAGTCCAGAGAGGACGGCACCGAGGGCCTTGGCTTCGCCATCCCGATAGACGACGCCGTCAGGATCGCCAACGACGTCATCTCCGGCGAGCGCAGCCTCGACGCCGAGACCGGCGACGCCTACCTCGGCATCACCCCCGCCGACGTGGACAGCATGGCCGCCCAGTACTACGGCTTCCCCGAGGGCGCCTACGTCCGCACGGTCACCGAGGGCAGCGCGGCCGAGAAGGCCGGCATCAAGGTCGGCGACATCATCACCCAGCTGGACGGCTACGACATCGGCAGCAGCGACGAGCTCAGGCAGGAGCTGCTCTTCCACAGCGCTGGCGAGACGGTGGACATCGTGGTCTGGCGCTCCGGCGAATACCTGACCCTCTCCATCACCTTCGACCAGAAGCCCGCCGACAGCAGCACCGACTCCGGCAGTCAGACCACCCAGCAGCCCGTGAATCCCTCCGGCGGCTGGCAGGACGGCAGCTTCTACTTTGGCTGAGGCCCATGACCTCCCTTGCGGAGTTTAAATAAAAAGCCCACATCTGAACCATATTCAATCTTCATTTTCACTCCTCTCTCTTTTTTGACAGGGAGCGCCCGGCGAAAGACGCCGGGCGCTTTCCTTATGTCCGGATTGCGGAGGACAGCCCGCCTCCCCCTGCCCTAGCCCGCTCCGCGCCCGGCCGGCCGGGGCCTGACCCGCCGCCGGAGCACAGCCCGTGAGCAAGAGCGCGGGCAATGAGAAAAGCACCCGCCGTACGGCGGGTGCTTTTTTGTGTATAAGGTTTGCGCTTTTTCTTACAGGAAGAAGTCCATGATCTGGCCGATGAGAACGATGACCATGCCGATGGGGGTGACGAACTTGAAGCAGAAGTTGAAGAAGCCGTAGCCCCAGAACTTGTGGCCGCTGGCCTCGCACTCCGGCACGATCAGGTCTTTCGTCTTCCACTTCCAGCCTATGAGCAAGGCCATCACCAGCGCGCCTAGCGGCATCAGTATGCCCTCGGAGATAACGTCGAAGAAGTCAAGCCAGCTGTCGATGAACATCGGGATCTCGCCCGCCATCAGCTGGTCGATGGTCATGCCGAAGAAGGTATACGGAGCGGGAACCGCACCTGCTACACCGGTCACGCCGCCGCCTATGGCGTCGAGCGCGACGGGCAGGCCGACGATGAGAGAGAGGACGGCCGCAACGCACATGATCTTGGTGCGGTTGGAGGTCTTGCCCTTCTCGCGGTTGGCGTCGATGCGCCAGGTGACGATGGCCTCGAACAGGGAGATGGACGAGGTGACCGCCGCGATGAACACGAGGAAGTAGAAGATGAAGCCGACGAAGCTGCCGAAGCTGCCCATGCTCAGGAAGACGTTCTGCATGGTGTTGAACAGCAGGCCGGGACCCTG
>CDZQ01043278.1_pt1 | contig 21816 bp, 15 predicted proteins | sample 554831 | NCBI WGS metagenome assembly CDZQ01 (sample SAMEA3182112, study PRJEB8094) | gut metagenome | biome: human; feature: gut; material: Stool; isolation source: human stools | place: Canada | collected 2013-05-06
GTTTCGCGATCCATGATAAGCTTGACGGAAAGGGCTTCGCCGTAGGGGGCGAACAGGGCTTCAATGCCTTCCTGAGTGGCGGAAAAAGGCAGATTGCCGACATAAATGGAAACAGCCATAACGACTCCGTTGTTGAGGTGGGTAAACTTTCCGCTTGAAGCCTTACCCACGCAAAGTCTCTGGCAAAAAGAAATACTGCACCCTATGAATAAGGTCGAACAGTACTGTTAAGCAAAAAAATCGTCAAGTATTATCTGCATTGGCTTCAAAAATGATTGCCAAACGACAAACTTTGACTAAATTGCTCCGCATTAGGTGGTATTTTTACATTATTGCATGTGCATTATTCTTCTGTTAGTTGATTATGCACTCAATAGCGCATTAATCTAAACTGTAAAAGGCCGGTTTAACCGGCCTTTTTGACAGCAAGAATTAGATTGCCTGCGTCTTTTTCTTTGCAGGAGCTTTCTTTGCCTTGGCGGGAGCCTTGGCAGAAACTTTTTTTACTTTGGCGGGAGCCTTCGCCTTGCTGGCCTTGCTGGCTTTGTGTGTCTTGGTTCCACTTGCAACATTTGCCGGAGCGGTGTTAGCGGCGTTGGCTTCAGTGCTGAAGAGGCAGGGAGCAGTCATCAGCGAAAGGGCCACGGCAGCCATAAGGAGCTTTTTCATGTTCGTATCCGTTTCTTCTGGTTATGCCACATCTACAACAATATGGCTGTACGTCTATGGCATGAGCGGACGGTGGACGCAATAACAAATTTGAGCCTACGGAACCGGGCATTTGCGGGCATTTTTTATGGCTCGTCCATTGTGGCGGCAAGGGGCTTGCTGCATCTGCCCCATGTTGACAAAAATATGGGACAGATGCTCTAAGAATAAGCTGCGTTGCGCCGCCTCATTTGATGGACATCTGCGGCTTGTTCAAGGCTCATGACCAATGGCCCGGATGGGGATGGAACCAGCATTTTACCGATCTAGCCACAGCCCGGGCAGCATTTCAAACAGTACTTTTAACACAAAGAATCGCCATGGCTTTTTTTGCACCCCGTGATGTCAAGACTACACTCGTATGCCCGACCTGCGGCGCGCCCCTGCATATCGCCCGCACCTGCCACGAAGTCTATATGTACTGCCCGGCCTGCAAGGCCCAGTTTCCGCTTCAGGACTACATCCGTCAGGCGGATGAAGCCATGGAGCACTTTCTGGAAAACGTCTACTGCAATCGCATCTAGCGTTATCCCCATCATGCTTGCCAATGGGCTGCCAGCCGTTTAATCCGTGGCTGGTGCAGCGGCCCTGGCGGTTGGGCTGCGGGCCAGTTCCCTGGCTGCCGCCATGCCGCTGGCCCAAGCCCAGTGCAGGTTGTAGCCGCCCAGCAGGCCGGTAACATCCAGCAGTTCACCCACCACAAAGAGATTTTCTTGCAGCAGGCTGCGCATGGTCCTGGGGTCTACTTCGTTGGTGTTTACACCGCCGGAGCAGGCCTCCGCTTTTTTTAGACCCGCAGTCGCCTGCGGTGTCACCGTGTGCCGCTGCATAGCTTCCACAATCGCCACGCGGGCCGCGCGCGAAAGCTCCGCAACCTTGCGCCTCGCGGTTCCCTCCGGCAGCAGGGCGTCCACAAGCCTCTGGGGCAGGAACCTTGCCAGTAGGGCGCGCGGGGTCTGTTTGCCAGCCTGCGGCGCATCCATAAGCGCGGCAACATCCTGCTCCGGCAAAAAATTCAGTGTGATTGCAGCGCCTTCGGCCCAATAGAGGGATGCTTTGAGGGCTGCTGGCCCGCTCAGCCCTTCATGGGTGAACAGCAGATCATCCTCCCAGCGGTGCTGCCCAAGCGTAACGCCCACAGGCAGGCTGATGCCCGTCAGACCGAGCAGGGGGGAATCCGAATTGAGGCGTAGCGGCGCAAGAACAGCGCGCGGCGCAACAATGCTGTGCCCCAGGTCTTGCGCAAGCCGATAGCCGGCACCGCCGCCGCCAGCCTGAGGCCATGCCGGGCTGCCCAGCGCCAGCACCAGGGCCTTGCCGCGCCATAAGCCGCCCTCCGTCTGCACAGAAAAACCATCCGCCTGAGCCTCTACTGCTGTTACTGTGGTGCCGCAGGCAATGACGCAGCCGTGTTTGCGGCAGTCGTCCGTCAGTGCCCTGACCAGCCGCTGCGCGGAAACAGTCAGAAAAAGCTGCCCGTGGGCGCGCTCCTCAAAGGGCAGATTCCATTCCTGCACAAGGCGCAGCATGTGCTCCGGCGTAAAGCCCTTGAGCGCAGGGCCGCAAAATGCATTGCCCCTGCTTCCGTCACTGCGGTAGTCCTTGGGGCTGACAGCGCGGTTGGTAAAGTTTGCCTTGCCGCCGCCGCTCACGGCCAGTTTGCGTCCGGGCACAGGCCCACGCTCCAGCAGCACAACGCGCAGGCCTTTTGACGCCGTCTCGCGGGCGCACATAAGCCCCGCAGCGCCAGCGCCCAGAATCAGCACATCGGCTACATCCGGGCAGCGTCGCCCGTCGCCCTGCGCTGGCTTTGCGCTCTTTTTTTTAGGGGGCTTGGATTGTACAGAATCCTTGCCCTTGGGCTTGGCCTGCGATGTGTTTTCAACAGGTGCCGCAGGCGCAGCGGGTTCGGCCTTGGGGCCGGGAGTTTGCGGGGCAAAGGCCTGACGTGCCGGATTTGACAGAATTTTGCGCGTGGCGCTATTTTGGGGAGCTTTGTTGTGCATGCGGCGAAAGTATACGAGGCTTTGGCGGCTGCCAAGCCCTTGTGTGCCGTCAAACCGCCTTTGTCTGACCCGGCCCGCGCATCCGCGCAGCCATTTCTTGTTACCGGGATTGTCATGCCAGTTCTTGTCTCATCCTACGTTGCGCCGTGGTTTGTGCGCAACGGCCACGCCAATACCATATGGCCCGTGCTCTTTCGTGAAAAGCCGCAAGTGCCGCCTTCTGTGCGCCGGGTGCGCCTTGAAACGCCTGATGGCGACTTTCTTGATGTGGATCAGCATCCCTCGCTCGGAAAGGACAGGGCAGAGCGCCCTTTTGGGCAGGGCAGGGGCATAGCTGTTATTTCGCACGGGCTGGAGGGCAACAGCCGCCGCAAGTATGTTCTGGGCATGGCCAATGCCCTGCGGGCCGAGGGCTTTGACGTGCTGGCCTGGAACATGCGCTCCTGCTCGGGCGAGAGTAACCGCACTGCGCGCCTGTATCATATGGGCGAGATTGAAGATCTTGGAACTGTCGTGCGTTTTGCCGAGCAGTTTGACCGCCCCCTGCTGCTGGCTGGCTTCAGCATGGGGGGCAACCAGATTTGCCGTTATCTGGGCCGGGGGCCGGTTTCGCCGCTGGTGCGGGCGGCTGTAGTCGTGTCCGTGCCGTGCGATCTTTCCGCCGCTGCACCGGTAATGGACGGCCCTGCCTGCCGCATTTACATGAGTTATTTTTTGCGAACCCTGCGCAAAAAAGTGCGCGAAAAAGCCGAGCGCTTTCCTTCCTATCCCTCCGTTGAAGGCGTGGAAAAAATCCATACCTTTGCGGAGTTTGACGAATGCTTTACCGCGCCTGCCTTTGGCTTTGCATCAGCCAAAGATTATTGGGAAAAGAACACGGTTCTGCCCGATCTGCCCTGCATAAACGTGCCGACCCTGCTGCTCATGGCTGCGGACGATCCTTTTTGCGCGCCATCGTGCTATCCGTGGCAGACAGCGGAGCAGAGCGCGCACCTGCATCTGGAGGTAGCCCCGCACGGCGGGCATGTGGGTTTTGTGCAACAGAAGCAGGAATACTACAGCGAACAACGCGCGCGCGGATTTGTACGGCAGTTGACGGGGCAAGGCGTTTTTTAGGCGGCTGGTATCGCAAACGGGGCGCGACAACAGAGGTCTGGTTGTGATGGAGGTTTTGCGGGCGCGTCAGCTTTTTTGCCGCTCGGCGAGCCGTTTTTTGGTCAGAACCGTGGCCACGGCGTTAACCGGGTCTTCCGGCCAGGGATGCTTGGGGTAGCGGCCACGCATTTCTGCGCGCACTGCGGGGTAGCCGTTACGCCAAAAATGGGCCAGATCGCGCGTAACCTGCAAGGGGCGGCCTGCGGGCGAATTGAGGCGCAGCACCAGAGCCACGCGTCCATCGGCTATACGCGGCGTGTCCACGCAGCCGAATAATTCCTGCAACTTGGCGGCCAGCCAGGGGCCTCCGTCTTCACCATACACAATGGGGCGCATGGCCCCTGACGGCACCTGCCATTCCGTGGGGGTCTGCCGTTCAAGTATCCGGTGAAGATTCCCCGGCAGCAGACGGCGCAGGGCATCCAGCAACTGCTCCGGCCCGAGCGCCGCCAGCGAATTGGTGCGCCCCTGCTTGCCTTGCCCGGCTGACCTTTCGAGTGCCTGCTGCAAGGCTGGTGCGAGCCAGTCATTGAGAGTCGCCAGCAGGGCGGCATCAGAAACATCGGGCCATGCCTCGCCGTCCAGCTCGCGCAGCAGGCTTACCCGCGCGCGCCACTGCTTTGCGGCATCATCCCACGGCAGGCATTCCAGCCTCTTGCTCTGCACATGGGCGCACAGGGCCGCAGCGCACTGATCGGGCAGCGGGCGTGGCAGAGGGGCATCTTCCAGAACCAGAGATCCCAGCACTCGCTGCCGCCGGGCGCTGACCAGCCCGGCATCCGAAACTGTGAGCTTGTCTTCGTTGCAAATGTCTGCGCTGAAAAGCGCTGCAAGATCATCGGGCGAAAGGGCGGCGGCAAGGCGGATGCGCCCGCGCGGCGCTGCGCCGTCAACTTCTGCCGCCGCCAGAAAGGGCAGCCGCGCCAGAGGGTCATCGCTGGCTATCTGGGCGGCCCGTCCGCTGCGCAGGAGATAGGGCGTCATGGCGGCCACCCCGCCAGAAAAATTTCCATTGCCGCTGCCCTGAGGCTGACCGTCTGTCTGCCGCATGGCGATCTGCTCCGGCCACGCCACAGCCAGCAGTTGCCCGAGGCTTGCGGTCTGAGCGAGAGCTGTGGAAAAAATTTTGTCCGTTTTGCTGGATTGCCCTTGTGGCGCAGGCCGGGAACCTTTCTTCCCATGCTGATCAAGCTGGCGCATGAGCCGCTGCGCCAGACGGCGCACCCGCTCGCGGGCGGCGTCCAAATTCTTGCCCGCTGCGCCATCGCGGCATAGCCAGTCGAGGCGGCGCAGCACATCGCATCCCGCGCCAGCGGCAGGCATGCCGCCCGTGTTTTTGCCAGCGGTAAAGGCCAGCGGGTCGCGTTCTTCCAGCAGGGCGGCGATACAGGCTGCCAATGCGGCAAGGGATTTGTCGCGCCCCCACAGCAGCAGGCGCGCCGTGCGCGGCGCAAGGGGAAGCGCGGCCATGCTGCGGCCCAAAGCCGTTGGCCGCATCTGGGCATCCACCGCGCCCAGTGCCAGTAGGTTCTGTCTGGCAACAGCCATATGGGCCGGGGGCGGCGTGTCGAGCCATGCGAGCGAGGCCGGGTCAGTCACGCCCCATACCGCCAGTTGCAAGGCAAGCCCAGTGAGGTCGGCATCCAGAATTTCAGCGCGGATGTGCGGGCGCATGCCGTTTTCCTGCTCTTTTGCCCACAGGCGGCAACAGATGCCGGGTTCGGTGCGTCCGGCGCGTCCGGCCCGCTGGGCAGCGCCAGCCAGCGAAACGCGTTCTGTCACAAGGCGGGTGAGGCCACTGGCCGGGTCAAAGCGCGTCAGGCGCGCAAGGCCGCTGTCCACCACGAGCCTCACGCCCTCGATGGTCAGTGAAGTTTCGGCAATGGACGTGGCAAGCACCACTTTGCGTTGCCCCTGCGGGGCGGGCGCAATGGCCGCATCCTGCTCTCTGGCGCTAAGATTGCCATAGAGCGGGCACAGGGCCACATCAGCAGGCAAAGCGCCCTCAAGCATGGCTGCAAGATGGCGGATTTCGCCAGCGCCGGGCAAAAAAGCCAGCAGGCTGCCCTGTTCAGTACGCAGCAGGTGCAGGATTGCATCGGCCATGTGCCGCCACAGCAGCGGCCCTGCCCCGGCAGCAGACAAAGGGCCGCCGCCCACAATCTGCCCTGCGCGGATTTTGGGCGGCAGGTGCACCATCTGCACAGAAAAGGTCTTGCCCTCGCATACAACAGAAGGGCAGCCTCCCATGAGGCCTGCCACGGCCTGCACATCCAGCGTGGCAGACATGACGATCAGCCGCAGGTCGGGGCGCAACGCAGCCTGACTCTCAAGGCAGAGGGCAAGCCCGGTATCGGCAGTGAGCGAGCGCTCATGAAATTCGTCAAAAATCACACAGGTGATATCCGGCAGCTCGGGATCATCCTGCAACATGCGCGTGAGCACGCCCTCGGTGACAACCTCCACGCAGGTGCGGCTGCTGACGCGGCTTTCATCACGCATGCGGTAGCCCACAAGGCCGCCCGGTTCCTCACCCAGCAAGGCCGCCATATAGCGCGCCAGCGCGCGGGCCGCCACGCGCCGTGGTTCAAGCAGCAGAATGCGGCGATTCTCAAGCCAGGGCTGCCCCATAAGCCAGAGGGGAACGCGGCTGCTTTTGCCTGCTCCCGGCAGGGCGCTGAGCACCAGATTGCGCCCCTGGGCCAGAGATTCCAGAACTTCTGCGCGCGAAGCGTCAAGTGGGCATGGGGGCAGGCCCGGGCAACGATCAGGGGAGCCTGCGGGGGCGGCAATGCGTATCGGCGAATCGGTCATGGCTAAATACGGCATGGCTGAGGGTAAATGCGGTACAATAGGCGCATTTTTACTGGTAATCCAATGCGTGTCAGTGTATTGACACAAGAAAGGATATGCACGCGGAGAATGAACACATGGAGTTGAATACCAGCGGCATTATCGGCCAGAGCACCAGCCTCGCCGAAGTCTTCAAGGTTCTCGGCAAGGTTGCGCCCACGGACAGCACTGTGCTTGTAACTGGTGAATCGGGAACTGGCAAGGAATTGCTGGTTCGCGCGCTTCACGCCAACAGTCGTAGGGCTGACAAGCCCTTTGTACCCATCAACTGCGGGGCCATCCCCAAAGAGCTGCTTGAAAGCGAACTTTTCGGTCACGAAAAGGGCGCCTTTACGCACGCCATCCGTTCGCGGCCAGGCCGTTTTGAAATGGCTGACGGCGGCACCATCTTTCTGGATGAAATCGGCGAGATGGAGTTGAGCCTTCAGGTCAAGATTCTGCGTGTACTGCAGGAAAAAGAAATAGAGCGCGTGGGCGGCACTGGCTGCAAAAAGGTGGACGTGCGCATTGTGGCCGCCACCAACCGCGATCTTGAGGTAGAAGTCGCCGCCGGGCGCTTCCGCGAGGATCTCTACTATCGCCTGAACGTCATTCCCCTGCATTTGCCGCCGCTGCGCCAGCGCGGCAATGATGTGCTGCTGCTTGCGCGCTATTTTCTCAACCATTTCTGTACCAAAAAAGCGCGCGAGCCCATGCTGCTTGACGAAACAACGCGGCGTATTCTGGCGGCCTACAACTGGCCCGGCAACGTGCGCGAGCTTGAAAACTTCATGGAGCGCCTGAGCATCCTCGTGGATGACGATACGGTGTGCATGGATGATCTGCCGCGCAAGATTCTGGATCAGGTGGGCGATGTGTCGCTGCTGCCCCCGGTGGAGGATGATGCCCCGGCGTGCGAACCAGAGGCGGAGCCGCTTGCCGAATCCACCGCTGATGACGGCGTGGAGCAGGCACCCGCCCCAGCGCCGCAAGTTGAAGCCGCAATGCCCGTTGCAGCCAATGGAGCTTTCGTGTGGCCCAATCTGGGCGTTTTGACGGCTCAGGGGCAGAACCTGAAAGATTTTCTTGATGCCGTGGAAAGCCGTCTTATTGATGAGGCCTTGGCCAAGGCGGAGGGAGTAAAAAATCAGGCCGCCGAGCTTTTGGGCATCAAGCGGACAACGCTTATTGAAAAGCTCAAGAAACGCAGTATGTAGCGGCATAAAATTTGCATAGAATTTGCGTTGGATTTTGCGGCTCAGACGCCACGACACATCCTGCGAAGTGCAAGTGAATACACAACTTTTCGCCGCCGCGCCACGGCCTCATATTTCTGCCCGCAAGGGTGCGATTCCCCAACGCTGCTCACGTGTTGGGGCTTTGCTGCTGATTGCGAGCCTTTTGCTGCCCGCGCAGCCTTCGCAGGGTATGAGCTGGAACTGGGCGCCCATTGCAGATACTGCCGCAGCCACGGTTGCCGGGAAACAGTCAAAAAGTTCACAGCCAGCCGGGGAAAGGCTGCGCCTCACGCTCGACAGCCCCGGTCAGGTGCACAGGCTCTTGCGCACCGGCAATACCTTGCTTCTCTATCTTGATGACCCTTCTGCAACGCTTGAACGCAGCGGTGCAGCGCCTTCTGCGGGTGCGCTGCTCGACAGCATCGGGCTTTCCAACGGTCAGTTGCGCATTACGCTTTCTCCCAAGGCCGTGAACCATGTTATGCGCCGGTCTTCTCCTTCTGAACTGGATATAGAAATTTTTGCCGCCGGAACCCAAAAAGGGGAAAATTCCTCTCGTCTGGATGCGGCGGGTGTGCCTGTGGGCAATGCCTCTGCTGATTCAGAAGGGCAGGGCGCTTCTTTTGCCGTTAATCTGCCCGCAGATGCCGCAGTGGGCTTTTTGCAAAAGGCCCAAAAACTGCTGGCCGATGTGCAGCAGGGGGCAAAGGCCTTGCCCTTCACTGGTCTGCTTGACGCAGGTAAGGCAAAGCTGGCGGATTTGAGCCTGAAATTTTCCGCCCTTGGCTCGACCAAGACTGCGGAAGCCGCCGAGGTGCCGCAAGCCGCAGGCGGTGCGGGCAGCCTCGCCGTGACGCTGGACGCCCAGAGCCTCATGAGCCGGGTGAATCCCGGCGGGCCGGAAAACTGGCCTGACAGTAAGGGGCTTTCTACATCAATTCCCGGCAATGTTCCTCCTGCGGCTCCGGCCACAGCGCCAGCAGCTCCGGCTGCGTCTGCCAGCCAGCCAGTGACTCAGCCTGCAACCCAGCCCGTAACAAGACCAGCGGCCCAGCCTGCGCCTGTTCCGCAAAATGGCGTCCAGCGTGCAGTACCGCCCGCCGCACAGCCACAAGCTCAGCCCTCTCCACAGCCTGTCCAGCAGGTTGTGCCGCAGGCCATACCACAACCGTCGTCCCAGCCTGCGCCGCAGGCAAAAACAGCACCGGCCCAGCAGCCTGCGCCCGCCGCAGCTCCCGCGCCTGCCCCTGTGGCCGGTCAGGCAAAGCCGAACGGCGTGGGCGGCAACGTATCCGGCAAGGTTTCGGACAATGTGGTGGGGCTGCCGCATGCCGAAGAAAAAGACGGTCACGGGGCCGCTGCTCCCAAGGAAGAACCCCGGCCCGTGGTCTATGTGGACGAGCAGGGCAATCCTGTTGCCAAGCCTGCTGACCCGGAAAAAATGATGGAAGAGGCGGAGCGGCTCATCAAGGAGCGCAAGTTCGTTGAGGCCTTGCCACAGTTGGAAAAACTGAAGGAAATGCCCACAATCAGCGCCGATATGCGTCTCAAGACGCTGTATTACATCAGCGACTGCGTATGGGCCAGATATGCCGATAATCCGCTGGCTGGCTTTGAGCCTATTGTTTCAGCCACCAGCGAGGCCATGAATTTTGACCTGCGTTCTCCCCGCGTGCCGGAGGCCCTTCTGCGCCTGGGGCTGGTTAACGTCAATGTGGGCAATCTGGTAGATGCCGGGGGCTACATTGTGGCCATGTATCGGCGCTATCCGGATTATCCCGGCGTGGCGCAGGGTTTTACGGCCCTAGGCAAGGCACAGCTCAAGCGGCACATGGATGCCCAGGCGGAGCAGGCCTTTGCCATTGTGCTCGACAAGTACCCGGAATCCTCCTTTTTGCAGGAAGCGTCCGTGGGGCTTGCCCAGGCGCTGAACAACCAGCGCAAGTACACCAATGCGCAGGTTATCCTCGACTTTATAAGCAAGCGCTGGCCCCGCTATTATATTGAAGACCCCACATTCCTCTTTTTGCAGGGCGCCAATGATGAGGCTCTGGACAAACCCGTTGCGGCCCTGACCCTGTACTGGCTGTATTACAACCTCGTGCCCGGGCAGAAGGGCAATGACGACCTGCTCCTTAAAATGGGCGACATGTATACCCGGCTTGGCAACAAGAGCGGGGCCGAGTTCCTGTATTCCTATCTGACGCGGCATTTTGCGGGAACCCATGCGGCAAATATGGCAAGTCTGCGGCTGGCCGAAGGCGGCATTTACGATTCGCCCATCAATTATGAGGCCATGACCCAGGTTTTTGCCAGAGCCGCCAGCGGTAATCTGCCCAAGGTTTACGCCAGCCTTGCGGCGGCTTCGCGCACTGCGCCGGAGTCTGTCCTCGCGCGGCTCAAGGAGGCCATGTGGCTCTATTGGAGCAAGCGCTATACAGAGGCCATGGGCAAGGCCGCAGATTTTATTGACGGCTATCCCGAAAACGCCAACGTGGCGCAGGCCCGCGATATTATCTGGCTTGCTTTTCAAAAAGAGCTTGCCAATTCCATGGCTGAAAAAAACTATGGGCGCATTCTCATTCTGTGGAATGGCTTTCCTCTGGTGCGCGAGCGCTATGGGGCGATAGATCCGCGTATGCGTTATGCCTTGGCGCAAGGATTGCTTGAACGGGGTGAGACTGAACAGGCCCTTGGCATGCTTACGGAATTTTTGAAGTCGCCCATGGACCCCCAGTATGGGGAAGCGACCTTTACGGAATTTTTCAACCGCTATCTTCAGGCCGGGGCCTGGGCCAAGATTCTTGATCTTGGCAAACTGGTGGCCACCTGGCCTCTGAACCCCCAGTTGCGCAACCAGCTTGATTACGCCATGGCGCTCTCGGCCCAAAATCTCAATCTGGCCGGGGCTGCTCTCGCCATGTGGCAAAAGCTTGCCGAGCGGCAGGATATCCCGCTCTATCAGCGGGCCTACGCCACGTACTTTCTTGCCCGTGATGCCGAACAGCGCAAGGATATTCGCAATTCCTACACGCTGAACCGCAAGGTGATTGATCTCTTTACCCAATTGCAGAACGAACGTTCTGACAAGGCCGACCCGCAGCGTATCAAGGATGCCATACTTTCACTCATGGATATCTGCGAAGTGGGCAACCGTGTGCCGGAAGCCCTGGAATGGCTTGCGCGTTACAATGCCTTTGTGCCCAAGGAGTCGCCGGAATATCCGGGCTTGCGCTTCCGCGAGGCCCGGCTGTATCGCAAGCTGGGCGATGCCACGCGGGCTCAGGCTTTGCTTGAGGATATTGTGCGCAACTATGCCGATTCTCCTTTTGCCAAGGCAGCCACGGCGGAACTGCACACCTTTGAGGTTTCGCGCGACCTGCAAAACTACCTGCCTGGCGGGGCGGGCAGTCAGGCTGCGCCCGCTGCCAAGCCTGCCGCTCCCTAGCTTCTTCCGGTTTTCATCATTTGGGCCTGTCGCCCTTGCCTTTCGACCAAGCCTGCCGCTGTCGTCTCAGGCGCATCTTGCATGAGGGCACGGAACCCCTCCCATATGCCGATCAGGTATATGAGGGCGCATTGCATGCGTTCACACCTTGGAATATAATAAAACACAACCGCAGTTCTGCCGTGGGGTGGAATTGGCTGCCTGATGCAATTTTAATGGAAAGTGCGATGGAACGTCCCGCAAGCTTCACAAGATGATGCAGGACGTGATGTGCGCCGTCAGCCTTGGAGGGCATATGAACAGAGTGCTTCTTTGTGTTACACTCGGCCTGTTTGCCTTGATGGCCGGATGCACCGGCGCATTGCAAAGGGGAATGCAGAACACGGCCTATGTTTCCACAGCACGCCCGGCCATCAGCATGAAGGCCGTGAACATGCCCCTGCTTACCGGCGGCGAGACAAGCGTCAGCCTTGATGGTGCAGGCGTTATCGGCGGCTTGCCGCTGCATGCGTGGGTTGCTGTTTACGGCAAGGGCGACCCCCAAAGTCCCCTGGCCATTGTGGGGCTGGCTGAGGTGCCGCGCGGCTGGTACTGGGACAGCGACGGCCAGCGCCCCTTTAGCGTTGATAAAGGGGTGGAGATTTTCAACAATGACGGTTTTGCGGCCAGCACCTATCTTGTGGACAGCAAAAAGGATGCATTTTCAGCCCTTGCAGGGCTGACGGACGAAACAAAGCCCATGCGCTGGCTGACGCGCGGTTTTGCCGCCAGATACAATTTTAATGACACCAAGGTCATACTGGAATACAGAGAACCCCTGCCTGAAAATCTTGCCGGGCAGGAAAGCCTGACAGAAAGCCAGACTGACCAGCTCCGTGCCTTTGAGCAGCGCGCCAGCGCAGCCTTTGCCGTTGCTTCTGTATCTGAACATATGACTGGAATTACAGAAGGATATGCAAAGAACATTCGTGGGCAATATCTGGATCACCGCTTCTGGGGAACTGCATCAAAGTATGACACATTTGTCTTAAAGTAGCATGTGCTTGCGGTAATCTGACATTACACCGGGATTCCGCCAGGGAGGCCGCTTGGGAAAGTTTTTTCAAGCGGCCTCCCTGTTTTTTACGTTTGTTGCGCCTGCACCGACACCAAGTAACTGCAACAAGTTAATACATTCTGGAATAATGGTTATGTAAAATTTGCAACACAATTTTATATTATAGGGTATAGTACATTGACGAAACAATAGCTGCTGTGTATGTTCTCCCCATCAGGATGGGAGGGGGACCGACTGTTCTGTCAATGAGCCGATCAGGCGGGTACGCAGCGCGTCAGATTGAGTATATTGAAGACAATAAAGGGGTAGTTATGGACGATTATCTGAAAGAGGCGCTGGAAATTACCAGAGCACAAGCTGGCGTTCGCGTTATGAGCGAAGAAGAAATAGCCGCCTTTATACAGAAAGTGGCGCAGGGCATCAAAGCAGTTGCTGAAGGCGAAACGCCTGTGGAACTGGACAGCGGCGAAATGGCCGTTGAAGCACGCAAGTCGGTCAAAGAAAAGTCCGTCACCTGCCTTGAGTGTGGAAAGAGTTTCAAGATACTTACCAAGCGTCATCTGGCCAGCCACGGCATGACCTCGGCTGAATACCGCGAAAAGTGGGGCTTCAAGAAAGACGCACCTCTGGTGTGCAAAGCCCTGCAGCGCGAACGCCGCAAAAAGATGAAAGATATGAAGCTGTGGGAAAAACGCCGCAAGGTTCAAGTATCCCCGGCATCAAACCCGCAATAGCAGGCATTGTCATCGGTCTGAAAGTCCGCCCCTGAGGCGGGCTTTTTTTTTAGGCCAAAAAATGGCATTGTAGCTGCCTGTATGACGGCATGGCTGCCATTCAGGGCGGTTACGGCCAGCAAATGATTTTTGCTCTGCATCATTGTTCTTTTTCAGGGTTATATCATGACTGAATCACAGGCGGCTGCAACGCCCGCCGAAGCCCTCGCGCTTTTGTCCCTGCCGCAGGAACACTTGTTTGCCAGGGCCACTGCGCTGCGCGAAGCGGCCTTTGGGCGCGGTATTGTTTTGTGCGCCATCATCAATGCAAGAAGCGGCAACTGCTCCATGGACTGCCGTTTCTGCTCCCAGAGCAGGCACAATCACACCCCCATTGAGGTTTTTCCTCTCTTGCCGGACAATGAACTGCGCGAGCGCATTCTGCATCTTGCAGCTCTGCCTGTGGCGCGCATTGGCGTTGTTACCAGCGGTTCTGCACTGAGCGGCAGCGAATTGCAGCGCCTGCGCACTGTAATTTTCGGCCTGCCGGATACCGTGCGCCCGCGCGTCTGCGCTTCGCTGGGCAAACTAACGGCTGAAGATTTTGCCCTTTTGTCCGGGGCCGGGCTTACCCGGTTTCACCATAATATGGAAACTTCGCAGGGCTATTACTCCAGCGTGTGCACCACGCAAACCTGGGAGCAGCGGCGCGACACTGTGCTGCGATCCAGCGAGGCGGGCCTGAGCGTGTGTTCCGGCGGCCTGTTCGGCCTGGGTGAAAGCTGGGAAGACCGCGTGGATTTTGCCTTCAGCCTTAAAAAAATGGGCGTGGCCCATGTGCCCATGAATTTTCTGCATCCGCACCCGGAAACGCCGCTGGCAGGGCAGAAGCCCCTTACCGCTGATGAAGCGCTGACGCTCATTGCCGTGTTCCGGCACATTTTGCCCCAGGCCACCTTGCGCATCTGCGGGGGCAGGCCTCTTGTGCTGGGCAGCCGCCAGAATGAGATTTTCGCCGCCGGTGCCAATGCCCTCATGACGGGCGATTATCTTACAACCCACGGGCAGAGCATTGCGCATGATCTTGAAATGATCGCCGCGCAAGGGCTTGAGGTTCGCTGCGATGCAAACTGCTGAGGAAAAGATTGACCCACCGCTAAGGGGCCTTTTTGTAGCCGGCTCCGGCACAGATGTGGGCAAGACCGTGGTGACGGCGGCCCTGCTGCGGGCCTTGCTGCTGGCCGGGATCAACGCCCAGGCTGTAAAACCTGTGCAGACAGGTGTTGCGCCGGAGCAGGCCAATACGGCCCCTCTGGCCGATGCCCGCGTGTATGCCGCTGCCGTTGCGGGCATGCCGCAAAGCGCCGCCATGCTGCCTGCCACGGCCCTGCATTGCTTCAGCCTGCCCGCTTCGCCCCATCTGGCCGCGGCCCGCGAAGGCGCGCGCCTGACCTGCGCAGGGCTGCGCAACGACATTGTTTGCCACAGCCGTGCCAGCACCGCTGAAATGCTGCTGCTCGAGGGCGCTGGCGGCTTGCGGGTGCCGCTCAACGAGCGTGAAGACATGCTCGACCTCATGGCCACGGTGGATCTGCCCGTGCTGCTTGTGGGCGGCAATTATCTGGGTGGTCTGAACCATATTCTGCTTTCGCTGGATGCATTGCGTCATAACGGCCTGCAACTGGCCGGAGTGGTGCTTGTCCCATCTGCCGATCCGGCAGCGGGTTGCCCCGGCGTGGATGTGGACGCCATGCTGGCCGACAACGCCGCCATGCTGCGCGAGCGGCTGGCGCAACAGGGCCTGACTGCGCCCCTTGTGGAATTGCCGCGTGTAGCGCAGCTGGATGCAGAGGGCTGGCAGACTCTGGCTCAGGGGCTTGAGCCGCTGGTGCGGCATCTGCAAGCCTCACTGGATGCTGCTTGCGGCTGCGGCGCGGATGTTGTGCGCCGCGATCACCAGACCATCTGGCACCCCTATGCCTCGGCCATGCAGCCGCCCTTGCTCAGCACTGTGGCGCGCACCAGAGCCAACCGCATTGTGCTGGCAGACGGCAGGGAACTTGTGGACGGCATGTCTTCATGGTGGGCAGCCGTGCACGGCTACAACAATCCGCGCCTCATGGAGGCCCTGCATGCACAGGCCGGGCGCATGCCCCATGTAATGTTTGGCGGCCTGACGCACGAACCGGCGGTCAATCTGGCCGAAAAGCTGCTGCGCCTCATGCCTGCGGGGCTTGAGCGCGTGTTTTTTGCCGATTCCGGCTCGGTGGCGGTGGAGGTGGCGCTGAAAATGGCCCTGCAATACCAGCAGGGCAGGGGCCAGACCGGTCGCAGCAAGTTTCTTACGCCGCGCGGCGGTTATCATGGGGATACCTTTGGCGCCATGTCGGTGTGCGACCCGGTTACGGGCATGCACAGCCTGTTTACGGCCATGCTGCCCCAACAGATATTTATGGAGCGGCCCGGTTGTCGTTTTGACCAGCCCTTTGACTCCGCAAGCCTTGACGATGCCCGGCGTGTTTTTGCCGAGCGCGGGCACGAGATCGCGGCGGTGATTCTTGAACCAGTGGTGCAGGGCGCGGGCGGCATGTGGTTTTACCACCCGGACTACCTGCGCGGGCTTGCGCAACTGTGCCGCGAGGCTGGCGCGCTGCTGATATTTGATGAAATCGCCACGGGCTTTGGCCGCACTGGAAAGATGTTTGCTGCGGAATGGGCCGGTGTTTCGCCGGATATTCTGTGTTGCGGCAAGGCGCTCACGGGCGGGGTGCTCACCCTGGCTGCCACGGCCTGCACAGCCAGTGTGGCGGAGGGCATTTGCGCCGGGGGCAATGTGTTTATGCACGGCCCCACCTTTATGGCCAATGCGCTGGCCTGTGCCGTGGCCTGCGCCAGCCTTGACCTGCTGCAAGAGGGAGAATGGGCGCAGAAGGTGGCAAATCTTGAAAGCGGCCTGCGCTCAGGGCTTGCCCCCTGTGCGGAGCTGCAAGGCGTGGCTGACGTGCGCGTACTGGGCGGCATCGGCGTTGTGGAAACGTGCGAACCCGTCAATACATCCGCATTACAGGAATATTTTGTGCGGCACGGCATCTGGGTGCGGCCATTTAACCGGCTTGTTTACCTCATGCCTCCGTATGTTACCCCGGCTGAGGATGTGGCGCGGCTTTGCGCTGTGGTGGCAGGCGCCTTGGAATCAGGAGCGCATCTGCAAGGATAAAGGCTGTCGGCCTGGTTTCAGTGTCTGCTTACCGGCATGCGGCCTAAAGGCCAGCGCATGGTTATTTTTCTGTGGGCGGCGGAGGAACAGGCAGCCCCTTGAAGATGAGCCGAGTGGCGGCGGCGTCTGCCAGTTCGGAGACGTCCATGAGCTTTTCCAGCAGTTCAAGCAGGTAGAAGCGGTCGTTTTCGCAGCCGTCCTTGAAGTCGGCTTCAAGCTCGCCGCTGCGGATGTAGTTTTCCAGTTCTGTAAGGTCTTTTACCGTGAGCATGGAGAATCCTTTTGCAGTGCGGAGATGCAACGCTCCGTCAGGTCGTGGACCATCTGCTCGACCTGCCGGATTTCTTCGCGGGTGATGTTGTCGTAGTGGATGCCCGCGTTGACGCACACGGCACAGTTCAGGGCATGGGCCATGCGTTCGGCCATGCGTTGGGCGAGAGCGTCTTCCTTGTGTCCGGGCAGGCCCGCCAGATGGCTTTGGGCCTCTACCTGACCATGCGCAGGCGCGGCCAGAGCCACAGCGCCGATATGGGTTGCGCCGCCGCCGCAAAGCACCTGCAGGTCGCGCCCCTGACGAAAAACGCGCAGATGTATGCTCAGGTGGCCCTGTTGGGCGGTGAATCGCATGGCTGCTCCTGTGCTTTGGCGGCAGGTAGGGTGCCACGCCGTTGCGGGCCTTACGGCTTTTTGCCATGTGCCCGATGAAATTTCCAGCCTGCCTGTTGCGGTGGGCAAATCCGCCCATGAACATGGCGGAATTGTTGTGGTATATATATGATGCGGTCTACAGCCGCAAGGCCGCCGCGATGCCTGATGCCCCGGGCTTGACGCCCCAGCTGGCGGCCCTTACCATTTTGCCAATTCTTTGTTGTATGGAGACAGCATGACTCTTGATCCCACCAAGCACCCGGACTGGCAGATAGCCCTGGATGCCGAACAGAATATGAAAACTTTTGAGGCCCTGACCGCCGAGATGGGGCTTGAACCTTCAGAAGTCCTGCCCTATGGGCGATACATGGGCAAGATTGAGCAGCAGGAAGTGCTGCAAAGGCTTGAGAGCCGCCCCAACGGCAAATATGTTGACGTTACGGCCATCACGCCCACGCCCCTTGGCGAAGGCAAGTCCACCACCACAATCGGTCTGGTGCAGGGGCTTGCGCGGCGCGGCTTGCGGTCTTCTGCCGCCATTCGCCAGCCTTCTGGCGGTCCCACCATGGGCATGAAGGGTTCCGCCGCTGGCGGCGGTCTTTCGCAGTGCATCCCGCTCACGCCGTATTCCCTCAACTTTACGGGCGATATTCATGCAGTGGGCGCGGCCCACAACCTTGCCATGACGGCCCTCACATCCCGCATGCAGCATGAGCGCAACTATGACGACGCCACCCTTGAGCGGCTCTCGGGCATGCGCCGTCTGGATATTGACCCCACACGCGTCAGCACCGGTTGGGTGATGGATTTTTGCGCCCAGACTCTGCGTAACGTGATTATCGGTATGGAAGGCGACGGCAGGCGCAACGATGGCTTTATGATGCGCTCGCACTTTGACATCACCGTTGCTTCCGAGGTTATGTCCATCCTTTCCGTGGCGCGCGATCTGGCCGATCTGCGGCAGCGCATGGGCCGCATGGTGCTTGCCCTTGACCGTAATGGCAGGCCCGTGACCACCGCCGACCTTGAAGTGGACGGCGCCATGACCGCCTGGCTGGTGGAGGCCATCAAGCCCAACCTTATCCAGACCATCGAGGGCCAGCCCGTGCTGGTGCATACTGGTCCCTTCGGCAACATCGCTCTGGGACAGAGTTCGGTTATTGCCGACAGGGTGGGTCTGAAGCTTGGCGACATCCACGTGACCGAATCCGGCTTTGCCGCAGAAATGGGCTACGAAAAATTCTGGAACCTCAAGTGCCGTTACAGCGGCCTTGCGCCTGACGCGGCAGTGATCGTGGCGACAGTGCGGGCGCTCAAGCACCACGGCGGCGCGCCGCAGCCCCGCCCCGGTCAGCCCCTGCCCGAAGAATATCTGCGGGAAGATGTGGGTCTGGTGGAGGCCGGCTGCGTCAACCTGCTGCACCACATCGGCATTGTGCGCCGTTCCGGTGTGCCCTCTGTGGTGTGCATCAACAAGTTTTATACCGACAAACCCGCCGAAATTGACGCTATTCGCCGTATCTGCGAAAAGGCGGGGGCTAGCGTGGCTGTTTCTGAACACTGGGAAAAAGGCGGCGAAGGCGCGCTTGAACTGGCAGATGCCGTCATGGACGCCTGCAATTCGCCCAAGCGGAACTTCCGCCCGCTCTACGACTGGAAGCTGCCCATTGCCGAGCGCATTGTCTGCATCGCCCGCGAGGTTTACGGCGCTGATGGCGTGGATTTTGAACCTATGGCCGCCCAGCGCCTCAAGGCGCTTCAGGAACGCCCCGATGCGGACGAGCTTGGCGTGTGCATGGTCAAAACCCAGTATTCGCTTTCGGATGACGCCAAGCGCAAGGGCGTGCCTTCATCCTGGCGGCTGCATGTGCGCGATGTGCTGCTTTTTGGCGGCGCTGGCCTTGTGGCTCCGGTGGCGGGCGACATCAGCCTTATGCCCGGTACTGGCTCCCGGCCCTCCTTCCGCAACATAGATGTGGATGTGGCAACAGGGCGTGTAACCGGCGTGTTCTAGACGAGCAATACAATAAAAGCGTTATCCGGTCTGTTGGTTGGCCGGATAACGCTTTTATTGCCTTTCATAAGCAAAAAAAGTTTTTTCTGAAATATTTTTCCAACCTGCTCTATTCATAGTTGATAGTATTACCAAATATCAGATATGCCGGTTTTTGCCGCTTGAAAAAAATTACAGATGACATAGGGTTAGCACTATAAAACACCGTATTGATCCATCAGGAGGATCGCATGGAAGTAGTGCTCAGAGGCGTGCGCGGCAGCATTGCCGTGCCAGCTCCGGCCATGTCGTTTTACGGTGGCAACACCTCTTGCGTTGAACTGCGTTCCGACAACGGGGCGCTCATCTTTTTCGATGCTGGCACCGGTCTGCGGCAGGCTGGCGAAAACCTGCCGGAAAGCGGCACCTGCCATCTTTTTATTTCGCACGGGCATACAGACCACATCCAGGGGCTGGGGTTCTTTCCGCCCCTGCATTCCCCCCGCTGGACAACCCACATCTATATTCCTGCCTGGCTTGAGGACGTGCTGGACAATCACTTTGCCCACGGCATGTTCCCCATACCATTCAGCGACTTTGCCGGAAACGTTGTGCGGCACAGCCTTGAACCCGGTGACCTGGTGCATCCCGCCGATGGCGTCGCGGTTGCGGCCATAGCGGCCAACCATCCCGGCGGCGCGCTTGCCTACAGGGTTTGCGCCGACAATGCCATTTTTGTGTACTCCGGCGATTATGAAATCACCCGCGCCCATGAAGTGCAGCAGGCGGCGCGCGAACTGCTTGAAGGCGCGGATCTGGCTGTTGTGGACAGCATGTACAGCAAGGCCAGTTATATTGAAGGCTGGGGGCATTCCCGCTGGGAAGACTGGCGTGATCTGGGCCATGCTGCCGGGTTGGGCTGTATTGTACTTTCACACCATGCGCCGGATATGAGGGACGCGCAGATAGACGCACTACAGCGCGAGGCCTTGCACAGTTGCCAGATGAGCGGGCAGCGCCTGTGCTTTGCGCGTGAGGGCATGCGGTTCAGCCTGCCCATGCCCAGGCAGCAGGCCTGTGGGGAATGCGGTCTGGTTCAGTTCAGCGACTGGCTCGACAGATTTCTGGACGACCTTTCGCAGTATCAGGACGAAAACACGCTGCTCGACCGCATACTCGCCAAATCCCGAGAGATCACGCGGGCTGATGCCGGAACCATTTTTCTTGTTGATGGGGAAGATCTGCTCTTTGCCTATACGCACAACGACAGTCTGTTTTCTGTAAACACTGCCTCAAAGTTTGCCTATTCCTCGGCGCGCCTGCCCATCAATCCCCATTCCATTGCGGGCTATGCGGCCTGCACGGGCGAAATGCTCAATATTGTGGATGTGCGCGCCTTGCCGAAGGATTTGTCGTTTTCGTTCCGCGATGATTTTGACAATGCCACGGGATACCACACGGAATCCATGCTCGTGGTGCCTTTTCACGACCACGCGGGGCACATCTCGGGTGTGATGCAGCTCATCAACAGCCTTGATCCGCGCACGGGCAAGCCCCGCAAGTTCACGCACGACATGGAGCGGCACATACGGGTGCTGGCCCGCGAAATCGCCAATATCCTTGAACGCAGCCATCTGGTGCGGGCAAGCATCAACAGGCTTGTGCGGCTGGCCTCCGTGCATGACCCGCTCGAAACTGGCCCCCATGCCGAGCGCGTGGGCGCCATTGCCGCAGAAATGTATCAGGTGCGGGCCAACCGCCTGTGCCTTGACCCGGACGTGACCCTGCACGTCAAAAGCCAGATACGCCTTGCCGCCATGCTGCACGACATAGGCAAGGTGGGCGTGAGCGATCTGCTGCTGAAAAAGCCGGGTAAGCTCTCTGATGAAGAAATGGCCGTCATGCGGTCGCATACGATTATTGGCTCGGGTATTCTGGAGGCAGAGGCTCAGAGCGGCGGATTCATGATCTTTGCCTGCGAGATAGCCCACCATCACCACCAGAAATGGAACGGCAAGGGCTATGCAGGCCCAAGCGACGCGGGCAGGCTGGAAGGGGAGGATATCCCCCTCGCGGCACGTATAACCGCCATTGCCGATGTGTTTGACGCGCTGGTTTCCCCGCGTTCGTACAAGGCAGCATGGCCGCACGAAAAGGCTCTTGCCCTCTTGCGCGAGGAGGCGGGCAGCCATTTTGACCCCCAGCTTGTGGAATGCCTTGAAGAAATCATGGACGTTGTCGCCAAAATCTATGAACGCTTTCCTGATGCGGAGCCGGAACAGGCAAAACGCGATACTGCTTCATGAACATTGCAGATGCCCTGAAACGGCTGCTACGGCAGCCGTGGCTTTTCACCGCCCTTGTGGGGCTGTGCGGGGGCCTTGCCATGCTGGCTCTGTATGTTGTGCAGCCTGTGGCACTGCAACGCCTTGATCTGAGAATTTACGATGCACTGCTGCCTCTGCGGCGGCAAAGCGAGCCTTCTCCGGTACCCCTTGTTGTCGATATAGACGAGGAATCCCTGGCCCGGTACGGGCAGTGGCCCTGGCCCCGGTATCTGGTTGCCGACCTTGTAGACAGGCTGGCGCAAAACGGCGCTGCATCCATCGGGCTGGATATCATGTTTGCAGAGCCGGACAGAACCTCGCCCGCGAGCATGCGCGAGGGGCTTTATCGAGACAGGGGCGTGACGCTAGAAATTGTGGGCCTGCCTTCATATCTTGGGGATTTTGATACCTTGCTTGCCGCCTCCGTGCGCGCCGCGCCCGTGGTGCTGGGCGCGTTTGCCCGCTATGCGGGCG
>CDZQ01027380.1_pt1 | contig 21806 bp, 14 predicted proteins | sample 554831 | NCBI WGS metagenome assembly CDZQ01 (sample SAMEA3182112, study PRJEB8094) | gut metagenome | biome: human; feature: gut; material: Stool; isolation source: human stools | place: Canada | collected 2013-05-06
TGCCGGTTTCCTGATCCATTGCCGTGCCCGTTGGGGCAAAAACTATGAGAAATTGTGTTCCCTGCCAAGGAAGGGAGTCTTTTTATGAATGGAGTGTACGCTTCTGGTACTCGACCTGAATAAAAAAGCTTCCTGACGCGGGCAGGGGACAAAAAGCCCTAGGGCAGCATGCTCAGCGGCACACGGTAAACCCAGTCGCCGGGGTTGGGCTGACCGAAGCTTTCCCAGTTGGCGCGGTCGCGGTCATATTCCTCATACCGGGCAAGCCGGGATTTGAGGCGGTTGATAAAGGCCGTCTGTTCGCCCACGCTCATGCGGTACCAATCTTCCTCGCGCAGCAGCATGACATCGCTCTTGTAGGGCAGGCCGTCCAGAAATTCGGAAAGCACGCCAAGCTCGGCCAGATTCTTGCCCTGTGTGGGCATGTTGGGGTCCCGGGCCATGCGGGTGGAAGCAGAAAGCACACCCTGGAAAAAGTCGCGCGCGTCAGTCTTTTTGGTGCGCTCGGCATTGTCGATAATGGCCTTGAGCTGGGCGCTCAGGTCGTTGAGCTGGTTCTTGGTCAGCAGCACTGCCACGTCAACACTGGGAGTCTGCCTGCTTTTGGCAAGCTGGCTCAGATCCATGTCTGCAATCCAGGAGTTAACCACGGAAGGCGCGGCGTTTTCACGCGTCTTGCCAAGGTATTCAAGCTGCATGGCATAGCCGAGGGTCGCTGCCAGATTGGCGGCCTGATCCTCCGCCGAGGCAGTCTGCGGCTTTTCGTCCTTGGGCTTGGTCATGATCTTGCCTTCGGCGGTGTTCTTGACCATATCGAGCATGCCAGTTGCCAGAGTCTTGGTGATGGCGGCAAACTGCTCCGCACCCTTGGCAGGCGTGGGCGCAGACACCACCAGATAGTTGGAACGGTTGCCCGAAAGCTTGCTCAGCGCGCGGTAGCTCTGCTCCGCATAGGCGTGGTTGGCGTTGCCGCCGGGGCTTTTGAGGTGCAGGGCGGTAATCCAGATGCCCTTTTGCCGGGCAAAGTCGTTGACTTCGCTCGGGCCCATGGCAACAGAGGCGAACTTGTCGCCGCTCTTGAGCGGGCCAGCATCGGTGATCAGCAGGATAAGGCGCGAGGAATAGTCGCCCCAGTTCAGGCCTTCAACGGCTTTGTACACGCCAGCCAGCGAATCCTCGTTGAAATCGTGGCTGGAAACCTTGGCTTCCTGCACTTTTGAAAGCTTTTCTTCAAGGCTTTTGCGGTCTTTTGCCGTGGCAAAATCGCTCACAACTTCGGTGGTGTATTCCAGACCGGGCGTAGCCTTGGTGCTGCTGCGAAAGGCCACAACGGCAAAGCCCACGTTGTCTGTCATGTGGTCTTTTTCAATCTTGTCGTATATCTGCCGAACCACATTCAGGCTCTGGTCGATATAGGGCTTCATGGAAATGGTGGTGTCGATGACAAGGGCAATGCCGGTCTTGGGCGGGCCGTTCTTGCCGTCCTTGTTTTTGCCGTTGCCGGGGTCAATGGAAGCTACCCGCAGAAACTTGACGCCGTCAAAGGGGTCTTTCATGTCCAGTATGGGCATGAGATAAAAGCGCTTTTCAGACACTGCACCCTGCGCGTCCGTCGATTCGCTGGCAAGGACGGGTATGGTTTCCGGCGCGGGCTGGTTGCTCTGACGCAGGCTTGCGGCCTGTGCTTCAAGGGCATCGAGCCTTTTTTCCATGTCTGGAGCGGCGCAAAGTTCGTTCAGGCCAGTTTCCGTCTTGAAAAACAGCACAGGATCGCGCCCGGTGCGGGGCGTGAACAGCAGGGTGAGCGACTGGTTCCAGTCCGTAGCCTTGGCGGCTTCCATCCAGCCCTCGGGCTGCGCGGTGGAAGCGCCAACCTGAAGGTACGCGTCCTTGCGGTCATAGACGTACATAACCGTAAAGGGCACCACGCTTTTGCGCACCACGGCGCCATCGGCCTTTGGCTCGGCCAGCAGAGCCGCGCCGGGATGGCTGACCACCCGCTGGAACAGCGTTTTTTTACCCTGCTGCAACAGGGGCGCGGCAGAAGAGGTGGAAACAGTGCCAGCAAGGCAGACGCCAAGGCCCAGCACCAGCAGGGCTACAAGGCAGCAACGGCGAAACATGGGCATGCAATGCATAGTGAACTCCTCGCGGAATACAGCAATTCCAGGTCAAACTGCTCGGGTGCCGCGTTTATTGCCAGTTTTGCAGCAGGGAGCGCGCCTCGGCATCGCCCTTGGCCTCAAGGGCTCGGGCGTGTTCTTTCAGCGTGTCCAGTGCCGCCTTGGCCTGAGGCTGGCCCTTTTGCAGGGCCTGATCATACCAGCGCTTGGCCTGCGTGAGGTCGGCGGGAATGCTGCCGCGCGGCAGGGTGCTGGCCGGGTCGTAAAACTGACCCACAAGAAACATGGCTTCGGCATCGCCTTTCTGCGCTGCATCTTCCAGCAGCAAAAATGCGGCATCGCTTTCTTCCGGCTTGGCATCGGTCTTGCGCAATGGCTTTGCCATGGCAAGACTCACGTCAGGCAATGCCTGCCCGCGCAACTGCTCCCGCGCCGAGGCAAGCGGAGAAAGCGGCTGCTTGGCGGCATCCGCACCTTGTTGACCGGCATCTGCGGGCTTGGGCTGCGCCTGATCCGGGCTTTGGGGCTTGTCCGCATTCTGTGTCTGCGCCGGAGGCGTGGGCAGGGGGGCCTTTTCCGGCTCGCGCAGCAAGAACCACCACGCGGCTACGCCTGCGGCAATGGCTGCAAGCACCAGCAGGATCACAAGCCCGGCCTTGCCGCCGGATTTGCCTTCTTCCTTGCTTGCCATTTCAAGCGGAGCTTCCTGCTGCTGGGGCGCTTGCGGCTCCTCAAAAGCAAGTGGCGGCTCCGGCGATTCCAGCACTGGTTCCGGCTCTGGAGCCGAGACTGGCGGTGCAACAGGCGGGGGAGTTTGCGGAGCGCCAGCGCCCATGCCATGCCCGCCCGCAATGTTGGAATATATGAGCGTTTTTACGGCAAGGGCGCAGCTGCCCACGCCGCGCAGGCTGATGCGGTAGGCATCGAGGTTGTCCACTTCGTCCACCACCGCAGGGCCGACCGCCAGCCGCAGGCTGCCGCCGTCATTGTCCCAGGCCTCGGGGGTGAGCAGGGTTTCGCTCTCCTGCCAGCCACGGAGGCCAAGGCATTTGCCGTCAGACGCCCGCAGCAAAGTAAAGCCGGGTTCGCTCACATCGCCTGCGTCAAAAATCTCGATGATTCCGTTGCCGGGGCCGCGCCCGGTATCGGCTGAAATGCTGGCGCGCATGGGTTATCCTTTGAACGCCTGCAAAAGTTCGCGCAGGCGGTTGTTCTGTTCGGGGTTGACGCTCTGCTGGCCGTCAAAATCCACATTGGCCATAACGCTGTAGGCCATGGCGCGCAGCCAGTCGGTATACCACAGGCGGTCATAGGGCGATTCTTCCTCGCCGATGCGGGGTTCGCCCTTGATTTCCTGCGGTGGGTTAAACAGGGGCACGCTTTTGCCGCCAACAACAACGGTGCGCCGCGTCTGATCCTTGAAGCGTGGGTCAAAGCCCCACCAGTCCACAAAGGCGTTGATGGCGTCCGCAGCAAGGCTCACCTGCTTCCACATGAGGCGCTCGCGGGCCATGTTGCTGAATGCCGATGAGCGGCGCAGCTCAGCCTCCAGATTTTCGCGCAGCTTGCAGCGCGCTGCGGCCTGCACAAGCTCGTGGCAGAACTGGTCAAGTTCCTTGGCTGGCAGGCCAAGCTGGCCCCTGACTTCCACATCGTTGCAGAGGTCGTGCAGCCGCCCTGTCCAGTGATCCATGACCATTCCGGCAAAGACCTGGGCGCTGTCCTTTACTTCTGCATCAGTGGCGTCTGCCGCTGGCGCTTGTACGGGAGCGTCGTCGCCAAAGATATCGCCCAGAATGTCGGTGGCGGAAACGCGCGCGCCCACAACCTGCGCAGGCGCTGCGGTCTGGCCTTCATCCGGGCTTTGGCGGGCGTTGAGGCAGATTTCGTAGAGGTCAAAGTCGCGCACCTGAAGGCGGCGCAAAAACTCGCCAAAGAGCTGCCTTTCCGCAACCTTGGCCATCTGCGAAACCAGCAGGCGCGAGAGCTGCTCCTTTTGCCTGCGCAGTTCTTCCCTGTCGTCCGTGCGGTAGAAGGGCGCAAGCCCGGTGCGCAGGCGTTCGCATTTTTCGGCAAGGCTGCCGCTTATCTGCTGCCGCTTGAGTTCGGGGTTGCACAGGGGCCGCAGGCTCTGGCGCAGCAGGCCCACGCCGCCGTCGTTGAGCGTCATGGCCGCCTGCCAGGCCCGTTCCGGGTCAGCCACATGTTTCTGCACCAGTGGCGATTGCATGAAGGACTGACGCACTTCTTCCACAAAGGCCTGCTGTTCCTGCCGGATGCCGGTTTCGCGCCTGTCGGCGTAATCAAAAATGGCCTCGCACAAAAAGTTGGGATTGCGCAGCAAAAAGACATTGTTGAAGGGGTGCGTGCCGTCCCAGTTTTGCGGCCAGTCGTGCACCTGACCGAAAAAGTTCACCAGCGAGGATTCCAGCCGGGTTGTCCAGCGGGTTTCCACAGAGGGCGATCCGGCCTTTTTTTCAAACTCCATGTCCATCTTTGTGAGCACAAAAAAGAGCGCTGGCGCTTTGCTGGCGCGCATTTCCGGCGTTTCGCCGTGTGTGGAGCATATCCATTCATACACGGCCTGCGGCAGATCCTGCACCTCCTGGGTGCTGGGTCCGATGCAGAGTAGCATGCTGGTGAGTTCTTTTTCTTCGCGATAGCGCTCAAAGAGGTAAGCCACCTTGCCGCGCAAAAAGAGTTCCTTGAGCATGTCCTTGCGGCTGTCCAGCGCGGCGCGCAGATCGCTGAACTTGTAGCGCGCGCGGTAGCCGGGAAAGTCCAGCAGGTCGGTGTGGTCAAAGAAATCATCCGGCTTTTCACGCATGTAGATGGTGATTTCGGCCGTGAGGGCCGTCACCAGCGCGCGCGGCAGGTCAGCCTTGCGGCCCTCCGCGCCCACAAGGGTCAGCATGTCTGTGGGCGGCTCGTTGAGGCCCTGCAACCGCGCCACGTCAATAATACTGTTGCTGCGGGGTATGAGCGCGTCAATGGCGCAACATGCCTCGGCAGCGTTGCCAAGCTGGCGCAGAGCCGCGCCAAGCTGTATATACACTGCCTGAAATTCCGGCACGCTGTCCCAGATCAGGCCCACAAGGCGGGCACGGTCTTCCAGTTCCAGACGGGGGGCCAGTTCCATGGCCCGCACCCAGTAGCCGTTCTGGAGCATCTGCACTCTGGGACGTGAAATGAAGTTTTTATTCACATAATCGCGCAGCTCTTCCACATCGTCCAAACTCATGCCGCCGGGCACGGGCGCAGACTGGGCGCGGCCCTGAAGGCTCTCCAGCTCCTTGGCGAGGGCCTCGGCATTGGGTGCGTCCTTGTGGTCGCAGTCCGCATAGTATGTATTGGCGAGCACCCGGGCCACGTCAGTTTCCGAAAGCAGACGCAGGCGGATGGGGTAGGCCTCGGTAACGCCATTGGGCGGCGTGGTGGTAAAGCGCGTGACCAGCCCCGTGGATTCCTTGCCGCCCTCTGGGTTGATATCCTTGATAAAATTGAAGGTCTGACCGCAAAAATCAGCCAGAAGCACCTTGTCCGCATCACTGGCAAGGGCCGAGATAAGGTAGGACTTGCCCGACTGGCTGGGGCCAAACACGCCCACGCACATCTTGCGGCGGGCCGCCTGCTCGCACTTGCCGAAAAAGCGGGCCGCATGGCGCAGATCCTTTTGCAGGGCAGCGCGTTCGTTGCCCACAAGCTCGGCATTGTCCTGAAGCCATGCCCCTGCGGAACGCGAAGTATCCGCCAGTTCGCGGCAGTGCCGCGCTAAATCCATATCCTGCTGCATAACCATCCTCAATTATCCGGCGTCGGTGACAATGCCCGTATCCAGCCAGTAGCCTTCGTCCAGTTTCAGGGTTTGCAGGCGGATTTCAAGATCGCGGCGGTCAACGCTGCGCTCCTGGCAATCCACGATGGAATCAATGCGGAACTCGCCCTCGCTGCGGCGATCCTTGTCCGTCTCGCTGCGGATATCTTCTTCATCCAGAGCATCGGCAACGCTCAGGCTAACCTCAACCCGGTAGGGCAGACGGCCCGAAGCGCGGGAGCGGGCTTCCTCTGTGGCAAAGGTCAGCAGATGGTAGCGGGTAGTGGGCCAGCGCTCGGCATCCAGCTGCCTGTAGCCGATGGAAAGCGGCCCGCTGAAGGCCACGGCGCGGGTTTTGTCCGTGCCGTCCTTGCTGTCCACATCCACGGTAAACCATACCTTGGGCCGCTTGAGCTGGCTGTTGATGTCCATCTCGCCGATATAACGCGCAGTGGACGTAAGCTTGAGCGCGCCGGAATCAAAGGAGAAGCCTTCAAGGTGCCCGTCGGCCAGCGCACAGAGGATGGCCCCCACCACAACCGTGGTTTTGGGGTCGGTAATGCGGCCCTGAGCGTCGGCAAAGGGATACCAAGAGCCTGCGTGATAGCGCCGCATGGGAATGATCCTGTCTGGCGGCACGGGCAGCTTGGCAAGCACTGTGGCGATAACGCCGTTCCACGAACTGGGCCGCCCGGTGAGCAGCAGCACATCGCAATCGTACATGTGCACCACTTCGCACAGGGCGGAAAGCGTTGAGCCAAGCGTGCTGCGGATTGTTTCTTCCACTGCGGCCTGATTGACGCTGATGGGCACATCAAGAATGTTAAAGCTCTGGATGAAGGATGCGGAACGCCGCACCATTGCCCTTACTTCCCGCAGGGTAGCAGGCTGAGGGCGTGGCGCGAGTGCTGCCGGGCTGAACCGGGGCGAATCCGCTGTGGGCTTTGCCGCTGTGGGTACGGAGTCCGCCGCAGTGTCTGCCGCAGCATCAGCCGTTTCGACACTGCCCACTGGGTCAGGCTCAAAAAAGTCGCCCAGCGTGCAGTTAAAGACGCTGCCGCGCAGGTCTGGATTTTCGCAGGTTGCCAGCAGCCCCAGGGCAACGGGCACGGCAATCTGCCGCACCAGCCGCACCCTTGTGTTGCGGTCTTCCTGCGACATGCCGATGGAGTCGCGCCCAAAAAGCTGCCCCAGAAGCGACCTCGGCTCTGCAAGCCCCTCGCGGGCCAGCGCCTGACCAATGGCCGGGATCACATGGTTGGCCACAACCTCGCGCAGCACTTCATCGCCCGCAATGTTGAAGCCGTCCCTGAATTCCGTATGCGGCTTGATACGCGCGGTGTCGCCCTCGCCGCTGGAAAGCTCGAAGGTGGTGATGGAAAGGTCGGTTGTGCCGCCGCCAATATCAATGGAAGCCATGCGGATGCACGGATGGTTGCCGCAGGCCTCGCGCGGCTTGCCCATGAGGCGGAACAGATGGTGCGCGTCGCCGTGTTGCTTGACCGCAAGCTCGTTGTAGAGCAGCACAAGCTGCGAGCAACTGGCTTCGTCCCAGTCGCAGCGCACCTGCGGGCTTTGGCGGTAATCGCCCGTAAGGCTGCGGGTTTGCAGGCGGGGTGTATACCACTGGCTCCAGCCCAGTGCATCCCACACCACACGCACGGCCCACGTGACCCAGCGGCGGAAAATACGCTTCTCCGCAACGGGCATGGCCGTAGGCACCGTAAAAATGAGCCTTCTGAGCCTGCGGGGCAGGTTGGGCAGTTCACGGCGGGCGCGGGTGGCAGGCGAATTGATGGTCACAAGGGCCTGGGTCAGAATTTCCCCCAGCATGAAGAGCATGAGCGACGAGCGCGTAAACAGCGATTCAAAAATCGGCTCAGGCTGTTGCTTTTGCAGGGCGGGACTTTTTTTGAACATGGGGTCGTCAAAGCACGAAAGCGGTGTGCCCTGCGGGTTCAACTGGCGCGGAAACAGCCCACGGCTGACCATGGGTTCTGACTTGCCGCCAGTGTTGTAGCGCCAGCTCTGTTGCCAGGGGCGTTCGTCCCACAGGTAGCGCTTGGGGCTGGACATGCCTGTCGTGCCCTCGGCGCACACGGCCTGCGTGGCAAGGCGGGCGGCTTCCGGCCCGATGCGCACGGCAGAAGGCCAGGCAAAGGCTGGCGTCTGGCGGCCCGAACGGCGCGAAAGCGCATCGTTGCCAAAGGCCGCATCCACAAACTCCACACGTGTTTCAAAGGGGTCGGAATAGATGTGCTCCGGCTGGCTCAGATCGCGCAGTTCAAGCAGGTAACTGTCGTTAAGGTTGGTGATGCGCTGGGGCAGGGTTTCCACCAGAATGCCCGTGGTGCGCGAATTGCCGATATCCAGCACCAGATCCACATCCACAGGGGTGTCGCGGTCAGGATTGATGACCTGTGCCGCCAGATCGTTGAGCGCAAGGCGCACCACGTCAAGCCAGGTGAGGTAGGAGGCCAGATGCTCCAGCACGTAGGGGTAGCCATCGTGCCATGCGCCGCGCCCACGGTGCTGCGACTGCTTCCACGCATCGTAGAGGCCGTTGAGCCATTCATCCACCCAGGCCGCGTTGAGAAACCACGAATTGTCGCGCACAAGGTGGGCCAGCATGAAATGCCCGTGGGCCGTCACATCCTGCGGTGAAAGCGCATGGTAGTGCTCGCCCTGAGCGGGGCGGTCTTCCACATTAGTGTCAAACATGAGCACAACGCGGAGCTGGCCAGGGTGCCTTTCTGACCGCATAACCCGCGCCCTCGCCCAGTTGGAGGGGCCGCATTCAAAACGCTTGCCGCCGTCCGGCCAGGGCTGGTCGAGCGTGCGTAAAAAGGGAATGGGCAGCCAGTGGCCTTCCCAGGCATCCAGCGCGCGGCGAGCCTCAATGCTGTAGTCCTCATCGCAGGGCAGGCCGCTCAACTGGTCGATAAAGCCGTTTTCCGTTTCTGTCAGGCAGCGCAGATAGTGGGTGTAGCGCGTCTGCTCATCAGATTCTTTCTTTTTTTCTTCGCGAAAATACCGCCGAAGTCTTTTAACGGCATCTTCGGGCATGGAGAAATCAAGAAATTGCGGGCAGCCGCCGGGAATAATGCTGACCGGCGAAAGGTAACGGGGTATGACATCCATCATTATTTCCTTTTGAAACGGGCATCCCACTTGAGATTGGCCCCGCCAAGCTCTCTGCCCTTGCACTGGGTGGTGTTTTCCTGTCCGGTACATTCAACCTTTTGCGGAACATAGGTGCCGCCACGCGGGCAACGGGCCTGACTGGAATCAAACTGCAACTGGTTGCCCTGAAAGCGCGCCGAGGCCGAGCCGCTGCACACCTGACCATTACGCTCGCGCACAAGGCGGCGGCCCTTGCCGCTCTTGTCAAAGCAGTATTCTGCAATGATCGGTTCATTGGAGGGGTGCGAATACAGGCCGGTTTCGCTTGTCCAGCAGCCCTCAAGGAAGCTCAGGTCGTTCTTTTTGGCCGCGTTTTCAGGAATGGCAAGGTTGTCATTCTTCTTGGGCGCGGGTTTGGGCGGTTCCTGCGGCTTGGGTTCTTCCTTGGGCAGGGGCTTGGGTTCCTGTTTGGGTTCAGGCTTTGGCTTGGGCTTGGGGGCTTCCGCCACCTTGGGCGGCTCCACAGGCGTTTCGCCAAGGAAGGGTTCCACCACTTCCGGGTCGGGCTTGGGTTCTTCCTTCTTTTCCTCAACCTTGGGAGGCGTTGGCGTAACCGGCGGCGTAACAGGCTTGCACAGGGCCGCGCGCTCCTGCAACTGACGCCACAGGAGGGCAAGCTGATCTTCGTTGGCGGCGGCTTTCTGCTTTTCGGCCTCCAGAGCGCTGCGGTCAACGGGCATGCAGCCCGAAGGCAGAGGAGAAGGCAAAAGCCCCAGCGCCGCGCCCAAAAGCCAGAGCAGGAGCAGCAAGAGCAGGAGTGGCAACAGCCACGGCAGGCACCCGCTGCGCGGCGGCACAGCCACGGGAACAGCGGCTACAGGCGCGGGCGGCGGGGGAGGTGGCAGCACGCCGCCAAGCCGGGTGAGGTCCTGCGGTTGCGCGCCCACGCTGCCGGGGGCAAAACCCCAGTTAATGAGAACAGGGCGGCCATCCACAGACCAGATGTCTTCATCTGCCGGGTGTTGCAGGGCAAGCCGGAGCAACTGGCCCGAAAGGGCCTGCCGCGCCTGCGCGTCTGCTGTGAGGTCGCTGGACAACCCGGCAATATCAGAGGCCAACGTGCCCGCACGGGCGCGCAGGGCCTGAGCATCCTGCTCCGAAAGTTCCGCAAGCGGAACCGCCGGGCCGTTGCCTTCGGCATACCAGTCAACGCTGTTGCCTTCGGCATTGTGCTGCGGTTCGGCAAGCAGGGCGGCATGATCCGGCCCAAGCTTTTGCAGCAGGATGGATTTCAACTGCTCATAGCAGTCGGTGGCAAAGATGCCCTGGCTGGCAAGCGCGCGCATCTGACCGCGCAGACTGACCGCAATGCGGGTACTCATGGCTTGCCTCCGGCTGATTCACTGCTCTGGGCCATGGTGACGGGAACGCCCACCGAACGCAAAAATGCTGCCAGGCTCGTGCTGACAATGGCCAGGCTGGACTGCCTGTAGGAGGCATCGTCCAGTTTGATAAAGGTGTTGATGCCCACCACATCGCCCTTGTCGTTGACCAGCGGCCCGCCGCTGTTGCCCTGCGAAACTGTGGCCGTGTGCACAATAAGCGGCGGCTTGCGCTCAAGAATGACGCTCACAACGCCCTCGGTGTACACCACTTCGGGTGCGGCGGCTTGATCGCCCTTGAGCAGGGCCGCAAATTTGGGATCGTCAGTGGTTACGGCGCCGGGGAAGCCCCAGGCGCTCACGCGTTCGGTACGGCTCACGCCCGGCGCGAACTTGAGCGGCACAACACCCGATGCGCCGTTAACGCCAAGTACAGCAAAGTCCTGCCCGTCATCGTGGGTTACCTGGCGCACAGTTGCCTCATAAGGTCTGCCCAGGGCTTTGTTCACAACGACCGCCTGCGTGGCGTTACCAACCACATGGGCATTGGTAACCACGTAGCCCGGGGCCACAAAAAAGCCGGAACCCATGGAAAGCCCCTCTTCCCGCATGGCAAGCACAAGCACTGTGCCCTGTTCCATCAACTCGGAAACATTTTTGGGCGTCTGCTGCTGCATGGGCGTGGGCGGCACCTGCGTTTTGGCGTCTGCCGTGGGCGGGAGGGTGGCTGCATCCGCACGGGCAGAATTGGGATTCGCAGCGCCAGAGCCTGAACCCAAAGGAGGCCACATGACGCCCGCAGGCGGGGTGACAAGCCCAAGCCCCTGCTTTACTTCGCAAGGATCCTTGGCAAGCAGGGCGCGCAATTGCTGCATGAATGTTTCAAGCGCCGCGTTGTGCTCGCGCCACTGCTCTGTCTGGGCGGCAACAGCAGTCTTGGAGGCCTCGGCCTGCTGCCATTCTTTCCAGAACAGCCATGCGGCCAGCAGCAAAAGCCCCAGAAACAGCAGCACGCCCCAGAAAAGAGGGCGGCGATACCAGGGCAGGACAACCGCGCCAGCAGGCGCGACACCTTCAGGAGCGGCGCTCGGCGGTGTTTCAGGCGGTACAGGGTGTTGGCTTTCGTTCATCTATGGCTCCGCGCGGTATATGCGGCGCAGTAAAAAAGCCGCGCAACCGCCACTGGAGTAGCGGCTGCGCGGCAGCAGAGTTATCCCAGCAGGTTATTGACGGTTTCTTCGTAGCTGGACATGCGCGCGTTCACATCGCGGCGCGTGGTTTCAAGATCTTCACGCGAAGATTTCCACTCCGCGGCCTGCGCGGCAACGTTGTTCTGCTCCGGCGTGCGCGAGGCGCTGGCCGCAGGTGTGCTCTTGGGCTGCGTAGCTGCGCCCTTTTTGAACTTGGTAGCGCCAGAACTGGAAGACGAAGTCGCAGCAGTGGTGGGCTGCGCCGAAGTGTAAGGTTCGGCCAGGGCCTGCTGATACTCGCCGTCCTTCTTGGCCATGGTGGTGGCGGTATCATTCAGGATAAACGAGGTTTCCTCAAGGCCGCTGCGGATTTCATTATACCTGTCCTGAAATTCCATGCGGGTGATCTGCCCGGCCTTGAACTGCCCGGCGGCAAGCTTGAACTGTTCGTCATAGCACTTGGCCGCAACCTTGGCTGCTGCGGTGGAGCGGTTCATGCTGGCAGCCTCGCTGCCAAGCTGCTGGCTGTACTGGTGCAGATATGCGGCATCGCGATCCTGAGCTTTGGACTTGCCGTAGACGTTGCCCGCCACAGCGCCCGCAGCGCCGCCCGCAACAGCGCCAGCCACAGCGCCGCTGGCCTTGCCTGTGGCAAGACCGCCAATAAGCGCGCCAAGCAGAGCGCCGCCAACAGCGCCAGCGGCAGTGCTTTTACCCGTGCTGTTTTCGTCCTGCCGCAACTGGTTAACAGGCTGATAGCACTGCGGATAATAATTGACCTTGGTTTTCTGGTCGCCATATTTGCTGGTGCAGCCCGAGATCAACAATCCTGCAGCAAGAAAAAGGCACAAGGGTATGCTGGCAAGCCTTTGCATAAAAACCGTCTCCTCAATAAGGGTTGAGTCTACGAGCGCCACGGCATGTCTGCCCAGAGCTCCCGGCAATCCGCACAGAATAATGGAGCGGATAGGACTGTTCACTCGCGATAATGCACCCTGAACATTTTGAATTTACTTCAAAGCGCTGTGGCTCGGCAAGCCCTATTGCTCCGCTGGAGCATCAAGCATGCACAAGATTGTCACACAAATGCGGGTCAGGGCGCAGAACATTTATATTTCCCATTGCTGCGCACACCAGCCGGGCAACAAAAGATGCAAAAAAGCCGCCGATCTTTGCGACCGACGGCCCGACTGTGTGTTGCAAACAAGCTCTATGCCTTGATGGAGCGGGAAATGAAGTCAAGAACATCTTCGTACAGCGTGGGCATCGCATAAGGGGTCAACACCCGTGTACGGTTGGAACCGACCATAAGTGAAATGATCACCTGGGCGGTGCTTTTGCTGTCGACCTTCACAATGCTGCCGTCTTCCACGCCCTTGGCGATAACGCGCTCAAGCTCGTTGTGTACCTGCGAAAACATGGAATCCATAATATCGCGGTCGGTCTTGGTTTTCATGTCGCTGTAGGGCGAGCAGCGCACAAGTACCAGCCAGTTGGAGTCCTTGTCGATTGAAAAATCAAGATATGCCTTGCAAAAACGCATAACGCCATCGTAACCACAGGTGGCTTCGGCAGTGGCTGAACGCAGCCTTACGAGAAAGCGTTCCAGAACATCAAGCCCTGAGGCAAGAAACAGCTTTTCCTTGTTGCCATAGTGGTGGGTCAGCAACCCGAGGGCAACACCAGCTTTGTCGGATATTTTTTTGAATGTGGTTTCCACATACCCGCATTCGCCAAAAAGTTCTTTGGCGGCCTGAAGCAACGCTTCTTTCTTGTTTTTGTTCATCACGGCTTTTGCTGGGTTAGAGTGAGGCATAAGGTTTTTCCTTGCGTTGACCCCATTACACATAAAACCCGTAAAGTCAAGGTATGCGTGAGGTTATTGCTTGTTCTCGTGAGCAGAAAGGCAGTAAACTGTTTGCCTGCCCAACGCGGTTTTTTGTAAAAAACCGCACCCCAAAGCGCCTTTGCGGCAAGCTTGCGCCGCCCTAAGGCAAACATTTCAATGCAAAAAAACTCAGGGGGTATTATGTCGCTGCCACGGGCAGCGCCCATTACCCCTCTTTGGATTTTCTGGTGCGGCGAAAGGCATTCTGCGCGTAATCGCCCAGGCGCTCCAGTCTGCGGTCAACCATGTCGTACAGGCTGTTTTTCGTAAAGCCGCCCTGTTTCAGTCTGCGACCGATTGAAAGACCAGTCAAGAGGGCGAGGGCTTCTTCTATGCGCCGCACAGGATAAATGGAGAACTGGCCTTTCTCTACAGCTTCAATAACATTGGGCGCGAGCATGAGGTGATCCACATTGTCAAAGGGCATGATAACCCCTTGCGTGCCCGTGAGGCCCTGGCTGGCGCAAACATTATAAAAGCCCTCGATCTTGCAGGTAACGCCGCCAACGGCCATGATCTGCCCCGTCTGGCTCACGGCCCCGGTAAAGGCCAGATCAAGACGCACCGGCACATCGGCAAGAGCCGAGAGCAAGGCGGCCAGTTCCGCGCCAGAGGCGCTGTCACCCTCAATACCTGCGTAGCTCTGCTCAAAGTAGAGCGAGCCGGAGAGCACCAGGGGCTTTTTGCGCGCAAAAAGATCCGTGAGGTAGCTCTTCAGGATCATCATGGCCTTGGTGTGGATGGGGCCACCCAGCTCGGCCTCGCGTTCAAGGTCGATGATGCCCTCGTGCCCCACGCCCACAGTACATGAAATCCTGTGCGGCAGACCGAATTCAAAGTCGCCGTGCCACGTGACGGAAAGACCGTTAACCTGACCAATGGCCTGACCCGAGGTCTGCACCTTGATCATGTTGCGGTCGTATTCTTCCATATAAATCTCTTCCACCAGGTTGGCCCGGTAGATGCGCGCAGCGTGAGCTTCTTCCAGCACTGGCGCGGTGACCACATCCTGCTTGCGCATGCGTGTCAGGGCCGAAGCCTCGATCATGAGCTCGCGCAGTTCGGGAAAGCGCAACGAAAGGCGGCGTTGGTCTTCGCAGATGTGCGACCCAAGGTCGATGAGCCACGCCAGAGCCGTGCGGTCAAAACAGGGGAGTTCTGTTTCCTTGATGATGGTGGCAATGTGCCCGAGGTAGGCGCGCACATTGGCGGCATTGCGCTCTGTGGTGTCGGCCATATGGGCCTTGATGCGGAAGAGCTTGGAGAACCTGTCGTCATTGACAAGCAGCCCCTCGTACAGTTCTTCGTCGCCGATCAGCACCACCTTGAGGTTCAGGGGCAGAGGCTCGGGATTGATGCCCTTGGTGCGGATGGGCGTATCCGGGCCTTCGCCGGAATCTTCAATGCGGGCCATATTGGAGCGCAGGGCGCGCAACAGGCCCTCCCATGCATTGGGATGTTGCAGAAGATCCTCAATGTGCAGCACCAGAAAACCACCGTTGGCCTTGTGGATGCTGCCCGCGCGGATAAGGGTGAAATCCGTGACCAGCGCGCCCATTTCAGATTCGCGCTCCACGCAGCCGAGCAGGTTCACGGCTGTGGGGTGGTCTTCCACAATGATGGGGGCGCCATCAAGGCCGCTGTTGTCCACCAGCAGGTTGACCTCGTAGCGGTAGAGCACAGCCTCCACCGGCGCGCCGTGCGGGTCGCCCATAGGGCCGCCGTCCCTCTGCAGAAAGGCATCGGTATTTTTAAGGATGTCTTCGCGCAGGGCCGTAAAGTAGGCATCCAGCCCCTTGACCGGGCAGGCCTTGAGCATGCGCTGCTCAATGGGGTTGAAAAAGGTGGTCAGCACCTGGGTCATGGCTTCGCGTTCCAGACCGCGTTCGTCGTCCTGAAAGCTTTCTTCAGCCTTGTTCAGTTGCCGCATGTAGCCCGACATGGCCTGCACAAGGTTGTCGCCCCGGCTTTTGAGGCTGAGGCGCAGGGTTGTGTCCAGCCTGTCGAACTCTTCCTCGCTCAGGCGCTTGCCTTCCACCAGCGGATACAGGGTCAGACCGCCGCTTTCGTCCATATCAAGGTTGAATCCCTTGTCTACGGCAACGGAATTCATCTTGCGCAGCAGGCCCATGCGGGCGTTCTGGAAGTTGTCCACAATCTTGGCGCGGCGCTTTACGTAGGTGCTGGCCTCAAAACGGCGCGGCAGCTCATCGCGGATATGCTCGATCAGCTCCTTAAAGTTCTGCTTTAACTTCTTGCCCATGCCTGTGGGCAGGGCAAAAAGGCAGGGCCGGTCAGGATCGGCAAAATTATGCACGTATACCAGATCGTCAGGCGTCTGGGCTTTTTTGGCCTGAGGGCCAAGGTAGCTCAGCAGCATGTGGCTGCGGCCAAGATCGGCCTCGCCAGACAGGTAGATGTTGTAGCCCTGATTTTTGATTTGCAGGGCAAGGTCCAGCGCCTGCATGGCACGGGGCTGGAATGGATTCTGGCGACCGTTGCGCGGCAGCGGAATGTCCTTGCTCGTTTCCCAGGGAATACGGGCGGGATCTAACGTGGCGTGCAGGCGTGACGCGGGCAGGGGAGCGATAGTTGGCATAGGAAATCGTTATTGTTGGTAAAGTTTTTCCAGGATGGCGCGGCCGCCTCTGGCAAGAAGTTTTTCAGCAAGTTCAAGCCCAATCTGGCGGGCCTTGGAGGTCTGACCCCGTTGCGCCTCGCGCAGAATCAGGCTGCCATCAATCTCGGCCACCAGACCTTCGAGTATGAAGGTCTCGTCATCCTCAAGGCGGGCATGCCCGGCAATGGGCACCTGACACCCGCCCTCAAGCCCGGCAAGAAAGCCCCGTTCGGCTTCTACGCATACGCGGGTGGGGGTGTCTTCAATCTCTGCAAGCAGGGCAAAAAGATCGTAATCGTCTTCGCGGCATTCAATGCCAATGGCGCCCTGGCCCACTGCGGGCAGAAATGTCTGCGGATCAAGGGCGTGCATGTAGGGTGCGCTCAAGCCCAGGCGGTTCATGCCTGCGGATGCAAGAATAATGGCATCGTACACGCCTTCACGCAGTTTGCGCAGGCGCGTGTCCACATTGCCGCGCAGGCTTTCAATGCGCAGATCGGGGCGCAGGGCCAGCAACTGGGCCTGACGCCGCAGGCTGCTGGTGCCAACGCATGCGCCCTGGGGCAGGGCCGCAAGGTCGGCATACTTGCACGAAAGCATGCAGTCAGTGGGCGCTTCACGTTTGGGAATGCAACCCAGTATGAGCCCGTCGGGCAATTCCATGGGCACGTCCTTGATGCTGTGCACGGCAAGGTCGGCCCGGTTATCAAGCAGGGCTTCTTCAATTTCTTTTACAAAAAGGCCCTTGCCGCCCACCTGGGCCAGGGGAACATCCTGAATGATGTCGCCCTTGGTCTTGATGATGACAAGATCAACGGCCAGTTCCGGGTCAAGCGACAGCAAGCGGCTTTTGACGTGTTCTGCCTGCCAGAGGGCCAACTGACTGCCACGGGTAGCGATAACTAGGGATTTACGCATGCCTGCCGCCTAATGTCCGCAGCTCGCGCAGTTGCCGCCAGAACAACCGGCGCAGCCGCCGCCACCGCCGGTTGAAGCAGCGTAATCGCCGCCTTCTGCGCCGTTTCTGCGACGCGCGCAGCAGGACATGAGCTTCTGGGTTTCGTTGGAGCCGCAATACGGGCAAGTGGGCGGGGTTTCGTCAAACACCAGTTCTTCAAAATCCCGACCGCATTTCTGGCAAGAATACTCGTAGATGGGCATGGTCAAACCTCGGTTGTGTGTCGCCCTTGCAAATAGGGGGTCAGTGCGACAGCATTTTCAAAAAGATAATAATCCGTCAGCCGGCAAAATAGGTGCCCGGCTGCAAGGTGCAGTTCCTGAACAAGCGCGGGTTCAGCCTGCGGCGTTTCAAGAACCATGTCGCTGTATCGGGCCATTTCGCCGCCGTGCCCGCACAGGCACACCGTAAACTGCCCTCCGCGACGTGCCGCCTCAAGGGCGGCGATGATATTGGCGCTGCTGCCGGTGGAAAAAATCGCCACCAGCATGTCGCCTGGCCGCCCCAGAGCTTCAATCTGACGCGAAAATATCTGGCTGAAATCAAGGTCGCTGCCAATGGCCGTAAGCGAAGTTGCATCGGCAGACAGCGCCAGAGCGGGCAGGGCGGGCCTGTCCATAATAAACCTGTTCACAAATTCGGCTGCCATGTGCTGAGCCAGTGCAGCGCTGCCGCCATTGCCGCAGAGCAGTATTTTGCCGCCGCCCGCAAGGCACGTGGCCGCGCGCAAGGCCGCCTGACGAAGAAAATCTGCCTGCGAACGAAAAAAATCTTCGCGCAGGCGCGCGCCTTCGCTGGCATGCTGTTCAATAATATCAAGGGCTGTATCGTGCATGGCGCTCACAATTGCCGAAACGTGACATGGAAGCCTTCTTATTTAAGGCAAAGCCCTGCAACTGACAAGCGCCCTCAGGCTTGCGGTAACAGACTTGATAACGTAACTTGCGCAGGTATGCAAAACGCAACAAGCCGACACATACTTCTGGTTTACAAGGCCCGGCACGAAAGAGCTGCGGCTCTTGCCCAAGAAGCCGCCCAGTGGCTGCGCCAAAAAGGGCACAACGTTGCAGGTGTGATCTGCGCTGGCACGGACACACCGGCCTACGCAACTACTCCCCTTGACTTTGTGGTTGTTTTTGGCGGCGACGGCACAATGCTTGGCGTGGCCCGCCGCCTTGTGGGGCGCAACGTGCCTGTGCTGGGCATCAATTTTGGCCGGATCGGTTTTTTGACCGATGCCCAGCCGGAGCAGTGGCGCGAAAAACTCGAAGAATCCCTCACCGACATGGAACCCGTGCGCTCCTGTATGGCCTTGCAGTGGACGCTCAACCGCAAGGGCCAGCAGATTGCCAGCGGCTGCGCGGTCAACGATGTTGTCCTGAGCCGGGGGTCTTTGTCGCGGCTTGTTCTGTTTGATGTCTATATTGCTGGCGAGCGCCTTGGCTCATTACGCGGCGATGGAATGATCATTGCCACGCCCGTGGGCAGCTCCGGCTACAGTGTTTCCGCTGGCGGCTCGCTGCTGCATCCTTCTATGGAAGCCGTGGCTGTTACGCCCATCTGTCCTTTCCTCAATACTATTTCGCCCATGGTGTTCCCCGGCGATACCGAGTGCCGGTTCCAGATTTTGCAGGGTTCCACAGATTGCTACCTTACTGTCGATGGGCAGGAAGGGCAACAGCTGGAGCTGGGCGACACCGTGACCGTGAACGGTTTGCCCGATGCTGTGCATTTTCTTGGCAAAGGAACAACTTTCTTTGAGCGTTTGCGTTCGCGCGGCTTTGCCCTGCAAGGCACTGAATGCATCAGGTGCGGGGAAAACGCATGAGCAACGCGATTTCTGTGGATTCTGTTCGCGAGTTTCATTTTGGGGAGAGTGTCCGCTTTGACGCATGGCTTTACAGCATGCTGATGGACAACAACATCGCCTACGGCATGAACCCCGACATTGTGGCCAGCCAGGAACAGATGGCCTTTATGGTCAGCCTTGCGCGCGATCAGGTGTATTTGCCCTGTTCTGACGACACGTTCAAACTGTTGTGCCAGCAGACCGCTCCCGAAGAACTTCGCCGCCAGTATAACCGCTCCTGGCGCATCATCATGCGCCTCGTGCGCTCCTTCACGCCCGAGGGACAGAAACGCAGGCGCATTTTGCAGTTCTGCCGGTTCCGCTTCAAGCAGTATGTTGCCCAGCATACCCTGATTCCTTCGCGGCTTGTCAAGCGAATGACCGATCTTGTGCTTGCCCAGGGCAACCAGCTGGACGACCCCTGGAGGCGGCTGCGCAGGGTTTCCACCAAACGTCAGCTTGAAATGCTGGATGAAGCCCCGGTGCGCGAGAATCTTGCCGCCGTGCCTGCGGATGCCGTGGCGGCCAATTCCATAGCCTCTGTCAGGCGCATGCTCAACTACGTGGAACTTTCGCGTCTGCTGTGCCTTTCGGCCATGTCGCGCCCGTGGGTGGAGACGCCGCCAGACGCGGAAACAGTGCGTCAGGCCATGGAGGCCGCGCGCGAAACCTGCGCCCACTTGCGGCACTATTTTGAGGCCAGCGCGGTCAGATCCGGCACGGTGCTCTTTTTGTGCGACGCAGACGGCGGCGTTGTGTTTGATCTGGCTGTTGCCAACAGCCTCATCCGCATGGGGCATAAGGTCATTTTTGCGGTCAAATCAGGCTTTTTCTTTTATTCGCCCACATTGGAAGACATGGAGATTGACCCCTCCATCCGGCAGATGATCGGCGGCGGCACAGTGCAGCACGAGCCGCGCATGAGCAAGAACGAACTGTTGCGCCACCTGCGCGAATACCGCCTCATGGTTATTGGCGATGGAACGCGGGAGCGGCTCAATCTGTACAGGGTCTCGGTGACATTCTCCCGCGCGTGGAAGGAAGCCGACCTTATTCTGGGCAAGGGCTGGCGCGTGGCCGATGTGCTCATGGGCAGCAGCCACCAGTATACGCGGGATGTGGTCTGCTACTGGCAGGATGATCAGGGCTTTCACATCAAACTGCGCCAGCATGCCGAGAGCGCCCATAAATTCAGCGAGAACGACATTGCCGCCCAGTCGGCAAACATCATCGCAGGCATGCGCGAGGCCCGCATGCAGGGCCGCACGGTCATGTTCTACAGCTGCGTGATCGGCAGCATCCCCGGCGAGACTGGTACCGCTATCGAGATCGTGCGCGCATTTGTAGACAATCTGCGTAAAAAAATGGATAATATCCTGATAATTAATCCTGCCGAGCATTTTATTGAAGGCATGGACGGCGACGACCTCATGTATATGTGGGAGCAGGTGCAGCGCAGCGGCTTTATTGATGTGTGGCGGTTTCAGACCGTTGAAGACATTGAGGAAAGCTTTGCCCTGCTTGGTCGCAAGGTGCCGCCGCAGTGGTCGGGCAAGGATTCCACCTTTTCCACCGGCTGCACCAAGGAAATGCGTATCGCGCTGGACGTGCAGGCCAAAAACAGGGAAATGCAGATCATCGGCCCCGACCCTCGGCGTTTTTTCCGCAGGGGAGAGTACGGTGTGGGCAAATATTTCGACGCCAGCATCCCCCATTGATGCTTTTGCGTCAAAAAAGGCGGCGCAAGCTGCCGGATGCCAGGTTTAGCGGGCGCTTATGCGCAAAGCGGCGCTTTTGCCGCGCAACTACGGGGTGAACCCCGCTGAGGGAGTAATCTGATCTATGGCCGCCTATGAAGCCGTGATTGGCCTTGAAGTGCATGTGCAACTTGCCACGGCCTCCAAACTGTTCTGTTCCTGCCCCACGACTTTTGGGCAGCCTGCCAACGCCAATGTTTGCGAGGTGTGCTCCGGCATGCCCGGCGCTTTGCCCGTGCCCAACCGTCAGGCTGTTCACTTTGCCGCTCTGGTTGGCCTCGCCACCAATTGCGCCATAAATACCCGTTCCATTTTTGCCCGAAAAAACTATTTTTATCCTGATCTGCCCTCCGGGTATCAGATTTCGCAGTTTGAGCTGCCCATCTGCGAACACGGGCATCTTGAAGTGGACGTGGAAGGGCGGCGCAAGCGCGTGGGCATTACACGCATCCATATGGAAAACGATGCTGGCAAGAATATTCACGCCCAGGGCGAAAACCTGAGCTATGTGGACCTCAACCGCGCGGGCACGCCCCTGGTGGAAATAGTTTCCGAGCCGGACATGCGTTCCGCCGCCGAGGCTGTGGCCTACCTCAAGGCCCTGCACAACATTGTGACCTATCTTGGCGTGTGCGACGGCAACATGGAAGAGGGCAGCTTCAGGTGCGACGCCAACGTCTCGTTGCGCCCTGTGGGAACCGAACCCTTCGGCACCCGCACCGAGCTGAAAAACCTCAACTCCTTCCGCAATGTGCAGCGCGCCATTGAATATGAAATTTCCCGCCAGCAGGATGTGCTGGACGATGGCGACAAGGTCGTGCAGGAAACCCGCCTGTACGATGCCGTCAAGAACTCCACTGCCTCCATGCGCAGCAAGGAAGAAGCGCACGATTACCGCTACTTCCCCGATCCGGACATTCTGCCCGTGGATATTACGGAAGAAGAAATGACCCGCTGGCGCGCTGAAATGCCGGAGCTGCCCCATGTTCGCATGGCCCGTTTTGTGGCTATGGCGGGTCTGCCCGAAGCCGAGGCGGAAGTGCTGGTGCAGAGCAAGGGACTGGCCGACTTTTTTGAAGCAGCAGCCGCCAAGGCCGACCCC
>CDZQ01051295.1_pt1 | contig 21791 bp, 15 predicted proteins | sample 554831 | NCBI WGS metagenome assembly CDZQ01 (sample SAMEA3182112, study PRJEB8094) | gut metagenome | biome: human; feature: gut; material: Stool; isolation source: human stools | place: Canada | collected 2013-05-06
CTGCTGCCTCCCGTAGGAGTCTGGGCCGTATCTCAGTCCCAATGTGGCCGTTCAACCTCTCAGTCCGGCTACTGATCGTCGACTTGGTGGGCCGTTACCTCACCAACTATCTAATCAGACGCGAGCCCATCTTTCAGCAATAAATCTTTGGCATCTCGATCATGCGGTCAAAATGCTTTATGCGGTATTAGCAGTCGTTTCCAACTGTTGTCCCCCACTGAAAGGCAGGTTGCTCACGCGTTACTCACCCGTTCGCCACTAAGTCAGTCCCTTGCGGGGCCGACTCCGTTCGACTTGCATGTGTTAGGCACGCCGCCAGCGTTCGTCCTGAGCCAGGATCAAACTCTCTATAAAATGGTATCTTAATCAGTTCCCTTTTCAGGTCCTGAATAAAATCATGCATTCTATAAGTTTTGCTCTTAGCTTCACTCAAGAATTTCTCGTTGGCTATTCTTCACAATCTCAGTTTTTACACTGACATCTCAAAGAACAACTTGTTTTTTCATCAAATTGTCCAAGGTGTTTGTTCATGTTTCTCGTTGTTTAATTTACAAGGTACACCGGCCATTCGCACAGCCTATTTGAAAAGTCATCCGGACTTCATCGGGCTCACGCCCTCCGTTCCGGAGCAACTTCTACATTATAGCACGCATTGTTCAGCTTGTCAAGCACTTTTTTCAATTTCTTTCGAAATCTTTTGTTGTTTGACGCCCTGTCTCAAGCGGCTCCGCTATTCTATCAAATAACCACCCGAATGTCAAGCATTTTTTTGATTTTTTTGCAATTTATTTACGGACGCTACCCATAGTGTTACCAATGGCACAATACCCCAACATATGGCGGCTGCGAGGGCCTGCACCCCCTCCGGCAGGACCGCGCCCGCAAGATAGCCCGCACAGCCGAGCAGGAAATTGCCGATGCCGCTGCGCTTTTTCCAGCCGAGCGCCCGCGCCGTCTTCGCATTGGCGAGGCACAGAACGGCAAGCAGGCAGAAGCCCCCCGCCGTCAGCGCGGCCGACACGACCGGCTCCAGCCGCTCCATCACACCGAAGACGGACACGCTCTTGGCCATGGTGTAGACCGCAAACGCCTCCTCCCCGGCCACGCGGGGCGAGAGCGTGCCTGCGGCGCACAGGGCCGCCGCCGCACAGAGGCCGATCCCCGCCGCGAGCCAGCCGCCTGTCCTCCGCGCCCCGCCGCGCACATAGAGCACGGCCATGGGTGACAGCGCCACCGTCATGGCGGCAAAGGGCACGCGTCCCGTCTGCGGCGCGATCCACGCCGCGCACACCTGCACGGCCGAAAAGCCCAGAATGACGGCCTCGACCGCCGTGAGGAAGAAGAACAGGATGGCCCCGCTGCGCAGGACGGTCTCCTCCCCGCGCTCTGCGGCATAGGCCGCCGCCAGAAGCAGCAGGAGCCCCGTAAGCGGCCCGCCGCGGCTCTCCGGATAGATGGCGCACAGCGCCCGCGCTGCACCTCCCAGCAGCAGCGCGCCGCCGAGGAGGACGAGCGCGAGCACGGCTCTTCCCGCCCGGCCGAACGCCGCCGGGATGACCTCCGTCAGCCCGCCCGGCGCGCAGCGCCGCCCGCAGAGGCCAAGCAGCAGCGCGGAGATCGCCGCAGCCGCCGTCGCCCAGACCCAGCCGAGGCGCGGCAGATACAGAAGCGCCGGGACGGAAGCTGCCGCCAGCGTCACGGCGCAGAGCTGTCTATCCCGCATGGCTTTCCTCCCAATCGGGCAGGGCCGTGCCCGGCTCCGCCCGCAGCAGACCGACCGTCACGGGGCTGGCGTGGGCCTCCAGCAGGTCGGACAGCCCCTCCGGGTCGGTCAGGCCCCCGCTGCGGCGCACCTGCGCCGCAGGGCGCAGGATGCCGCTTTCTAGCAGCTCGTTCACGAGGCGGTCCGTCTTCCCGCACAGCACGACCTGCCCGGCCGTGTCGAAGTAGACCTCGCCCGGCGCAGCCATGCGCAGCGCGGCCACGGCGTCGTCCCACGTTGCGCCGCTTCCCTCGCCCGCCTCCGTGACGATGCGCACGCCGGCTTCCGTCCGCTCGGCCTGCACGGTCTGCACCGGCAGAAGCGTGCGCGTCTCGTGCGTGCGGAACGGCAGGCCGCAGCACAGAACCAGCGCCGCAGCCGCAAGAAGCGTCCATTTCATCGCTTTTCCCCCTGATTGCGCCGGTCGAGCGGCCGGAGCAGCGGATCGCGCAGCGGTTCCCGCACGAGGCGTGGCCGCAGCAGGGCGCGCGCGCCGCCGACGCCGGAAAACGGCGCAAGATAAGAAATCCCGAACGAATCCAGACCCGCCAGATGGACGACGAGGCAGATGGCCCCGAGCGTCAGGCCGAACAGCCCGGCAAGGCTCGCCGCCGCGGCCAGCGCCATCCGCCAAACGCGCAGGGCGTCTGCAAAGCTGCGCCCCGGTATGGCAAAGCCGCAGATGCCCGCCGCCGCCACGACGATGAGGGCCGCGGGCGAGATGAGCCGCGCCTCCACGGCCGCCGAGCCGACGACGAGGCCGCCGATGATGGAAAGGCTCTGCCCCACGGACTGCGGCAGCGAGACGCTTGCCTCCTGCAGCAGCTCAAAGGCGGCCAGCAGCCCGAGCACCTCCACGATGGTCGGGAACGGCACAGCGCGCTTGCTCTCTAAGATCGACTGCAGCAGCTCCGTCGGCAGCATCTGCGGGTGAAAGGCCGCCATCGCGACATAGAGCCCCGGCAGCAGCAGGCCAAGCAGCAGGGCGGCATAGCGCAGCACGCGCAGGAACGACGCCGACACGAAATCCGTGCCCCGGTCCTCGGCCGACGTCATGAGATAGCCGAGGTCGACCGGTGCGAGATAGCCCAGCGGCAGGCCGTCGACGAGCAGACCGGCACGCCCCTCGAGCAGGGCCTGCGCGAAGCGGTCCGTCCGCTCCGTGTACTGCAGCAGCGGAAAGGCCGTCGGCCGTGAGCCGGTCAGATATTCCTCCACGGCTGCGGGCGTGAGCAGGCCGTCGATGTCGATCTCCGCCAGCTGCGCCTGCATCCGCGAGACGAGCGCGGGATCCGTCAGCCCGTCGATCCACGCCAGCGTGACGTTCGTCAGGCTCCGCCGTCCCACGACCGTCTCATACAGCCGTAGCGCAGGCGTGCGCAGGTGGCGGCGCAGCAGGCTCGTGTTCGTGCGCACCGTCTCCGTGAACGCGTCCTTCGGGCCCTTGACCGTGTTCTCGACCTCCGGGGCCGAGGGCGAGCGCTTTTCGCCCGTCTTCGTCTCGAAGGCAATGGCCCGCTGCCCGAACAGCACGACCGTGAAGCCGTTGACGAGCTTCTCCGCCGTGCTCTGCAGGTCCCCGCACGGCACAGCCACGGAGTTATAGACCGTCCGGTGCAGGGCGCGGTCGTAGAGCTCGTCCATTGTGCCGCCGAACGCATCCTGCATGAGGGGCTTGACGACGTATTCCGACGCATCGCCGCCCGAGGTGATGCCGTCGATGGCATAGACGTAGACCGTCAGCGCCCCGATGCGCACCTCGCGGCGGTTCCAGTCGCCGCAGCAGCCGAAAATGCCGCAGATATGTTCATCCGTCATCGCGCCCGTGTAGGTCCCGTCGGGCAGACGGCGCAGCTCCTGTTCCATGTGTGTTGTCCCTCCCCGCAGCAAGTTTCCCCGCCAGTGCAGGCGGTTATGCACAGGAAAGGGAAAATTTGTGGAAGAAAACGTGAAACGCGGAGCGTGGAATTTTTCGCAAGACCGCCAACCGTGCGTTGTAGGGGAGGGGACAGCCAGGCCCGGCGCAATGCTGCCGATCCGTACAGGCCATCGTTAAAATGGTATGCACTTCCGAATTGTCATTGCGAGGAGCGAAGCGACGTGGCAATCTCGGGAAGGCACTTGCAGTTCGTACAAGGTGCCGATAAAAATGCACCAACCGATTGCGTCTGTAGCGGCGCTCACTGCGCAGCCGTTGGCGGCTTTGCCGCCTTACGGATGCGGCGTCCCCTTTACGGGGAGTGACCGCCATAGGCAGTCGCAGGTTTTGCAGCAGTAATTCGGCAGCGCAAAGCTATCAGATTTGTCATTCCGAGGAGCGAAGCGACGTGGGAATCTTGGGAAGGCAGTTGCGTTTTCGCCGATAGCTTTCCCACGATGCGGCCGGGTACTGCGAGATTGCCACGTCGCTTCGCTCCTCGCAATGACACGTCAGGGGAGCGCGAGGTGCACCAGTGCCCTCCTGCGGTTTAATTTCCCTGTACAAGGCGCTCACTGAGCGCCGCTACACCCCATATTTCGGCGTTTGCCATTTTGACGGCGGCTTGTACGGGCTGCGAGTGCCGCGCCGGGCGAGGCATGCCTCGCCCCTACAACGCACGACTGGCAGCCCTGCAGCACTTTCCACTCTCCATTTTCCACGAAAAAAAATCCCGGACCTGCGTCCGGGAATTTTTTTCTCAATCTTCCATTCAAATACTCAAACTTCCAGTTTGGCCGTCAGGGTCTCCTTTGCGCCCCAGCGGTCCACGACGGGCTGCACCGTGTCCTTCAGGAAGCGCGTCACCTGCGACGGGCAGCAGCCGATGAAGGCCCGCGGATCGAGCATCTCCTCCAGCTCCTCCCGGCTCAGCGGGAACAGCGGGTCGGCCGCGATGCGGTCGAGCAGGTCGTTCTGCCCGCCCTCGAGCTTTACGCGGGCAGCTGCGGCGTGGGAATGCACGCGCAGGGCCTCGTGCAGCTCCTGCCGGTCGCCTCCGCGCTTCACAGACTCCATGAGAATGTTCTCCGTGGCCATGAACGGCAGCTTCTCCATCACGCGGCGGGCGATGACGCGCTCATAGACCACGATGCCCTCCGTGATGTTCATATAGATGTTCAAAATGGCGTCCGTCGCCAAAAATGCCTCCGCCACGGAAAGACGCTTGTTCGCCGAGTCGTCGAGCGTGCGCTCGAACCACTGCGTGCCCGCCGTGAACGCGGGGTTCAGGCTGTCCGTCATCACATAGCGTGCCAGCGCGCACATGCGCTCCGAGCGCATGGGGTTGCGCTTGTACGGCATGGCGGACGAGCCGATCTGGTGCTTTTCAAACGGCTCCTCCAGCTCCTCGAACGACTGGGCGATGCGCAGGTCGTTCGCAAACTTCATCGCGCTCTGGGCGATGCCGGACAGGGCCGAGAGGAAGTAGCTGTCCACCTTGCGGGAATACGTCTGGCCGGACACCGGCACGACGCCCGCAAAGCCCATCTCGTCCGCGATCAGGCGCTCCATCTCCTGAATTTTGCCCTCGTCGCCGCCGAACAGCTCGAGGAACGAGGCCTGTGTGCCGGTCGTTCCCTTCGAGCCGAGCAGCTGCAGGCGCGACAGGCGGAACTCCAGCTCATCGATGTCCATGAGCAGCTCGTTGATCCACAGCGCCGCGCGCTTGCCCACGGTCGTGAGCTGGGCGGGCTGCAGATGGGTGTAGCCGAGGCAGGGCGTGTCCTTCCAGCGGTCGGCAAAGGCCGAGAGGTTCCGCACGACCTGCACGGCCTTCTTCACCACAAGCTGCGCGGCCTCGCGCAGGATGATGAGGTCCGTGTTGTCGCCGACGTAGCAAGACGTCGCGCCGAGGTGGATGATGCCCGCCGCCTTCGGGCACTGCAGGCCGTAGGCGTAGACGTGGCTCATCACGTCGTGGCGCACCTCGCGCTCGCGGGCCTCGGCATCAGCATAGTTGATGTCGTCGCGGTGGGCCTCCAGCTCGGCGATCTGCTCGTCCGTGATGGCAAGGCCGAGCTTCTTTTCCGCGCGGGCCAGGGCGATCCACAGCCGCCGCCAGGTGCGGAATTTGAAGTCCTGCGAGAAAAGGTACTGCATCTCCGCACTGGCATAGCGCGTGGAGAGCGGGGAAATATAACGGTCCGTCTGCATGATGTTCTCCTCTTTTTACAACTGAGTCCGATCGATCGAACTGGGAGCCTCTGATGGAATTCTCAGGTGAGGTTCCCCATTAAACTCCGATGTTCTGGTTTCTGTTTACGATCCGGGTCGTGACCTCGCCGCTCCGGCGGTCGATGAAGGCCGTGAAGAGCGACACGCGGTTTTCCGCGTGCAGGCCGTACCACACCGCCGCGGTGAAGTCCTCCTGACTGCCGCAGATGGTCACGGCGCGCGGCTCTCCGCAGAAGGACGGCAGCGGCGTGCCGTCGCCCTCGTAGGTGTAGATGATGTGTCCCATCCCGGCGCGCGGCACGTCATAATCGAAGACGCTGCGCTGGCAGCAGCGCGGGCTGCCCTCCATCGCCTTGAGGATGGACAGGGCATAGTGCCCGTCCGGATACAGCAGGCCCGAGATGCGCGGCGTGAAGTCCGGCGCGTCCTGCTTGAACGTGCTGGCGCGCAGCGCCTCCTCCCACGGGCGGCCGACGGCGAAGCAGTCGCGGATGGCGTCGGTCTGGTCGCCGTTCGAAACGACCCACGCCTCGCCGATGCGCCGCACCGGGTTATAGAGGATGCCCTTGGGATCCGTCATGGCCGCAGGGTCGAAGGCCTGCGCGCGGATGCCGTCGTCCGTCCGGACAAACACGCGGTTGCGGCTGTTGGCGCTGCGGCCCATGATGAAATAGGCCAGCACGCTGCACCGGTCGTCGCCGGAGCGGCCGAGCACGATGCCGCGGCCCGGATAGGGATTGTCCCGCAGCAGACGCGAAATGTCATACATTCTGATTCTCCTCCCTGCCCCGTCTGAAAAAAAACGGCGCACCTGCCGCAAACGCAGGTGTGCCCAGACGGTCGGCAACGAACCGATCCTGCCGCGCGATCCCGAAAACCGGGTCTGTATTTTTGAACGCGCCGCTTTCTCTTTGTGCCTTTATTTTATCACATTTGCCCGCGTTCGTCAAATCCCGCCGTGACGGAATAATCAACGAACGTTTCGGGTTCCCCCGCGGATTTTTGTGCTTTTTCCATAGAACGAAGATATTTGTAATGTTATATGTAGAGGAAGAGCAGGATGGAAGTGGAAAGACGAGAATGGAACGTGGAGAGCTGCACGAGGCTTTCTGCCGTGCATTGTAGGGGAGCGGCATGCCGCTCCTGGCGCTGCACCGCCGATTCGTATTGGGTAACGATAAAATGGCAACGGCCTCCGATTTGTCATTGCGAGGGCGCTCTGCGCCCGTGGCAATCTCGGGAAGGCAGTTGCGTTTTCACCGATAGCTTTCCCACGATGCGGCCGGGTACTGCGAGATTGCCACGTCGCTTCGCTCCTCGCAATGACACGTCAGGGGAGCGCGAGGTGCACCAGTGCCCTCCTGCGGTTTAATTCCCCTGTACAAGGCGCTCGCTCCCCGTAAAGGGGACGCCGCATCCGTAAGGCGGCAAAGCCGCCAACGGCTGCGCAGTGAGCGCCGCTACAGACGCAATTGGTGCGTGCCATTTTAACGATAGCCTGTACGGGTCGGGAGTGCATCGCCGGGCCCGGCTGTCCCCTCCCCTACAACGCGCAAACAGTTGCCTTGCACAACTCCGGATTTTCGTCAAAATGTATTTGACATTTCGGGAGCAGGCGGATATAATAAAGATGTGGAAACCCAGACGGTTGCCACAAACATAACGTATCTCTTTCCGATTTGTGAATTTCGTCATTCACAAATCAGTGAGTCGTCTGGTTGCGACAGACGGCTCACTTTTTTTCTTTCCGAAGCCAGTCGATGATCTGACAGACGAGGAAATCGATTACGGAGGGAAGAAAAGAGTGAAAGGAAACCGTCAGGGTGTCCTTTCGCGTTCAATAACCCGCCGCAGCGGAAAATTGCAAAATAATTTTTTTGCAATTTTGCAAACGGCTTGGCAAAAAGCCCATCAGGGATTTTTGCCAAGCCGTTATGTATATCACCTCCTTTGGGATATTTCCCGCAGGAGCTATATACCTGCCTCCATTCCGCACCCGCGGGATGACAGGCAACCGTCTCTGAACCGTACACCGTCAATCGGGATCAACCATGGACGGTGGGTTTCCACGTTTCTATCGTAACATATGCAGAGAAAAAGTCAAGTATCAATTTGCGCGTTTATGAGAAAATGATACGGATTTTAGTAAGCCCCGGCGAAACGATTTGCGTTCTCGCCGGGGCTTTTTTGTGATTTGGAAGTGCCTTCCCGAGATTGCACCCCAAGGGCACTTCCTCGCGCTTCGCGCTCAGGGCGCCACGGCCCCGTTGGGGCCTCCTCGCAATGACAAATCTGAGAGCTTCACGCCACAGAATGCGTACCGCAAAAGTTGCCAGTCTGCATGGCGCTCACTGAGCGCCGCTACAGACGCAATTGGTGCATACCGTTTTCACGGCGGCCTGTACGGGTCGGGAGTACGTCGCCGGGAGGGGCATGTCCCTCTCCTACAGCGCATTGCAGGAAGCTATGGGAAAAACTCCACTCTCCACTCTCAATTCTCGCCGTCCGGCGGGAGGTTATCCCCGAACAGGTATCTCCAGTAATCCTGGTCGAGCACCCATGCCGAGGCGCGGAAGCGATTGCTCACGTCCTGATTGCGCTCCTCGACCTCCTCGGGCGACAGCTCGTTGCCCTGCAGCAGGATCAGCTCGTCCGACGGGGCATAATACATTGCGTTTTCCGTGATCCAGCTGTGGTCGCGCAGGAGGACGAACGGCTCCGCGTCCGAGAACACGTCCCGGCCCATATACAGCCGCGAGTCAAAGTCCAGCCCGAACAGGTTCGACAGCGTCGGCAGAATGTCGAGCGTGCTGCACAGGCTGTCCACCCGCTCCGGCTTCATGCCCTTTTTATAAAGGATAAAGGCGTTGCGGTAGCGCTCGAATCGCGTGTCGATCTCGTGCCCGGCAAGCTCGCTCTGCTCCTCGTCCGTCAGGCCGTAGGGATAGTGGTCGCCCGTCAGGGCGATGACGGTGTTCTCCGCCACGCCAGCCTCGTCCAGCCGCTGCAGCAGCAGCTCCAGCGCGCGGTCCAGCTCGATCTGGCAGGCGAGATAGGCCCGGACGGAATCGCTGTAGGGCAGGTCCTTCACAAGGTCCTGATTCTTTTTCGCCATGGCGTTGCCGTTGAAATTATACTCCAGATGGCCGGAGACAGTCATGTAATACGCATGGAACGGCTCGCTCCCCATGTAGTCTGCCGTCGTCTTGTCGATCATCTCGATGTCGGATTCCGGCCACGTCGCCTCGACGTCCAGCCCGTTTCCGAGCGCACGGTAGACATAGCCGAGGTTCGGATGGGACAGATTGCGGTCATAATAGGTATAGGTGTGGTCGTGATAGGCATAGGCGCTGTAGCCGAGGCGCTTGAGCTGCTGAGCCATCGTCAGCGGCATGGCGTTCTCCGCGCTGTCACGGAACGACCACGTTCCCGGCTTCGGGATCGTGCCGGTCAAGGCGGCATACTCGCCGTCCGAGGTCGAAACGTCCCAGTACGGCGTGTAGAAGTTCGTGAAGTTGAAGCCCTCCGTCTGCAGCTTATAGAGCGTCGGCGTCAGCTCCGGGTCGATGGCGAGGTACGAAAAGCTCTCCGCCGTAATGAGGATGAGGTTGCAGCCCTTGAACATGCCGGTCTTTTCGTTCTTGTTCGTCGGCGTGCGCGAGGAGAAGTAGGCGTTCAGCTCCGAAAGCACGTCGTTTCCCTCCGTGGGTACGGCGTCAAAATCCAGCTCCAGCACGTTCGGACTGGTGTCGACCACCGGCTCCGGGAGGACGGTCGGCTCCGTGGCGTCCGGGAGCGCCGGCTCCGTTGGGGCCTCCGTCGGGGCCTCCATCGGTGCTTTCGTCTCCGTCGCCAGCTCGATCTCGCCGCCCTCAAAGCCGAACAGCAGCCGGTGCACGTCCAGCCGGAACGCAGGCATCAGGCCGAGGTGGGCCGTCGTCTGCTTCATGTCGTTCGTGCTGTGATAGAGGTCATAGGCCGAAAGCGGCTGCGTGCCGAAGACCGGCAGCAGGGCCATCAGGCCGAAATGCACGGCGACGGCCAGCGCCGCAAACGCCGGGAGATACGGAAGGCGCAGCCGCGCCGCCGAAAAGCGCTTTCCGAGCACGGCGTGGCCCGCGGGCGGCAGGAGCATCAGGCTCAGCGGCAGCCAGTTTTTGCGGATGGCGTGCAGCGTGACCTTCCAGAACTGCATGACCTGCCCGCCGTTTCCCATGGAATAGGCGGAGTAGAAGCAGTGGAAGATCGAGTAATACACGAGCTGCGAGGCAAAGAAGATGTAGCAAAGCCCGCTGCACACCGGCCAGAGCACGCGGTTCGCGCGCGGCGGGAACAGGCGGCACAGCGCAAACAGCAGCACCGCCGGAACGAGCGGATAGAGCATCAGCAGCACGAGCTCCGGCTGCCAGAACTGCGGGGCCGTGGCAGCATGGACGACCAGCTCCATAAAGCACAGCTCCGCCCAAAAAAACAGCAGGAGCCACCACGGCCCGAATTTACGTTTGTTCATGTTTGTTTTCCCTCCGGGATCAAATAAATTGTATGGGAACTTCCTTGCGCTGCGGGACTTGGCTCTCCCTTTGGGAGAGCTGGCGGCGCAGCCGCCTGAGAGGGAAAATCAGCCCTCCCCTTGATTGCTATTGCCATTCAAAAGTGCCTGCAAGGCCCTCTCAGTCACCTTCGGTGACAGCTCTCCCAGTGGGAGAGCCAAGGACGCTTCGCTCCTCGCAATGGCGCAAATGGAAGCCTCCCCGGCGAAAGGGGCGCGGAAATCCGTCCCTTACTTATGATATTTCGTCCCTGCCAGGATGCTCTCCGCGCGGTAGAGCTGCTCAAGCGCCATGACGCGCATGAGGTGGTGCGGGAACGTCATTTTGCTGAACGACAGGCGGAAATCCGCCATGCGCTTGATGCGCGCGTCGATGCCGAACGACGAGCCGATCAGAAAGCACGCCGCGCTGCGGCCGTTGAGCTTTTCCGCCTGCAGACGCTCGGCCAGACCCTCGGACGAAAGCTCCGTCCCCTCCGGCGTGAGCACGCAGAACCACGCGCCGCGCGGGAGCTTTGCCTCGATCTGCTCCGCCTCGCGCGCAAGGCCCGCTGCGATCTGCGTCCCGTTCGGATCGTCCGGCAGGCGGCACTCCGGCAGCTCGATCAGCTCGAATTTGCAGTAGGCCCCGAGCCTGCGGATATACTCGTCCGCCGCTGCCGCGTAATAGCGCTCCTTGAGCTTGCCGACCGTGATGAGCGTGATGTGGAACATCGCGTTGTCCTCCGTCATTTCAATTTTCCGGGCAGCACCGCGCGATTCAGCGAAAACCTTCCGCTGTGCGGGCTGCCTTTGATTTTGCTGACCCATTATAGCACCTTCGAGCCGATTTGACAACCTTCGACCGGTACCTTCCAAAAGAACGTTAAGAATCTCCGCCATTGGATGTCCTTTTTATATAATGTGTCTACTTGCATAACGACCGCTTTTGTGGTAAAATTAGAAGGAATAACTATGCAGGAAAGGAGCCCTCTATGTATTCCAACGCCTATGTATGGTCACGCGTTCTTTCCTATCTGGAGCAGCATTCCCCGGCCATTGCGATCGCCTCGTATTTTGACGATGCCGAGGTCATCGAGCTGACGGAAAGCAAGCTCGTCATCTACTCGCCGTCGCCGTTCCGCAAGGACGTGATCGTCAAGCGCTATATCGATCAGATCCGCGAGGCCATGCGCGACCAGTTCCAGACGGAGGTCGAGGTCGTCGTCCTCGACGAGACCGAGCTGCCGCAGTACTCCAAAAACAAGAAAAACCGCAATTTCGTCGAGTTCAACTCGCAGTATACGTTCGATAAATTCGTCGTCGGTTCTTCGAACCAGCACGCGTTTTCCGCCGCCCGCGCCGTCGCGGATAACCCCGCCGACGCCTATAACCCCCTGTTCATCTACGGCGAATCCGGCCTCGGCAAGACGCACCTGCTCTATGCCATCGCCAACCAGATCCAGCGCGAGCACCCGGACTATAACATCGTCTACATCAAGGGCGACCAGTTCACAAACGAGCTGATCGACGCCGTCCGCAGCGGCAAGAACTTCGAGTTCCGTGACAAATACCGCAACGCCGACCTCTTCCTCATGGACGATATTCAGTTCATCGCGGGCAAGGACGCCACGCAGGAGGAATTTTTCCATACGTTCAACTCGCTCTACGAGAACAAGCGTCAGATCGTCCTGACGTCCGACCGCGTTCCCGGCGACATGGTCCGTCTGGAGGACCGGCTGCGCACCCGCTTCGAGTGGGGCCTCATTGTGGATGTCCAGCCGCCCGATTATGAGACGCGCTTCATCATCACGCGCGAAAAGGCGCTGGAGCTGGGCATCGAGCTGCCGCAGGACGTCGTGGACTACATTGCCGAAAACATCACGAACAACGTCCGCCAGATCGAGGGCACCGTCAAGAAGATCAAAGCCTATCACGACCTGACCGGCATGCCGCTGGACATCACGAACGTCTCGCGCGCCATCAAGGACATGTATAAGGGCAAAACGCAGGCCATCCCCACGCCGGACCTCATCATCAGCGAGGTCTGCCGCTTCTACTCCATCGACGAGAGCACCCTGCGCAGCACCCTGAAAAACAAGGGCACGGCCGAGGCCCGCCAGGTCGCCATGTACCTCATCCGCAAGCTGACGAACCTGTCGCTGCCCGATATCGCCAAGGAATTCGGCAAGAACCATACCACCGTCCTCTATGCCCTGAAAAAGGTTGAGCAGGAGCTGCCGAATTCCTCCAACGGCCTGCAGGATAATATCCGCGATATCACGTCGAATATCAACTCCCGGCTGTAAACGCCCGGATGCGGCTAGCCTCCAAGTTTGTCATTGCGCAGCTTGGCTCTCCCTTTGGGAGAGCTGGCGGCGCAGCCGCCTGAGAGGGAAAATCAGCCCTCCCCTTGATTGCTATTGCCATTCAAAAGTGCCTGCAAGGCCCTCTCAGTCACCTTCGGTGACAGCTCTCCCAGTGGGAGAGCCAAGGACGCTTCGCTCCTCGGAATGACACGAAAAGGCGGCGCTTGCCATTCTGGCGATGGCCTGAGCTTATCGTCAGCACCTTTCCTGCCCTTTTCTGCCCAAATTTTTCTGCACACCCCCTGTGCAATGTGCAGAAGTTTCCTGTTCACAGATTTTTGCCCGATTTTTCCTCACAAGCCCTGTTCAGAACGCTCTCTTTTTTCCACAGCCCCATGTGCATGGCCGCGCATTGGGATTTCAGGGCTTGCGGGACTTTTGCACATAAGTTTTGCCTACGGACTACGAATACTAAAAATTATCCTACCTATCTTCTCAGATAGAGAAAGCGAGTGTTGTTATGAAGTTTACCTGTGAAAAAGCGCTGCTGGTCTCCGCCCTGTCCGTTGCGAGCCGCACCGTCGCACAGAAGAGCACCATTCCCTGTCTCGAGGGCGTGCTTCTCCGGGCGGGCGTCGCGCTGCAGCTCACGGGCTACAATCTGGAAACGGGCATCACCGTCCACGTCGGTGCCCAGATCCAGGAGGCAGGCTCGTGCGTCATGCCCGCTCGCCTGTTCTTTGATATCGTCCGGAAGCTGCCGGATGAGATGGTCTCCATCACCGTCGACCACAAGCAGCAGGTCTCCATCCGTGCAGGCGCGGCCTTCTTCCAGATCACGGCCATGGATTCCGAGGACTATCCCGAGCTGCCGGACGTCAACGGCAAGAGCGGCGTGACCATGCCGCAGTCCGCGCTGAAGGCCATGATCTCCGGCACGATCTTCTCCGTATCCGAAAATCAGGCCCGCCCCATCCAGACCGGCTGCCTGATGGAGGTCACGGAGGATTCCGTCACCATGGTCGCCGTGGACAGCTTCCGGTTGGCCCGCCGCACCTGGCACACGGAAAACGCCGCGAATCATACCCTGAAATTCGTCGTCCCCGCCGCCGGCCTCAAGGAGATCGAGCGCATTCTGGAGGATTCCGACGAGCCCGTTACCTTCACGCTCGGCGATAAGCACATTCTCTTCTCCATCGGCGACGCCCTGCTCGTCAGCCGCGTGCTCGAGGGCGAATTCATCGACTGGCGCCGCGTTGTCCCCACAAACTGCGGCACCGTCCTCACCGCGAACGTCGCGGAGCTGACCTCCTCCATCGAGCGCGTCAGCCTCATCATCTCCGAAAAGGTCAAAAGCCCCGTCCGCTGCGTCTTCGGCGACAATATGGCCGACTTCCGCACGGCGAATACCATCGGCTCCGCGCACGACACCTGCTCCATCGCCGGGAACGGCGGCGAGCTGGAGATCGGCTTCAACAGCCGCTACCTCCTCGATGCGCTGCGCGTTATCCCGAGCGAGGAGGTCACGCTGGAGCTGCAGAACGGCCTGAGCCCCATCGTCTTCACCCCGTGCGACAAAAAATATGACTTTGCCTATATGGTCCTGCCGGTCCGCCTGCGCAGCAACAGCTAAGACCGGATGAACGTTCCTTTTCTTGTCAGCAATATCCTCTCCGGCGTGGGCATGTGCGCGATGCTGGCAAGCACCGCCCTGCGCAGCCGGAGAAAGATCCTCGCGGTCCAGGCCGTGAACCACGCCTTTTCCATGGCGGCCTGCTCGCTTTTGCGCGGCTGGAGCGGCGCGGTGCAGGAGGCCGTGAACCTCGTGCGTGACCTCGCCATTCTGCTGTTCGGCAGGCTGAACCGCTTCTGGCAGATCTTTTTCGTGGCGGCGGCGCTGGGACTCGGCGCGGCGGTCACGTTTGCGGGCGGCTTTCAGTGGTACGGCCTGCTTCCCGTGCTGGCCACGGCCCTCTATTCCGCCGTCGTCGTCCACCCGCGGTGCAATGCCCGCTGGATCAAGGCCTCTACGGCCGTCTGCACGATGATGTGGGCGGTCTACAGCCTCTTTATCCGCAATTATGTCTACGTTCTGACGAACGTCATCACCTCGGCCTCCGCCGTCCTTTTCCTGCTGCGGAGCCGAAAGCAAGGAGAAACAACCGTATGAAAGTTCGTGTCCGGCGGGTGTCCGCCGAGGATGTCCCCGTGGCCATCACCACGGAATTTATCAAGCTGGAGAGCTTTTTGAAGCTGGCAAACGCCGTCCCGTCCGGCGGCATGGCGAAAAACTTCATCCAGAACGGCGAGGTGCTCGTCAACGGCGAGCCGTGCACCATGCGCGGCAAAAAGCTCCGTCCCGGCGACGACGTCCGGTTTGACGGCGTGACCTACTGCGTCCGCGCCGCGCATGCAGATTGACCGCCTCAGCCTGCGCGGCTTCCGGAATTACGAGGATGCGCAGGCGCAGTTCGTCCCCGGTGTGAATCTCCTCGTCGGCGGGAACGCCAACGGCAAGACGAACCTGCTCGAGGCCGTCAGCTATCTCTCCACGGGCCGCTCGTTCCGCACCCGCCGCGAGGCGGAGCTCATCCGCTTCGGCGCAGATTTTGCGGAGCTGCGCGCGCAGGTGCAGTCGCAGGAGCGCACGCGCGAGCTGCGCGCCGTGCTGTTTACCGGCAGGCGGCCGCGCCAGCTGTGGCTCGCCGGGGTCAGGCAGCGCAGCCGCGCCGCCCTTTCCGGCGTGCTCACGAGCGTGCTGTTCTGCCCGGAGGACCTTATGATCCTCAAAAAGGGCGCGGCCGGCCGCCGCAGGCTTATGGACGGCGTCATCTGCCAGCTCCGCCCGAATTACGAGGCCGCGCTGGCCGAATACGGCCGCCTGCTCGACCAGAAGTCCGCCCTGCTGCGCGAGCGCTATGACAATCCCTCCCTCCTGCAGGTCCTGCCGGAGTATGACCTCCGCATGGCCCAGACGGGCGCGCTCGTCATTTCGTACCGCGCCCGCTATGTCAAGGCGCTGGCGCAGGAGGCCGCGCGCTATCACCGCGAATTTTCCGGCGACAGCGAGACGCTCGAGCTGACCTACCGCACGGTCTCGACCGTGACGGATCCCTTTGCCCCGCCCGAGACGCTCTGCGCCCAGCTGCAGGAGCATCAGCGCAGCCACGCCCGCGCCGAGCTCGAGAGCGCGCAGTGCCTGTCCGGCCCGCATAAGGACGACTTCGAGGCCGTCATCAACGGCCTGCCCGTGGCGCAGTTCGCCTCGCAGGGGCAGACGCGCACGGCCGTCATCTCCCTCAAGCTTGCCGAGCGCGCCCTGCTGCGGCAGGGAACGGGCGAAACGCCCGTGCTGCTGCTCGACGACGTGCTGTCCGAGCTGGATGCCGGGCGGCAGGACTTTGTTTTGAACCAGCTCCGCGAGGGGCAGGTCTTTATCACCTGCTGTGAAACGGACCGCCTGACCAGTCTCGGTCAGGTGCTGTCCATCCGCAGCGGCACCATCGGAGGGGCGCAGTAATGTATCTATCCATCGGCGGCGATATGGCCGTGCGGGACCGCACCCTCATCGGGATCTTTGATCTGGACAATACGACCTGCTCCCGCGACACGCGCGCGTTTTTAACGGCCGCGGAGCAGGGCGGTCAGGTGGTCGACGTCTCCGGCGCATTGCCGAAGAGCTTCCTCCTGACCGAGGAATTCGGCATGGACCGCGTGTATCTCACGCAGTTCAACGCGGGAATTCTGGAAAAGCGCATGGAACAAAAGGAGAACACAATTCATGTCTGAAGAACTGCTGAATACGACTGTGGAACAGGAATACGACGCCTCACAGATCCAGGTCCTTGAGGGGCTGGAGGCCGTCCGGAAACGTCCGGGCATGTATATCGGCTCGACGTCCGCCAGCGGCCTGCACCATCTCGTCTATGAGATCGTGGACAACGCCATCGACGAGGCCCTCGCGGGCTACTGCACCCACATCACCGTGACGATCAACCCAGGCGACACCATCACCGTCACCGATAACGGCCGCGGCATCCCCGTGGACATTCAGGCCCAGACCGGCCGCCCCGCGCTCGAGGTCGTCTATACGGTCCTGCATGCGGGCGGCAAATTCGGCGGCGGCGGCTATAAGGTCTCCGGCGGCCTGCACGGCGTCGGCGCGTCCGTCGTCAACGCCCTGTCCGAGTGGCTCACGGTCGAGGTCCATAAAGAGGGCAAGATCTATCAGATGAAGTTCGCCCGCGGCAATATCACGCAGGAAATGCGCATCATCGGCGATACGGACAAGCACGGCACCATCGTCACCTTCAAGCCCGACCCCGAGATGTTCGACACCCTCACCTACGACTACGAGACGCTCCACACCCGTATGCGCGAGCAGGCCTTCCTGAACGCCGGCCTGCGCATCGAGATCGCCGACCGCCGCACGGAGGACGGCCCGTCCGACTCCATGTGCTACGAGGGCGGCATCCGCGAGTTCGTCCTCTGGCACAACCGTCACAAGACGCCCCTGCACGAGGAGGTCGTCTATATGGCGGGCGTTCGCCGCGACGCCGAGGCCGAGGTCGCCCTGCAGTATCACGACGGCTATAACGAGACCATCGTCTCGTTTGCCAATAACATTCACACGCCGGAGGGCGGCATGCACGAGACGGGCTTCAAAACGGCCCTGACCCGCGTGCTCAATGCCTACGGCGTGAAGACCGGCGTCATCAAGACCGACGCCGATAAGGTCTCCGGCGAGGACTGCCGCGAGGGCTTGACCGCCGTCATCTCCGTCAAGCTGACGGACGCCCAGTTCGAGGGCCAGACGAAGGCTAAGCTCGGCAACGCCTATATCCGCACCCTCGTCGATTCTATCGTCAACGAGCAGCTGTCCACCTATTTTGAGGAGCATCCTGCCGTCGCCCGCATCATTCTTGAGAAGGCCATGACGGCCAACCGCGCCCGCGAGGCCGCCCGCAAGGCCCGCGAGTCCATCCGCCGCAAGACGGCGCTCGGCGGGGCGGCCATGCCGGACAAGCTGCGCGACTGCAACGAGACGGACGCCAGCCTGACCGAGATCTATATCGTCGAGGGCGATTCCGCAGGCGGCTCGGCCACGCAGGGCCGCGACTCCCGCTTCCAGGCCATCCTGCCGCTGTGGGGCAAGATGCTCAATGTCGAGAAGGTCCGCGAGGACAAGGTCATCGGCAACGACAAGCTCCAGCCCGTCATCACGGCCCTCGGCGCGGGCATCGGCGAGGAATTCCACCTCGATAAGCTCCGCTATCACAAGATCATCATCATGGCCGATGCCGATGTCGACGGCAGCCATATCCGCACGCTGCTGCTGACGTTCTTCTTCCGCTATATGCGCCCGCTCATCGAGAACGGCTATGTCTATTCCGCCATGCCGCCCCTGTATAAGCTCACCCGCGGCAAGACGTCCCGCGTCGCCTTCTCCGACGACGAGCGCGACCGCATCTCCGCCGAGCTCCGCGCGGACAATCCCAATGCCAAGGTCGATATCTCCCGCTATAAGGGCCTCGGCGAGATGGACGCCCACGAGCTGTGGGAGACCACCATGGACCCCGAAAAGCGCACGCTCAAGCAGATCCGCCTTGAGGACGCCGTCAAGGCCGATGAGATTTTCACCCTCCTCATGGGCGAAAAGGTCGAGCCGCGCAAGGAATATATCGAGCAGAACGCAAAGTATGTCGTGAATCTGGACTATTGATCAGAAATCTGTAGGGGCGGGGCATGCCCCGCCCGGCGCACTGCTGCCGACTCGTACAGGCCAACGATAAAACGGCACGCACCGATTGCGTCTGTAGCGGCGCTCAGTGAGCGCCTTGTACAGGGCAATTCAATCGTGTGAGAGCGCTGGTGCACCGCCGCATTTCCCTGATGTGTCATTGCGAGGAGGCCGCAGGCCGACGTGGCAATCTCGCAGTACCCAGTCGAATAACAGGAAAGCTGTGGCGAATACGGTAATTTTACGCGGCGGGGCGTCGAGGACGCCGCCCCCTACAAGGCGTGTGCGGTCGGCGATACTGCCCGAGAATTTGCAACTGCCAAAGGCGCTCACTGAGCGCCGATACAGACGCAATCGGTGCATACCATTTTAACCCCGCCCTGTACGAATCGCCAGTGCGTCGCCGGGAGCGGCATGCCGCTCCCCTACAATGGCGTTCCATTGTCCCCAATGCAAGCATGACCTATCAATTCAAGGAGGAAAAACCTTGGCACATCATAAAAAGGACTACCAGCCGGAGGACATCCGATTCCCGGATCAGGCGATCGTGACCTCCGAGCTGGTGCATGAAATGAAAACCAGCTACATGGAGTATGCCATGTCGGTCATTGTTGGCCGCGCGCTGCCTGACGTGCGCGACGGCCTCAAGCCCGTGCACCGCCGCATTCTCTATGCCATGTATGAGGATAATCTGACGGTTGACAAGCCGTTCAAAAAGTCCGCGACCTGCGTCGGCGACGTGCTGGGCCGCTATCATCCGCACGGCGACGCGTCGGTCTATGATGCGCTCGTGCGTCTGGCACAGGACTTCTCCATGCGCTATATGCTCGTCGACGGCCACGGCAACTTCGGCTCCGTCGACGGCGATCCCCCTGCGGCCTACCGCTACACCGAGGCCCGCCTCTCGAAAATCTCGAACGAAATGCTCCGCGACCTCGAAAAGGACACCGTGGACTGGGACCCGAACTTCGACGAATCGCGCAAGGAGCCGCGCGTGCTCCCCAGCCGCTTCCCGAACCTGCTCGTGAACGGCTCGAGCGGCATCGCCGTCGGCATGGCCACGAATATTCCGCCCCACAACCTCACGGAGGTCATCAACGCCTGTCTGTGCGTCCTCGATAACCCCGAGGCCACGCTCGCCGACCTTATGGAGCACCTCCCCGGCCCGGATTTCCCGACGCGCGGCCTCATCCTCGGACGTGCCGGTATCCGCGCCGCCTATGCCACCGGCCGCGGCCGCGTGACCATGCGCGCCCGCACCGAGCTGGAGGAATTCGGCCAGAACCGCCAGCGCATCATCGTCACGGAGATCCCCTATCAGGTCAATAAGCGCATGCTCATCAAGAATATGGCCGATCAGGTCAACGAGAAGCGCCTCGAGGGCATCTCCGACATCCGCGACGAGTCCGACCGCACCGGTATGCGCATCGTCATCGAGCTCAAGCGCGAGGCAAACGCGCAGGTCGTCCTGAACCGCCTGTTTGCCCAGACCCAGCTGCAGACGACGTTCGCCATCAATATGCTGGCCCTCGTGAAGAACCAGAGCCAGCCGAAGGTCCTCTCCCTGCGCGAAATTCTGGACGAATATCTGGCCTATCAGGAGGAGGTCATCCTCCGCCGCACGCGCTATGACCTGCGCAAGGCGCAGGAGCGCGCCCACCTGCTTGAGGGCCTGCTCATTGCGCAGGATAATATCGACGAGGTCATCCGCATCATCCGCACGAGCTACGACAACGCAAAGGAAAACCTCATGCAGCGCTTCGGCCTCGACGACATCCAGGCCCAGGCCATCCTCGATATGCGCCTGAAGGCCCTGCAGGGCCTCGACCGCGAAAAGCTCCAGAACGAATATAAAGAGCTGGAGGACCGCATCGCCTATTACGAGCGCGTGCTCGGCGATATGGGCCTTGTCAAGTCCATCCTCAAGGACGAGCTGACCGCCATCCGCGACAAGTACGGCGACGAGCGCCGCACCGAGATCCAGGATGTAGAGGACGAGATCGACATCGAGGACCTCATCGAGGAGGAGGACTGCTGCTATACCCTCTCGAACGCGGGCTATATCAAGCGCCTGCCCGTCGATACCTACCGCACGCAGCGCCGCGGCGGCCGCGGCGTCTCCGGCCAGAGCCTGAAGGAGGAGGATTACGTCAAGAACCTCTTCATCGCCTCGACGCACGACTATGTTCTGTTCTTCACGAACACGGGCCGTGTCCACCGCAAGAAGGGCTACCTCATCCCGGAGGCCGGGCGCACGGCGCGCGGCACGAACATCGTCAATATCCTGCCGCTCGAGCAGGGCGAGCGCGTGACGGCCATGCTGCTGACGCGCGAATTCACGGACCATGAGTACCTTATGATGGTCACGCGCGGCGGCACTGTCAAGCGCATCCGGCTCGACGCCCTCTATACCGCCCGCAAGGCCGGCATCCGCGCCTTGTCGCTCGACGACGGCGACGAGCTCATCGCCGTCCTGAAGACGAACGGCAGCGACAATATTCTCCTTGCTACGCGGCAGGGCATGGCCATCTGCTTCGCCGAGACGGACGTCCGCCCCATGGGCCGCGACGCAGCCGGCGTGCGCGGCATCCGCCTCGACGACGGCGACGAGGTCGTCAGCGCGGCCGTGGCCGCCGAGAGCAAGAGCCTCCTGACCGTCACGGAGAACGGCTACGGCAAGCGCACGGCCGTCGAGGCCTACCTGCGCGGCGAGGACCGCCAGCCGCAGACGCGCGGCGGCAAGGGCCTGCGCAACTACCGCCTGACCGAGAAGACCGGCCTTGTCGCAGGCGCGGCCATCGTCGATGATACGAACGACGTCATGCTCATTGAGTCCGGCGGCGTCGTGCTGCGTACTCCGGCCGCCAGCATCAACCTCTACGGCCGCGATACCCAGGGCGTCATCCTCATGCGCATCGAAGAGGGCAACCGCGTCATCGGCGTCGAGGCGATCTCCAATACGGAGGAATAATGCAAATGTAGGGGCCGGGCTGGTCCCTCCCGGCGATGCACCATCGACCCGTACAATGTAACGTTAAAACGGTACCAACTGCCGATTTGACCCCGTCCATTGCCGCTTCGCGGACGGGCGGGGCATGCCCCGCCCCTACAACGCCCCAACGAACCCCCACGAATGTAGGGGCCGGGCTGTCCCCTCCCGGCGATGCATTATCTACCCGTACAATGTAACGTTAAAACGATACCAACTGCCGATTTGACCCCGTCCATTGCCGCTTCGCGGACGGGCGGGGCATGCCCCGCCCCTACAACGCCCCAACGAACCCCCACGAATGTAGGGG
>CDZQ01056340.1_pt1 | contig 21674 bp, 18 predicted proteins | sample 554831 | NCBI WGS metagenome assembly CDZQ01 (sample SAMEA3182112, study PRJEB8094) | gut metagenome | biome: human; feature: gut; material: Stool; isolation source: human stools | place: Canada | collected 2013-05-06
ATCATCACGGGACGGTGCTTCTCGCCGTCCGGGCCGGTATAGGTCAGGTCGAAGCGCTCGGGCAGGTTCATATCCAGCTGGATGGTGCCGCACTGCCAGGTGCGTCCCAGGCAGTCGGTGAGATGGAAGTCGATCTTGGGGCCATAGAACGCGCCGTCGCCCTCGTTGATCACATACTTCACGCCCAGCTCGTCCAGCGCGCCCTGCAGGCCGTTGGTGGCCTGCTCCCACATCTCGTCGGTGCCGATAGAGTTTTCGGGCCGGGTGGACAGTTCCACATGATACGGGAAGCCAAAGCGGGTATAGACCTCGTTGATGAGGTTGTACACGCCCTTGATCTCGTCCTTGATCTGTTCGGGGGTCATAAAGATGTGCGCGTCATCCTGGGTAAAGCAGCGCACGCGCATCAGCCCGTGCAGCGCGCCGCTCTTTTCATGGCGGTGCACCAGGCCCAACTCGCCCGAACGGATGGGCAGGTCGCGGTAGCTCCACAGCCTGCGCTGATAGACCAGAATGCCGCCGGGGCAGTTCATGGGCTTGATGGCGAAGTCCGTGTCGTCGATCTTGGTGGTGTACATGTTTTCCTTGTAATGATCCCAGTGGCCGCTGCGTTCCCACAGGCCGCGGTTGAGCATGATGGGGGTCTTGATCTCCTCATACCCGGCCTTACGATGGATCTCGCGCCAGTAGTCCTCCAGAATGTTGCGCAAAATCATACCCTTGGGATAGAAGAACGGGAAGCCCGGGCCCTCGTCGCGGATGTCAAACAGGTCCAGCTCGCGGCCCAGCTTGCGGTGGTCGCGCTTTTTGGCCTCCTCGATGCGGTCCAGGTGCTCCTGGAGCTGCTCCTTGGTGGGGAAAGCGGTTGCGTAGATTCGGCAGAGCATCTTGTTATGCTCATCGCCGCGCCAGTAGGCGCCCGCCACGTGGGTGAGCTTAAACGCCTTGATATAGCTCAGATTAGGCAGGTGCGGGCCCACGCACAGGTCGGTGAAGTCGCCCATCTCGTAGAAGGACAGCACCTCATCCTCGGGCAGATCCTCGATCAGCTCGACCTTGTAGGGCTCCTGACGGCCCTGCATATAGGCGATGGCCTCGGCACGGGGCAGCGTGTAGCGGCGCGGACGGATGCTCTTTTTGGCGCAGCGCTGCATTTCCTTTTCGATCTTGGCAAGGTCCTCCATGGTGAAGGGAACCTCGGTATCAAAGTCATAGTAGAAGCCGTCCGCGATGGCGGGGCCGATGGCCAGCTTCGCCTCGGGGAACAGGTGCTTGACGGCCATGGCCATCAGGTGGCTGGCCGAATGGAAGAACACCTTGCGGCCGTCCGGGTCGTCAAAGGTGAGCGGGGTCACGGTCTGGGAATGGGCGATGGGGCTGAACAGGTCGCAAAGCGTGCCATCCTCCAGCCGCACGACCAGGTACTTTTTCCAGTCATCGGGCATCTGCGCCTTGAGCAGGTCGCCCACGGAGGTGTTCTCCGCCACCTCGTAGGCCTTGTCAAACAGGTTCAAAATCATGGCTTGCGTACTCCTTTCTGTATCTACGGGGACGGAAAACGCCCGCCCCCACATGCGGTATGCGGGGGCGGGCGATGATTTTTCGCTCGCGGTTCCACCCTGCTTGAACGCCCCGAAGGGCCTCCACTCATTGTCCGGCGCTGTATCGCGCGCCTCGCGGCCCGTCGGCGGGTGGTGTCCATCGGTCCGTGGCATCCGCCGCTTGCAGCCGGGGCGGCGGTCTCTGCAATGCCCCATCACCATAGCGCGTCCCGCGTCATCCGAAGCACGCTCACTATAGCATTTGCCGCGCCGCCTGTCAAGCGGAAAATCTTCAGCGCTTGGGCACGGCCACGCCGCCGGTCTTGTAAATGTGCCGCGCGGGCACCACGCCGCGCACGCAGGAGAGGGGGTAGACGTTGCTTTCCCGTCCAATCACCGTGCCGGGATTGAGCACGCTGTTGCAGCCCACCTCCACGAAGTCGCCCAGCATGGCGCCGAATTTTTTCAGGCCCGTTTCCATATTTTCTCCCTGACCATGCACCACCACAAGGGATTTGTCGCTTTTCACATTGGAGGTGATCGAGCCCGCGCCCATGTGGGAGCGGTAGCCCAGAATGCTGTCGCCCACGTAGTTGTAATGCGGGGTCTGCACGTTGTCAAAAAGAATGACGTTTTTCAGCTCCACCGAGTTGCCCACCACGCAGTTTTCCCCCACCAGCGCCGAGCCGCGCACAAACGCGCCATGCCTGACCTCCGTGCCCGCGCCGATGATGCACGGCGCGCCCAGATAGGCCGTGGGGGCCACCGTGGCCGTGCGGTGCACCCACACCTGCGGCGATACCTCGGCGTACTGCTCCGCATCCAGCGCCGGACCCAGCGCGAGAATCATGTCCTTGATGCCCCCAAGCGCCTCCCAGGGATAGGTAAATCCCCTGAGGTACTCCGCCGCCAGGGTATGGGTCAGGTCGTAAAGCTCTTCGATGGTATACATGCGTCGTTCCGCCTCCTTACAAAACCTCTCCGTTCAGCTTTCCCGGTGGAGCGTCTTTTCTTTCAATGCCCAGCGTGCGGGCCTGGCGCTCCGCCGGTCTACGCCTTTTTCCGGCGCGCCAGCATGGGAAACGCCTGTTTCCAGCTCACCTGCCGGCCCAGCCGCACCACATAGCCCGAAAACAGGAAAAACAGGAAATTCAGAATGCTGTAGCTGTCCACAAACAGGTAATGTTCCAGCATGCCCTGCACAAACAGCGCGGCAGGCAGCAGCACCAGCAGCTTCTGCGCAGGACTGATCCCGCCATCACGGGCAAACAGAATCCGCACCGAAGCCGAGGCAATCCGCCAGGTCAGCCACAGCGCGGCCATAAGGCCGGGCACGCCGGTGAGCATCAGCGTCTGCAAAAAGGAATTGTGCATATGATTGTACAGCATATCGGCGTTTTTGTTCACCGCCACCATCATTTCCAGTTCATCAAAGCCCTTGAGCAAGGCCAGCGGATGCTGCGCAAAGGTGGCGGGGACGGCGCCATATACGCCCGTACGGCCCGTAAGTGTGGTCAGGTCCGCCAGCAGGGATCGCTGAGCCAGGTCCTGCTCGCCCTCGTTGGTGGTGGAAACCACCTTCACCGCAGCCCCGAAACCCGCCACGGCCACTACCGCCACAAGGGCGACAACGCACACGACCTCTATGACCCGCCGCCATTTGACAGGAATGGGCAGCCGCTGGAAGCCGACCACCACCGCAATGACCACGCTCAGCAAAAAGGCGATCATGCCCGTGCGCGAATCCGACAGCGGCAGCGCCATAAACAGGCCCGCGCCCGCCACGACCGCGGGAATCAGCACCCAGGGCTTCCAGTGGCTCACCACCAGATAAATCAGCATGCACAGGCCGCACAGGCTGAGCGCCGCGGTAAAGTTAGGATGCTGGCCCAGGACATACAGCCGGCCATCCTCCATGATGCCGAACTGGCTGTCAAAAAACGGCACGGGAATCACCTCGCCGCGGAGCGCGGCAATCACGCCCAGCCAGCATACCGCCGCGATCACCGCGGTGAGCACCGCGGAAATGCGGTCCAGCGCGCGGCGGCCCTTTTCATCTTCGAGCATGGCCGCAAAGGGAAACGCCAGGCCGTAGGTCGCCGCCATGCAGACGATGCGGTACTGGTTGTAATCATACTGCAAATAATGGTCCCCGTTGAGGGCTCGCGTAAGCACGTACCAGGCCGCAAAAACCAGCCCCAGACCATAGACCCGGTCCGCGTGGTACTCCCCGCGGTAGAGGCAGATGCCTATCAGGCCAAAGGCCAGCGCGGCTCCATAGCCTTGTACCAGCGCATGACCCCGCTCGTAGGTCAGCAGGCCCAAAAGCATCGCCAACGAAAAAAACATGGCCGCCAGCCAGCGCGCGTTCCGCAGGCGGCGCTCTGCGCGCGTGCGCAGCGCTTTCTCACTCATGCCCTTTCCCTCCCTGTCGTCTCGCGGTGTACCTGCCGCTCCGTTCACGGGCAACGGTTTTGCCTCAGGGGCTACTTGCCGCATTCTGGGTGAAATTTCCAGTCGACTTATTATACCAGAATCATCCTTTCCGGGCAAATCGCTCCCGTTATAGCCGCGCCGCCCGCAATACCAGCCCGCCGAACAGCCCGGCCACCCACAGCCCCGTCAGACACCACTTGGCCGCCGTAACCGCGGCCGCCATTTGCACCGTCCCCTCTCGCCTGCGGTCGGGATAGGCCCTTACGGCATGGGCAAGCAGCGCGTTTTCCAAAAGGTCCGCCACAGCCCGCAGGCAGGCCGCCGCATCCATGGCCGTGGGCAACGGCGCCAGGCCGGCCATGCTGTTGTGCGCCGCCGCTGCCATAACGGCCAGCAGCGAGAGGCTCAGCCCCGTATCAGCCCACCACAGGCGCATCAGCTGTGCGCGTCCCTTAGCGCCCAGCCGGTCCAGCCCGTCAAACAGCTCCTGCGGCGTATAGTGAAAACGCATGTCCGGGCACTGAAAGCCCGCGTCCAGCGCGCGCAGGGCGGGCATCTGCCGCCGACTTATATACCATCCGGCCAGCGCAGCCCCTGCCGCGCCCGCAATGCCCACCGCCATCCACAGCGCCGTGCTCATGCCTGCTTCTCCACGTTCACGCCCAGACGCGTGCAGGGCACCCGGCCCGCCAGCAGGTCTGTGATGTGGTAGCGCGCATGGCCGATGATCACGTTGGTGCCGTGCTCGACCGCGCGCATCGCAAACGCCAGCTTGGCGCGCGCGCCGTTGGCTCCGGTGCGGCTGGCGCCGCTGCAATGGCCCATCAGCTCCGTCACGCGGGCCCGCACCTCGGCAAGGTCCCGGCCGCTGACCAGCTCCACCAGCGTATCGGGATCGTTGCGGTCCAGATAGATGCCGTTGGTGCTGGTGAGCAGAATCAAATTCCTGGCCCCCACCAGCTGCGCCACCACCTCGGCGGTTTCGTCGTTATCCACGCACTCCACCACCTCCACGCCCTCGGCGCGGCGGCTGGCAAGCTCCATCTTGCGCACCTCCTCGTCGCTGACGGGGTCGTTGTAGTTGATGATGGGAATGACCTCCTGCGCGGCGGCACGCAGGAGCATCCGGTGTATATGTTCGCGGCGCAGCGGGTCGTTAAAGTGCGTATGCTCCACCAGCACCTGCCGGATGCCGTATTCGGGGCGGATAAACTGGCGGTAGGTGTTCATCAGGATGGTCTGGCCCTGCGCGGAATAATCCACCTTGTCCTGCTCGGTCACGCCGGTCAGCTCATGTCCGGTGCGCTTGAGATAGTCCAGCCGTCCGATTTCGGTGGCGCCGCTGGTCACCAGGATCATGCCCGGTCGAAGATCGCCGCCCAGGCGCTGAAAGATGTTGTAGTCAATGGCGTTTTCATCCTTCTGAATCAGCGCCATGCTTCCGATTTTGACCACCAGGTCCAGTTTTTCCATGCCGCTCCCTTCCCTTCCGTCAGCCCTGCGGCTGCTCTGTGAGCACGTTCATCCATTGTCTCTTTTTAAAATGCGGGATGCCGACCGCCATTTTGACCGCTTCCTCCAGGAAGGTGCAGGCGTACACCCATTCCAGGGGCCAGTGAAAGACCAGCGCAGCCAGGCCCGTGCTGGTCACGCCCACCAGCCACAGCGTGCCCACATCCAGGCACAGGCTGAACAGCGTATCGCCGCCGGAACGGAGCACGCCCACAATATTGATGGTATTGAACGCGCGGAACCAGATGGTCAGCGCGCCCAGCATCAAAATGAACTGGGCCTTTTCCCGTACCGGATAGGACAGGCCGGAAAAGATGTTGACCAGCGGCCAGCGCACGGCGATGACCAGAAGGCCCAGCGCCACGCCGGCAGCCACCGCGCCCGCCATCATGCGTTTGGCATACAGATAAGCCCGTTCGCGGTCGCCCGCGCCGAGGGCTTTGCCCACGATGATGGCCGTGGCATTCATCAGGGCGAAGATGGCGACCCACACCAGATCGTTGATCGTGGTGCACACGCCCATGGTGGCCACGGCAGCGTCGCCCATGCGGCCGTAAAAGACGCTGTACATGGTCGTGCCGACGCCCCAGAGCCCCTCGTTAAAGATAACGGGCACCACCGTTTTGCTAAACCGCCCCGCAAAGCCCTTTTCCTGCCGCAGCCACTCGGAAGGCCTGGCGCCCGCAGGCAGATGCATGCCATAGGAAAAGGCCATGTTCATGCCCATGGACACGGCGGCGGAGATGACCGTCGCCAGCGCCGCGCCCCTCACCCCCATGGCCGGGCAGCCCAGCTTGCCGAAGATCAGGGCGTAGTTGAGCACCGTATTGGTCACGATGCTGGCAAAGCCGGACAGCATGGGCAGATAGGTCTTTTCCGCCGCCTTGAGGGTGGCGGCATAGACGTTATCCACCGCGGTGAACAGATAGCCAAACGCCACCACGGACAGGTATTCCACCGCACGGTCAAAGCTCTCTCCCTGCGGCAAAAACAGCGAAATGATCTGCCGTGGCATCAGCAGCGACACGCTCATAAACACGGCCGCCACAATGAGCACAAACATCATCGTCAGGCCCATGGTCTGCCGCATGCGCCGGATGTCCCGCCCGCCCCAGTACTGGCTGAGGAAGATCGCTCCGCCCGTACAGGTGCCGAAGCTGAACAGGTTGAACATGAATGTGACCCGGTTGGCCTGCGTCACGGCGGAGTATGCCGCGTCGCCCAGGCCGCTGACCATCAGCCCGTCCACAATGTGCAAGGACGCGGTCATCAGCTGCTGGATCACCATGGGCAGCGCTACCACCAATACGTTGCGGATGAAGGGCCTGTCCCAGCGCAGGCTGTCCCGCAGAAGCCGGAAGGCGCGGGCGGGCAGGGAAACGGCATTGCGTAACATGGGTCGATCCTTTCCGGATGAAGCCATTCTATTGCGGGCAAACACAGGCAGAACCGCTTCCTCCGTGCTTCGCCGCGTCTTTTTATGATACCATGACACAGGAAGCAAAGGCAAGCGAAAAGCGAGAAAAACGGGAAATGGACGGGCGCTTCCTCCCCCGAGCCGCTCCTCTGCCGGCGGCCTGTGGGCCTGCGGATGCGACGCCTCCGGCGTGATGTATTCCGAGAAGAGACCCTATGTTACCTACGGCGGCGCCGCGATCGGCTTCGCGTACACCTCCGGCCGTCTGGCGGGCGGATATGCGGTGGACTATGCGGCCGGCGTGCAGTAACCGGCCGAAGCGCTGCCCCGTGAGCTGAGGCGCGCGGCAAAGCGGCATCACCAACCCAACCTCCCGGCACGGGGACGGCCTTCGTCCTTGCGGCCGGGAGGTTTTTTGGGCGGCACGGCACGCCCCGAAAAGAAGCAGGAATTTTTCGCCGCGCTCACGAACTGTCATCGTTGCGGCGCGGGTGCGCCCCCTCAATCGCGAAAGGAAGGCGAAAAGCCATGGATTACCGGCAGGAATATCAGCGCTGGCTGGCGCGTGTGACCGACGAGGAGCTTCTTGAGGAACTGAGGGGCATGGACGAGGCGGCCATCGAGGACGCCTTCTACCGCGACCTCGCCTTTGGCACCGGCGGCCTGCGCGGCGTGATCGGCGCGGGTTCCAACCGCATGAACGTCTATACCGTCGCCAGGGCCTCACAGGGGCTGGCGGACTACCTCAACAGGCGCTTTTCCGCCCCTTCCGCCGTTATCGGCTACGACAGCCGCCTCAAAAGCGATGCGTTCGCCCGCGTGGCCGCGGGCGTGCTGGCCGCAAACGGCGTGCAGGTTCACTTCTGGCCACAGCTCACCCCGGTGCCCACCGTGTCCTTTGCCACGCGCTGCCTCGGCGCCTCCGCGGGCGTGATGATCACCGCCTCCCACAACCCCGCCCAATACAACGGCTACAAGGTCTACGGCGCGGACGGCTGCCAGGTGACCGTTGAAGCCGCCTCTGAAATTCTCTCCCAAATCGAAAAGCTGGATCTCTTTGACGGCATCAAACGGGCTGATTTTGACGCCTGCCTGCGGGAAGGACGGATACAGCCTGTCCCGGACGCCGTTCTCACGGCCTTTCTGGAGGCGGTGAAGGCGCAGTCCGTGCTTTTCGGAGAGGAAGCCCGCAAGGATATCGCCATCGTCTACAGCCCGCTCAACGGCACCGGCTATGTGCCCGTCACTCGCGCGCTGAAGGAGCTGGGCTATACGCATCTGACCCTGGTGGAGGAGCAGCGCCTGCCGGACGGCCACTTCCCCACCTGCCCCTATCCCAACCCGGAGATCCGGGAGGCCATGGCGCTGGGCATCGCCTATGCCGGCCGATGCGGCGCGGACCTGCTGCTGGCCACCGACCCGGACTGCGACCGGGTGGGCGTGGCCGTCCGGGACCCAAGCGGCGGATATGCGCTGCTCTCCGGCAACGAAACGGGCATGCTGCTCCTGGACTACCTCTGCGCCCAACGCACGAAGCATGGCAGAATGCCCGCAGACCCGGTGATGATCAAGACCATCGTGACCACGGACATGGCCGGACGCATCGCGGCGCACTACGGCGTGAAAACCATCAACGTGCTCACCGGCTTCAAGTTCATCGGCGAACAGATTGGCCGCTTGGAAGCGCAGGGCCGCCGGGACAGCTTCGTGTTTGGTTTCGAAGAAAGCTATGGCTATCTCTCCGGCCCCTATGTGCGCGACAAGGACGGCGTAGGCGCGGCCTGCCTGATCTGCGAAATGTTCAGCTACTACGCCAGCCGCGGCATTTCTCTTCTGGACAGGCTGCATGAGCTCTACGGCGTCTATGGCTACTGCCTCAACACCCTGCACAGCTATGCCTTTGACGGAAGCGCGGGCTTTGCCAAAATGCAGGCCGTCATGCAGGCGCTGCGCGCCGGCGTCGCATCCTTCGGCGGCAAAAAGGTGCTCCGCCTGATGGACTATGCCGCAGGTCTGGACGGCCTGCCCAAGTCCGATGTGCTCAAATTCATTCTGGAGGACGGCTGCACGCTCGTGGCGCGCCCCTCCGGCACCGAACCCAAGCTCAAACTCTACCTCTCCGTCAGCGGGGAAAGCCGGGAAGCGGCGGAGGAGACAGAGCAAAAGATCCTGAAAAGCGCAGAGGCCCTCCTCCACTGAGCGAGGCGTTCCCTTTGCTCTGCCGCCGGAGTCCTTGTTTTGCAGGGCGCTCCGGCGTTTTTCTTGCAGCAAGGCCGCCCCCACGTCTTTTTGCCCGGTAGTTCACTTTTTGCGATATATAAATAGAATATCCGGTTGAATTTCTTCCAAAACACAACTATGATGAACACAGATTGAATCAGCTGTTTCACAAAACAGCAAGTGAAGAAAGGGGAATCATCCATGAAGAAGCTGTTTGCCTTGTTCCTTTGTGCCATCATGGCCCTGAGTGTGGCCTGCGCCACCGCCGAAACCGCCCCCGAGGAAACCGGCAAGCTGGTTTTGTACAGCCCGCTGACCACTTCCATGATTGAAAACATGCTGGCCATGTTTGAGGCCGATACCGGCATCAAGACCGAGTGCCTCGCCATGGGCACGGGCGACGCCCTTAAGCGCATCGCCGCCGAAAGCGAAAATCCCCAGTGCGATATTCTCTGGTCCGGCACCATCGGCACCGTGAAAAACAGCAGCCAGTATTTCCAGGATTACATCTGCGCCAATGAGGACGCCTTCTATGAGCAGTACCGCAACGTGGAAGGCAACATGACCCGCTTTGACTGCGTTCCTTCCGTTATCATGATCAACACCGACCTCATCGGCGACATCGAGATCAACGGCTATGCCGACCTGCTCAACCCCGAGCTCAAGGGCAAGATCGTCTTTGCCGATCCTCAGGCTTCCTCTTCTTCCTTTGAGCACCTGGTCAACATGCTCTACGCCATGGGCACCGACGGTCAGCCCAACGGCTGGGATTATGTGCGCGAATTCTGCAAGCAGCTGCCCAACGGCTGCGTGAACAGTTCCTCCGCCGTGTACAAGGGAGTGGCTGACGGCGAATACGCCGTGGGCCTGACCTTCGAGCAGGGCGCCGCCACCTATGTATCCCAGGGCAACATCAAGGTCGTTTACATGGAAGAGGGCGTTATCATCCGCGGCGACGGCGTCTATATCGTCAAGGATTGCCCCAACCTGGACAGCGCCCGCAAGTTTGTGGACTGGCTCACCAGCTATGACGCCCAGACCTACATGAACGAGACCCAGTTCCGCCGCACCATCCGCACCGACGTGCCCGAGACCGACGCCATGCAGAGCATGTCCACCATCAACGTGATCACGGATGATGAAACCATCGCTTCGGAAAACAAGACCGCCTGGATCGAGCAGTTCCAGGAGGCCCTGGTGGACGCCGCCGAGTAATCCTTTCCACGCTTTTCAAGCTGCTGTGAATGCTGCCGGGCGGCAGGCCCTACCCCTGCCGCCCCTTCACAACAGCTTCTTTCATTATCATAAAGAGGTGTGCAACGTATGAGCGTATCCATTGCCATTGACCACGTTGTCAAAAAGTTCGGTGATAACGTCATCATTCCCGATTTGACCGCCAACATCAAAAACGGCGAGCTCTTCACGCTGCTGGGCCCCTCCGGCTGCGGCAAAACTACGCTGCTGCGCATGATTGCGGGCTTTAACTCCATCGAAGGCGGCACCATTGCCTTTGGCGATCAGGTCATCAACGACCTGCCCGCCTACAAGCGTAACATCGGCATGGTGTTCCAAAGCTATGCCATCTTCCCCCATCTGACCGTGCGCAGGAATGTCGAATACGGCCTCCGGCTGCGCAACGTGCCCAAGGACGAAATGAAAAAGCGCACCGATGAAATGCTCTCCCTGGTGCATATCGACGAATACCAGGACCGCCTGCCCGAGCGCCTTTCCGGCGGCCAGCAGCAGCGCGTGGCGCTGGCCCGTGCCATCGTCATCCACCCGCAGGTGCTGCTCATGGATGAACCGCTGTCCAACCTGGATGCCAAGCTCCGCATCGAAATGCGCAGCGTGATCCACGACATTCAGCGCCAGGTGGGCATCACCACCGTTTACGTAACGCACGACCAGGAGGAGGCGCTGGCCATCTCCGACCGCATCGCGGTGATGAACAAGGGCGTCATTCAGCAAATCGGCACGCCGCATCACATCTACAGCCGTCCGGCCAATGTGTTTGTCGCCACCTTCATCGGTCATTCCAACCTGTTCCACGCCACGCTTTCCAAGAAGGATGGCCGAACCGAGCTGTGCTTCCCCAGCGGATACCGCCTGCCCATGACCACCCTGTCCGACGAGTGCACGGACGGTCAGGAGGTCGTGGTGGGGATTCGTCCGGAAGAATTCTCCGTTTCCAGCGAGGGGCTTACATGTGACGTGCTCAACCGCACCTTCCTGGGCCGTTACAGCAACTATTTCCTGCATTTCGCCGACGGCATGTGCGTGCCCGACCAGCCCAGCATTGAATTTTCCCAGGATCTTGGCCATACGCAAACGCTGTATCAGCCGGGCGACCACCTCACCCTCCGCCCCAATCCCGATAAGATCAACGTCTTTACGGCGGATATGGAAAAGAGCCTTCTCAAGGATGTGATTCGCTATGAGCAAGCGTAAGCCGCAGTTCGATTTCTGGACGATTGTAACCATCGGCATTCTGGCCGTCTTTGCCCTGTTTCTGATCTACCCGCTCATCTCCCTGTTTGTCGACGGCTTTCTGGAGGAAGGCACCGGCGCCTTCACCATGGCCAACTTCACCAAGTTCTTCGGCAAGAAATTCTACTACCGTTCGCTGCTCAACTCTCTGAAACTCACGGTATGCGTCACCATCTGCTCGCTGCTCATCGGCGTGCCGCTGGCCTACATCATGTCCTTTTTCAAGATCCGGGGCAAGAGCATCATTGAAATCCTCATCATCATCTCCATGATGAGCCCCAACTTCATCGGCGCCTATTCGTGGATTCTGCTGCTTGGCCGCAGCGGCGTGGTCACCCAGTTCCTTTCCAATACCTTCGGCATCAAAATGCCGTCCATCTACGGCTTTGGCGGCATGCTGCTGGTCTTTACGCTCAAGCTGTACCCCTTCATCTACATGTATGTGAGCGGCGCGCTCAAAAAGGTGGATGTGGCCGTGTGCGAGGCGGCCGAAAGCCTGGGCTGCAACGCCATCCGCAAGGTATTCACCGTGGTGATGCCCCTGGTCACGCCCACGGCCATCGCCTCAGCGCTGCTGGTGTTCATGAACTGCATGGCGGACTTCGGCACCCCGGCCCTCATCGGCGAGGGATACGACGTGCTGCCCACCAAAATCTATATCGAGTTTGTAGGCGAATCCGGCGGCTCGGCCTACTTCGCCTCGGCCATGGCTTCGCTGATGGTGGTGATCACGGCGGTGCTGTTCCTTTTGCAGAAGTGGTACGTGAACAAGAAGAGCTTCACCATGAGCGCCATGCGCCCCATTCAGCCCACGCGCGCAAAGGGCGCCAAGAACGTCATCATGCATGTGTTCACCTACCTCCTGGTGATTCTTTCCGTGGTGCCGCACCTGGTCATCATCTGGACCTCCCTGCGCAAAACGGAGGTACAGTACTTCGTGGACGGCTACTCCTTTGAAAGCTACACCAAGATTTTTGACACGGCATTGTCCTCGATTCAAAATACTTACTTGTATTGCATCATTGCCTTGGCTATAATTATTGTGCTCGGCATGCTGATCGCCTACCTGTCGGTGCGCAAAAAAAGCATGCTCACCAGTGCGATTGATACCATCGCCATGTTCCCCTACATCATTCCCGGCTCGGTGCTTGGTATTACGCTGCTTTTGGCCTTCAACGGCAAGGGTGACCCCATGGTGCTTTCCGGCACGGCAGCCATCATGATTATCTCCCTGGTGATTCGCCGTCTGGCCTACACGCTGCGTTCCAGCTCTGCCATTCTCTATCAGATCAGCCCCAGCGTAGAGGAGGCCGCCATCTCTCTGGGCGATTCGCCGCTGAAAGCCTTTGTGACGGTAACGGCCAAGCTGATGCTGCCCGGCGTAATTTCCGGCGCCATTCTGATCTGGATCACGCTTATCAACGAGCTGAGTTCCTCGGTCATGCTCTACACGGCGAACACGCGCACCATGTCCGTGGCCATCTACAACGAGGTTATCCGCGCCAGCTATGGCACGGCCGCCGCGCTGGCCACCATCCTTACGCTGACGACGGTGCTGTCGCTGTTCCTGTTTTTCAAGATCAGCGTTAGCAAGGATGTCGCCATGTAGCTTTCCATTTATCCCAAGCGGGGCGTACGCATGAAGAAAGCCGGACAACAGACCCGCTTCCGTGATGATCTGCACAGGCTGTTGTTGTTTTATTCCCTGCTGCCGGTGCTGTCCGCGGCGCTGCTGCTGATTGTGTTCCTGGGGTATATTCCGCTCCAGAATGTGGTCCACGGCACGGCGGACAACCTGCGGCTTGCCTGGGACGCCTTTGGCCAGGAATGGCAAAGCCTGCAAAATGAGCTGCTCTCCCCGCAAAGCCAGCTGGACCTGGACGCATTCCGTTCAAGCGTCAATTACCAGGCGGCTGTGAAAAGCCGTATCTATCAGTTCATCAACCAGGGGGTATCGCGGCCGCAGTTCTTTCTTCTGGACGCTGATGAAAATCTGGTCTTTTCCTCACAGACAAACGAAGCAATGCGCGAAAGCCTGCAAAACAGCTTCCATTGGCGGCCGGTCAACAACCTGCCCGCCTCGGCCGGAAAAGTGGCCATGGTGGTGGCGCGTGCGGAGGTCGGCGTGAGCACCGTTTCCAGCATGCTGGTCGGCTGCTGCCTGTATGATGAGAAAGGCGGGGTAGCCGGCTATCTCTACTTTGCTCTGGACGAGGATCAAATGGCGGCGCAATTCAAGCAATGCGCCTCCGACCTGATTGTAACCGACCGGTTCGATTCCGTATTTCTGGGCACAAACAGCGCTTTCGTGGGTGATTTCGGCAAGCTGCGCGTTATGCTTCGCGACGCCAACGGCTTCACCATGCTTCCCGAAGGCCTGTTCTACATTCGCACCCTTACCACGCAAAACGGCTTTCTCAGAATTCACGCCATGTCGGAATGCGGCGGCATCATCAGCACGCTGCTGTTGCTGGGCGCGCTGGTGCTGGTGTTTTTCGGTGTATTCACGGCGGTGATCTTCGTAAGCACCGAGCGCGTCTCCCGCCAGAAAACCCGCATCATCGACGAAATTGCCGCCGCCTGCTATCAGGTTCAGCAGGGAGACCTAAACACCGAGCTGAGCATCAGCAGCCACGACGAATTCCAAATCATCTCCCAGGCCTACAACAGCATGCTCAAAAGCATGCGGGAGCTGATCCGCCGGAGTGTAGACCTTGGCCATGAAACCGCGGTATCCAAAATCAAGCAGCTGGAAAGCCAGTTTCACCCGCACTTTCTGTTCAATACGCTTGAGAATATCCGCTTCATGATCCGCATTGACCCCAAGGCCGCCGACAAAGCCATGGTGGCGCTTTCCAGCCTGTTGCGCTACAGCATTCAAAGCGAAGGCATGATAACCCCTCTGCGCGAGGATTTGAACTACATCCGCAGCTATATGCGCATTCTGGAAATGCGCTTTGGCGATCGCCTCAGCTACCAGATCGACGTACCTTCCCAGCTGGAGGACTTCCCTGTGCCCAAGCTGATCGCCCAGCCCATCATTGAAAATGCCGCCGTCTACGGCATGAAGCGCAGCGACCGCCTGTTCATTGGCCTGTCTGCCTGCTGCGAAGGGGATGAGGTAGTGCTGCGGGTAACCGATAATGGGCCTGGCATTGAGCCCGATATGCTCCATCAGTTGAAACAGTGCCTGGCCGATGCCGGGGCCGAACGCGGCGACCACTTTGGCATCATGAACGTGCATGAGCGCATTCGGCTGATCTATGGGGACCGCTATGGCATTTCCATTGATTCACAGGTGGGCAGGGGCACGACGGTCCTGCTCCACTTTCCCCAGGATGGCGGTAGGAAAGGAGATCTGTTGTGATTCTGCGTGTGTTCATCGTCGAGGATGAGGAGATGATCCGCAAGGGATTGGTGCATACCATCAACTGGGCCGGCATGGGCTGCCTGGTGGTGGGCAGCGCTGCCGATGGGCGCAGCGGCCTTAGCAGCATATTGCAGAAGCGGCCGGATGTGGTCATCACCGATATCCGCATGCCGGAGATGGATGGCCTAGAAATGCTGGAACGCGCATTGGCCGTGTATTCCTTTCGCATCATCCTGCTGACGAGCTACGCAGATTTTGACTATGCGCGCCGGGCGATTTCCCTGCGCGCGTGCGATTACCTGCTCAAGCCCCTGGACGAGGAGAAGCTGGCCTCTTTAATGAGCCGCATTCATTCCGAGGAGGAAACCGCCAAACAGATGCGCCGCCTGATGCCGCTGCTCAACAGCACATGCAAGTCCGCCTCGCTGGTCATGGAAGAAATCCGCGAGCAGGACGCCTATGTGGATGTGGCCCTGGAACGCATTGCCACGCACAGCGAGCAGCGCCTGCGCATTGAAACCCTTGCGGAAGAGATGGGGGTATCCGCCAGCTATCTGAGCCGGCGCTTTAAAGCGGTCACCGGCCAGACCTTTTTGGACACGTTGAACATGCAGCGCGTACAGCAGGCCGTCGGGCTGCTGCACGAGGGGGCGCGCACGTCCGAAGTGGCCGAAAAGACCGGGTTCACCGATTACAAACACTTCTGCTCCGTTTTCAAACGCTGCACCGGCCTTACGCCGCGGGAATACCTGCGCGGCAGCACGGCACACTCCGGTGCGGCGGCAGACGATAATCAGAAAGGATGATTCTCCATGACCAAAGCACAGATTGCCTCCATGATCGACCACACGCTGCTCAAGGCCGCCGCCACCCCCCAGCAGATCACCGAGCTGTGTGAAACGGCCAAAGCCCTTCACACCGCCAGCGTATGCGTCAACCCCTGCCATGTAGCGCTGGCGGCACAGCTGCTCAAGGGCAGCGGCGTAAAGGTATGCACGGTCATCGGCTTTCCTTTGGGAGCCAACACCACCGCCGTCAAGGCCTTCGAAACCAGGGACGCCATCGCCAATGGCGCGGACGAGGTGGATATGGTCATCAACATCGGCGCGCTGAAAAGCGGCGATCTGGCCCTGTTGGAAAGCGATATTCGCGGCGTCGTGGAAGCTGCTGCCGGCACGCTGGTAAAGGTCATTATCGAATGCTGCTACCTGACCGATGAGGAGAAGGTGCTCGCCTGCAAGGCTTGCGTCAACGCAGGCGCCGACTACGTCAAAACCAGCACCGGCTTTGGTACCGGCGGCGCAACCGTGCCGGACGTCCGCCTGATGAAGGCCTCCATCCCCGATACCATGAAGGTCAAGGCCTCCGGCGGCATGCACAGCTGGCAGGAGGCCGTAGACATGGTGGAGGCCGGCGCGAGCCGTCTGGGGACCAGCTCTACGCTGGCCATTCTGGAAGGCGCCCCGGCTTAACCTGCGGATTCCAACCGCATGCACACGAAAAGCGCCCGGACAGCGCAACAGCGTCCGGGCGCTTTTTAAGCGCCGCCCCGCTTGCAAGCGTGCGCTCCTTTTGTTATAATAATAAAAGGACCCATTTTGAAAGGTTTGGAGGGCCGTAGCCCTCGAAGTGAAAACCGAGTTCAGCGGCCTGTGCGGCGGATTCGGAAGCCCTGCGCGTTTCCCCCGTCGCGCCGTAGTCGCAGGGAAAACGTGTCCCGGCGGAAAAAACCGGCCCGGCCGGACTTTTTCGACACGCTGAAAAGGTGTTGTAGCCCATGGCGGATAAAAAGGAGGACGCTCCATGAGATGCCAGTACTGCGGTTATCTGGACAGCCGCGTGATTGATTCCAGGCCCACGGAGGAGGGCAGCTCCATCCGCCGCCGCCGCGAATGCCTGCGCTGCGGCAGGCGCTTCACCACCTATGAGAAGATCGAAACCTCGCCTCTGATGGTGGTAAAAAAGGACATGCGGCGCGAGCCCTTCAATGCCGACAAAATCAAAAAGGGGCTTCTGCACGCATGTCAGAAGCGCCCGGTGAGCATGAAGGATATCGACGCCATCGTGGAAAAGGTAGAAAAGCAGGTCTATTCCTCCGGCGAGGACGAGCTGTCCTCCCGCCGCATCGGCGAAGCCGTGATGGAGGAGCTCAAGCGCCTGGACGAGGTGGCCTATGTGCGCTTCGCCTCGGTCTATCGCCAGTTTACCGACGTGAGCAGCTTCATGGATGAGCTCAACAAGCTGGTGCTGGAAGGCAAGGCCCGCGCCAAGGAAGACAAGCCGTCCGGGGAATAACGCGCCTATTCCCCCGCCAGCGTCAGCGTGTCCAGGTCATTGGGCACATGCAGGTCGCCGTCGTAGTAGGCGCGCCCCTCCTGCGTATAGAGGGTCTGCCGCTGCGCAAGGCGGCGGTCCTCCGTATGCCACAGCACCAGATGAGGAATTCCCAGCCCCTGCGCCAGCTCGCAGGCATCCTTGACGGTGGAGTGGTGCTTTTCGTAGGGTTTGAAGCGCTCGCGGTCCTCATAGAGACAAAACGCCTCGCACAGCAGCCAGTCCGCGCCCCTGACATAGGCGGCGCAGGCGGGGTTGTAGGGCTCGTCGCCCAGGCAGCACAGCTTGCCGCCCCCTGCAAGCTCCATGGTAAATCCCATCTGCTTCATCTTGGTGGAGTGAATATCGAAAAACGTAACCTTCCGGCCCAGGATGGTATCCGTCTGGCCGTCGGAAATATCATGGAAAAGGATGCGGTCGCCGAGGCGGTCCGTCATCTTTTTTTGCAATGTGATGCGCGCCATCTGGCACAGGCCCTCACGCACGGAGGGATCGCACCAGATGGTCAGCTCGCCCTCGTAGCGGCCCGCGTTCATGGCCGCCGCCACCATGCGCACCACCCATACCGCACCCAGCAGATGATCGCTGTGCGCGTGGGTGAGAATCAGGTGGTGGATCTGTGCAAGGTCCACGCCCGCCTTTTCCAGCTGGCTTAGGATGCCGTTGCCGCCGCCCGCGTCACACAGCAGGTAGCCCTGGGGCAATTCCAGCAGAAAACAGGTGTTGTAGCAGCGGGTCACGGCGGCGTTGCCCGTGCCCAGAGCGGTCAGGCGGTCCATTTGTAAACTCCTCCTTCAGCAGGTATCTGCCGGGCCCCTGCATGGGGCGTTTGCTTTTTCCAGGCCGGATATGCTATAATACGGCCAATAGATGGGAAAGGAGCGGCGAGCATGGGCAAAAAACGCTTTGTCGAGGTCTATTCACAGGGAATCAATCATGGGCAAAAGATCCTCGTGGATACGGAAACGGGTGTGAATTACCTGGTGGTTATTCCCCATTTGACGGAGGGCTGCGGCCTGACCGTTCTGGTGGACCGGGATGGCAAGCCTATCGTAACCCCCGTGGAAGCCCCGGAGGAATAACCTCTTTGTCCTTCGCCGCCGGATGTTATCCGGCGGTTTTTTCGTTTTGCTTACTGCGCGCCCTGCAAGTACCGCTCGCCCGTGTCCGGCAGCAGTGCGACGATCAGCTTGCCCGCGTTTTCCTCCCGACGCGCCAGCACCGTCGCCGCGTGCAGCGCCGCGCCGGAGGAGATGCCCGCGAGCACCCCGTCCAGACGCACCAGCGCCCGCCGGGCCGCGAAGGCTTCCTCATCCGTCACGGGGATTACCTCGTCGTAGGCGGAGGTGTTGAGCGTAGCCGGCACAAAGCCCGCGCCGATGCCCTGCAAACCGTGCGGACCCGGCGCGCCGCCCTCCAGCACCGCGCTGGTTGCCGGCTCCACCGCCACCACGCGCACGGCGGGATTCTGTGCCTTCAGATACTCGGCCACGCCGGTCAGCGTGCCGCCGGTGCCCACGCCCGCCACGAAAATGTCCACCTTGCCGTCGGTATCCTCCCAGATTTCGGGGCCGGTGGTCCGGCGGTGCACGGCGGGGTTGGCCGGGTTGGAAAACTGATCGGGAATCAGGCTCCCCGCGATCTGCTCATGCAGCTCCTGCGCCCTGGCGATGGCGCCCTTCATGCCCAGCGCCCCGTCGGTCAGCACCAGCTCCGCGCCATAGGCTTGAATCAGCGCCCGCCGCTCGGGGCTCATGCTGTCGGGCATCACGATCAGCGTGCGGTACCCGCGCGCGGCAGCGATCCACGCCAGGCCGATACCCGTGTTGCCGCTGGTGGGCTCGATGATGGTGCCGCCCGGCCTGAGCGCGCCGCTTTCCTCCGCCGCGTCCAGCATGGCGCAGGCGGTGCGGTCCTTGACGCTCCCGGCGGGATTGAAGGCCTCCAGCTTGGCGGCAATCGTGGCGTTCAGGCCGTTTTCGCGGCAGTAGCCGGTCAGCGCCAGAAGCGGGGTATGGCCGATAAGCTCGGTCAGGCTGCGATACATCTTCATTGCAGGCGACGCCTCCTTCATCTGCAAAGCCATGGGATTGATTAGGATGATAGGCGCACGGCAGCCGCTTGTCAAGCCATTCCGGCAAAAAAGCCATGCGGGCTTGAACGCCCCGGCCGCGGGTGGTATGATAGCCAGAGAGCGCTTAACGCGCAACTGCCAAGGAGGAATGTCCCATGCAAAGCAACCTGACCCGCGAGTCGGCCCTCGCGCTGCTCAAAACCTATAACAAGGAGCCCTTTCACATCCAGCACGCGCTGACCGTGGAGGGCGTGATGCGCTGGTATGCCAACGAGCTGGGCTACGGCGCCGACGCCGATTACTGGGCCACCGTGGGCCTTCTGCACGATATCGACTTTGAAAACTGGCCCGAGGAGCACTGCAGGAAAGCCCCGGAGCTGCTGCGCGCCGCCGGCGTGGGCGAGGACATGATTCACTCCATCTGTTCGCATGGCTATGGCCTGTGCTCCGACGTGGAGCCCGTGCATGAGATGGAAAAGGTGCTCTTTGCCGCCGACGAGCTGACCGGCCTCATCGGCGCGGCGGCGCTGATGCGCCCCAGCAAGAGCGTGATGGACATGGAGGTCAGCAGCGTCAGGAAGAAATTCAAGGACAAGAAGTTCGCCGCCGGCTGCTCGCGCGACGTGATTGCCGAGGGCGCGCAGCGCCTGGGCTGGGAGCTGACGGACCTGATGGACCGCACCCTTCGCGCCATGCAGAGCTGCGAGGAGAGCATCCGCAAGGAGATGGAGGGCTGACCGCCTCCGCCGGCAAGCAAATGCCTGCCGGCGCTTTTTTTATTGTCCGCGATACCGCGCAGCGCGTTGCCACTTGTGGCGAAACTGTAAAATCGACGCGGTTTTTTGTCATTTCAGGCGGGAACGCTTGACAAGCATTTATTAGCCGGCTTATAATCGCACCATTCCATTTGAAGGAGGAACCCTGAAACTATGCAAACTCTGCCTCCCAGAAGGAAAAAAAGGCGGAAATGGCCGTGGATTGTGCTTGTGCTGGTATTGCTGCTGATCGCGGCCTTCGTATTATCGCTGCGTCAAACGGCGGCACAATCCCTTACCGAGGAAATCGCCCAGCGGCGCGACATCGTCACCTATTACAGCTTTTCAGGCAGCCTGATCCCCGTGACCGACGAGGTGCAGACCGCCAAGGACTCCCTGAAGGTCAAGGAGCTCTACGTTCAGGAAGGCGACCGTGTTGAGGAGGGCGACGCGCTTTTGCGCTCAGGCGACGGCACCCGCGTATATGCCGCCTACAGCGGCACCATTGAGGAACTCTATGTGGAGACGGACGACTCTCTCCAGCCCGGCAGCCAGATTGCCCGCATCGTGGACTACGACGCGCTGGAAGTGAGTGTGGACGTGGATGAATACGACATCGACGCCATCGAGGAGGGCAAGGAAGGCGAGGTGTATCTCAACGCGCTGGACACGACCGTGCCCGGCACCGTAACCGAGATCGCCCGCAACGCGACCACCGAAGCCGGCGTGAGCTACTATCCCGTCAAGCTGGAGGTGGAAGCCGCGCAGAACGTGCGCAGCGGCATGAGCGTTGAGGTGAGCATCCTCAACCAGCAGGCGCTGGGTGCGGTCAGCCTGAGCCTGGACGCGCTGAGCTACGACGAGTACAACCGCCCCTTCGTCTATTTGAAGGATGCCGAAGGCAAGCTCGTCGCCGAATATGTCGAAACCGGCGTGAGCGATGGCCAGTACATCGAAATCGTCTCCGGCGTCAGCGAGGGCGAAGCGGTCTATTACCAGTCCAACGACCTGGCGCGCTTCTTTGCCATGCAGCAGCGCATGATGGGCGTGGAAAGCAGGTAGCCATGGACAGCGAAGCAACGTTTTTTCAAATGACCGGCATCACCAAGTCCTACTGGATGGGGGATGAGTGGTCGCCGGTGCTGCGGGGGATCGACCTGACCATTCAGGAGGGCGAGTTTTTAAGCGTGCTGGGCCCCAGCGGCTCGGGGAAAAGCACGCTGATGAACATCATCGGCTGCCTGGACACGCCCACCAGCGGCGAATACATCCTGCACGGCCGCCGCGTGGACGATCTGGAGCCCGATGAGCTGGCCCGCATCCGCAACCGGGAAATCGGCTTCATCTTTCAATCGTTTCAGCTGCTGCCCCGGCAGGACGCCCTGAGCAACGTGGAGCTGCCGCTCGTCTACGCGGGCATGCCCCGCCAGCAGCGGCGCGAGCGCGCGGCGGAGATGCTGCGGCGCGTGGGGCTGGAAAACAAGATGGACCACCTGCCCAACCAGCTCTCCGGCGGCCAGCAGCAGCG
>CDZQ01056887.1_pt1 | contig 21591 bp, 13 predicted proteins | sample 554831 | NCBI WGS metagenome assembly CDZQ01 (sample SAMEA3182112, study PRJEB8094) | gut metagenome | biome: human; feature: gut; material: Stool; isolation source: human stools | place: Canada | collected 2013-05-06
TTATAAAATAAAAGAATAAATAATAAGAGTGAATCATAAATCAATTATGAATTTGACTGAAGCCGATATGCACACATTGAAATCAAAGAATTGTTAAACGCTGTGAACAAATCATAAGCCCCATCACGGGGCTTTTTTCTTATTATAATTTGTTACTTACGTGTTACTTACCGCTGTTTTTCTTGTATGTCCTGCAAGGTCTTAAAACAACAAAAAATCCCAGAAATATCAAATTTCCGGGATTTTATAATAGTAAAAAACCATGTCTTCGGGGACTAAAAAAGATGCCGAGCTAATCGGTCGGACAATAAAACATAAAAATAACGCTGAACCCAAAACAAATCGGATCCAGCGCCACACTGGTCCGAGTGTTCTTAACCAACCTAAATTTCACACTTAAAAATCCGGCTGATGGCACACATATTTCCCCGTACATTTGCCTACATTGTGACTCTTTGATATGATGATGGCACAAGATTTTATGGAGGTCAAGATTTTATGGAAAAGTACAAATATGACGAAAAGAACGGTCTTTGGTATGAACTTCAAGGTGCCTATTATTTGCCGTGTCTGAAACTACCGGAGGAAGAACAACAGTCTATCGGTATATGGGGACAGCGACATTTGCACTACATCAAACAACACCGCAAGGTGCTTTACGCCAATTTGCTGACAAGCGGCAAACTTAACAGCCACCTTGCAGATATTGATGAACAGTCAAAGGATATGTTTTCTCGTCTCGTAAATCAGATGGCAGGGTGTGAGAGCGTCACCGAGAAGCTCAAAGTAAAGAATCAAATGGAATGGGTTGGTCGTATGAACAACATACGAAACCGAGCGATTGAAATTTTAAACAATGATATCATCTACAATCTGACATTCTTAATATATTCCCGATAAACAAAGACCGTCAAGTCGAATTACAACTTGACGGTCTTTATAGCGTTAATCGCCAATACTGTTTTTCCTTTTTCTGTAAACTGCTGATACAAGTGTGCCTGCACCGGAGATGAACAGAAGGGCTACCCACAGAAGCATATTGCTGTTATCACCTGTCTGCGGGGATTCTGTATTGTTTTTTATAACCTCAAAATTCGTGCTGCATTCACCGTCTGTGTAGACAAATGTCACTTCATGGGTGCCGGCAGAAAGTGTTTTGAGGTATTCGGCTTTAAGAGTGACTACCGTGGAACCGGAAAACGCTGTGTAATTGCTTTCATCAATCAGTTTACCGTCAACCTTAATGCCTGTGAACTTAGCAAAATCACCGTTTGCTATGATAGTAAGTGTTCCGTCACTGTTTTGGGTCCATGTTCCGTTAGCACCCTCGGTGATTTTATAATCGTTCGTTTCGGGTTGCTCGTAATCGCATTGATATGCGGCTAAAGTGCCCGAAACCTCGCAGGCGGCAAGAAGCGTTGCATTACCTGTTTTACTGCTCGAAGCGGGGATAAAGCAAAGTCCTTCGGGGGATACATCACCCTTAATTACCTCATCAAATTCACGGGAATTGATATAGTTTGCGAATTTGGTATTTGCGGGGTCGGTAATATCGTAAACCATTATTCCGCCTATTCTTTCGAGTGCGATAAAGGCAAAGGTTTTATTGCCGATAACGCCGGCGACTACGCTCTCAGGCTCGGGACCTTTTTTGCCCGAACGGTTGTCAATGCTATTTTTATCGTTGGAGGTATTGAAATAATCGGGAAGTTTTTGAGCCGTTATTTCTTCAAATTCACTGCCGCTGTCGTATACAAGCACAAGTCCGTTATCGGTTGCCTCGTATACCGAGAAGGAGCGTCCGCCGAATACATAGGCTTTATCACTGTCAAGACCGTCCCACATATTCGTGTTGAACCAAACAACCTTTTTCTCAAGGGTAACATTTCCGGTAGGTGAGGTTACATTTTCATATTCGTTGTCAAGTCCTGTCCAGTCTGCACGACTGTCACCCTCATTGGCGGTAAGCAAATAGGTTTTTCCGCCGATTTCGGTTACGGATATACCGTCAGGCATCTTAATTCCGTATACATTGGGATAATTTCCAAATTCAATCACATCATTCTTCTGAAGGTCAACCTTTGTTTCGCCGTAATCCTGGAAACCGAGGGGATACACGCCCGTAAATTCGCCCGAAGCGATATTAAGCACCGCTATAGCATTTGCCTCCTGCAAGGAAATGTAGGCGGTATTGCCGTTTACCGCAATGTATTCGGGTTCGAAATCGGTGGAGGGCTGTGTATTCTTCTGAATAAGTACACCTTTTGAGGTGAGTTCTTCACGCTTTGCATCAAAACTGTCAAAGTATACGGTTTTTGCCGTAAGTTTGTTATCCTGTCCGATTTTTACAATGCTTACAGAGCCTTTCGGGTCGGTGCCGTTTACGCCATCTCGTGGCTCACCCTCGTCGGCTGTAAGAATAGTGCTGTTGTCGGCAAAGGTTATCATATCGGGCTGAACGCCGACCTTGACGGTTGAAATCAGGGTGAGCGAGCCGTTCTTTGCACAGGAGAAGAGTGCGGCAACACCTTTATCCCCATAATTTTCCGCCTGAATAGCCACAGCCAGCCTTTTTCCGTCGGGGGATACGGCTACAGAGGTCATATCTCCATAGTTGAAACCGTTTACAAGAGATTTAACATCATATTCGGTTCCCGTAAACTCCTTAACCTTATCTCCGTCGGTATTTCCGTTTAAATCCACGGCGATTAGTTTGCCCTTAACACCGCTTACGGCATAGGCAAAGCCGTTTTCGGGATTGTAGGCTACAATTTCAAGGCTTCCGCCGTCGGCGTTCATAGCACCTGAATTATATCTTCCTGCAAGTTCTAATTTAACTGTGCCGTCCGAGTTGAAGAATCCGTTCACACGGACATCGCCTGTTTGCACGGGTGTGTAGGTGGGTTCTGTGGCTACGGTATGAACGCTTCCGAACTCACCCTTGCTGTTGCGGGGCGCGTTTGCAAGCACATACGCTTTGTCCACGGTAACCTCGCCTTTTTCCCATACCACCAAGCCGAAATCTCCGTGCTCAGCGCGCTTCAGAGACTTTTGCTTTGATATTTTGGTTTCAGCGCTGTCTCCCGCGGTCACGGAATCAACCGCTGTTCCGTCCTTTATAAGCTCGATTGTATAGCTCTTGTTGTTGATAACCCAATCACAGGACATATCGGCATCGGGCAGGTCATAGGTCAAAAATTCGTCTGTGGTTGCTTCAGCCGCACCGACAACAAGGTAGAAACCGTTTGCGGGAATAACTCCGTTAAGGTTAAGCATATTATCGCCGTACTTAAGCGAGTAAGCCGAAAGGTCGATTCCCGCATCTGACGGATTGTAAAGCTCAATAAAGCTGTTGGAAATAGGAGTTTCGCCCTTTCCTCCGCCGCCGTATATCTGTTCAATAATCGGTAGTGCATTTCCCTGCTCTGCAAAAACAGTGAAATTCAATGACAGCAGAAGAACAACCACCAGCAAAAAACTTGTAAACCGTTTCATCTTTACTCCTCCAAAATACGTAAATACTCCCAATAAAAATCAGGCGTTCTTTTCGCCTGACAAATAGATAATTACCTTTGTGAAACTCCAACCAGTCTGTAAATGTAGGTTGAGTATATATTCGGCTATCATATTCCGTCAGGCAATTATTATTATAAGGATGCCGTGTTAATTCTGATACCAAAGTTATGTAAAATCTATGTATCAAAGAATTTCTGTAATAGATTGATTTATATTAGATATCCGGTAACATAACAACGGCAGGCTTTTTTACCCTGCCGTTGTTCCTGTTTAAGTATAAAATTTTTATCCGCGATTTATAATTCGCTGTTACAAATATCATATTAATTCACGGATTTAAAAAACTGATTCAGCAAACGAACAAACCGTTTTGTCAGTCTTTCTTTTTCTACAATGGCTGTTACTGGTATGTGCGGTGACTGCTCCATGAAATACGCCTGAGAATCAAAGGGAGCGGCGCTGTGTTTACGGCTATAGGAACCGTCGGAAATCATAAGGCTTGCTTTTGACGAGTCATTAAGCTGGGAATTGAGCATCCATTTTAGTTGTTCACATAGCTGTTGATCATGAACCGGGCAGGCGATTTCAACACGGCGGTTTAGGTTGCGCGTCATCAAATCCGCTGATGAAATATAAACCGACGCTTCCGTTCCTCTGCCAAACAAATACACTCGGGCATGCTCAAGATAGCGACCGACTATACTTGTAATGTGAATATTATCCGTGTATTCGGGAATACTCGGCAAAATACAGCAAATTCCCCGTATAATGAGCTGAACCTCTACCCCTGCCCGTGACGCTTCACTCAGCTTATCAACAACATCCCGCTCGGTAACGGAGTTCGCTTTTATGCATATATAACCGGCGTTGCCCAACCGTATTTGCTCATCAATCTTCGCGCAAAGCATATTTTTGATACCAAAGGGAGAGACGCAAAGCTGTCGGTACTCGCCCTCTAAATTATTGGTAAGCATATTGCGGAAAAATGCGGTAGCGTCTTCACCGATGGCAGGATCGGCGGTCATCAGACTTAGGTCGGTATACATAGCATTGGTTTTTTCATTATAGTTGCCTGTACCGATTTGGGTTATGTAAGAGGTTTTGCCTCGGCTGCGCATAGTAATCAGGCAAATTTTACTGTGGCACTTAAAGCCCTCCATACCATAAATGACTTGACAGCCCGATTCCTCCAGCATTTTTGCCCATTCGAGATTGTGGGCTTCGTCAAAGCGAGCGCGAAGCTCCATCAGCGCCAGAACCTCCTTGCCCTTTTCAGCCGCGCGGCAAAGCACCTTTGCTATTTTTGATGAAGACGCCAAGCGGTAAATCGTAATTTTTATGGACAGAACATTCGGGTCATCTACCGCCTCATTTAAAAGCCGCAAAAACGGCTCCACCGAATCGTAGGGATAGAAAAGCAGCTTGTCCTTTTGCTGTACCTGCTCAATAATACGCTGCTCGCGGGAAACATCCTCCGGCCACCGTCCGATATACGGCTTATAAAGAAGCTTTGCCGTCATTTCCCTCGGCAATTCCCCCGTTAAACGGAAGAGATACCCCATATTGATTGGGCATTGATCAACATAGATTTGATAAGATTCAACTTTGGCAAGCTTTGCAAGCCGGGCACGAAACGCCTCGGAAATCTGTGAGCCCAGCTCCAGCCTGACGACTGCTAAATGATCCCTTGTCTTAAGGAGCTTTTTCACATGACGGCGGAAATCCTCCTCGTTGTCCTCAAACTTTTCATCGTCGAAGCTGATGTCGGCATTACGCGTAACGCACATCACACAGCATTCCTTTACAGAATAAGAACCGAAAAGCGTCGTCAGCCAACGCAGTAAAATATTCTCAGTTCGTACAAAACGCTTGCCGTCCGGAAGCATAATATACGACGGCAAAGATTCAGGCATCGGAACAATGCCTATAGCTTGTTTGCCCTTTTTATCCTCCAGCAGTGCTGAGACATAGAGACGCTTATTGATAAGATGAGGTACGGGATGATGGGAACCTATCAGGATCGGCGAGAGAATCGGCAACATTTCCGTCTTAAAGAATCGTGTGATTGATTTAAGCTCCTCCGAATTCAGGAGTTCTATGGGTACGTCTTCTATACCGCTTTGCCGCAGCTCGTCCATAATTGCAGAATAAATCTGCTTTTTCATAATTATCAGACTTGGTACGGTGCAGTAGATCCGTTGCAGCTGCTCTGATGCCGTCCAGCCGGTTTTGTTGTCTGTCTCGTCGGGAGACATATGGGCAATATCAAAGAGACTGCCTACACGTACCATAAAGCATTCATCCAGATTGCTTGAAAAAATGGATACAAATTTAAGTCGCTCCAGCACGGGAACGCCTGTGTCTGCGGCTTCTTCAAGCACCCGTTGGTTAAAGCGAAGCCAACTTAGCTCTCTGTTTTGGGTGTAACGATACTGTTTGTCAGTATTTTTTGACATAAATAACCTTCTCTGACACCGTATTTGCTGACGATTAACTCGTCGGCATTAAAATGAGAAAAAATATGCTGTAAAATCATCAATCCCGGAACAATCGTATGGATTCGATCTGCTTCTGTTCTCAGTATAAAGTCAACAGCCTTTTTGTCTCCCTGACAGAGCATATCGCAAAGCCGCTCAAGCTGAGAAGCAGTAATGCTGTGGCAGATTTCGGGCAGCTCAAAATATTTGACGGCGAGTTTCAAAGCGGCGCGCGCAGTACCGCCTACACAAATCAATGGATGGGACATTACAGTCTCCCTTGATTTCTTTACCCACGCCACACTTCGGAACGGAAGGGTTGTATCTCCGTAAACAGAGCGTTGCACCTTTTAATTATTCCTCTGAACCCAATGCACACCCCCAAGACCAATAATTAAAAAGTACACAGGCAAAAATGCAAAAAGGCTCTACGGCGACCATTCCGCAGTTACCGTAGAGCCTGCTTTCGTTAAAAGGTATATGAAAGCCCTTGCAAATAGGGGCTTTTACAAAAAGAAACTGGACACCCGCTTCGATACTCATTGTATCAAAACTGGTGTCCAGTTATGGTGCGGATAACAGGACTTGAACCTGCACAGTATTGCTACCACTAGAACCTGAATCTAGCGCGTCTGCCAATTCCGCCATATCCGCATATTCAATTATTGAGACACTTAAAAAGAAATGGTGCGGATGAAGGGACTTGAACCCCCACGTACAAGACACCAGATCCTAAGTCTGGCGCGTCTGCCAATTCCGCCACATCCGCGTGCCTGTATAGTATACCATACAAGCACGCGTTTGTCAATAGAAAAAATTTATAAAAATCAAATTTTTGACAAGGCATTAGCAGGAATAACCGGACGGCAATTTCCCCTGTTTTTCCCAAAATAACTGAGCAGCCTTTACGGTGTTTTTGAGTAGCATTGTAATCGTCATCGGACCGACTCCTCCGGGAACCGGCGTAATGTATCCAGCTACTTCGCAAGCAGGCTCAAAATCAACGTCTCCGCACAACTTTCCTTGTTCATTGCGGTTCATCCCAACGTCAATTACTACTGCGCCCTCTTTAATCATATCCGCTGTAATGACTTTTGCACGGCCAACCGCACTGACTAAAATATCCGCCGTTAGAGTAACCTGCTTTAAATCAGGGGTTTTAGAATGGCAAATCGTAACTGTTCCGTTTTCGTGAAGCAACAGCATCGCCTGAGGTTTTCCGACAATGTTGCTGCGGCCGACAACGACACAATGCTTGCCGGCAATTTCAGTTCCGGAAGATTTAATCAACTCAATGACGCCGGCAGGCGTACAGGGTAATAAATCATAATCTCCCATCATAATTTTCCCGACATTGTACGGATGAAAGGCGTCTACATCTTTAAACGGACTGATCGTTTCAGAAATTTTCTGATAATTCAAATGTGCCGGAATGGGGGCCTGCAGCAAAATTCCATGAATATTTTCCTGCTTGTTCAACCGATCGATCAAAGTCAGTAAATCCGCCTCCGAAGTATTCTCCGGCAACAGGTGTACTTCCGAATAAATGCCGGTCTGTTCACAAGCTTTTTTCTTGTTGTTGACATATACCTTCGAAGCAGGATCTTCCCCTACCAAAATAACTGCAAGCCCGGGACACAACCCCTTGCTTTTTAGACAATCAATTTGCTGCTTGATCTCTTCTCGTTTTTTTAAAGCCAACGCTTTCCCGTCTAATATAACAGCAGACACTGTTACTCCTCCTCTTTCTGTTCACTATCTATTTGTATTTCATTGTCCTGCTCCGCAACTTTCTCTTTCGAAACCGGCTCCTCCTGAGGAAGATTGTCTGGCTCTGAAGAAATGATCGTATTCGATTCTGAAGACGAAAATTGATCAACATAAACATTTTTCTTTTTTTCAAGGCGTTTTGCTTTTTCCGGATGCGCCGCAAGCCATTCGCGGTACTTCGTCAGCCGGCGTTGATACATTTTTTCAAACACGCCTTTTCGAACTAAAATAAAGAGAACAATTCCCAAAATAACCGATATCAGAGCTACGATCTGAGAAATACGCGGATTATAATAAATGCCGTGTTCTTCTACAAAATGATCAGGGAATAAATACAAACTATCCGTACGCAGTCCCTCTACCCAAAAACGTCCGAAGCCATACCAAGCAATGTACATGGAGAAAAGTTCTCCGTTATGTTTTTTTAACGTCCGGGCAAACGTATAGATTAAAATAAATCCGAATAAATTCCATAAACTTTCATACAAAAAAGTCGGATGAACCGGAGTGCCGCCGTCAATCGACATACCCCAAGGCAATGTTGTAGGTGTTCCAAATGCCTCGGCATTGACAAAATTACCCCATCTTCCGATACATTGTCCGATTAAAAAGCCCATTGCTCCGATATCAAAAACAGCCATGACGTCTATTTTCTTGTATCGACACACCAAATAGGCAACCACAAAACCGACTATTACTCCTCCATATATCGCCAGACCGCCATTGCGAAATGCAAATACCTTTCCCCAATCCAGTTTTCCGTCTGTCAGAAAATCCTGAATACTAAACAGTACATAATAAATACGTGCACCGATCAATGCAGTAGGAATACACCATAAAACTACATCTAACAAATCATCTGAACTTAACTGGTAACGTTTGGCAAATTTCATCGCAAACAAAATGGCCAAAATCATACCAAACGTAATAATAATTGCATACCAATACACATTAAAATCCCCGATACTGAATGCCACTCGATTCAAATCGAAAGGTCCGATTCCCAGTTGAGGAAAGGCTACACTGCTTGTCATTGTTACCTCCTGCTTGTCCTGTTGCGAAGTACTCTGTATGCTCTGTAAAAAAATAAAAAGAGCACCGCAATACAATGGTTTACTATCATATATAGTACCATTATATTGCGGTGTTGTCAAGTCTTTTTATCTTTCAAAAAACAGAAGATATTATCCTTTCACATATCGATATACGGCTTGATGAAATCCTCCGTCTAATGGAATGGCTTTACAAGGACGGCCATCGACTGTTAACCCCGTTTGATCAGACGGTTTTACCGTAAGATCAATCACCGTATCGTCCACCTTAATTTTAGCGGTATAATCCGAGATTTGTTCCGGTAAATGAGGATGAATCAACAACCCGTCCGGGCACCGCTTAATTCCGAGCATTTCCTCCGTTATCACTTTAAAATACCACCCGGCGGCTCCCGTATAATGGCTCCATCCGCCCATCCCGCAATGAGCGGAGTTTGAATAAACGTCCCCGCATAATACATACGGCTCCGTACGATAACAACGAACCTGTGCCAATGTTTTTGTCCGATTTACCGGATTGAGCATGCAAATCATTTCATAACATTCGTCTAAGCGCTTTGCCTTTAAAAGTGCCAAGGCATACCATACAGCAGCATGCGTATACTGACCACCGTTTTCTCGGACGCCACGGATATACCCGTTAATATACCCAGGATCGTCTGCACTCTCGGCAAAAGGAGGATAAAACAGATTGATTCCACCCACAGAGCCATCTACCAAATACATATTGGCCTGAGATAGTGCCGTTTGGACCCTTGACGGATCAAATCCGCCGGCAATCGAGGAAAAAGACTGAGCAATCAAATCAATTTTGCATTCGGTATTGTCAGAGGACCCTAATTTTCTTCCATCGTCAAAATATCCGCGTAAATACCACTTGCCATCCCAAGCATGTTCTTCGATGGCATGGCGCAAACGCTGAGATTGCTCCTTGCACCAGGCAGAAGTTTCTAAATCCGAAACAGCATCCGCTACTTTTTGAAAGTGCTCCAATACAATGACGGCAAAAAAACTGCCCCAGACCGTTTCCCCACGTCCTTCGGAACCTACACGGCTCATTCCGTCATTCCAATCTCCACAGCCAAACAAAATCAGCCCATTCGGACCACTTGTAATACCCTTCTTCAATGCGCGTAAGCAATGTTGATATACCGATTCTCTGCAATCAGATCGTACGCCCGTCATCATACGCTCCTGCTCCGATTCATCAAGCAACGGGCCCTGAATATAATTGACTCCATGTTGTAACAAAGAAATATCTCCGGTTTTTTCAAGATATTCCGCTACCGCATACGGAAGCCACAACAAATCATCTGAAAACCGGGTTCGAACCCCGCTGAAGTCATCGGTACTTCGTACCCCCTGATGCCACCAGTGCATGACGTCACCCTCTTCAAATTGACGAGCCGCACAACGGAGAATCTGATGTTTCAGAAAATTCGGACGAACCGAAACAACACCGATCGCATCCTGTAGCTGATCTCGAAAACCGTAAGCACCACTGCATTGGTAAAATCCAGTTCTTGCCGTAATTCGATCGATCACCACTTGATACATTAAAAAAGTATTATAAAACAGATTTAATGTTTCATCCGCAGTTTCAATCGTAACGGCCTGAAAAGAATCATAATATAAAACGACTTTCTCTAATTGCTTTTTACAATAAGAAAAGTTTGCATATTTAGATAAAATATTTTTGGCGGCCTTTTCGCTCAATCCGTATCCCAACACAAAACACGCTTGCCCACGGTCTCCGGAACGTATCACTCGATAAATCCCGTTCATATCTGCGTTACAGTCCGATCCGAACACACAGGTAACCGCATCACGAAATTCTGTGTTCAGCCTGTTGGTATAGAATAGAGCACGATTTCGCAAATTCTTTTCCGTACAACGAATCGAAACGCCGTTGCCCATCACAATGTGCGGTGAATAAACCAAAACGCTGTCCGCCTTTCCCTTGTTGTCATACTCTACCATTAAAATTTTTGCACAGTCGTAAAGCGGGACAAAAACCGTGATTTTCAATTCAATATTACCAATCGTCGTCCGATACTCCGCACGACCTTTTTTATAAACCACACTCGCCCCCGAAAGAACATCATACGCTCTGGCCCCCATACGCAACCGCAAAGGTTCGCCGTCATTATCCGATACCACATCATTTTTCCAAGGCGTAATTTTATTTTTCTGCGCATTGTACGCATACGTGTAACCTAAGCTGCTCTCCCCTAAAACCGTGCCGAATCGACTGTTTGCCAAAATATGCGTCCAGGGCGGCATCGTCGAAAAATTCTTTTTGTCATCGATACCAAACCCATCTTTTACAAATCCTCCGACGCCGGTTTTGTACAAATATCGAATTGGAACAGGAACCCCGCTGAAAAGTTTCTGTGGAAAATATCTCCGGATTCGCTGTCCGTCAACAGACCAGCCGCGTTCTAAATCCGCATAAAAACAGCAAACGGATGTAAACAACGCAATATCAGAAAAATTTCGAATGTTTACCAGAAAAATTCCTCGGCGTTTTTCCAAATAGGACGTTAATCCGTTTTCGGCAATCAATTCCCCTAATCGGTTCTTCAGCGGACTGTCATACAAACTGCTTTCTTCGTATCCGATAATCAATTCGCATTCAATGTGTTCCAATTTCAGCAACCGAAAAGCCTTGAGAAACATTTCTGTCTTATCAATATTTTCGGCGTCTGCTTTGATAAAGATCATATTGCTGTCGCCGCTGATGCCATATTTCCATAAATCTTCAATGCCGTGTCTGCTTTTATATTGGCGAGGAATATATCTCACTTGCTTCTTGTAAACCGCATTGACCAGGATATCATGCAAATACAGATCCTCTTTCCGCATCCCCAATGCACGATAAACACTTTTGATATGGTTCACATACCCTTGTTTGAGTTGAGCATATTTGTGAGACATGCAAGAATGAATACGATTGACCACCTCGGATTCCGTTTTCCCGCACGCCGTATAAACATAAATGAATTCCGCTCCCCGCGCTGAAAGTGTAAGCGGAATTTTAAACGCAGCACACGGATCCACGGCTCCGTCTGTACGGTTGGAAAACGAGGTTCGAAACGCATAATCCATCCAAACATCATCGAAACGATTGAGGGCTAAAAACCGAGACAACTCAAATTCGTACGGAGCGGAAATGGCAAGCCCCAACCACAAACTCTCCTCCGGATTAGAACGGGCTCTGCGATGAAACAACAAGACCCCGTCCTCTTTCTTGGTTTCGATGAATAAACCGCAAAATGCAGGGTGAGACCGATAAGCGGTCAACTCACATAAAATTGGTTCCATGTAAACCAGTAAAGTTCCGTTTCTTGCTTTTCCAAGATTATTTTTTATTGCAATTTCTCGAATCTCACAATCAACATCGGCGCATACCGTAACCGAGACACGGCCTTCTAAATCCTTCCCTCGACTCAGATAATTGATCTCCCCAACATCAAACCCGGTTCGGTACTGTATTCGGGGATGAAAATACGGCGCAGCCGTAAGCGGAAAACGCATCGCGTCCTCTCCGTATACCGCAAAAAACCCGACCTGAAAACAATCCGGCACAAACTTTGTCAAAAAACGATCTTTATACTTCAGTGCTCCGCATCCATTATCGGTAAATACGGAAGAAAAGTTTCCATTCGATAAAACCTTGACATTCGGTAACTCCGGATGAATGACCGTATGCTCCTCGCTACGGATATGATAACGTTCTTTATGACCTTTCTGGACAAATTCATCCGAATATCGAACAACGGTGGACGGCAATTTTTCCTCTAACAAAAAAGAATACGCCTTCATCTGAGCCGATAAAAACCGTTTTTGCATAATATGGTCTTTATCATAATTCACACCCGCTAAAAACGACATCCCGATATGATGTGCCATATAACTGTAAACAATGTTGGCTTCTTTTTTAGAGGAGGAAAGAGAGTAATCGATAGCCTCGTAAAACCCATATTTTCCATAAAAGCCTAACTTTTTCATTTTCATTAGGTTTTGATATGAAATTCTGGGCCGAAACGGCAAGGTCAACCAGGTAGAATATGGGCTGATGACATCGTGGGAGTATGTCGCATGCCGAAGAGCTAAAGCACGAACACCAAAGGCCTTATATTGATAGTTCAACGCCTTGTCAAAGGAATAGTAAGCACTTTCGGAAATTCCCCAAGGTCCCCTGCCACACGCATGCACCTGTTCGGTAACCGCATACTGAAGCATCTCATACGGAAAAGACCCTCTCAAAGACGGCAACAAAATAGACGGCATAAAATATTCAAACATAGTTCCGGACCACGATTTTACGCCAATATATCCATGCGATTTTACCATAAACCGATTGATATTTTCCCAGTGCCGCATCGGAACCTGTTTGGTTGCAATGGCGTAAAAACTGGTTAATCGAGATTCACTGGCATATAAATCATAATAGCTGTTGCTATATTCCCCACGTTCTACGTCGTAACCAATATAAAATAAGTTTTTCTTTTTATCATATAGATACCGGAAATCCGTATGAGCAAGCTGGTTTTCAATCCGAGTGGCAATTTCTTTGGCACGCGTTTCATGAAAACGCATCAGCCCATTTTTTAACGCATACAAAAACGCAGCATAATTTCCGTTATCTACACTGGACACATAGGCGGGGGCAAGCGGTTTACAAGTGGTGGTGTCATACCAGTTCAACAAATGTCCGTTCCATTTTTCCAGATTATCGATAGTATCCAGAGCCTTTTCCAGATAGAAATACAATTTTTCCCGGGCAATAAATCCCTCGTCATAAGCGCCCAGGCAACACAACATCGCCAAACCGATATTAGTTGGAGAGGTTCTGTGCGCAACGACTCCCAACGGTTTTTGCTGATAATTATCCGGCGGCAGAAAATGATTTTCTTCGGTTAAGTGATCTTCAAAATACGACCACATATCCCGCAGCATCGGTTTGATATTTTTCTTTTCAAACTTTGAAACTTTCTTGGTCTTATCCAGCCAAAAGACCAATACAATTCCTAAAATCCATAAAGGAGCAACAACCCAAAAGATCGGAGAAAAGAGAAAGAATATTCCTATAAACTGCGCCCACATCCGCGCAAAGTAGGTACCAATCGTGCCCTGATGCTTTTTATCCGATTCTGCAGCCGTCGTCCATTCCAACATTTTTTTACCCGATATCAACCGCCACAAAGCCCGAATGATAGCGTCAATCTGTACAAAGCTGATATACGGTAAACACACAAAGTCCAGCAGACATTGCAAAAAAGACTGCGTCAGCACCGGAAAGGTTTTGGATCGATATCGAACCGAAGACAAATACCGCATATCGACAAATTTATAAATGATGCTAAATAAAAATCCGATAAAAGATGCGGTTATCGCGATACAAAATGGAACAACGCCCCAAAAAGCAGAAGATAAAAGCAGTAATAAAATAGATATCGGAGTCAGTGCTCTTCTGAAGTTATCAAAGATTTTATATTTTGACAACGCTGAAAGCGGGTTCTTTGCCTTTCCCTGTTCGGTTTTAATCGTAGGCAACAGATAAGGTAAGTTCTGAATATCTCCGCGGATCCAACGATGATTGCGCTTCATATAGGACAACATACTTTTAGGTGTACTGTCCGAAAAACAAATATCTGAAGCATAAGCCGTACGCAAGAAAGATCCTTCCAAAATGTCATGACTTAAAATGCGGTTATCCGGGAACTTATTCTTCATCACCTTGCGAAATGCCTCGATACGGATCACACCTTTTCCGGCAAAAATGCCATCCGCATATAAATCCTGATAAACACTGAACGAAGAATTCCCATATACTTCTACCCCGCCCAGACCGCTTACAATACGACTGAACAGATTTTCATTCGCTGAACGCAAATCCACTTCCATTCGCGGAGCTGCAATTCCGTACCCATCCACTACACAAGTACAATCATCATTATAAACCGGTTGTGCCAACGGATGCTCTAGTATTCCTACCAATTTTCGAATCGTTTCCGCATGCGGGTTTGTATCCGAATCTAATGCCACAAAATACTTGGCATCCCGGACATCTCCTTGAAGCAATAAAAAACGATCTTCCCCGGTACCTGCCACCGCCTCAAAAAAATCACAAACAGCACCGCGCTTCCGCTCTCTTCCGGTATAAACGTGATCCGGGCTTAGCGTCCGTTTTCTTACCGCCGCAAAAAAAACATTGGAAAATCGCTGGTTGAGCAATTCTGTCTTCTTTTTCAAATAACGAACTAACTCAATATCCTGTTCCGTCAAGGGGTCGGCACACTGCGGCAAGTCCGCTAAAACACCGATCATGATCCCGCTGGTATCATTCCCGTAATGGTATTGCTCCATTTTGTGGACCAATTCATCCACATCTGCTTTTTTCCCAATCAAAGTAATAATGGTCACCAATGTCTTAGGACAGTGTTGTGTTATTTTCATTCGAGGTAAAATTTGCGAACGCGTTGTTTTGGAATAAAAAAACTCCAATGCGTACTTTAAAATCTGCCATAGAGGTAAAAAAGCCAACAACGAAACGATGATATTTTTACAAAGTAAAAATAGTAATATGCTTGCTGCCATCGGCAAAATCACGGTTGCAGGCAAATACCATCTTTTCTTCTTACGAAATAAGTAATATCCGATGTGACGCTGCCGTGGTGTTTTTCCGGTTCGAGCCTCCGCCAACAACCGAACTACCAAATCATATTCCGGGATACCCTGTCGCAAAGCCTCTCGTGCAATCTGATACCGATATAAATCTTTACTTTTTCGATCCAAGCCGCGATACGTTTCGTCTTCACACAGCAAAGCCTCATTGCAGCTCAAAGTCTGATAAATATCTTCAAAAATATATTGATTCAAAAAACGCAGACAACCAAACAATAACAATAATTTACCCTTTGTATTAGGCCGACAGGAAAGCTGACTCAACTGCACCAATACGGCAGCTCGCAATAAATCCGGAAACAGCGCAATCTCATCATTTTGCAATTGCATCGTCTTGGCTAAACTCTCCGAAAAATCGGAAAAGATCTCCTCCGTTATGCGATATCCGCAATCATCTAAAAAATGAAAACAACTTTCATAAACACGCGGATACTTGCCCGTTGGTGCAGCAGGAAGCGTATCATTGTTTAACAAAGCTAAATACGTATTGACATATACGCGATGGATCAAATGATAATTATCTTTTATCAATATATTTTCTTCATTTTGCTCCATACTGCGTCGAATTTTCTTGATCTGGTCCATACTTTTATTCAACACAGCAACTAACGGTTTTGATGATCTGCGAATATATTCCATATTGATCAGTAATTCCTTTCAAATGCGATACATAACAAACATACCAAATCATGTCTGTTTACTATTTTGTCAGAAATTATCTGATTTATCCCCAATTTTTTGCAAAAAGGCCAATAGACATGCCGAAGCATGTCTATTGGCCCGTATAGGATTAGAAATGAAAAGAAAAAAGCTTAGCGGCTATTTTCATAGCCTCAACTTTGATCTTTATTATATCAGTAAAATGTAATAAGAATGTGACACGTCCATGAAAATTTACAGGATTTTCACAACTTCTTTCATATCAACTATCAACGTGACATCAAGAAAGCGTCATACTAGCAACAGAATCCGTAACATCTCGATGCACTTCAACGACAAACTGATCAATCAATTGCTCCGCCAATTCGGCCATTTTTTCCTGCACAACATAATCTCGTGCAAGTACGGTTCGATAATTTTCGCCGGAAGAAACATAATAAAGCAAATAATAGGCGGCACCCTGATTTCCTGTATAAGTTTTCACAATCCCTACATCTCCGGGTTTACGAGAGGGATCAAAGCACCACTCCGTTACTTCTGTAGTAGATTTTCCCTTATACACGTCTTCATAAAGTCCCCCATCACCCAACGCAGAACTTCCTGTTTGTTGATTGGAAAATTCATTATACATTTGGATAAAAGTTTCTTCGGTTTGATCACTATTCTGCCACGATTCATACAACCGCTCCGCCTCAGCTAACCGATCACTTGGCGTATCTCCGTTTGCAATAAGAACCCGAATATCGCATAAATTATAATCTTTGGTATCTTTTTCGATATAATACATGACCAAGGCTGCGCTTCCGGTATCTACAATCCGCATATCTCCATACTGCCGCGCGTCATCAAACATATAATCAGCAGATTCTGTATCCGCCCCAAACGCATCACGCGTTATATTATAGGATTTTGAAATATCTGTATTGCTATAAAAAATAGCTTGAGTATCGGTAAGAGTCGCCGAGAAGTATTCTACAAAACTAGCCTCATCGGTTACTTTGTTCTTAAACTCCTCTGCACGTTGCAAAGCCTCTTCTTGAGTCAATGTTTCACCGGTCATCGATCCATTATACAAAAAAGCAGCGATTCGTACCGTCAGCGTATCTATTTGACTACGATGCTGTTGATAATAAGCCTCTGCCTGCTCATCCGTGACCTCGACACCAGATTGTTGCTGTTGCATATATAAGTCATACAATTCATAACGCTCAAAGACGCGCTTCATGTCATCCATGGTAACATCTTTTCCGTACAGTTCTTCTAAATATTCCGTCTCGCTTTGGCCCGCAGACTGGGCTGCAGATGTAATAGAATCCACACTGCTCTGGACTTTTTGTTGAACGGTTTCATCTGCTGTAATTCCTGCTTTTTCGGCCGCAATAACCCCAGCTAAAATCTCCTGACACGCCTTCAACGTCTCCTCTGTAAAATACTCCGCCCAGGTCTTTGTCGTATCCAGGCTGCATGTCTGATCCTTTAAACTTTTCGTCGTATCTAAATTTAAGGAAGACGACGAAGAGGACGAAGCAATCGTATTATTGACTTGACCAAAATAATAAATCTGATAATCCAATAAATTAATAGATTGGCCATCACCTTGCACAACAACCGTCTGCTCTTTTTCCGTTCTTCCGATACCCGACTGTTGACCACAGGCGCAAAGCCCTAAAATCAGGACCAAACATACCGATACTGAAAGAATTCTCAACAACCATCTGTTTTTCATTTTTTCCTCCCACTTGTCAAAAGAAACTCTCTGGTTTTATTTGTTCAGTATATCATATTCTTCTATAAAATGCAACAATCCATTTAAATATCCATCAAATATTTCTCCAAATCAATCCGTCCATTCTCATCGAATATAATTCCTTCTTGTTCCAAAAGTTCGCGCTGCCGGTTCCCGCCGCCAAAAGCAAACGCGTCCGACACCTCACCCAAACGATTTACGACACGATGGCACGGAATCGTCTGTGGATCCGGATTCACATGCAAAGCATATCCAACCACTCGAGCCCATCGCGGATTTCCTGCCATGGCCGCAATCCACCCATAGGTTGCAACTTTTCCCCGCGGGATCCGACGAACTTGCTCATAAATCCGTTCAAAAACATTTTTCTCCATATCCATCCTCCGGCCTTTCAATCAAATTACTACAAAGACCTTCTTATTTTATCCATAAAAAACAGTTTGAAACAAAAAACCGCGATTCAACGCGGTTTTTTGTTCTTCTGTTTCTCTTGTTAAGCCCACCACATTTGGCTTTTACCCTCAAATGTCATAACGCTTTTTAATAATTCGATCGCCTTTGTCAGACCTTCGTTAACCGACATCAAACTATCTTCATGCTCAATACTCATCACATAGTCGTAATCGATTGTACGAAGCGCCGTAACAATATCCTTCCAATATTTTTCTCCGTTTCCGTAACCCACCGTACGGAATACCCAAGACCGTCCCGCAACATCACTGTAATGCTTTGTATCCAGAACACCATTAACGGCGGTATTCGAAGCATCTATCCGGGTGTCTTTCGCATGGAAATGGAACATACAATCTTTTAATTTTAAAATAGCGGCAACCGGATCAATTCCTTGCCAAATCAAGTGACTGGGATCAAAATTAGCGCCAATTTCCGGGCCAACCGCCTCACGAAGCCGTAAAAGAGTTTCCGGATTATAGACACAAAAACCAGGGTGCATTTCCAAACAAATCTTATCAACACCATGTTTCTTTGCAAATTGAACGGCTTTCTTCCAATACGGAATCAAACACTCATTCCACTGATAATCCAATACTGTCAGAAAATCGTCCGGCCACGCACAAGTAACCCAGTTCGGATATTGAGATGTCGGACAATCACCGGGACATCCTGAAAAAGTGTTAATCCGTGTCACGCCCATTTTTTCTGCCAATAAAACAGCATTCTCAAAATCCTGATGCGCCTGCTGCGCAATCTTTTTATTCGGATGTACTCCGTTTGCATGACAACTAAAGGCAGAAACCTCAAACCCATATCGATCAATCGTATCTTTAAACTTCTTAAACGCATTCTCATCATTCAGCAAAATTTCCGGGTCAGCATGGGCTTTCCCTGGATTTCCACCGCAGCCGATTTCTAAAGCTTGCACACCTTTTTCACTCAAATATGCACACGCTTTTTCAAATGGCATATCTGATAAAAGAACCGTCAATACGCCTAGTTTCATTTTGAGTCACCTCTATGATATCACTTATTTTACAGGATCCGGATGAGAAGTTAATCCCGGAATTTCTTCATCCACCTCAAACGGTTCCGTAGAAACCGCCTCGTGTACACACGGCGTATCAAACGGATCCGGATTATAGGCCCATCTGATAGCGTTTTTCAACACTTTGCCAACATTCTCATCATAGTAAGAACGATAAGTCTCATGACCGGGCTGGAAATAGAAAATCCGGCCGTTTCCACGATGATAAGTAACGCCGCTGCGGAAGACATTGCCGCCCTGGAACCAACTGATAAATACTACTTCATCCGGATTCGGAATCACGAACGGCTCACCGTACATTTCCTCGTGATCCAATTTAAAGTTTTCCGGAACGCCTTTTGCAATCGGATGATTCGGCGTTACAGTCCAAATACGGCAACTTTCACTGGCTTCACGCCATTTCAGGTTTCCGGAAGTACCCATCATGCGACGGAATACTTTACTATGATGTCCGGAATGCAGTACGATCAGCCCCATACCAGCATTTACTCTGTTATAAATCTTTTCTACCAGTTCATCAGAAACAGCGCCATGTTGCGCATGTCCCCACCACAATAAAACATCTGTATTATTCAACACATCATCCGGAAGCCCTTGCTCCGGCATATCCAAGGTTGCTGTTGTGATATTAAAATCATCACTCTGCAACAAGTTTTTTAATGTCCCATGCAATCCTTCCGGATGCACGTTTTTTACAATCGGTTCTACCCGTTCATGATAATTCTCATTCCAAATTGTTACATTGATTGCCATTTTAACTCAACCTCCAGATTATAATTGACTAATTTCTATACTTTGTATCACAATTTCACCGTCTAACGGTTTGCCGGCCTGATTCACTCGAGAAGAGGCGATATAATCAACCGTATCCATGCCGTCAAACACCTGACCAAACACCGTATGTACACCATCTAACCACGGAGTACCGCCATACGCATAATATTGCTGTTTTGTCTGTTCATCCAACTGAATCCCGCTGCGTTCAAAATAAGCGATTTCCTGTGGAGTGCAAGCCTTTTTTTGAACAATAAAGAACTGACTTCCGTTCGTATTCGGTCCAGCATTCGCCATCGACAACGCGCCGTAAAAATGCCGCAATGCCGGCGTACATTCATCTCCGAACGGTTCACCCCAAATACTTTCGCCGCCGCATCCGGTTCCAGTGGGGTCACCACCCTGAATCATGAAATCCTTTAAAACACGGTGAAAGACAACTCCGTTATAATATCCGTTTTTTGCATGTGTGATAAAATTTTCTACAGCTTTTGGCGCCTGCTCCGGGAAAAACCGAATTTGAAAAGAGCCCAGATTCGTATTCACTACCGCAATTTGATCGCCCTGCTCAGGTCTTTTTAATTGTTCCATAAATTCTCCATTTCCCTAACAATCCATTTAATCTATTACTTCAATGGTTTTGATGACAACCTTCTCAACCGGAGCAGAAATCTCCGTCTGAGAGGCATTCAACTCTACTTCAACCCCTGCAATCGCGGCCAAGGTATCCCAGCCGTCTGTCACTTTCCCAAAAGCTGCATATCTTCCATCTAACGACGCTGCGTAATCGTATTCATCACTGGTACAAATAAAGAACTGCGAACTTGCGCTGTCAGCCTTCATAGATCGCGCCATAGAAATAACGCCTTTGCTATGTTTTAAAGAATTCTCTACGCCGTTCTGAGTAAATTCGCCTTTTATCGTATGCTCAGAACCACCGGTTCCGTCCCCATCTGGATCTCCGCCTTGGATCATAAAATCTTCAATAACCCGATGAAACGTCAAACCATTATAAAATCCTTGTTTAACCAGATACACAAAATTCCGAACCGTAATCGGAGCGATATCCGGATACAGTTCCAAATCCATGGTCTGACCGTCTTCCATGGTGATCCGAACATTGACATTTTTTGAAAAATCAACACCAAAATCACTCATCAGTGTCCGATAATAATCTTCATCCATATACTGCGCAATATCTTCCGCATCCGGTAGAGAATCTGTAATAGCAGAAGTCTGGTTCTTACATCCAACAAGGCCAAACATACAAACAATAAACGCCCCCAACAATAAAACTGAAACCAATTTTTTCATCTTAGTTCTCCTTAACATTCAAATATTCCTTTAAGGGTATTATAATATAAATAAAAAAATTATGCAAGCGTTTTTCGGATATTTTTCTTT
>CDZQ01060071.1_pt1 | contig 21309 bp, 17 predicted proteins | sample 554831 | NCBI WGS metagenome assembly CDZQ01 (sample SAMEA3182112, study PRJEB8094) | gut metagenome | biome: human; feature: gut; material: Stool; isolation source: human stools | place: Canada | collected 2013-05-06
GGCCACGGTGGAGAGCCTGCTGCGCGTGGAATCGTAAAACCGCATTTTCTTCTCTTGGGGAGCGAGGCTTTATCTCGCTCCCTTTTGCTCGCCAAATTGAAAAAAGCATCAATTCGTCGGTGTTTCCCTCTGATTCCTTCGCATTCCATAAATGTAATCTATTGTAAAAATAAATGAATATATGGTATAATCAGGCCTGAGAAAATTTCTAGAAGCACAGGCCCTACAAACATGTAGGCTTGCTGCGAAAGGAAAAGGGAGAGGGAGAAACTGTTATGCGCAAAAGAATCACCTGGCTGGCCTGCGCCACGTTGCTGTGCGCGCTGCTCATCGCTCTGCCTGCGGCGCAGACGGCGCTCGCGTCGAGCACGGACGTAGCGAAAATCGGGGATACGACCTATGCGTCGCTGCAGGATGCCGTAAAAGCGGTGCCTACGAGCGGCACAAAACCAACCACCATCACCCTGCTCCGGGACGCGGCGGGAAACGGCGTTGTGGTAGAGAATGGCCAGTGCATCACGTTTGACCTGGCCGATCACACCTATGACATCGACGGTACGACGGTGGGTTCATCCGGAACCGAAACCAATGGCTTCCAGCTGCAGAAAGGCTCTGCTGTCACATTCAAAAACGGCACGATCACCAGCAACAAGGCCAAAATTCTCATTCAGAATTACTGCAACCTTACACTGGAAAATGTCGTGCTGGACGGAAGCAATCTCGCTGGCCCCTATACCCTGAGCCTCAACAACGGAAAAGTCAACATCACGGGCAACACCTCCATTCTGGCCAAGGCCAATGGCGGCGTAGCTTTTGACCTGTATTACTGGCCGGACGGCGGTTATCCGGACGGCGTTCAGGTCACGGTCAATACAACGGGCACCATCAGCGGCCCCATCGAGCTGTCACAGGATGGCACCGGCGCTGACGAGGCCGCCAAGCATAACAAACTGACCATCCAGAACATCAACCACGAGGGCACGATTTCCAACTACAACGTGGGCCAATACGACAATAGTATCGTCAAGATCAATGGCGGCACCTTCGCCTACGCGCCCACGAAATACACCGGCGACACCGTGGTCTCCACGGGCGGCGACTATTACGTAGGCAAGCAGGCCAACGACGTGCTGAGCAACCCCAACACGAAAGAAGTGACCGTGCTGCAGGCCAATGGCCCGCTGACGGTAGCCGACGGAATCCAGCTGACGAACAGCACCGGCAGCACCATCACCGTCAACGGCAACTCGATTGAAGACGACTTTCCTCTGCTGATTCACGACTGGGAGGAGGTCCCCGCCAAGGCTCCCACCTGCACCGAGGCAGGGCATGGCGCCTATTGGGTATGCACCGATTGCCACATGATGGTGGACAACAACGGAAACGCGCTGACCGCTGTGCCCGTCATCCCGGCCACGGGTCACAGCTATCAGAACGGCGTCTGCACGGTCTGCGGCGTGCGTGAGGACGTACCAGCGCCTGTCACGCCCCCCAAGACCGGCGACAGCGCCCATCCGCTGCTCTGGTCCGTGGTGCTGCTGGCGGCGCTGCTGGGTGCCGGGGTGCTGTGCGCGGGGCTTCGTAAGCGCTTCCGCTAACAAATAGGCATTTACAGGACCGCCCCCGCGTTCTCCCTTCACGGGAGAGACGCGGGGGCGGTTTTTTGGTTTTTTTGCGCGCTGGTCAGTAGCCCAGCGCCTCCTCCACAAAGATCACCGTCATATGCCGGTTGCGCGGAACGCGATCCACCACCAGCGTCAGCCGGCAGATGCTGTTCTCGCACTTGTCGCCCCCACAGTTGCCTGTGCGCGCGCACGGCGTGTCAATCCCCAGACGGCGTGTATTCTGCGGGCAGGCCGTCTTTTTGATACGGGCCACGGCGGTGTTGATGCCGCCGTCCACCACTTTGGAATGGCTGATCACAAAATAGACCTCTTCGGGGCCGTCACATATGGCGCCCACACGATTGCCGGTACCGTCCACCAGCACCAGCTTCCCTGTGCGCGTGACCGCATTGGCCGAGGAAAGATAGACATCCGCCCTGCGGCTGTTCTCACGGATCATGGGCACATCCTCAGGCTTCGCGCCCCAGCTGGTATACACCTTGCAGCCCTTCTGCGCAAGAGCGGGCAGCACGCCGGTATCGCGTACGCTGACCGATCCGCCCACACCTACCGACTTTTCTGCGTCGATATGAGCCAGCAGATAGTCGCACGCCTCGGCAGCAGTACGCACCTCAACCACTTCAAAGCCGTTTTTCTTCATTCCCTGAACCGCTTGCTCAAGCAGTGCATCCATCGCCGATCCTCTCCTTACCTATCAAGAATATGATGATGGCTTCAGTATATCACAGTAGGAGGCGGCGCGCAAACGGTATCTTTGCATCAGGCAGTGCGGTCCAGGCGCAGCTTGTCAGCCAGCATGGCGATAAACTCTCCATTGGTGGGCTTATCCTCCGGAGTGCAGACGCGGCAGCCCAGCACGCGGTTGAGCGTATCCACCCTGCCGCGGTTCCATGCGACTTCAATCGCGTGGCGAATGGCGCGCTCGACCTTGCTGGCAGTGGTATCAAAACGGGCCGCAATGCCGGGATACAGTTCCTTGGTGATCCGGTTGACCACGGCCGGATTTTCCACCGCCATTTTCACGCCCGTCCGCAGGTACTGATATCCCTTGATATGCGCCGGGATGCCCAGCGTAAGAAACAGGCTGCCCAGGCGCTCATCCAGGCTGGGCTCATGCGGCGCCGCATCCGGCAGAACGGCCGGCATTGCCTCCTCTCCCCTCGCCAGCCGCCGGATGTGGCCCAGCAGGATATCGGGCTGGAAGGGCTTGACCAAGTAAAACTTCGCCCCCAGCTCCACCGCCCGCATCACAAAGTCGTCGCGTGCCAGCGCCGTGGCCACGATCACCTTCGGTGCCGGGGACGGCATCAGCTTCCGCATCTCCTGCATCAGCGTGTAGCCGTCCATCACGGGCATTATGATGTCGGTTACCATCACGTCATAACTGCGCTGGCATAGCAGCTTGAGCGCTTCCGCGCCGTTGGCGGCTCCGTCCACGAGAGCGACGTCCTCCTGCCGTGCCAGCGCATCGACCATGCTTTTTCTCAGCGCGTCATGATCGTCCACGACCAGAATCCTCATTCCCAATTCCCTCCCGCTTACGCTTTTCTGCGTCATTATAGCACAGTCTGGCGATTTGAACCGTTTTTTGGCATAAAACCAGCTCTTTGTTACGCCTTGGCGCAAGCCTGCGGCCAGCCATTTCACCGATTCACGTCAGACCGGCGCATTTCTTCCACCTTTCTCCGCCTCCTGCCTGCTGTGAAAAAAAGTTTTTCGCTGAATTACACAAAATGAAAGCTCTTCTATCATGATGCAAACGCTTGCACGATCCATTGTTTTCCCTGATAACAGCATTGCAATTCTGTTACACCGGCGTTACATCTCCGAAGCTGCGCGCGCCGTCCGACGTCGCGCCAGGCTCGCTTCGCAACTCGGCTCCGCCAGATCTGGGGGCTTGTTGGCCTGTCACCCCCCCATCCCTGCCCTCCCGGGCAAACCCCTGTACCCGCGCCGGATAAATGTTACACAAATCCTACAGGATGTCCCGTTTCCAGATCGCGGCAGAAAAATTTCGGATTTTTGGTTTTTGCGTATTGACAAAACAGCGATCTCGCGTTATGATATTACACGTCGCCGCGGTCGCGGAGCGATGCGGCAAAGGTTGGGGAGCATAGCTCAGCTGGGAGAGCATCTGCCTTACAAGCAGAGGGTCACAGGTTCGAGCCCTGTTGTTCCCACCAAACTGTGGCCCGGTAGTTCAGTTGGTTAGAATGCCAGCCTGTCACGCTGGAGGTCGAGGGTTCGAGCCCCTTCCGGGTCGCCATCATGCCTTGGTAGCTCAGTCGGTAGAGCAGCAGACTGAAAATCTGCGTGTCGGTGGTTCGATTCCGCCCCAAGGCACCATGTGTGCGGTAGTAGCTCAGTGGTAGAGTGCCACCTTGCCAAGGTGGATGTCGCGAGTTCGAATCTCGTCTACCGCTCCACACCCGGTGCCATAGCCAAGTGGTAAGGCGAAGGTCTGCAAAACCTTTATTCTCCGGTTCAAATCCGGATGGCACCTCCACCTCATCACCCTATGGTAGATGAAAAAAAGCCGTTGCAATTTGCAAACGGCTTTTTTGCATGCTGTTTTCAGGATTTTTCTTCACTGGGCTCCACGCGCAGCATGCGGTATCCCACACCGATATGCGTTTGAATATACTGTGTGCCGCCGCCCTTTTCCAGCTTTTTGCGCAGGGTGGCCATAAACACGCGCAGGGATGCAATATCGCTTTCCATGCCGTTTCCCCAGATCTTGCGGGTAATGTAGGTATGGGTGAGCACCTTGCCCACGTTCTGGGCCAGCAGGCACAGCAGCTTGTACTCGATGGGCGTAAGGTGCAGCTCCGCGCCTTGCAGGTACACGCAGCCAGCCGCATAGTCGATGCGCAGGCCGCCGTTGACAAACACCGAAGCCGCGGGCGCCGCCGCTTCCGCCATCGCAGCCAGCCGCCTCTGCGTGGCGCGCAGGCGGGCCAGCAGTTCCTCGACCGAAAAGGGCTTCGTCAGATAATCATCCGCGCCAGCATCCAAAGCGCTGATTTTATCCGCATCCTCGCTGCGCGCGCTGATAACGATGATGGGTGCGTTGGACCACGCGCGGATGCGCGTAATTACCTCCACACCATCCAAATCAGGCAGGCCCAGGTCCAAAAGGATGATATCCGGGTTGTGAGAGGACGCCTCCAGAAGGGCCGCCTCGCCCGTAGCGGCTTCCAGATGGCGGTAGCCATGCGCCTTGAGCGTGGTCGCGATCAGCGTGCGCACCGGCCGGTCATCCTCCACGGCCAGAATAAGCGGCTTATTCATGCCATTGCACCTCCTCGGCAGGCAGGGTAAAACGGAATACCGCGCCATGCGGCTGGTTCTGCGAAAGGGAGATCGTGCCTCCGTGGGCGGTGATGATGGAACGACACAGCGCCAGGCCCAGCCCCAGACTGCGGCGGCTGTCGGCGGCGCGGTTGGAACCACTGAAGAACATATCGAACACCCGGTCCCCCACCTCCGGTGGCACGCCCGGCCCGTCGTCGGCAATGGAAATGGCCACCATCTTGCCCTCGCGCGCGGCTGTGACGGCAATATGCGAACCCGGAGGGGTATATTTGAGCGCATTATCCACGATATTGACCACCACCTGCACGATCAGCCGCGCATCGGCACGGGCCATGAGCCACTCGTCGGCACAATGGAAGGTGATGGTATGGTCCGTGCGGCCCCGGCCCACGTGGTTCAGCGCTTCGGTCACAATTTCCTCCACCAGCTCTGCCGACGGACGAAGCGCCATGCGCCCATCCTCGATACGGGTGACGGAAAGCAGGTTCTCCACCACGTTGATAAGCCAGAGCGAATCGTCGTAGATATCGGAATAGAGCTGACGGCGGGTGTCCTCGTCAAAGTCCGCGCCGTTGGAAAGCAGGTTGCTGGCATTGCCGGATATGGCGGTCAGCGGCGTGCGCAGGTCATGCGAGATGGCGCGCAGCATATTGGCGCGCAGCTGCTCGTTTTTGGCCAGGACGGCGGCTCGCTCCTTTTCGGCGGCGTTCTGCAGGTTTTCCAGCGCCAGGGCGCATTCGCCCAGAATCGAGAGAAGAATGCTGTGTTCGAAGGGGTCCAGCGGCGCTCCCTGCGCCGCCACCCCCACCGCGCCATACACCCGCTCGCCGACTCGAATGGCCAGATACAGGCATTGGGCCTTCGAGAACGTATCGGTAGTGGCGCCGGCGTGTTTGTTGTTTTTCATGGCCCATATGGCCACGGTGCGCTCATCCTCGGTCAAGAGATCGGCGGCGGGCTTCTGTCCGGAAGGAAACACCTGCGGCTCCGCCTCCGGCGCGGGATAAATGACCACATCGCGCCCCAGCAGCTTGACCAGCTGCCCCGCCATGGCAGCCACTACAGCCTGCCGGTCCCCGGCTCGGGCCAGCAGCTGATCGGTATCGAAGAGCACCTTGGTGCGGTAGGCGGTCTGTGCCGACTCGCGGGCATGGCTTTTGAGCCTCGCCGCCAGGTTGCCCGAAAGCGTGGCTGTGAGGAACATGATGAGAAACGTGACGGGATATTCCTTGCCGTAGACCGCCAGGGTAAAGCGCGGTGCGATGAAGAGCAGGTTGAACGCCACCACGCTGACCGCCGCGGCGGCCATGCTGTACGCCATATGCGAGGTGACAACCGAAGTAATCAGCACGGCCAGCAGATAGGCCATGATGATGGTTGCCTCGCCAAACCCCAGCCGGTCGAAGGCGAAGCCCAGCAGCGTGGCTCCCAGCAGCGCCAGCAGGCATTTGAGCACATCGGCCACGGTAAGGGAAAATCGCCTTTCCGGCGCGCCATGCGGGGTATAGCGCGCCTGAGCGGCTCCGTCAGGAATGATGTGGATATCCAGCGAAGGCGCGTAGGCAATCAGCCGGTCGGTGAGCGAAAGGCGGCCGGGCAGCCGCCTGCGCCCCGCTGCGCTGCGCCCCAGCACAATGCGCGAAACGCCCGACAGCCTTGCAAATTCCGCAATCTGATAGGCCACGTCGCTGCCATAGACGGTCTCCAGGGTTGCGCCCAAATGACGGGCCAGGCGCATGTTGCGCCTGAGGCGCTCCTGGTCCTGTGCAGAGAGCTTTTCAGCCTGCGGCGTGCGCACGTACAGCGCCGTAAAATCGCCGTGAAACGCCCCGGCCATGCGCGCCGCCGTACGGATGATGCGCGCGTTGGACGACGCAGACGACAGGCAGGCCAGAATATGCTCCTCCGCAAGACCTGCGCCGGGCCCCACGGGTCGGGGTTCGGCCCGGTCCAGGCGGTCGGCGCAGCGGCGCAGCGCCATTTCGCGCAGAGCGGTAAGCTGCACGACGGAAAGGCCGTCCGGCGCCTCTCCCCTCCGGCGGATCAGCTCGGCGGGCTCCACGTCCAGAAACGTTACCTCGTCCGCTCCATCGAATACCGAATCGGGAATGTGTTCCTGTACCGCGGCGCCCGTCACGGCGTCCACCGCGTCGCTCAGGCTTTCGATGTTCTGCACGTTTACCGTGGCATACACATCTATCCCCGCTTTAAGCAGCTCCGCTACATCCTGGCTGCGGTGGCTGTGGCGGCTGCCTGCCCTGTTTCGATGCGCCAGGTCGTCTACCAATACCAGCGTTGGTGCGCGCGCCAGCACCGCATCCAGGTCGATTTCTCCGTCCTTTGCCAGCGCGGGTCCGGCCAGACGCTCCAGCGCGGCCAGCAGGCGCGCCGTGCAGGCGTGCCCGTGCGGGTCTACCACGCCGGCGGCCACGTCCGTACCCTGTCCTTTCTGCCGCAGGGCCTGCTTCAGCATGGCGCAGGTTTTGCCCGCGCCGGGCGCGTAACTCACAAACAGCTTGAGCCTGCCGCGCCTCTCCGCGGCGGTCCGACCGGCTTCCGTCATGCGCCCTCACCTCCCGACGTGCCATTATACCATCATTACGCGGTTTTGTGCCAGCTTCACAGACCACGCTGCGCGCCAAAAACGCGTCCACCCGGCCCATCAGCCAGTAACCCGCCGCCAGAAACAGCGCCAGACATCCGATCAGCAGCGCCATGCTCAGCCCTCCTTGCGGGAGCTTCTCAAAGGTGGAAACAGCGCTGGATGGCCTGGTTGCTGCCCAGCACCAGCACCGTTTCATCACGCAGAAGCATCGTATCCGAAGCCACGTTTGCGTTCATCTTACCCTGCCGTTTCACGGCCAGCACATTCAGCCCATATTTGCGCCGCACGTCCAGATCGCCCACGGTGCGGCCGGCCCAGCCTTCCGGCACCGCCACCTCCACAATGGCGTGGTCGGCGTTCAGCTCAATATAGTCAAAGATGTGGTCCGAGCTGTAACGGATGGCCGTCCAGGCCGCCAGCTGCTTTTCGGGGTAGACCACCTCATCCGCGCCGTTGCGCAGGAGAAACTTGGCGTGCACGTCGCGCGCCGCGCGCGCTACCACAAAGCGCGCGCCCAGGTCCTTCAGCAGCGAGGTGGTTTCCAGCGAGCTTTGAAAATCGTCTCCGATAGCCACGATGCACACATCGAAATTGCGCACCCCCAGCGACGCCATGAACTCCTCGTTCTTGCTGTCGCCGATCTGCGCGCTGGTCACATAGGGCAAAGCCGCCTCCACGCACTCCTCGCGCCAGTCTACGGCCATAACCTGATGCCTGAGCTCATGCAGCTTGATGGCAATATGGCGTCCAAACCGTCCCAGACCGATCAGCAAAATGGATTTCATCTTTATCCTCTCCTTTTCCCTATCCCACGGTGATTTTTTCACGAGGCAGCTTGGAGGCGCAGGGGCGCTTGCCCGCCAGTGCTGCAAAGATCAGCGTCAGTCCGCCCACTCTTCCAAAGAACATCAGCGCGATCAAAATAGCGCGCGAGGGGCCGCCCAGTCCCGGCGTGAGGCCCAGCGTGAGGCCCACCGTACCAATGGCCGAAGCCGCCTCAAACAGGCAATCCACCACCGGCAGGTCCTCCATGGCGCTGATGGCCAGCCCGCCCAGCAGGAACAGCGACAGATACAAAAGCAGGATGGCCGCCGCGTTGCGCAGGGCATCGCCCTCAATGCGCCGGCCAAAGCAGCGTGGTTCCTCTCGCCTGGAAAACACCGCCGCAGCCGAAAACAAAAGCACGGCCAGCGTGGTGGTTTTCATGCCACCTGCCGTGGAGCCCGGTGATCCGCCGATGAGCATGAGCATAACCAGCACCATCTGGCCCACCTCGCTTAGCGCGGTCAGATCAATGGTGTTGAAGCCTGCCGTGCGCGGCGTGATGGACTGGAACAGCGCACTGAGCACGCGCTCGCCCACAGGCAGCGCGTCGGAGAGCTCAAAAGCATAAAAATATGCCGCGGGCAGCACGATCAGTGCAAAGGTGACGCAGAGAATCACCTTGCTTTGCAGTCGGTAGGCGTGCAAATGCAGCCCGTTGGTGCGAATGTCTTCCCAGGTAAGAAAGCCGATGCCTCCCACCACGATCAGCCCCGCGATGGTCAGGCTGACCACCGGGTTACCCGCGTAAGCCACGAGGGATGAATAGGGCGCCCGTACGCCCATAAGATCAAACCCCGCATTGCAAAACGCGGAAATGGAATGGAACACCGAGTACCACACGCCCTGCCCCACGCCAAACTCCGGAACGAACACGATCGCCAGCAGCATGGCGCCCACCAGCTCGATCAGCAGGCTGCCCCGCACGATAAAGCCCGTCAGCCGCACCACGCCGCCCACATGATGCGCCGAAATGGCTTCCTGCATGGTGCTGCGCTGCATCAGGCTGATCTTTTTGCCCGAAATCATGGCAATGGCTACCGCCACCGTAACCACTCCCATGCCGCCGATTTGAATCAGTATCAAAATGACCGCCTGTCCGAACTCCGACCAGTACAATGCGGTATCTTGCACCACCAGACCGGTGACGCACACGGCGGAGGTAGCGGTGAACAGCGCGTCGGCAAAGTTGGCGCTGCCTGGCACGCGGCTCGCAAAGGGAAGCGTCAGCAGCGCCGCGCCCAGCAAAATCACCGTAGCAAAACCGGCGATAATGATCTGCGCGGAAGAAAAATGAACACGTTCCAGGACCTTCGTCATAACAATCCTCAACCTCTTCTACAGGGGAGTACGGCTTGATTATGACATGGCTCGCATAAAGACAGCATGAAAACTGCAGGTCCGGTATAAAGATCGGATTAAGGTTTCGACAAAAAGCGCCAAAAAAAGCCTCCCGGCGGGAGAACCTCTCGCCAGAGGCATCAGGCGGCTGACAAGTGCACGTTTTTTAAATCCCATTTTCCGCGCCCTTCGGGCGCTCACGGCAACCATTGCAGCATAAGATTTTCAGAAGTTCCCCAAGAACCCCGGCAGGATGCGCAGCAAAGCGCAACCGGCCCCCCGCTTCCTCTCTATCAGCCGCCTGACGGCTGCGTTTCGCTCTCCTGTGCGCGCAGGTAGCGCAGGTATTGCGACAGATAAATCTTGTGCGCCACCGCAAACCCTGCCGAACGCACCAGATGGGTCTCCCGCGCATGCGTGCGGCTGGAATCGGGCCGTAGCGGCGCGCCGTTGAACACATGGGCCAAAATGCTTTCCATCTCCGTACAGAAATAATCGTAGGCCACGGCCACGTTAAACTCCGTGCGCCGCTGCAGGGCAATCAGCTGCTGAATGTCCCCGATGGCAATCACCTGCTTGCTCAGGCACACAAAGATCAGATAAGCCGCGTGCTCCCGGCCATAGCGCTTGCCCTCGGACCGGGGGATTACGCCCTGGCGCGCATAGTTGCCCACCATGGTGGCGGTGATCCACTTTTCCCCGTCCGCGCCCATCAGGGGAGCCAGCGTCTTTTCCACCAGCGCGATCAGCTGGTCAATGTACAGGCGAAAATCCGGCAGATCCGCATAGCGCGGCAGGCGAAAGGCCTCGATCTCCCTGCAAAAGGCGGACTCCTCGAACCGTTCCACGCGCTTCCCTCCTCCATACGTACGGTGGTTTCATCATAGCATAAAAAAATTCTCTTGACAAGTATCACAAACGATGATATAAAGTTTTATAAACTGTATTTATCAGTTTTAAATACTGTTTTTAAGAGCTGGAGGAACTCCGCCATGGAATGGATTATTGTGACCGATTCAGGCTGCGACCTGCTTCCCGGAGAGCTTGCCCCCAATGTTCACCTGCGCCGGGTGCCGCTGAGCATCCTGCTGGGCGAGGAGGAATGGGTGGACGGCGCGGACATGGACCGGGAGCGCTTTCTGACCGCCATGGAAGCCTACAAGGGCAAGAGCAGCTCGGCCTGCCCGTCGCCGGAAACATGGGCGCGCGCCTTTTCCGAAGGCGATCATGTAATCGCCATCACCATTACGGGCGGACTGTCAGGCAGCTATAATTCCGCCTTGCTGGGGCGCGACCTGCTCTGGGAGAAACAGCCCCATAAACCCGTCTATGTTCTGGATTCCCGTTCTGCCGGAGCGGAGATCGCGCTGCTGGTTTTCCGCGCTTGCGAGCTGATTGCCAGAGGCCTGTCCTTTGAGCAGGTGACGCAGCAGCTGTGGCTGTACCACCAGCATACGCATCTGCTGTTTTTGCTGGAGCATGTGGACAACTTTGTGAAAAACGGGAGGCTCAACAAGCTGGTGGCTGCAACCATCGGCATGCTGGGCGTGCGCATTTTGGGCTGCGCCAGCGAGCACGGTACCCTCCAGCCGCTGATGAAGCCCCGGGGTGCGGCCCGCGGCCTTGATCTGCTGGTGCGCGAGCTGGAGCGGGCGGGCTACGCAGGCGGACAGCTGGCCATCACCCACGTTCAAAACGAGGAGGGCGCCGCCCGCCTGGCCAGTCTGATCCGTGAGATGTGGCCGGGCGCGCCCTGCCTGCTGCTGCCTGCCAGCGGCCTGTGCTCCTACTACGGCGAAAAGCACGGCCTGATTGTGGGCTTTGAGGACGGGCAGGCGAAAAACTAGCGCCTCAGGGCGCAAGCGTTCCTTTTCACAGGCATACAGAATATGGTATACTGAATGCGCAGATCGAACCATTCAGAAACGACCAAAGGGGGATCATTGCCATGAAACGAATGCTCCTGTCAGCCCTTCTCGGAATGGTGCTCGCATGCATCATGCCTGCAGCCCTGGCGTCCGGCATCAACAACTATTTCATCATTCCCGACAGCGACACGCGTCTGCTCACGGAAGAAGAGCTGTGGGGCTGGCAATATGAGGCCGTAGGCTACATATATAATGAAATTTTTGCTCGGCATGGCCGGCCCTTTCGCGCCGGGGAAAAGTACGACGTGTACTTCCGCAGCCAGGCGTGGTACCAGGTCAACAGCCAGTATCGCTACGGCCTGCTCAACAGCGTTGAACAGGCCAACGAGCGTCTGGCGCACCAGGTGCTGGAGGACATGCGCGCCCGGAACACGCTGAATCCGCAGGGACGGCCCCTTCCCCTCAGCAATGCGCAGGCGAATCCGCAAACCGTGCTGGATTTCCGCGCCTATGACCTTTCCCCCAACCAGAAGCTGGATGTGTACAGCGGGCCGGGCACGGGATACTACCGATCCGCAAACGGCAAGGCCAGCGTATCCACCAACGGTTCAGTATGGCTTGCCGGGCGGGAAAACGGCTGGCTGGCCATCGCCTATGAAACCAACGGCGGCAGCCGTCGTATCGGCTATATCGACATGAGCCGCCTTAAAGACAACCTCAACCCGCAAAGCCTGAACCTGTCCCGCACCGGTGCGTCCATCGCCCGCGCGTGCAGCATGACCGACGAGCCGGACGGCAGCTGCGCGGAAATGGCCTGGCTCGTACAGGACACGCAGGTCACCTATCTGGGGCCCTACACCTCGCGCAGCGGCGAAAGCTGGGCCTACATCGAGGTTTCGGGAGCGCAGCCCATGCGGGGCTTCGTACCGGCAGGCTGCGTATCGGCGTCCGGTGGCTCACAAGCCGACTATGACTGGGACGATGAGGATGCCTACTGGGAGGAAAACGGCTGAATAAAGCGCCGGACGGAAGATTCCGTCCGGCGCTTCCTTTTGCCTTTCTTAAGCCGTTTCGATGTTCGCCGCGGCATGCAGGCCCAGCAGATCTACGCCCATCTCGCGCAGCTTGAACTTCTGAATCTTTCCGCTGGCGGTCATGGGGAAGGAGTCCATCAGCAGCACATAGCGGGGCGCCTTGAACTTGCTCAGGCCCTCGCGCACAAACTCGATGAGCTCCTCTTTTGTGGCCGTGCAGTCCTTCTTGAGGATGACGCAGGCGCAAACCTCCTCGCCGTATTTCTCGTCCGGCACGCCCACCACCTGCACATCGCTCACGGCGGGGTGAGTATAGAGGAACTCCTCGATCTCGCGGGGATAGATGTTCTCGCCGCCACGGATAATCATGTCCTTGAGGCGGCCCGTGATGCGGAAATTGCCATCCTCGTCCATGGTGCCGATGTCGCCGGTATGCAGCCAACCGTCCTCGTCGATGGCCTGGCGGGTGGCCTCGGGCATCTTGTAATAGCCCTTCATCACATGGTAGCCACGGGTGACGATCTCGCCCGGCACACCGCGAGGCACCTCCTTGCCGGTTTCGGGGTCGATGATCTTGCCCTCGGTCTGGGGAAGGAGCTTGCCCACGGTGGTGCAGCGCAGTTCAAGGGGATCGTCCGTGCGACTCATGGTCATGCCGGGGCTGCACTCGGTCTGACCATAGGTGATGGTCAGCTCGGACAGGTGCATCTTGCCCGTCACATCGCGCATGGTCTTGATGGGGCAGGGGCTGCCGGCCATGATGCCCGTGCGCAGGCGGCTGAAATCAAAGCGGTCGAACTCCGGGTGCTCCAGCATGCCGATGAACATGGTGGGCACGCCGTGGACGGCGGTACAGCGCTGATCCTGCAGGATCTGCATCTCGCGCAGGGGATTGTAGTGATCCATCAAAACGATGGTGGTGCAATGCGTCAGGCAGCTCATCACACCCAGCACGCAGCCGAAACAGTGGAACAGGGGCACTACGATGAGCAGGCGGTCCTCCTCGGTCAGCTTCATGCAGTCGCCCAAAAACTGACCGTTGTTGGTAATGTTGTAGTGGGTAAGCATCACGCCCTTGGGGAAGCCCGTGGTGCCGCTGGTGTACTGCATGTTAATCGTCTCGTGGGTATCAAGGCCCGCGATGCTTTCCTCCACCACGCTTTCCGGCACGGACTTGGCGGCCTCGTAAAGGTCGTCAAAGCGGCTCATGCCCATGGGCCTGCGTTCGCTGTCGCCGATGAGTAGCACGCGTTTGAGGAAGGGCAGCTGCTTGCAGGAGATATTGTCCGGCTGCTCGGTGTTGAGGGCGGGCACGAGGCCTGTGATATGGCTGATGTAGTCGTTGTTCTTGACGCCGGCGGTCATCACGAGCATCTTGGTATCGCTCTGGTTGAGCAGATAGTTGAGCTCGAACTGCTTGTAGTTGGTGTTGACGGTGACCAGAATCGCGCCCAGCTTGGCCGAGGCAAACATGGTCAGCATCCATTCGGGCGTATTGGTGGACCAGATGGCCACATGGTCGCCCTTGCGGATGCCCATGGCGTACATGCCGCGCGCCACCTCGCTGGTGCGGCGGTCAAACTCCTTCCAGCTCCAGCACACGCCAAATTCGGGCGCGACGATGCAGTCGTTGTCAGGCAGTCGCTCCGCGTTCCTCCGAAGCAATCCGGGCAAAGTGTGCTCGTGCAGGTCCAGCGTCGGTACAAAAGCCATGCGTCTTCCTCCTCCTTCGTTTTTGGCGGAGCAATAAAAAAGCCTTCGTCCTCCCAATGAAGACGAAAGCGCTGCTTCCGCGGTACCACTTCTTTTGGAACGGAATTCCGTTCCCGCTCTGGGCTGTTACGGGCCACCCGTCCGGCGCTACTGAGCGGTTTCGCACCGGCCGCTCGCGGGAGAGAAGCCGCTTTGCGCCCGACGCCTTTCCACCATCCGGCGTCTCTCTTGGGGTGCGCGTGGGGCGGCCATGCCCGGTCATCGCGTTTGCAAAATATCATATCCAAGCTGTGCCGGTTTGTCAAGAGGAAATTTTGCGGCCAGCCCGGCGCGTGGGATGAAGACCGTCGATCACGCAACGCCCGCCCCCTTCAGGCAGGTTGTCAAAGCGCACACGGCCGCCGTGAGCCCGCGCCACGTCCCGAACGATACGCAGGCCCAGGCCGTGCCCGCTCTCATCCTGCGTGCCTTCGCCCCGGTTGAGCCGCTTCAGCTGTTCCCGGAGAAAACCCCGGCCCGTATCACTGACGGCAAGGCGCAGACAGCATCCCCGCCGCGAAAGCACGACCCGCACTGCGCAGCCCTGCGGATTGTGGCGCACGCTGTTGCGAATCAGGTTTTCCAGCATGCGGCTGAGCAGCTGGCGGTCGCCAAGCAGCCTCGTCTTTTCCGCTTCGGGCGATATGCTTACCTCCACCGGATGCAGGCCGTCCGGATCCTCGTTGAGAAAGTTCGCTGCCGCCTCGCGCACCATCGCAGCGGGCGCAAGCCATTCGCGCTTGAGAGGCTGCATGGCATATTCCAGCCGGTTGGTCAGGTTGAGGTCCGAAATCAGGCCGCGAAGCTGCTCGCCCTTCTCACGGATGAGGCCGGCCCGGCGGCGCTGTTCCCCGGTGAGCTCCGGCGCGTCCTCCAGCGCGGCGGCATAGCCCAGCACCATCGAAAGCGGCGTACGCACATCATGGGAAATGGCTGCAATCCATTCGCTGCGTGCTTCGTCGCGCCTGCGCGCCGCCCGACGCGTGATGAAAGCAGCCGCGCCCAGCAGCATCCCCGCGTTCACCGCCAGCATCGCCATCCCCCACAGAGGCCAGAACCCCACCTGCTCGGTGGGCATTTCCACCTGGTACTTCCACACCGACCCCTTGGGCTGGGCCAGCACAAAGAGGCAGTCCCCCACCGTCCACACCTTCACGGGCCAGTCGAACAGGTACCATCGTGCAAACACGGCCGCCTCTGCCGTGGTATAAGCCCGGGGCAGGCCGTCCGGCATGTCCTGCGACCAGATCACCTCGCCCCCGGCATCCAGCAGCATGGCCCAGCAGCCCCGCTCACGCAGCTCCGCCGCCTTATTCTCCGCCATTGACCAGGCGCCGCTTCCGTCCTGCGCAAGCGCTCCCGCGTATTCACTCACCCGCACGCGCCCGCCGACGGTCCCCGCCAGATAGCTCACCGCAAAGCCAAACAGCAGCAGGTTGACGGCGATCATCACCGCCATCACCCCCGCCAGCCCCGCGGCCAGCCTGCCCGCCCCGCGCAGAACGCCCCTTTTCACCGTCCGTCCTCCTTCAAGAGCCGGTAACCCAGCCCCCGCACCGTAACCAGATAGCAGGGGTGCGACGGGTCCGGCTCGATCTTTTCACGCAGGCGGCGCATGTGTACCATCAGCGTGTTTTCATACCCCAGGTTTTCCCCCCGCCAGGCGGCCATGCACAGCGCATCCACGGTCACGATGCGGCCGCGGTTTTCGTTTAGCGCCGACAGCAGGGCGTATTCCTTGGCCGTAAGGGTCCGGTCCGGACCGTTGCCGCTGACCACACCGGTTTCCATGTCCACCGTCACCGGCCCCAGGTAAATCACGCCGCCCTCCCCCGCCGCCCCATAGGTACGGCGCAGCACCGCGCCCAGCCGCAGCGTCATCTCCCGCGGCAGAAAGGGTTTGGTGATGTAGTCGTCCGCGCCCAGGCCCAGGCCGCGCAGGCGTGCCTCATCCTCGTCGCGCGCCGAGAGGAACAGGACCGGCACCTGCGTAAAGGTCCGCAGATCCCGGAAAAGCGAAAAGCCGTCCCCGTCGGGCAGCATCACATCCAGAATCAAGGCGTCGGGCCGGAGCCGCAGCGCCTTCTCCATTGCCTCCGCCGCCGTGGCCGCCTCGTGAACATCCGCATAGCCGTCGCCACGCAAAATGGATACTAGCATCCGCCGCAATTCCGGCTCATCATCCACGATCAAAAGCCGCGCCTCATGCACATCGCGCACGCGTATCCCTCCTCCCCGTCATTATACCACAACCCCCGCCCGGAAAAAGGGACATGGCCAAATCGTAAGGCAAACGTAAGGCTGCTTTCACGCCTCTGTAAGACGCGGGCGGTAGAATGGCCCTGCCAATCAAGCAAGGAGGGAATTCATAATGGATGAATGCGTAACCACTATCGGCCTTTGCAAGCGATATGGAAGCGAAACCTGCGTGGACCATCTGGCGCTGAAGGTGCCGCAAGGGGCTGTATATGGCTTTTTGGGGCCAAACGGCGCGGGCAAGACGACCACGCTGAAGATGCTTCTGGGGCTGGTGCACCCAAGCGCGGGCAGCGTCCGCCTGCTGGGGCATGAGCTCACGCCCCGGACGCGGCTTGCGATTCTCAGGGAGGTTGGCTCTCTGATCGAATCGCCCAGCTATTACGGCCACCTGACCGCGCGGGAAAATCTGGAGATCGTCCGGCGGCTGCGCGGCCTGCCCGCAGAGGAAATTGACGAGGCGCTGCGCACCGTGCGGCTGGACGGGCAGGTCAAAAAACCCGTGAACCACTTTTCATTGGGCATGAAGCAGCGTCTGGGCATCGCGGCGGCGCTGATGGGCCGCCCGCGCCTTTTGCTGCTGGACGAGCCGACCAACGGGCTGGACCCGTCCGGCATTCAGGAGATGCGCGAGCTCATCCGCTCGCTGCCCTCGCGCTACGGCATGACGGTCATCGTATCCAGCCATCTGCTGGGCGAAATCGATCAGATGGCGGACCATGTCGGCGTGATCCGTCAGGGCAGGCTGGTCTTTCAGGGCACGATGAGCGGCCTACACGGCATGAGCGCGGCGCGCCTGGCCCTGCGCACGCAGGACAACGCGCGCGCCCGTTCGCTGCTGCCCGCCGCGCGCAGCGAGGGCGAATGGCTGCTGCTGGACGCCATGAGCGACAGCGAAGCCGCGCGGGTCAGCCTGAAACTGGCCGGGGCGGGCATCGGGCTTGTGCGGATGGAGCAGCGCGAAACGAGCCTCGAGGACATCTTCCTCAGACTCACGGGAACGGAGGAAACGCTATGAGACTGTGGCTTTCCGTGGAATGGAGAAAGGCGCGGCGCAGGCGGCTGTGGCTGCCGGTAGCTGCGCTGGTGGCAATGCAGGGACTGTGGCTGGCCTGGGCTGTGCGCGGCATGGACGCCGCGGAGGCGGCGCAGGGGTATCTGGGGTGTCTGTACCAGCTGCCCATGATGAATGCCATCGTGATGCCGGTGGCGGCTGCGGTGCTGGTCAGCCGCCTGTGCGACATGGAGCACCGGGGCGATACGTTCAAGCAGTTCTTTACGATGCAGCCGGCGCACGGCCTGTTTGATGCAAAGCTCGTGCTGGGCGGCGCGTGGCTGCTGGCGGCGGTCGTGGGACAGCTGGCGGCCATCCGCCTGGTGGGCTCGTGGAAAGGTTTCACCGATGCCCTGACCACGGGCGATGTGCTGTGCTACCTGGGCGGACAGTTCCTGGTCAGCCTGTTTCTGGCGCTGCTGCTTCAGGTATTGGCCCTGCGGTTCAAAAACCAGTTCATCCCCCTGGCCGCAGGATTGATTCTGGGCTTTCTGGGGCTGATGAGCATGTTTTTTCCGCCTGCGGTGATGCACCTCAGCCCCGCCGCCTATTACGGCCTGCTTTCCAACGTGCGCATGGTATGGGACCCGGACACGAGGGTGGTCACGTACTTCCGTCAGCCGTTTTCCTGGAGCGATCTGTCGCTTCTGCTGGCGGCGACGGCCGTCCTGTATGGGTGGGGCCGCCGCGACTTTGGCAACAGGGAGGTATGAGCATGTTTTATCAGGTCATGCGCACGGAGCTTATCAAGCTGCGCCGCGCGCCGGTGTGGATCGCTTTTTTCGCACTCACGGCCCTTTCGGCTGTGATGGGCACCTTCAACTATCTAAACAACACCGGCATCCTCACACAGCAATGGTACAGCCTTTGGACGCAGCACACGCTGTTTGCAGGCTTCTTCTTTCTGCCCTCGCTCCTGGGCGTGCTGTGCGCCTATCTGTGGCGGATGGAGCACTGCGAACACAACTGGAACGCGCTCATGAGCCGCCCCGTGCCCCTTTGGATGATCTTCGGCGGCAAGCTGGCGGTGGCGGCGGCGCTTTCGTTTCTGACACAGGCGGCCACGGGCGCGTTTTACCTCATCAGCGGAGTGTATGCCGGATTTGACGCGCCCCTGCCCCCGGAACTGCCGCGCTGGCTCCTCATGGGTGCCTTGGGCGGCATCGCGGTGTGTTCGGTGCAGCTGCTCATTTCCATGGTGGTACGCAGCTTCGCGCCGCCGGTGGCCGTGGCGCTGGCGGGCGGCGTGGCGGGGCTGGCGTTCGTATCGGCAGGGCTGGGAATGATTCAGCCCTATGCGCTTCTGGCGCTGGGCATGGACGCCAACGGCACGGGAGCGCTCGCCCCGGAGCAGTGGGGCGCCTTCTTTGGCTCCTGCGCATTTTTTACCGGCGCGCCCTGGGTGCTTGCCACCCTGTGGCTGAGACGGCGGGACGTGACAACGCACGCATAGGAGATTCGTCCTGAAAAAGGAAATTCACCCTGAAGAAGAAAAAAGATTGTTACATCATAAACAATGTGCTATAATCCACATGATATATCCGATTCACCCTTTGAAAGGAGTAAAGCAACGATGAAAAGATGCATTTCCCTGTTGCTGACCGTGTGCCTGCTGGCCACCATGGCCGCTGTGCCTGCTCTGGCAGAGGCCGGCACCTATACCGGCGTGGGCGCCGGCAAGAACGGTGAAGGTTCCATCGAGGTGTCCGTGACGCTGGATGACGCGGGCGTGATCACTGACGTGGAAGTGACCAAGAACGGCGACGACGCCGGCATCAGCGATCCCGCTGTGGAAGGGGTACCCGCCGCCATCGTGGCCGCCAACAGTCTGGCCGTGGACGCCGTGGCTGGCGCCACGCTGACCAGCAACGGCATTCTGGAGGCCGTGGAAGCGGCGCTGACCGCTGCGGGCGTGGACCCGTCCGCCTACAAGGCCGCCCCTGAGACCGACGAGGCCGAGGCAGAAAAGACCGCCGTGGAGCAGACCACCGACGTACTGGTGATCGGCGCCGGCATCGCCGGCCTGTCCTCCGCCATGTCCGCCAAGGAAAACGGCGCGGACGTGGTGATCATCGACAAGATGTCCGCCCCCGGCGGCACCACCAACCTGGCCGGCGGCATTCTGGTGTGCGTTGATTCCGAGCTGTTTGCCGACAACCGTCTGGAGTCCGACAGCATGGAGGCCATCAAGGCCTACTGGGAAGAGAGAATGGCCTACAGCGGCGTGGACAGCGGCTACCCGGACCAGGAGCGTCTGGACAGCGTGCTGGCCGATACCGGCAAGACCGTTGACTGGATGGTTTCCAACGGGATTGAGTTTGACGCCACTCCCTACTCCGCTTCCTCCCGCTATCCCATGGCGCTGGCCAATGGCGGCGGCGCCGGCCTGATCAACATGCTGGTGGATGCCTGCGAGGAAAAGGGCATTGAGCTTATGCTCAACACCAAGGGCACCTCGCTGATCACCGACGACACCGGCGCCGTGGTGGGCGCGGTCGCCGAGACCGAGGATTCCATCATCACCTTCCACGCCAAGAGCGTGATCCTGGCCACCGGCGGTATTTCCCAGAACCAGGAGCTGGTGGAAAAGTACAGCCCCAAGCTGACCCGTGCGGGCCTGATCCCCACCAGTGCCGTAAGCCACACCGGCGACGGTTTCCTCATGGCGCTGGAGGTGGGCGCCGGCACCTTTGATGTGTTCGCCACCCCGCTGTTCAGCACCGTGGTGGACCCGGAGCTCAGTGCCCTGACCGATACCAGCGCCCTGACCATCTACGGCCAGCTGGGCGTCAATGCCAACGGCGACCGCTTCGGCAACGAGGCTGCCAGCGCGGGCTGGGATACCATGGATCATACCCCCTCCGATATGATTCAGGATGGCAACGCTCCCTTCTGGTACATCTATGATTCCTCCAATGCGGATGCTGTGGCCGCGCTGGAAGCCGGCGTGGAGAGCGGCGTGGTCGCCAAGGCCGACACCATCGAGGGCCTTGCGCTGGGCATGCATGTCTACACCGACCGCCTGGTTGCCGCCTACGAGGATTACAGCGCGGCGGTAGCGGCCGGCAAGGACGAGGCCTTTGGCAAGGACGCTTCTTTCCTTCTTCCCATTGAGAAGGCGCCCTTCTACGCTGTGAAGGTCTATCCCACCACGTTTGGCTCCGCCGGCGGTGTGACCACCACCGATCAGGGCCGCGTGACCACTCAGGACGGCACGGTGATCCCCGGCCTCTACGCCGCGGGCGAGATGAGCAACCGTTATTTCTATAACGAGAACTACATCCTGGCTGCCTCGCTAGGCCTGTATTCCACCATGGGCCGCCGCGCTGGCGCCGCTGCCGCTTCGGACGCTCTGGCGGAATAACCTTATCCCCTTTGTCATAGAAAGAGCCCCCGGCGGGAAGAATCCCTCCGGGGGTTCAGACCGTTGAAAAACCCATGGTTTTGGAAAGAGCCGCGTTTCTTGCGTCCCGGTTGCTCAATCATTCGCGCTTCCCTGACGGTCGCGCTCATGGTTTCGCTGCCCCGCTCCGGGTCGCTTTGCCACCTCCGGTGGCAAGTGCCCACAGGGCACACGCTTTCCTTCGCGCCTTCGGACGCTCGCAACGCTCACGAAAAATGCTGCGGCATAAGGCTT
>CDZQ01003383.1_pt1 | contig 21304 bp, 14 predicted proteins | sample 554831 | NCBI WGS metagenome assembly CDZQ01 (sample SAMEA3182112, study PRJEB8094) | gut metagenome | biome: human; feature: gut; material: Stool; isolation source: human stools | place: Canada | collected 2013-05-06
AAGTCCACCTTCTCCTTCTCCACGCCGATGATCTCATCCCGGTGGCGGCAGGTGATCCGCTCATTCAGGAAATGTCCCTCCGCGTCGGTGGGCTCGGCGGCCTGGGCCACGATATACTGGTCCTCCACGTCGGCGGTCATATAGACCACCTCGTCGGTGACGCGGCAGGTCTTGTGATCCACCTTGCGGAAGGGCGCCTCAATAAAGCCGTACTCGTTGATCCGGGCGTAGGTGGACAGGTAGTTGATCAGGCCGATGTTGGGACCTTCCGGCGTCTCGATGGGGCACATGCGGCCGTAGTGGCTGTAGTGGACGTCCCGGACGTCCATGCTGGCCCGCTCCCGGCTCAAGCCGCCGGGGCCCAGGGCGCTGAGGCGCCGCTTGTGGGTCAGCTCGGCCAGGGGGTTGGTCTGGTCCATAAACTGACTGAGGGGGCTGGAGCCGAAGAACTCCTTGATCGCGGCGGTAACAGGCCGGATGTTGATGAGGCTCTGGGGGGTGACGATGTCCAGATCCTGAATGGTCATGCGCTCCCGGATGACCCGCTCCATCCGGGAAAAGCCGATACGGAACTGGTTCTGCAGCAGTTCGCCCACGCACCGCAGGCGGCGGTTGCCCAGGTGGTCGATATCGTCCTTGGCAGTGAGGCCGCAGCCCAGCGCATTCATATAATTAATGGAGGCCAGGATATCGTCCACAATGATGTGCTTGGGCACCAGGTCGTCGGCGTGGCTGCGGATGGCGTCCTTCAGTTCCTCTCCCTGGTACTGCTCCAGCAGTTCCTGGAGCACGGAGAAGCGGACCCGCTCCTTGATGCCGCACTCGGCCACAGGGTCAAACTCCACATAGCGGCTGAGGTCGCACATGTGGTTGGAGAATATCTTCAGGGGCTTGCCGTCCACATCCACCAGGACCTCGTTGACGCCGATGGCGTCCAGTTCCCGGGCCTCATTGCGGGTGAGCACATGGCCCTCCTCAAAGAGGAGTTCGCCGGTGGCGGGATGAACCACAGGGGCCAGCAGCGTCCGCTCGGAGCAGCGGACCCAAAGCGCCAGCTTTTTGTTGAACTTATAGCGGCCCACGGTGCTCAAATCATAGCGCCGGGGATCAAAAAACAGGTTGTGAATCAGGGTCTCGGCGGAATCCACCGTGGGGGGCTCGCCGGGGCGCAGCTTCCGGTAGATCTCCAGCAGGGCCTCCTCATAGGTCTTGCAGGTATCCTTCTCCAAGGTGGCCCGGATGGTGGGATCGTCCCCGAAAAACTCCAGGATCTCCCCATCGCTCCGCAGGCCGATGGCCCGGATCAGGCATGTGATGGGCAACTTGCGGTTTTTATCGATGCGGACCCAGAACAGTTCGTTGGCGTCGGTCTCATACTCCAGCCACGCCCCCCGGTAGGGGATGACCGTGCTGGTCAGCAGGGGCAGGTCCGTCTTAGGATCGATCTCCTTGCCGTAGTAGATACCGGGGGAGCGGACGATCTGGGAGACCACAACCCGCTCGGCGCCGTTGATGACAAAGGTGCCGGACTTGGTCATCAGGGGGAAGTCCCCCATGAAAATCTCCTGCTCCTTGATTTCCTCCGTCTCCTTGTTGCGAAGGCGCACGCTGACCTTCAGGGGAGCGGCGTACGTGGCGTCCCGGGCCTTGCACTCCTCCACGTCGTACTTGGGGGGCTCATCCATCTTATAATTGATGAAACTCAGCTCCAGGTTCCCCGCGTAGTCCGTGATCGCCCCCACATCCACAAACACCTCCCGCAGGCCGGTTTCCAAAAACCAGTTGTAGGAGTTCTTCTGGATCTCCAGCAGGTTGGGCATGGCCATGATCTCCTCATGGCGGGCGAAGTTTTTCCGCAGCGTCTTACCGTAGTACTTGTCCTTGGCCATCTTACTTCACTCATCTACCTTTCTCGCAGCAGCAGGCCCCGCCCCGGCGGGATGCCGTCCGCTTCGCAACAGTTCCGATACACACGGGTATGTTGATACTTTTATAATAATTTCCTCTTGCCTTTTCTGTGAGGAACTGCTATACTGTGGACAGTGGGTGGAGAATTTCATCCACTCTCCGTGACATAAGCACTTTAGTTTACCATTTTATTTCTGCCCTGTCAAGGCATATTTGCGGGATTTTTCGGATACGATAAGAATTTGCCGGTACGGATATCCGTACCGGCTTTTTTGTCCCCGGTATGTCCCGGGGTTTAAAGAGGCGGACGCGGCTGCGTCCGCCTCCCGGCTTATGCCGTGGACATGATCCCTCCGGCTCTCCATATTGCCCGGATCCTTTCCGCCGCTTTTCCCGGGACCCGCCCGCAAAAGCCCCGATGTCCGGCTGGAAACAGGCCGCCTCCATGGAGCCGCGCCCCGGGAAGGGCACGTCTCTCCCCGTGTGCCTTTTCGGGGGCGTCTTACCCGTATAAGGGGCCTTACCGCTTCTCTTCCTTCAGAGCTTCTCCGTTTGTCCGGATCACGTTCTGATGCCAGTAGAAACTTTTCTTGCGATAGCGGTTCAGTGTGCCTGTCCCGTCATCGTTCCGGTCCACGTATATAGCCGTACCGCTTACCCAGCTGTGCCGTGGAGGCGCTCACCACGTCGATACAGCCCCAGAAGGTGTATCCCATTACCGGAACGCCGTCCTCAATGGCCTCATCCACCTCAAGCAGGTGGTCCCGCAGATAATCGATCCGGTAGTCGTCGTTTACCGTGGGCTGTCCATCCTCCCCCTGCACCAGGACATCCCTCGCTCCCAGTCCGTTTTCCACGATAAACAGCGGCTTGCGGTACTTCTCCCAAAAATCGTTCAGAATCCAGCGCAGGCCCCTGGGGTCGATCTGCCAGCCCCATTCGCTGGCCTTCAGCGTGGGATTGGGCACGCCGCCCAGCAGATTTCCCCGGCCCCCCACGTTTTTCGCCGGGTCCGCCGTGGCGCACACGCTCATATAGTAGCTGAACGAGACAAAGTCCACCGTGTTTTTCAGAAGTTCCTCATCCTCCGGCGTGATCCGGATTTGGAGCCCCCGGTCCCGGAACCGCCGCCTGGCAAAGCCGGGGTACCGGCCAAAGACGTGCACCTCCGTGAAAATATCATTTTTGTGCCGGTCCTCCATGGCCTGGATCACATCTCTGGGGTCCGGGGACAGGGGATATATGGGAACCGCTAAAATCATGCAGCCCACCTGACACTCCGGATTGATTTCGTGGGCAATTTTTGTCGCCAGGGCGCTGGCCACCAGTTCATGGTGAATCGCCTGATACAGGTCCGACTGGCTCAGCATTTGGCCTCCATGCTCCCCTCTGATGAGAAGGCTCCCATGAAAGCCCAGCTTATACTCCTGGGCGACGTGCTGTACTACGGTGTTGCCTGCGAACTGTACAATGAGATCGCCATGCTGTGCAAGCAGGCGTCGCCCTATAAGAACGCCCTATAAGAACACGGTCATCACCACCCACATCGGTGATCCCTCTGTGGGGTATATTCTGGACGACCACTATGTCACTCACAAGGTATTCCAGTCCTTCGGCCTTGTCCCCGCCGGCTGCAACAACGGCATTGTGGTACATGGCATGCTGGAAATGATTGACGAACTTCTGATCCAATAGCCTGCCTGCCCTCTGAAAAAGGAGCGGCCCGTGCCTAATGCACGGGCCGCTCCTTTTTCAGAGAAACCGATGGTAGTTTTAAACTTCGCGGAGTTCGTCAGGGCCTTGCAGCCGGACAGGGGGCGCTCCCCCCTATGTTTTCAGATTCTTTTGCCGGAGATCGGCTCAGCGCTATACCCTGCCCCCAAAGCAGAAAAGCTGTCCGCACTTACTCCGCTTCCTCCTCCGGCCCCCCGCCGGCCCCGTCCAGGGGCAGATCCATCAGGCCCGTCAGATCGTCGGCGGTGATGGTCAGGATGTCCTCATCGGTGGGCTCCTGCAGGCCAGCCACCCGGTTGGCCTGGTTCGCCACAATCTTTTCAAAGAGATTGCGCACGTCCCGGGCGTTGCCAAAATTGTCGCCCCGGTCCTCGTACAGTTCCTCCAGGTGCTCCTTTACCGCTCCCTGGGCGTCCTCCGTCAGGCGGTAATCGTTGCGCTTCACCCGGCCCAGGAAAATCTCCAGCAGCTGCTGGCCGTTATAGTCCTCAAAGAAGAGGTACTTATTGAACCGGGACTTCAGGCCCGGGTTGGAGTCGATGAAGCGGGGCATGAGGCTGGCATATCCAGCCACAATGACCACGAAGTCATCCCGGTGATCCTCCATGGCTTTCAGGATGGTATCGATGGCCTCCTGGCCAAAGTCCTTGTCCGCGCCGGCCGGAGCCAGCGTATACGCCTCGTCAATAAACAGCACGCCCCCCAGGGCCTTCCCAATCACGTCCTGTGTTTTGATGGCCGTCTGGCCCACGTAACCCGCCACCAGGCCGCTGCGGTCCACCTCCACCAGGTGGCCCTTGGAGAGGATGCCCAGCGCCGCGTATATTTTCCCCACGATCCGGGCCACGGTGGTTTTGCCGGTGCCGGGATTGCCGGAAAACACCAGGTGGAAGGACATGTCCGGGCACTTCATTCCCCGTTCCTTCCGCAGCGTACGAACCTTCACCAGGTTGACCAGGCTGTCCACATCCTTTTTCACCACATCCAGGCCCACCAGTTCGTCCAGTTCCGCCATAGCCTCCTCCAGCGTGGGCTTGGGGGCCTCCGGCTCCGGCGGCTCCGGCTCCCCGGCCGGGGCGGATGAGGCCGGCTGCCCGCGCTCCTCCTCCGGGCCTACCCCCACCGGCAGGGGGTCCAGCGGGCTGCGGGCGGGGGGCTGCGAGCCGCCGAAAAAGTCCTGATAGATGTTCCTGGTCCTGTCCCGGGAGATAACCCGGCTGAACTCATCCATAATCTCGTTCAGTTCCCGGGCGGAGTCCCGCCCCCGGGAGAGGTCGGGTGCCCGGCCCAGATAGTCCTCCGGCCCGGGCGTCAGCGGGATGGGCAGCACTCCCTCCCCGTCACACAGCTGGACCAGCTGGTCGTAAAGCAGGGTGATGCGGCGGCTCTCCGCGAAAGAAAAGGTGCCGTCATAGGCGGCACAGAGCATCAAAAGATTCTTCTGCACCTCCGCGAAGGTGCGGCTGGTGCTGGTGCCGTTCTGGACATCCCACTTCACCAGCTTATGAAAAAATTCCGGCACCCCCACCGTGTAGTTGGGGTTGGCCCGATAGTAGCCGATGGCCTTCTCAAACTGCTCCGGGGTAAACTTCACCTGGCGGTCCGTATAGATCTGGCTGATACCGACCACATCCCCGCCCCGGCCGCCGCTGGCGCCCCATAGGCAGAGGGCACAGGCCCGGAAATAGGTGTCAACCTCCGCCGCCGTGATCCCCAGATCCTGCGGGATGCTCTGGCAGAAATGGCCCACACTGTCGGCATAGTCCCGATGAAAATTTTTACTCATAGTTGCCTCCGTGGCGGCCGCCCGGGCGGCCTTCGCTTATCGTTTCGCCGTGTCAGGGCGCGGCTTGTGCATGTGATTCTACGCCATGCGGTCGCTCCGCCTGCTGGCTGTCCTTCCGGCGCGTCGCCTCGGAGAGGCGACAGGCGCGTATCATGGCCACTCTGCGGCTATTATAGCACAGGGGAACCGGGAAATAAAGAGCCATTTTGGCAACCTTACCTCCCCTTTTTTTGCGAAAAATTCACATATACGCCCTTGACGCAGGCGGCGGGACAGAGGTAGGATAGGAACATATCATCCAGCAAGGAGGCGGCCTATGGAACTATCACGGGGAACCATGAAAAAACTTCTGCTGCTCATCACCTTCACCGTGCTGCTGCTCACCGGCCTGCAGCATCTGGACAAGGTGGCCGCTGGCCTGGGCTTTATATGGGGGGTCCTGTCCCCCTTTCTGGTGGGCGGGGCGCTGGCCTTCGTGCTGAACGTCCCCATGCGGTTTTTGGAGCGGCGGCTCTTTACCCCCGCCAAGGGAGCCGGGCGCGGGAAGAGGCGGCGGATTCCGCCTGCCCTGGCCCGGGCGCTTAGCCTGCTGCTTACCTGTATTCTCGTCGTCATCGTGATGCTGGTATTGGTGCTGGTCATCGCCCCCCAGCTGGTGGAGAGCGTATCCGGCCTGGGCGCCACCATCTATGACGCCGCCATGCGCCTAATCGACTGGACGGAAAAGCAGTTTGCCACCTACCCGGAGATCACCCAGCGGCTGGAGAATTTGACAGTAAACTGGGAGTCCCTCCTTTCCAACGTCTGGTCCTTTGTCACCAGCGGGGCCGGGAATGTGCTTACCTCCACCATCTCCGCCACCAAGAGTGTGTTCAGCGCTGTCAGCACCGTCTTTATTGCTCTGGTATTCGCCGTATATCTGCTGCTGCAGAAGGAAAAGCTGGGTCTTCAGTGCCGCAAGGCCCTCTATGCCCTGCTGCCGGAGCGGAGAGCGGACCAGATGGTCGCCATCTGCTCCCTGAGCCACCGGGTATTCTCCAGCTTTATCACCGGCCAGTGTGTAGAGGCGGTGATTCTGGGCTGCCTGTTTTTTCTGGCCATGTCCATCATGCGCATGCCCTATGCCCTTCTGGTGGGCTGCCTCATCGCCGTCACGGCTCTGATTCCCATTGTGGGAGCCTTTATCGGCTGCGGCGTGGGCGCGTTTTTGCTGCTGATGGTCTCTCCCCTTCAGGCGCTGATCTTCGTCATTATGTTCCTGGTGCTCCAGCAGCTGGAGGGCAACCTTATCTACCCCCATGTGGTGGGTTCCTCCGTGGGACTGCCCTCCATCTGGGTGCTGGCCGCCGTATCCGTGGGCGGCAGCCTTATGGGGGTGGCGGGAATGCTGCTGTTTATCCCCCTGGTGTCGGTTCTGTATACACTGTTCCGTGAGTTTGTGTACCGGCGGCTGAAGGAAAAGGGCCTGAAAGTCAAATAAGCCGCCCCCCTCGCTGCGCGCGGAGTCCCCATAAAAAAGATATCCTGCCCCGCTGAAACGCAGGCAGGATATCTTTTTGCCGTTTTGTCTGTCCCGTCCCAAGACGGTGGGGCGCGCAATCATGTCTTTCGCAGCCAGTCCGGCAGCGTCCTGCTGCGCACGCCGGAGACAATCCCCATGGCGGCGTACAGCGTCACAATGGAACTTCCCCCGTAGCTGAAAAAGGGCAGCGTCAGCCCGATCACCGGCATGACAAAGAGGCACATGCCGATATTCTCCACCGTCTGAAAAATCAGCATGGCGCCAAAGCCCACGCAGATCAGGCTCCCCATGGTCTGCTTGGCCACACGGGCCGTCTGAAAGCAGCGCCACACCAGCAAAAACTCCAGCAGAATAATCGCCAGGCACCCCACCATTCCCAGTTCCTCGCCGCAGACGGAGAAAATAAAGTCCGTCTGCCGCTCCGGCAGGTTCTCCTTAAAAGCGGACTGGGTCTGGATGCCGTTAAAAAGCCCCTGGCCGAACACCCCGCCGCTGCCCAGGGCCATGAGGCTGCGGGTCTGCTGCCAGCCCACTCCCTGGGGGTCATAGCTGTGGTCGAAGAGCACCCGGAACCGCTCCACCATATAGCCGGGCAGCTTGTCCAGCAGCGCCAGCGCCCCGATACCAAGCCCCATGACGCCAAAGCCCGCCGCAAACCAGTACCAGGCCAGCCCCGCCGCAAAGGCCATCCCGGCAAAAATCACCAGGTACACAAGGCCGCTGCCCGCATCGCTGGAGATGACGTAGATCCACACAAACATCAGCCCCGTATGGGCCGCGGGCCACAGCAGGGACTCCAGGCCCCGCATCCGCCGGTTTTCACGGAACCAGGCCAGCTGCTTGGCCAGCAGCACCGTGAACGTCAGCTTCACCACCTCCGCCGGCTGGATATCCATGGGCATCCAGGAGAAGGAGAGCCAAGCCTTGCTGTTGTTCCGCTCCACACCAAAGGGAACCAGCAGAGCGATAAAGCCCAGGTTAAAGATCAAAAACAGCCACCATTTCTCCGAAAAGTGCTCCATATCCAGATTGGAGAAGAGAAAATACAGGCCGATGCCAATCACCGCCGCCGCCGCCTGGACCAGCACATAGCGCATGGTGTTGGAACGGAAGTTGGTGGCACTGGCAATGAGCACGATCCCGTAGGCTGTGCTCATCAGGCACAGGGCCAGCAGCACCATGTCCGCTTTCCGCACAATATACCGGATGGCATCCACCATGCGGCCAAATACGCTCACAGCATCCCCTCCCCGCAGCGCGCATTCTGTTCCTGTGAATTGTATCACAGGAAGGGTATTCTGTAAACCACAGGTTTTTTGCAAAAAATCGCCGTTCCCCCTTTTACCCGCCGCTATTTTGTGCTATACTGTGGCGTTAGAAAACAGATGCGAGGAATGGACATGGAGTATCTCTCCCACAATGTACAGGAGACGGAAGGGCTGGGTGAGCGCCTGGCCCGGCGCCTGCACAGCGGCAGCGTGGTGGCCTACTGGGGCGACCTAGGCGCCGGCAAGACAGCGTTTACCCGGGGGCTGGCCCGGGGGCTGGGCTACACCGGCCGGGTCACAAGCCCCACCTTTACCATTGTCAACGAGTACGAGGGCCCCACGCCCCTCTTCCACTTTGACATGTACCGTCTGGGCGGCACGGAGGAACTGTTCGACATCGGCTGGGAGGACTACCTGGCCCGGGGCGGCGTCTGCGCGGTGGAGTGGAGCGAGCGGGTGGCGGAAGCCCTGCCGGAGGACGCCGTCAGCGTCACCATCTGCCGCTGCCCGGAGGACGAGGACTGGCGGCGCATCACCATTGAGGGGGTGGATGGGCTATGAAAATCCTGGCGCTGGAGAGTTCCGCCCGGGCGGCCTCCTGTGCGGTGCTGTCCGATGGAGTGCCCCTGGCCTCCGCCTGGCAGGCCACCGGGCTGACCCACAGCCGCACCCTGCTGCCCATGGTGGAGGATATGCTGCAAAACAGCGATCTGTCCCTTGCCCACATGGACGCCATCGCCGTCGCGGCGGGGCCCGGGTCCTTTACAGGGCTCCGCATCGGCATCGCGGCGGTAAAGGGCCTTGCCTGGGCCGCGGAGAAGCCCTGTCTCCCGGTGTCCACCCTGGAGTCCATGGCGTGGCCCCTCTGCCACCTGGACGGCGTCATCGTGTGCGCCATGGATGCCCGGCGGCAGCAGATCTACAACGCCGCGTTCCGGGCCGGAGGCGGGACGCTGATCCGCCTGCGGGAGGATCGGGCCATCTCACTTTCCGACGCGGCGGCGGATCTGGCGGGCCTGGACGGGCCTGTCACCATCGTGGGCGATGGAGCGGCGCTGTGCTTTGACGCGCTTACCAGGGCGGGTATCCCCTGCCGGCTGGCCCCCGTCCACCTGCGGCTGCAAAGCGCCATGGGGGTGGCAATGGCCGCCCAGCGGCTCTGGCCGGACGGCGCGGTCAGCGCCCACGCCCTGGCCCCGGTCTACCTGCGTCTGAGTCAGGCGGAGCGGGAGCGGCTGGCCCGGAGCCAGCGCATATAGGACACACGCGCTTTCCTTTTCATACGGCACAACTCAAAAAGCTTTTGCTGCAACACTCGGTTTTGCACAGGAATATTGTCCAAGAATTAACATAATGGATACGAAGGGAGAACCACCATGTACAGCGAGAAAGTCCACATTGTCAACCACCCCCTGGTCGCCCACAAGCTGACCATCCTGCGGGACAAAAACACCTCCACCAAGGATTTCCGGGAGATTGTCTCCGAGATCGGCATGCTGCTGACCTATGAGGCCACCCGGGATCTTCCTCTGACGGAGAAGGCTGTGGAGACCCCCATCTGCTCCACCATGGCCCCCACCCTCAAGGGCAAAAAGTTCGCCGTAGTGCCCATCCTCCGGGCGGGCCTGGGGCTGGTGGACGGCGTGCTGCGGATGGTCCCCTCCGCCCGGGTGGGCCACATTGGCCTGTACCGCAACGAGGAGACGCTGGAGCCGGTGAAATACTTCTGCAAGATGCCCAAGGATGTGGCGGAGCGGGACATTCTCATTGTGGACCCCATGCTGGCCACCGGCGGCTCCGCCGCCGCCGCCATCGGCTTTATGAAGGAGTACGGCTGTGCCAATATTAAGCTGATGGTGCTGCTGGCCGCTCCGGACGGCATAGAGCGCATCCAGAAGGAGCACCCCGATGTGGACATCTACTGCGGCGCGGTGGATGACCACCTCAATGAGTATGGCTATATTGTCCCCGGCCTGGGCGACGCCGGAGATCGGATTTTTGGTACAAAGTAGCGTCCCCTGAACCGGCGGCGCCCAGGCCGCGCCTGCTGGCGCGCACAAGGGTTTTGCGCAGCAAAACCTTGCCGCAGGGCGAATTTACTTCGCCCGAGGATGTTCCATGAATCAGGGTTCCCGCGCTGCCGGGGCAGCGTGGGACTGGACGCCGGAGATCGGATTTTTGGTACCAAATAGAGTTTGAGTGGGGGCGGGTCCTGTATGGGCCCGCCCCGCCCCATTTCACAAAGTTGCACAAAAACATCCTGAAAATTTTGGAAGGGCCGCCCCCTATTTTTCCGGCAGTTCCCATTGCAATCCCGGCAAAAATCCGCTATACTGGATACACAAGGGAATACTGTGGTAGCTGTAACGAAGTGCTTTGCGCACGGGCTCAACTATCACTCAGCTTGCGCTTGAGTGTTTCAAACCGAATGGTTTGAAACATTTTTTGTTTTCTTTTTGAAACCGGACATATAAAGGAGGCATGCACCATGTACATTCTGGCAAACGGCAGACTCATCACCCGGGACGGCGCCCTCCCCTATCTCCCCGACGGCGGCGTAGCCATCGACGGCACGAAAATCGCGGCGGTGGGCACCACGGCGGAACTGCGGGCAAAGTACCCCGGCGCGGAATTTGTGGACGCCCGGGGGGGCGTCATTATGCCCGGCCTCATCAACGCCCATACCCACATCTACTCCGCCCTGGCCCGGGGCCTCAGCATCAACGGCTTCAACCCCACCAATTTTTACGAGGTGCTGGACGGCCAGTGGTGGTACATCGACCGCCACCTGACCCTGAAGGGCACCAGAGCCAGCGCCGACGCCCTCTACATGGACTGCATCAAGCAGGGCGTCACCACCATCTTCGACCACCACGCCTCCTTCGCGGAGATCCCCGGTTCCCTCTTCGCCATCGCTGAGAGCGCCAAAAAGTTTGGCGTCCGCTCCTGCCTGTGCTACGAGGTCTCGGACCGGGACGGAGAGGAAAAGAGCGACCAGGCCATCCGGGAAAACGCCGACTTCATCACCTACTGCCAGGAAAATCCCAGCGATATGCTCTCGGCCATGTTCGGCGGCCACGCCCTCTTCACCATCAGTGACCGGACCTTTGAGAAGATGGTTGCCGCCAACAACGGCCGCACCGGCTTCCACATCCATGTGTCCGAAGGCATGAACGATGTATACGACAGTCTCCAGAACTATGGCCGCCGCCCGGTCCAGCGGCTCCAGGACCACGGGATCCTGGGTCCCAAGACCCTTCTGGGCCACTGCATCCACGTAAACACCGCCGAGATGGAGATTATCCAGGCCACCGGCACCATGACGGTGAATAATCCGGAGAGCAACATGGGCAACGCTGTGGGCTGCTCCCCCATCCTCCAGCTGATGAAGCGGGGCATCACCGTGGGCCTCGGCACCGACGCCTACACCAACGACATGCTGGAGAGCATCAAGGCGGCCCTCACCATCCAGCGGCACAACGCCTGCATGCCCAACGTGGGCTGGTGCGAGGTGACGGATATGCTCTTTAAGAATAACCCCCTCATTGCCGAGAAGTACTTCGGCGTGCCTCTGGGGAGACTTGCCCCCGGCGCGGCGGCGGACGTCATCGTCATGGACTACAAGCCCTTCACACCCTTCTCCGACGCCAACATTGACGGTCACATGCTCTTCGGCATGACGGGCCGGCAGTGCCAGACCACCATCGCAAATGGAAAAATTCTCATGCGGGACCGGGTACTGGAGGAAATCGACGAAGAGGCGGAGAACGCCCACATTCTGGAGGAATCCAAAAAGCTGTGGGGTGCACTGAACCACTGCCAGTACTGATTTTACCGCCGGTTCCCCGCCGCGGACGCGGCGGGGAACCGGCCCACACCGCCCGGTACGGGCGCGAAAAGGAGGAACCATCTATGTCTGAACTGATGACCCCGATTCCCTTTCAGGAACTGATGACCTGGATCATGGCCGAATACCGCCGGGACGGCACGGTGTTTGGCGTCCACCGCCCCTACGTGGCCGGGGAGAAATCCCTGCCCATCTTCGGCGGAGAAACCATCGAGACCCCCTTTGGCCCCGCCGCCGGCCCCAACACCCAGCTGGCCCAGAACATCATTGCCGGCTACTTCGCCGGAGCCCGGTTCTTTGAACTGAAAACCGTGCAGAAGATGGACGGGGCGGAACTGGCCGCCTGCATCTCCCGGCCCTGCATCCTGGCGGAGGACGAGTGCTACAACTGCGAGTGGAGCACGGAACTCACCGTCCAGCAGGCCTTCGAGGAATATGTAAAGGCCTGGTGCGCCTGCCACATGCTCTCCCGGGTCTGCGGGCTGGGAAGGCCGGACGGCTTCATCTTCAACATGTCCGTGGGCTACGACCTGGATGGTATCAAGGGAGAGAAGATCGACACCTACTTAAACGGCATGGGCGACGCCTCCCGCACCCCCATTTTCCGGGAGTGCATCCGGGTCCTGAAAACACTGTTCCCGGCGGAGGGCGCTTTCATTGACGCCATCCCCGCCCGTGTCTCCGACTCCGTCACCGTCTCCACCCTCCACGGCTGCCCCCCGGATGAGATCGAGCGCATCGCCTCCTACCTCATCACCGAAAAGCACCTGCACACTTTTGTCAAGTGCAACCCCACCCTGCTGGGCTACCAGTCCGCCCGAAACATCCTTGATGGAATGGGCTACAGCTACATCGCCTTTGACGAGCACCACTTCCAGGAGGATCTGCAGTACGCCGACGCCATCCCCATGTTCCGCCGCCTGCTGCGTCTGGCCGGGAATAATGGCCTAGAATTTGGCCTGAAACTCAGCAACACCTTCCCGGTGGATGTGAAGCAGGGAGAACTGCCCAGCGAGGAGATGTACATGGCGGGGAAGAGCCTGTTCCCTCTCACCATCGAAATGGCCCGGCGGGTCAGCAAGGAATTCGACGGGCGGCTGCGGCTCAGCTACTCCGGCGGCGCGGATTTCTTCAACATCGACCGCCTCTTCCAGTGCGGGATCTGGCCCATCACCATGGCCACCACCGAACTGAAGCCCGGCGGCTACCAGCGCTTCAAGCAGATTGCGGAAAAGCTGGAAGCCCTCCAGTTTAAGCCCTTCACCCGGGTGGATGTGGAAAAGGTGGACGCCCTGGCTCTGGCCATCCGGCAGGACACATACCACAGGAAGGCCATCAAGCCCCTGCCCCGGCGGAAGCTGTACAGCAAGGTGCCCCTCATCGACTGCTTCACCGCCCCCTGCAAGGGCGGCTGTCCCATCGGTCAGGACATTCCCGAGTATATGGAACTCTGCCGCCAGGGGGACTATACCGCCGCGCTGCGGGTGATCCTGGAGAAAAACCCTCTGCCCTTCATAACCGGCACCATCTGTGCCCACCACTGCATGGACAAGTGCACCCGCAACTTCTATGACCGCTCCGTCCAGATTCGTTCCACCAAGTTGGCGGCAGCGCAGCGGGGCTACGATGGGATTATGGCGGAACTCGCCACCCCCACCCCTGTCTACGACGGGAAAAAGGTGGCTATTGTGGGCGGCGGCCCCACCGGCATGGCGGCAGCCTATTTCTGCGCCAGGGCCGGCGTACCCACCACCCTCTTCGAGAAGGAGGCTGCTCTGGGCGGTGTGGTCCGTCAGGTAATCCCCACCTTCCGCATCGCGGACGAGGCCATTGAGAAGGATGCCTCCATCATGCGCCGTATGGGCGTGGAGGTTCGTCTGAATACCCCCGCCCCCTCTGTGGAGGAACTGCGGCAGAAGGGCTACACCCACATTCTCTTCGCCATCGGCGCCTGGAAGCCCGGCAAACTGGACATCCCCGGCAATGTGCGGCCGGTTATCGCCTGGATGCGGGATGTGAAGGCGGGCAAGATCGAGTCCTTGGGCCACGTGGCCGTGGTCGGGGGCGGCAACACCGCCATGGACGCCGCCCGGCTGGCCCTTCGGGCCGGAGCCGACAGCAGCACCCTGGTCTACCGACGCACCAAGCAGTATATGCCCGCCGACGCCGAGGAACTGGAACTGGCCATGGCCGACGGCGTGCGCTTTTTGGAACTGGTCAGTCCCGTGGAGCAGGCCAACGGAAAGCTGGTCTGCAAGCGGATGAAACTTGGCCCGTGCGACGCCAGCGGCCGCCGTTCTCCGGTGGAAACCGGCGAGACGGTGGAAATCCGCTGTGATACGGTGATCTCCGCCGTGGGAGAGCAGGTGGATGCCGAGGCCCTGGCCCGCTGGGGCATTCAGGTGGGCGACAGGGGCCGTCCCGGCTTTGCCACCAACCTGCCCGGAGTCTACACCGCCGGCGACGCTCTCCGTGGCCCCGCCACGGTGGTGGAGGGTATTGCCGACGCCGCCGCTTTCGCGGAGGAGGTGCTGGGTGGGCCCCATACGCCCGCCATCCCCAGCCACGCCCACGCCCCCCGGGAGGCGGCCATCGGCCGCAAGGGCATTCTCTGCGAATCCGCCAAGCGGGAGGGGGAGCGGTGCCTCAGCTGCAACGTGGTGTGCCAGGTCTGCGCCGACGTGTGCCCCAACCGGGCCAATGTGGTCATCGCCCTGCCCGATGGCCGGCGGCAGATCCTCCATGTGGACCGCATGTGCAATGAGTGCGGCAACTGTCTGGTGTTCTGTCCCTACGACAGCGCCCCCTACCGGGATAAATTCACCCTGTTCCACGACCGCGCCGGTTTTGATGAGAGCGAGAACAACCAGGGCTTCCTGCCCCTGGGGGACATGCGCGTGCTGGTGCGGCTGGATGGCCGGGTATTTGAGACAGACCTCAATGAAGCAAACGACCTGCCCGCCGGTATCGACAGTCTTATTTATACGGTGCTGACCCAGTACCGCTACCTCATCTAACCCTGCGGTGGCGGAAAGGGGCCCGGCTTCCTGCGGAAGCCGGGCCCCTTTCCACTGATCCGCCCACTTCAGCACCGGCCGGTTTGAAGCCTCCGCCCAAGGTGGTCCAGCCCCCTAGCGCCGCCGGCTCACCGCCGCTGTGGGTAAAAAGGGAGAAAGCGCGTTGTCAAGCGGCATTTTTTGTGGTATAGTAAAATTTAATAGATGGAATGCTACCATGAAACATAAGGAGGGCACTATGAAGCTGAGTTTTTATGGCGCGGACCAGTGCGTCACCGGCAGCTGTCACTGTCTGGAGATCAATGGGAAGCGAATTCTCATCGACTGCGGCCTGCAGCAGGGGCGGGATGAGATTGACAACCGCGAACTGCCCTTTGCTCCCAACGCCATCGACTATGTATTGATCACCCACGCCCACATCGACCACAGCGGCCGGGTGCCCATGCTGGTCAAGGAGGGATTTTCCGGCCAGATCTGGACCACCCGGCTCACGGGCCACCTGCTGGAGATTATGCTGGCGGACTCCGCCCACATCCAGGAGTCCGACGCGGAGTATGAAAACCGAAAGAACATGCGGGCCGGCCGGCCCCTGGTGGAGCCGATTTACACCACGGAGGACGCCCTTCGGACCATGGAGCATCTCCACACCTGCGGGTATGGCCAGACGGTGGACATCTGCCCGGGCGTCCGGGCCGTATTCACCGATGCGGGCCACCTGCTGGGCTCCGCCAGCATCACCCTGGAACTGACAGAGGGGGATGTGTCCAAAACCATCGTCTTTTCCGGCGACATCGGCAATGTCAACCAGCCCATCATCCGGGACCCCGTCCTCCTGAAAAAGGCGGATTACGTAGTCATGGAGTCCACCTACGGCGACCGGAACCACCAGGAGGTGTGGAGTTACACTGCGGAACTGGCCAAGGTTATCGACCGGACCCTGGGGCGGGGCGGCAATGTGGTGATTCCCGCCTTTGCTGTGGGCCGCACCCAGGAAATCCTTTACTTCCTGCGGCGGATCAAGCAGGAAAATCTGGTGAAGTCTGTCCAGGACTTTCCCGTGTATATTGACTCCCCTCTGGCCAGCAAGGCCACCACCATCTTCTGCGGCGACCTGCGGGGCTATCTGGATGAGGAGGCGCTGGAACTGGTGAAGGACGGCACCGCCATGTTCTCCTTCCCCGGCCTGTGCATGACGGAGTCGGTGGAGGAATCAAAGCTGCTGAACGCGGACAAGACCCCCAAGGTCATTATCTCCGCCTCCGGCATGTGTGACGCGGGCCGGATCCGCCACCATCTGAAATACAACCTCTGGCGGCCGGAGAGCACCATTGTGTTCGTAGGTTTCCAGGGGGAGGGCACCCTGGGCCGGACCCTGCTCAACGGGGCCAAGAGCGTGAAACTCTTTGGGGAGGAAATTGCCGTCCAGGCGGAAATCGAAAACTTCAAGGGCCTCTCCAGCCACGCTGACCGGGACCATCTGCTGGAGTGGGCCAAGTCCTTTGAGGCCCCCGCCCACTTCTTTGTGGTCCACGGAGACCGGGAGGTGGCCCCCTACTTCGCTGACAGCCTCCAGCGGCTGGGCTACAGCGCCCACGCGCCCCAGTATACGGAGGTGTACGACCTGGCCGCGGGCCGCCAGCTGGAGCCCGGCTATCTGCCCGAGCGCAAAACCGTTACCTTCTCCGGCGTCAAGACCTCCAACGCCTATCAGCGTCTGGTGGCCATGGGCAAGCTGCTCCAGGAGGTCATTGCCCGCAGCAGGAGCCGCGCCAACCGGGATCTGGGCAACTTTGCAGACCAGATCAAGCAGTTGATCGACCGCTGGGAGGCGTAGGCCCCCCCACGGCGCTTTCCGGAAAAGGGAGCGGGGAAACAACAGGAGGCATCCATGGCAGAATTGGCAAAAAATCAACTGTACACTGTGACCGTCGGCGGATACTCCGCCGACGGTCTTGGTATTGCCCGCATTGACGGGCGGGTGGTATTCATCCACGGAGGCGTCCGGGGGGATCTCTGCGAAATCCGCATTTTAAAGGTGTTGAAAAACGCCTCTTTTGCCCGGATTGAACGGCTGCTGGTGCCGGGAGTGGGGCGGACAGAGAACGACTGTCCCCACTATCCGGCCTGCGGCGGCTGCGACTACCGCCACGTAACCTATGCGGAGGAACTGTGGGCCAAGCGGCAGCGGGTGGAGGATGCCCTGCGGCGGATTGGCGGAGCGGATGTGACCGTGGCAGACATTCTGGGCAGCGAACATGCAGACCACTACCGGAACAAGAGCCAGTTTCCCATAAGCCGGGACGGCCTGGCCGGGTTTTACCGGGCCAGGAGCCACGATGTGGTCCCCGCTGCGGACTGCCGGCTGCAGGCCCCCCAGGCGGAGGCGGTGGCCCGGGCGGTGGAGGGCTACCTGCGGGATTTCTCCGTGCCCGCCTACGACGAATCCACGGGGCGCGGCCTGCTGCGCCACATCTACACCCGGGTCAACCGGGCGGGCCAGGCGCTGGTGTGTCTGGTAGTGAATGGCGAAAAGCTGCCGGAGGAGGAGGCCCTGGTGGACCGGATCCGGGCAGCCTGCCCGGATGTGGCCGGGGTAGTGCTGAACCGCAACACCCGGGACACCAATGTGATCCTGGGGGACCACTACCGCACGCTCTGGGGAGAGGACACACTGACGGACACCCTCTGCGGCCGCACCTTCCGTCTGGCCATCCCCGCCTTCTACCAGGTAAACCGGGAGCAGGCGGAGCGCCTGTACCAGCGGGCCATCCAGCTGGCGGAACTCACCGGTGCGGAAACTGTGCTGGAACTCTACTGCGGGGCGGGAACCATTACCCTGGCCATGGCCGCCCATGTCCGCCGGATAATCGGGGCGGAGATCGTGCCGGAGGCGGTGGAAAATGCCCGGGAGAACGCCAGGCGCAACGGTGTGACCAACGTGGAGTTCCTCTGCGCCGACGCGGGGGAGGCCGCCCAGGTATTGGCGAAGCGCGGCCTAAGGCCCCAGGTGGTGGTGGTAGACCCGCCCCGGAAGGGACTGGGAGAGTCGGTCATCCCCGCCATTGCCGCCATGGCCCCCCAGAGGGTGGTGTATATCTCCTGTGACAGCGGCACCCTGGCCCGGGATGTCAAGCGCTTTGCCCAGGTCGGTTACTCCCTGCGCCAGGCCCTGGCGGTGGATATGTTTCCCAGAACCCGGCATGTGGAGACGGTGGTCCTCTTGTCACGGGAAACAAATCCACTGACGGTTGAGGTCAGAATGGAAGTGGAAACCGGCGAGGTCAAGGAGCATCCGACCTATAAGCGAATTCAGGAGTATGTGCAGGAGAAGTACGGCTTCAAAGTTCATACGGCATATATTGCCGAGGTCAAGCGCATGGTCGGACTGGATATGCACAAAGCACCGAATGCGGTAGAGCAGAGAAAGCATGAGTATCATCCTTGCCCGCCTGAAAAGGTTGAGGCAATTAAAGATGCGCTGCGGCACTTTGGCTTAATCTCAGAGTGAGTTTACGGCTAAAAACCCAGCACCACGATAATGGCGTGGTGCTGGGTTTCTCTTTTGTCATGTTTCGGGGCTTTTTTTGAGGATAAAACCGCCTGTGTGCCGTTTGCTTTTCTTTGCCATATTGACACGCTGACCTCTGTTCATCACGGCAACTGTACGTTTTCTGGATAGAAAATGGACACTTTTCTCTGTATAGGGAGAAAGGCAGAGAGGAAAAAGAGGGTGAGCGCAGGCTGTGGGAACGGTGTGTAAACCGTTTTCGGTTTTCCACGGTTTCCATAGCCGCAGCGAGGGAGAAAAGGAAGAGGTGGCTTTCTCGCTCAGGCGGCTTGCCGCCGCTCTTTTGCTCTCCCTTTTCTCCCTGAATATCAGGGGTTATTCCGCATCATTGCTCGGTGTAACAGGGCGAAAGTCCTCCTGCACCCCTTCATTGAGGTCAAAGCACATGGTTTTTGCATCGGCAACCCAGAAACCACGCACCTTGTAGCGCTTGCCGGGAATCCAGTCCTCGCCAGTGACAGCGCGAAGCGGGTCAAGCAGATTCTTGTTGGAAATCGTAACAACACCTTTCTGTTCACCTTTCGGCTTGGAGAACTTGAAGCCCTTCGGTTCGTTGCTCTTGCAGGAACGGATCGCAAATACCCTCGCTTTCGCATCCAGCAGACACAAAACGAAGGCGGGATAGCCCAAGTCCTCAAGCACCTTCTTGGTGAAAGTCACGCCATTCTGATTCAGGAACATATCCGGGTAGGCGTTGATGTTGGAGTCGATGGTTTCAAAGTTCAGAGCAGAAAAATCGAAGTTCATAGTAAAAATCCTTTCATTTTATGGTGTTTTGCGCCTCATCCACGATTTTTATAAACTCCTGGCGTTCCATAAAAGACCATCGGGAATCCATGATTAGATAGCCCTTGAAAAGACCATCCTTTACGCGGTATGCGACGAAGTGATTGCTCAAACGGCGCAATGTAGCTCGTTTTGCTGTGCTATGCCTCTCTGACAGCAGCATTTGTGCCTTGCTCCAATCCTCTTTTTTGATAATCGCTGTGTGGTGATTTTCCTTGAAATACATATTCAAATCCGTATTTTTGACGGATTTATGGGTGCGGAAATCCTTGGTATAGGTTTTCTGCATCAAGGCATCACCGCAGTATTTCTCGTTTCGGAGGATGCTGCGGACAGTACCGGCAGACCAGAGATCGTTCCCCATTGGAGATTTGATACCCTGCTCTGTCAAAGCGGCGGCAATTTCTGCCGGGGTTGCGCCCTCTAAGCAGCTTTCATAGATGTACTCAACAATTCTTGCCTCGGTCGGCTCAATAACAAGCCGCCCGAAATGATCACGATAGAAGCCAAGCGTATTCTGAACGGAGAACTTGTAGATGCCCTCTGCCATGCGCCAGCGGATACCAGCCTTAATTGCCTCGCTCTTTTGCTGGGACTCCATTTCAGCCAGGGCTGCCAGCAATGAGATCAGCAGATTATTCCGTCCATCGCCGGTATAGGTGATTCCTTCTGTCTCAAATTCAACGGAAACGGGTGGATTCAGCGCAGAAAGCGTTCGCAGATTGTCCAGAATATCCACGATATTTCTACCAAAACGGCTGATGCTTTTGGTGAGAATCAGGTCAATCTTCCCGTCAACTGCGTCGGCAATCATCTTCTGAAAGCCGAGGCGCTTTTCAACGGTAGTCGCGCTGATACCCTCATCTTGATAAATCTCAACCAGCTCCCATTGCGGATTTGCCTCAATCCTCTTGGTGAAATGGTGAATCTGCATATCGAAGCTGCCGACCTGCTGTTCCTCCTGTGTGCTGACGCGGCAATACGCCGCAACACGGAGTTTGGGCGGTTCTTCTGCAAGTTCCCGCCGTTTCTGCGGTGGGATGATAATAACGCCATTTCCACGCTGGTTATAAGAAATCTCGTCCTGCATCTGGCGGCGTTTTTGCTCCCTGCGTTCAGCTCGGCTGCTGGTTTGCCGTTCTGCCTCTATCGCTTTGGGGTCAAGCGGCTTTGCCATATCCTGCCTCCTGCATCAGAATCCGTCTGCGTTTTCTGCTTTGCATCGGCACACCACCTCCTTTGCACGGTTTCCAATTTCATTACTACCACGCTCCCTTTTTGAAAATTATGACAATCCGCATACGCGAGGTAAGCGGAGTAGTCACCCAAAGAAAAAGGCAGCAGAATTGCTCCTGCTGCCTGAATCTGTATAAACTTGTGCAATCACAGCGGTCAAACATGGGGGTAGAAAATATCGACCCCTGCGAATAAGAGGCTTTTATAGTTCCTTGATCGTGTCGATAAACTGGCTCATGCTCACCGCACCCGGCAAGAGGTTTTCCTCATTCTCAAATACCATGTAATAGCGGAAATCCTTGCCCGCTGCTGTGCGCCATGCTTGACCGAGTGCGATTTTCTCCCGGCTGTCATCGTTTTTCAGATGTTCGCCCTTGGTTTCCGCGCAGATGAGCTTGCCGCTTTGGGTCATAATCAGAATATCGGGGTAGTGCTTGATAAAGCCGTTAATTGCAAAGTCTTGCCGTGCAATATTCCTGTGCCACCAGCGGACATTCGGCAGGGCGGTCAACTCCACAATCAACTTCTGTTCCAGTTTGTTCATGTCACCGTCCTCTGCTGCATACAGAGAACGGGCATATATGTCGGTATAGGTGGCAGGATGGATAGAGGGGCGCAGACGGAAATAGGGC
>CDZQ01026846.1_pt1 | contig 21268 bp, 23 predicted proteins | sample 554831 | NCBI WGS metagenome assembly CDZQ01 (sample SAMEA3182112, study PRJEB8094) | gut metagenome | biome: human; feature: gut; material: Stool; isolation source: human stools | place: Canada | collected 2013-05-06
GGTTGATACCGAGCAGGAGCCGACGCAAGTTGTCAACCATGACCGCCGCAACATGGTAGATGTAAAAAGTATCGCTATCTAACCCCAGCAAACGTCACCCCGGAAACGCCGTCGTCGATGAAAAATGTAGGATTGGGGAAACCGCTGTCGGTTGCGTACTTCAAAAGGATTTTCTTTTGAGACGAGATTTGTCAAGGATATATTTTGTTTATCAGAATGCTATGAATCGCGTGAAAAATAAAACGAGTCTCTTTCATTGTAAAAAGCACTTAGAACGCTCCGGTTCTAAGTGCTTTTTCCTGTTATGTCCCTCAAAGCCGCATCTTGCCTCTCTTTTGCCGACTCTAAATCTTCAAAATCTCCCAAATCGGTCAATTTAACTACTGAAGCGTCAACCTTGGCATCCGGGTTTTCCTGCTGGCCCCGGATGGTGGCGGGGATTTCACCGTCCAGTTGCCCGCGTATACTCTCAGCCCGCAGCAGACAGACCTCTTCCAACGTATCCACCGCCAGCTGGTGGTCTTCATAGGAACAAAAGGCGGTGGGATCTTTTTGAACATAAGGAGCAATCTGCTTTGCCATTTGTCGGAGGGTGACTGCAAACCGACCGCTTTCAAAGTATTCCGAAAGGAGCTTGTCGAAATAGGCGTGATAGCGGGCAAAGTACTCGTCGTGCTTCATCAGGTTGTGGTAAAGCGGCCGGTTCAGCATAACCTCACCTTCCGCCGGGGTGTTTATGGGATAGTTAATAAGAATGTTGGGATCTTTGACAGGATCAGTCATCCCCAGGGCATAGGTGCCGAAGGCCAGGTTATAATCCCAGGGCAGGATGCTGAGGATTCCGTTTTCCTCATACAAAAAGTAATTATGCCCGGTATGGCCCAGATAGCTGTCCCAGTTCATCACAAAAACCTGCACGGTGAAATACCGCAGCACCTCGTCCACATTGACGGCGGTTTCCAGTTTTTCACCGGTGGACAGGGTTTTCAGCGCTTCGATCATCCGCTTCTGATCGGCTTGCGATACCTTGAATTTGGCGTTTTCAAAGATGCCGGGATAGCTGTCCGGGTTATCGTCGATATATCGCAACGCCACGTCGGCGTTTTCCGCATTCAGGGAACGGTAATCCGGCTTGTACAGTTTCCCGTGATCATTCCCGAAATTCCGGCGGGCAAAGGCTTCCTCCGGCTCCTCTACCGCCAGGAACAAGCCCCAGTCCTCTCCGTTGACCGTCACCCAGACATAGCTGCAAAGGGGCGCAGGCACCCCCATGAACGCCATCATATCGTAGACCATGTAGGTTTTCAGGTAGCTGTTGTCCTGAAAGGAAGCGTCCAGGGAAAATTTGTCCAGCCCATAATAATTCCCGCCGTCCAGGAACTGGTCGAATTCCAGCTTGAGGCTGTAGCGGGAAAGCCCGTATTCCTCCGTCAGCCGCAGGGAATTGTTGCCCTTTGCCCGCAGCCCGATATTATGAAACGCTTCTCCGTCGATTTCGATGGTGCAGGCCACATATTCTTCTTGTTCGGCATCCTCAATAAAAACGCCCCAGTCCGCAATTTGGATATCAATGACGTGCACCCGGCTGTCGTCAAATAACCGTGTCACATATCCCGGGTTGGCGCTGGCTTTGGGAAGCCTCAGCTGTTCGCCGAACATCAGCAGCAGAGTGAGGAGGATTGCCAAAACCGCCGCGCCGATGCAAATCCAGTCGATATACTTATACTTTACCATTGCGTTATCCCATGTAGTCGCCATTGTAGGAAACCAGCACCACCCGGGACACGCCCGGCATGGCCTCCAGCTCGTTGACAAAGGCGCTGCTGTCCTCTTTCAAACGAACCTCATAGTTGAGTTCCACACAGCCGTTGTCCACGCTCTTGCTCTTGAGATTCAGCCGCCTGACCTGGGACTTCACAAAAATCCGTGCCTGTTCCTCAATCCCGCTGTTTTCACAGTGCACCACCAGGATATAGGGGGAATCCACCGTCTTCTTTTTGGAGAAAGCAACCAGCACTACCCCGATGAAGATGCTGCCGAATACCGCCAGCGGAATCAGGCCGGCGGCCAGCACAATACCCACCGCAATGGCCCAGAACAGGAAAGCGATATCCATCGGTTCCTTGATAGCGGTGCGGAACCGGACAATGGACAGAGCGCCCACCATGCCCAGAGACAGCACGATGTTGCTCACCACCGTCATAATCAGCAGGGTGGTAATAAGCGACAGAGCAATCAGTGTTACACCGAAGCTGGCCGAATACATCACGCCGCTGTAGCTCTTTTTATAGATGAAAAAGATAAACAATCCCAGCAGAAAGGCCAATACCATGGCGATCGCCATGTCCAGTATGGAGATACTGGCGATATTCTCCAGAAAGCTGGATTTGAAAATATCCTGAAAGGTCATAAGGCCCTTCCTCCTCAGATAATTTTAATCGAACCGCCGGCACAGGGCGTATTTGGAGCAGGCCGCCGCCTGCCTTCCGGGTACCTGCACCGCCATGCGGACAAGCTCCGGCAAAAACACATCGTATTTGACTTCCAATACCGTGCCAGGCTCCATTGTGCGCATGTAGAAAATCGCCGGATTCAGGAAGTCCACATTTCCAAGCCCGGTGCGGATATCCCGATCTAACGTGATACGCACATTGCCGGGCGCATAGAGAAAAGCCTCCCGGTCGTAACGGACGATGGCCTTCGGCCGCAGACCTTTCCCTTTGATTTTGCTGTAAAGCTCGATGAAAAGCGGTTCATCCGAATCCAGCAGGAATTCGGAGCTGCCCGAAAGCAACTCCTTTACCTGTTCCTGCGTCATCCGGGCGCTGCGCTTGCCGCACAGGCCGTTTGCTTTGTACTTCTTTTCCAGCCGGAGAAAGGAGGTATCCGCTCCGTAATACCTCAGCCGGAATTTTTCCCGCCGGTTGACCCCGTCGATTTTCTCCCGCAGGGCGCTGTCATAGGGCGTGTCAAAGTACAGGCTGGTTACCCGGTATGTACCGCCCGACCCGGCGTTTTTGTCGTGGGGAAACAGCTTCCGGAGCCTTTGGGAAAGCACCAGATCCTCCCGCAGGTTGATCCGGTGCTTCAGTTCATGCCGCAAGGGGAGCTCGTTCTCCGGCTTAATCGTCATAACCGGAATCCCCATCGTCCCAATCATCGTCAGCTTCCCGGTCGTAATCGCTGCCATCGTCGTAATTGGTATCGCCGTAATTGGTATTGCCGTGATCATCATAGTTGGTATCGTTGTAATCAGTGACACCGTCATTATTCGGGCCATAGTCCGTATCATTGTAGTCAGTAACACCGTCGTTGTTCGAACCGTAGTCGGTATCGTTGTAGTCGGTGACGCCGTCGTTGTTGGGGCCATAGTCGGTATCGTTGTAGTCGGTGACACCGTCGTTGTTGGGACCGTAGTCGGTATCGTTGTAGTCGGTCACGCCGTCGTTGTTGGGGCCGTAGTCGGTGTCGTTGTAGTCGGTGACGCCGTCGCTGCTCGGGCCATAGTCTGTGTCGTTATAGTCGGTGACGCCATCGTTATTGGGGCCGTAGTCGGTATCGTTGTAATTGGTGGAACCGCTGCCAGTGGCCGGGGTTCCGCTTTGCGTGCCGGCAGTCTTATGTTCCGCCTTGACAACCTTGCCGGTGACCGCGTGGATGTCATACTCGTACTCGTTCCCGTTCGCCATGAACTCCAGCTCAAAAATCGGGGTTCCGTCATCGTGGTCGAATTCCTTATCGTCAAATACCGCGTCCGCTGCATTGACATTCGCCTGGGCAAGCGCAATTTCCTGCGCCTTTTCCAGCGTGATGTAGGGGGACGGCTTGTCGTCTTTGGCATAGGCGGGATCATAGTCGTCGTCGTCAATGGTCACGATGCCGGAGGAAAGCTCCAATCCCCTGACCGCTTCCTGCGTGCTGGCGCTCATATCAGCCAGAAAATCGTCGCTGGGAAGTACCGAGCCCGGCTCCAGCTGCAGGACGATGTTCTTTTTGTTGCCGTCGATGTCATCCACAAAGTAACCTGCCTCATTGATCTCAACGATCAGATCCCGCAGGACAGTCTCGCAGTCTTTTCCGATATAATCCGGATAGGCCTCCACAATGCCCTTGCCGTCATCGTTCCGGCCGGTCAGGGCGGTGACTTTGCCATCCCGGTTGTACTCGATCTGGATTTCCGGATTGACGCTCAAGGTGAGAACACCGGTTTCCTTCAGCGCCGTTCCCTCCTGTGCCGGCGCTCCGCATCCGGCCAGAAGGACTGCAGCCGCTACAGCCAGGGAAGAGACCGCCGCTAATAATTTTCTTCTCGATTTCATGTTGATTGCTCCTTTCGGTTTCCGTTTGTTTGTGGCTTTTGTTTTGCCTTACACCTATAGATTACGGGAGCAGGCTTTCAAAACCGGGGTAAGCCGGAAAAATTTTTTGAAAAATTCAGTCGTCATCGTCCGAATCGTTGTCATCATCCGAATCATCGTCGTCATAGCCGCTGTCGCCGTCGTCATCGTCATCGTTTCCCGGGTCATAATCGGTATCGCCGTCCGTATAATCCGTGACCCCATCGCTGCCGGGGCCATAGTCTGTATCCGCGGGCGGCGTACTGGTGGAAGGCGGCGTATAGTCGGTGACGCCATCGCTATTTGGGCCGTAATCGGTATCATCATAATCGGTGGCGTTGGAAGACGTCGGAGGCACAACCACGGGGTGAGACGGCTCAGACGAGGAAGGAGAGGTCTGCTCCGGCTGAGAAGTGCTCGGCCGAGAGGGAGTCGAAGATGAACTGTTTTCCGGGTTTTCCTGACCCTGCCCGTCTTGATGGTTCATAATTTCGATTGTGACAGTAATCCGCCCGTCCAAATGCTCTGTTACTTTGGTGCGCAGCTCCGTCCCATACTCTTGGAACAGGGCTTCGTCCGGGGAATCGATGGAGAAGGAAACCCGGCCGCCTTCCGACAGGAAGCCCATTTCAATGGCCCGGTCGATCAGCTCGTCGGCAACCGTTATCTTGTCTTTCCCCTTGCCGTCATAGCCCTCCAGCAGCGTTTCCCCGTCTTCATTCGCCCCTGTCAGCCCTACAACCGTGCCCTGCCGGTTCAGATCCATCTGCACCTCCGGGTTGATGGTCAGATATATGGACGAATAGGGCTGTAGATAATTCTGGTAATAGCCGATGCCAAAGAACAGAAGGAAACAGGCTGCAATCGCCGCGATGCCGCTGCTGATCCACCGGACGGTATGCCGCTGTCTTTCCGGCGTCTCCTTCATCAGCACCGGGTCATACACCGTCTGCCCGGTTTCGTATCGCAGATTGGCCGCTTTTAGAAAGCGCCCGTCTTCATCCAGAAGGACCGCATAGCCGGGGTGGCATTCCATAACCAAATAACTCATCGCACTGCCACTCCTTTCATCACCTGTTTCAAATGCCCGCGTATGATTTCGTACCCGTTTGTGTAAATAAGAAGCAGGGCCACCATGTATTTGCGGTGCCGCTCCAGTGTCTTGCGCTCCCCGCCGCTCCCCATTGCCAGCTGCCCGATGGGCAGGCGTTTCATCTTTAAAAGGTCCTCCAACAGCTCCGGGTTTTCCTTTGCGTATTCCAATGCTTTCCGGCAGGCGTCCAAAGTCCGCTGCTGCTTAGGGCAGTTGTCCGCCACATCGCTGAGACTGACGCCGAATTCCTTCATCTGCCGCGTCAGCTCCTCGATCTCTGCACGGGTCGCGTCCCGCAACGCCGTTTCTTCGTGGGGATCCCTGTCGTCCGCCAGCGTCTCTCCCAGAGTTGCGTCTTCTTCTCCTATCGGCGCGTCCAGCGATATGACGCGGCTGTGACGCTGCTCCCTGCGGCTGTAATCAACCAGACGGCTTCGGATCAGCATGGCCGCATATTTCAGGAAGGAGCCCCTTGTGCGGGAATACCCGCCGATTGCCTCGTGAAAGGCCATCATGGCGATACTCAGCTCATCGTCCTGCCCCTCTATGGGAGGACGCTTTAAGAACTTTGCCGTTTCCGCTTTGATAAAGGGCAGGTATGCGCGGATCAGGTCATCCGCCGCCCGGACATTTTCTTTGGCCGCATAGACCTGTTCTACGATTTTATGTGCATCGTTCATGCAGCAGATCCCCTCCTGTATATAGAATACGTCTCCGTTTTCAAAAAAACGGGGTCGAAATAAAAAAGTATGTATAAAACCCAATCACGTAATGATACCGCTATCAGCGTTAAGGCGCGACCATAAACGGGTTAAATCTGTGTAAAATCAATGTAAATCGAACAACGGAAGCAGGCGGCGCTTCCTCATTCCCGCACATTTTCGCTTTCATGCTTTCGAGCCGGTTTATTCCATAATTTTTACGCAGGCTTAACCCGTTCATGATAGATGTCAAACACGAGTCACGATATAATTATACTGAATTGCTGCATCTAATTGAGGAGGCATTTTTATGGGGCGTTTTCCAGTATTGCAGCGGATATCGCTGCGAAGGCTGGCCGCTGAAGAATGAAAGGACGCCCCTATCCAGACCGATAGCCGGTATGCTGTGTGCGCTGTTCCGGCGGCACAGGAAATCTTTCTTGAAAAATTAGGGTGATTTTATGAAATCAATTATTATATACGGAAGCAGGTACGGAAGCGCCCGCCGGTATGCGCAGGAGCTGTCAAAGCAAACGGGTATCCCCGATGTCAGCTATCAGGAAGCGCCGCTGCTTTCCGAATTGGAAACGGTTGTGTATATCGGCGCGCTGTATGCCGGAGGCGTTCTGGGATTGACAAAGACGCTGCGAAGGCAGTCATTCGAGAAGCATCAAAGGCTGATCATCGTCACGGTCGGGCTGGCTGACCCGGATATACCGCAAAATAGGGAGAATATCCGAAACGCCCTTCAAAAGCAGATTCACGCCCAGCTATATGGCAGAGCAGCGATTTTTCATCTGCGGGGCGCCATCGATTATCAGGCGCTATCTCTGGGACACCGAACCATGATGGCGCTGCTGCACCGATCTCTGCAAAAGAAACCAGCGGAAGAATGGAGCGAAGAAGACAAGGCGTTAATGGAAACCTACGGCAAGCAGGCGGATTTTGTCGATTTCGCATCCCTGCGGCCGATTATCAATGAGATGCAGAGGAAAAGCAGGTAAGAAAAATCGTTTGAATGCATAGCTTAGCCAGTTTGACTTTCTCTGCTGCGAGGGATTCCATGTAGGTACCACGCGCATTATTTTACGCTCTCTTATCAATCGGGCGCTTTCATGTGTACCGGGAAAGGAAATGTGTTTATGGCTGAAAAGCGAATAATCCGCTTTGAAAAATGGATACTCAAGGTTATAATATCTTATGCAGTGTTTATCGGGATCGGTTGGCTGCTCGGGCGGATCCCTGCTGAAAAAATTGGTCTTTCCGAGGATATGTTTTTCGATCTGCGGATGTTTTTATGCTGTTTGGCCCCATCTATCTCACTCTGATTGTAAAAATTGTTTTGACAATTCTGGCCGTAATAAAGCATAAAGAAAAAGACACAGCCGAACAAAACAGGGGCGTTCTGCTTGCCTTCACTGCCATATTGATGCTTGCAAATCTGTCCAATGCCCAAACCATGGCTGATTTGAGCAGCGGGCTCATCGAAAGCAGATCTATCGCCAGCTACACGATAGACCGGGAGCCGCTTCGCGCGGCTCAAAAAGTATCATTCGCCCTTCCGCGCGAGGCAATATATTGTTCCCACCGCGTGCATACATCCTTCAGGGGTTTGTCCAGATAGGAACATGCTTTATCCTGAATCCAATCAGGGATCCCGTAAGCCGCCTCGGCAATGCTGCCGGTGATGGCGGCCAGGGTATCGCTGTCGCCGCCCAGGGAGATGGCATTGCGGATCGCGTCCTCAAAATCCCTGCTTTCCAGGAATGCGATGATGGCCTGGGGCACCGTCTCCTGGCAGGTCGCGTTGAAACAATAGCCAGGACGGATCGCATCCAGGGACCGGGACAGGTCGTAGCCGTATTCCCGTTCGACGTGGGCCTTGATGTGCTGCTTGCACGCAGCCAGATCCCCATGGTCGGGCCTTTCCTGAGCGCCGCGGCCATCCTCGAAATACCACCGGCAAAGGATGATCGCATCCGCGGCCGCCAATGCCCCCTTGATCCCCTCCGGGTGGTTATGGGTCACTTCGGCGGACGCCCGCGCAAGGGCGCGGCCCTTGCGCAACCACCTGTCCAACCCCTCCCCGGAACCGCAAGCGATCCCCCAGGCGCAGGGGGAGACCCGCATGGCCGCGCCGTTGCCAAAGCTGTAATACGGCGCCCGGCTCTCGGAAAACAGCCATGCGCCAAACCGGCCTCCGTATCCTGCACCCGGGTATAACCACCCATACTTTTTCATGGCGTCAATGAAGGCATCCCGCTGGCCGCCTTCCATGACGGCTTGTGCCACGGCGCAGGTCATGACGGTATCGTCCGTAAAAAAGCAAGCCTCCCGGAACAGCGGAAAATCCTTGGTTTTGATATTATGCCATTCGTAAACGGAGCCCACAATGTCGCCCACAATTGCCCCCATCATCTGCAGCCACCTCGTTTCTTCTTATCGTTTCTGATTTCATCCAGGCAAGCTGTAGGAACGGCTCCGCACGCACGGAAAGCGGCAACCGTCTCACTCATCATGCGGAAGTTCAGCGCCGTGCCTTCTCCGTCCGGCACATAGTCTACGGCCCGGTCTGCGTCAATGCCAAACCGTCCTGCGGTCTCCACGGCATCGATATTTGCGCCGAGGAAGATGAATTCCCAGCCATATTTCTCTTTCTGCCGCCGGATCATCTCCTTGACCTGCATGGAGGAATAGCGGCGGCTGGCGTTTTCCGCCCCATCCGTGATGATGACGAACAGCACCCTTTCCGCCCGGTAATCCTCGGCCGTGTTCTTCTGCGCGGTATGGATCTTATCGATGGTCTTGCCGATGGCGTCCAGCAAGGCCGTGGACCCGCCCACAAAGTATTCTCGTTGGGTGAGGGGCCGGACGGCCCGGATATCGATGCGGTCATGGAGCAGCTGGTATTGGTTGTCAAACAGCACCGTGGTGATCACGCAATCGCCCTCCACCGTTCGCTGCTGCGCCAGCATGGCATTATAGCCGCCGATGGTGTCCTTCTCCAGCCCCTGCATGGAGCCGCTTTTATCCAGGATGTATACCAGTTCCGTCAAGTTCTTTTTCATTTTTCTAAGCCCTCCTGCTTTTTGTAGCTATAGGATACAGCACAAGGGCTTCCTTCTGGTCGCTTGAAAAGCGACATCATCACCCGGCGCCCAGAAGGGGCTGGTCATATTGGAACAGGATCTCGTTGATCGCAAAAATATCGTATTGGCCGCTGACGATGAAAAACTCCACGATCACGTCAAACTTCTGGCTGTGGGACAGGGCGTATCCCGCTTTTTTGAGCAGGCCCTCGGTTTCCTCCAAGGACAGTTCCAAGGCGATGGCCAACGCCAGGATCGTCCGCTTGCCGGGCATATAGCCCTTGCCGGTGCGGATCTTGGAGAATAGCTTTCGGTCGATATTGGCCCGCTTATAGACCTCCGCATCGGTCTTGCCCTTGGCGTCGATGAGCCGCAGCAGGGCGGCGTTGAAGGGCTCGTCCAGCTGATCCATCAGGGCGTCCAACCGGCGGGCGGCCTTTTTCGCCTGGGGTTTGGAAGGCGGCGGCGCCATCGGGGCGGGCGACAGCTCCCATTCCATATTTTGCAGCGTCTGGCTATAGGAAAGGCGCGCTTCCACATAGGTTTCGTCTATGTAGCTTTCCACGGCGCCCAGTAGGGCTTCGCTGACCATGAAGGAACCCCGGTCAAAGACCACCAGGAATATATCCATATCATGGTCGGCGAGGAAGTCCTTGATGGCGGCGGTGGCCACCCGGAGCGCCGCATCTTTTGGATAGCCGTAGGTGCCGCTGGAGAGCAGCGGGAAGGCATTGCTTTTGCACCGCTTTTTTAGCGCCAGCTTGAGGGATGCCATGTAAGCGGAGCGGAGTAGGCGTTCGTTCTGCCCGGCAGGCCCTTGGCGGTATATGGGGCCGGCGGCATGGATGATAAACTTCGCCGGGAGATCGTAGCCGGGGGTGATGGCCGCCTCGCCCGTTTTTATGGGCGCAAGCTTGTTGCAGGCCCTTTGCAGCTTATCCGGCCCGGCAGCTTGGAAAATGGCGCCGCAGACCCCGCCGCCCATTACCAGGCCAGGATTGGCGGCATTGACGATGGCGTCTACCTGCATGTGGGTGATGTCCTGCCGGACGATGGTAAAGGGCATGGATTCCTCTCCTTTTCATAAATTGCAAATGCTTTACGCCACCTTCCGGGGGCGGATATATCTCCGCCAAAGGTGACGCAGGCGAACGCGCCGCAATGCGCCATCCTCCCCTTCCGAACGGGGCGGGCAAAGCCTTCTGCGGAGTAACTGCGCGACCACCCCAGTATCAACAACATAACGTGCGCGGGTCGAGAAGTCAAGGGCAGGGAGCCTGAAATGACGCCAAAAAGATGGACGGTAGTTAGGCGGCAAAACTGCATTGGATTCTGTATTGGACAGCTCATGGTGATAGGATTTAAGGTAAGCGACCAACGCCTTTTGCAGCACGCAGAAGGCGGCTTTTTATGCCCAAACTTCAGCATGCGCTGGGCGGTACGCGGCGGTAGGCGGTTTGTGTGATACTCTCACACTGGCCAAAATACGATAAAATCGTATTTCAGCCTTGATAAAACGAGCGGCTTTGGTTAAAATAAGATTATATTGTATATTGGCCAAAGGAGGGTTGCTGATGGGCTATATCAAAAGAGATATGGAAAGTAAGATTTTATCCCTTTCTCAGGAATATGCCTGTATCCTGATCACCGGCCCGCGCCAGGTGGGAAAGACGACGGTGCTCCGCCGGCTGATGTCGCCTAAGCGAAATTATGTGACGCTGGATGATATGGAGGAGCGCAAGCTGGCCAAGACAGATCCCGCCCTCTTTCTGCAGATGCACGATCTGCCGGTGTTCATTGACGAGGTGCAGTATGCGCCCGAGCTCTTCTCCTATATTAAAATTGCCATTGATAACGGCGCTGCCCCCGGATCTTTCTGGCTGACCGGTTCTCAGGCGTTTCGGATGATGGAGCTTGCGCAGGAGTCCTTGGCGGGACGGACCGCCCTTCTGCATATGCCCGGCCTGTCCCAGCATGAGATTTACGGCTCCGGCACCAGCGCGCCCTTCTCGGTGGAGCTGGAGGCCTTGAAGGCGCGGAAAGCCACCGGTGCGCCGGCCGATTTGGCGGGAATCTATCAGCGGATCTGGAAGGGCTCGCTTCCCGGATATGTCAGCGGAAAATTTACCGACCGCAATGTGTTTTACTCCAGCTATCTGCAGACCTATATCGAGAGGGACGTCAGCGAGCTGGTGGCCCTGACAGACAAGCTTTTGTTTCAGGATTTCATCCGCGCCGCGGCCTGCCGGGCCGGGCAGATGCTGAACATCCACGACATCGCCCAGGATGTGGGCGTATCGGATGACACCGCAAAACGCTGGCTGCAGGTGCTGGAGAAGTCCGACATTATTTTTTACCTGCGGCCCTATTCCAACAATCTTCTGAAAAGGACCGTGAAAACGCCGAAGCTGTATTTCTTTGATACGGGTCTGGTTGCGTATCTGACCCGGTACAGTTCCCCGGAGATTTTGCAGAGCGGGGCCATCAACGGCGCGATCCTGGAGAACTATGTGGTGTCGGAAATTCTGAAGAGTTATCAGAACAACGCCCAGGATTGTCTGCTCTGGTATTACCGGGATAAGAGTAGCAATGAGATCGATATGGTGATAGAGAGCGACGGACAGCTCCATCCACTGGAGATCAAGCGGTCTGTCAATCCCGGCAGCGAATTGGTGGGGGCGTTTTCCACCCTGGACAAAGGCTCTGTCCCCCGGGGGACCGGCGCTGTGCTCTGCATGCGCCCGGAGCTGTCCGCTATCAATTCCCAAAACTATATCGTCCCGATCTGGATGATATAGGCGCGCTTTTCACAGCGCAAGCAAAAACAGAATCATTCGTGTCAGGCGGCTTCTTCTTTCGGAGGAGGCCTTCAGCCTGTCTAAAAAACCCTGGGAGTTCGAGGCTTTTTCGATAAGCTGAAATGTTCATCTGAAGCATTTCGGTTTTTATATCGTGGGTGCTTCTGTATGCGGCGCTGTATCACAGAAAAGCTGGTGAGAAGCGGGTATTGCTCGTGGCTTGACCTTGGGTGCCACACCGTATGGGGCCGTCCGCATAACGCCTTTTCAAGATTGGCGCCGGTCGTTCAGATCGCACGCCATCAGCCGAGCCGCTCACCGGCAAGCTGCGGCGCCCGCTGGGGCCGGGAGGAATCAAGCCCCGGCGCTTTTTTCAAAGGTATGACGGGGCCTTGTTGCACATTTCGGGCAGACAGTACTACCGGCCCGGCAACAGGCCGGACTGCATCCGCCCATATGATATGGCAGTACGCGGCCCCTATGATATAGCCGTTAGGCCTTCTGCTGGGAAATGCCGGGTTGTTTGGTTTTGCCTTCTAAGATTGTCTATCCGTCGCGATCCGGTTCCGTGTCACTCCGATGCCGTCTTTTAGGCAGACGCTGGCCGATGACAAGGGAATCGAGCCGTGGTAAGATTGTAGCGTCGAATCATGGGCATGGCCAATCTGCCGCCTTTTGCAACATGCAGAAGGCGGTTTTTCATACGCAAATTTTACCAAGGAGGAATCTACATGACGGAAAAGCGAACTTGTAAGGAACGCGCTGTGCAGGCCTATTGGTCCGTTGTCGGCATTGCCGGCGCGCTGATACTCTCCCTGCAGCCTGTGCTGGCGGATGACATAGGGAAACCAACTAACGATTTTGAGAAAGGATGAAAAATTGTATGGCATCGATTGTTGAACGGAACAACTCCGTATCGGTTGTTTACTACTATGAGGACGAGGACGGGACGAAGAAGCAAAAGTGGGAAACCGTCAAAAAAGACCAGATCGATGCAGCTTCAGTGGCAGCACTAACGGAGAAGAGAAAAAAGGAAAGGACGAAAAGCGCAAAGCGTACAGCCGCTTCAGCTCGAAAAACGGAAGTGGAATTTACGAAGAGAACGTTCATTATACCGAAAAAGGTCACGGTCCGTGAGTTCCTGGTGGATTTTGTTTCTTTGTATGGAGAGCGCAAGTGGGGCGTATCTTCTTACTCGGTCAATACAGGCTTGATAGAGAACTATGTAAATCCTTTTATTGGCGACCTGCAGATGCAGTCCGTGACTTCCATCGTAGTAGACCGATATTATAAGCAGCTTGAAAAAACCCGACCTGTTGAATGCAACGGACGCAAGCCGATAACCTCTACATTGACGCCTGCAAATATTGAAAAGATCCATAAGCTGCTTCGCTGCGCTTTCGATCAAGCGGTTCGATGGGAGGTGATTGGCAGGAATCCTTTTGCTGGAGCGCTAATACCCAAGCATGTTAGCAAGAAAAGAGAGATGTGGACACTAAAAACGATCGTACAGGCTATGGATGCCTGCACCGACAATAAGCTCTATCTTGCTATGAATCTGGCCTTTGCGTGTTCTATGCGGATGGGAGAGATCCTTGGACTACAATGGGAGCGGGTTCATATCGCCGATGAGGATATTGCCAATGACGATGCCCATATCTTTGTGGATCGTGAGCTTGCACGGGTAAACAAAAAGGCGCTGGAAAAGCTAGGAGACAAAGGGATCATTTTTAAGTTTCCGCCTGTCATGTCAACCTGCAAAACTACGGTATTAGTGCTCAAAGATCCAAAGAGCGAAAGCAGCGTGCGAAAGGTCTGGTTGCCTAAGACGTTGGCTTACATTCTACGAGAATGGCGAAAGTCACAGGGAAAGCTTCGGGAAATGTTAGGCGAGGAGTATGTCGATTACGACCTGGTCATTACGCAGCCGAATGGCAGACCTTGTGAAAACAAGTTGATTGAGGAAGCGTTCAATAAGCTGAAAGCAACCGCAGGCCTGCCTAATGTGGTATTTCATTCGCTTCGCAGCTCCAGCACAACGTACAAACTCAAGCTAAACCATGGAGACATCAAGGCAACCCAGGGCGACACGGGGCATGCACAGGCAGATATGGTAACCGAGGTCTATGCGCAAATACTGGACGAGGATAGAAAGGTAAATGCGCAAAAGTTTGAGTCCATGTTCTATGCCAACCCAGATCTGCGCAACGTGACGCCTCCGCCGGAGCCCACAGGTCGATTAGATCTGGCTGGGTTGATCGACCAGCTGCAACGCTCTCCAGAACTTGCAAGCGCGCTAGCAAGGATTATCTCCATGCCGGCAGATGTTGGGGAATCGTCTTATTAGCAGAATGGGCCGTTTCTATTAGCAGATTCCAAAACGCGTTCGATTCCCAATTAGCAAAACCGCAAAAGGCATAAGGCCGGTTTGTCACGACTCACCTACTCGATGGCGGCGGAAGGGAAAAAAAGAACCGCCGAAAATCCTAGGAAAATCGGCGGTTTTGGCGTTCCCGGGGCGGTTCGAACGCCCGGCCTGCCGCTTAGGAGGCGGCCGCTCTATCCTGCTGAGCTACGGGAACATTTATTCGCTTTTTTCAATCATGCCGCACTCTAGGGATTCGGCCTTCGCCCACTTAGGAGGCGGACGCTCTATCCTGCTGAGCTACGGAGACATGGTAGTATGGGCTATCCCGTAAACTATGCGAAGATGAAAAAGGCAAAAACAAACGGGCAGCCTGGCAAAGTGGAAAAAACTGACAAACGCACATCCAGCCTTACCAAGAGGTCAACGATTTAATTATAGGCGGCAAAGGGGCCGCTGTCAACAAGGGAAAAGACCGGCTTGCTGCGGAAAAGGACTGTACATGCCGGCCCTTGGTCTATTATAATGAAGGTACGAAAAGGCTCCGTTTGGCGCCGGCATGGGGCGCCGCTTCGGCGGGGCATGGAAGCGAGGGGAATACATTGCCGGAGGATCATCGCGACCATCGGAAACGGCTGCGCAAACAGTTTATGGAGCAGGGAGGCGAGGGCTTCCACGATCATCAGCTTTTGGAATTGCTGCTGACCTATGCCATCCCCCGCCGGGATGTGAATCCTTTGGCCCATCGGCTGCTGGATACCTATGGCAGCCTCTCCGCCGTGCTGCGGGCCGACCCCTATTCCCTCATGCAGGTAGAAGGCATCGGCGAACTTTCCGCCGTTTTGCTTTCGCTGGTGGGCAAGCTGGGCCCCAAGTCCATTTTTACACCCGCCACCGGCCCACGAATTCGTACCTCTACCGACGCCATTCCCCTTTGCCGCGCCCTGGTGAGCCAGAGCAAGGAGGAAGAATTGTGGCTTATCTCCATGAACCATGCGGGCCGGGTCATCCATACCGACCGGATCAGCCGGGGCACCCCCACGGCTACGCCGGTCTACGTTCGGATGGTGGTGGAATGCGCCCTGCGTCATGGAGCAACCGCCGTCATCCTATGCCACAACCATCCCACCGGCAATACCGCCCCATCCTCCTTGGATATCTCCGCCACCCAGAAGCTGGTTAAGGCCCTGGAACCCTTGGGGATCACCTTGTGCGACCACATTATCATCGGCGGAAACGAAACCTTTAGTTTTTGGCGCTCCCTGCATCTTTCAGGGGGCGTAGCGGATAACGCTTTATTGGCTGCAGCGCAACGAAAGGAGTAGACCCATGGATTATAAGGAAACCTATCAGGCTTGGTTGGATGCGAAGGGGCTGGACCCCGCCCTTCGCGCAGAACTCTTGTCCATCGCGGATGACCCCGGTCAACAGGAGGAACGCTTTTATACGGAGCTTGCGTTCGGCACCGCCGGGCTCCGAGGCGTGTTGGGCGCAGGCACCAATCGCATGAACGTCCATGTGGTGCGCCGGGCTACCCAGGGGCTTGCGGATTATTTGAATACCTTCCCTGACGCCCGGGAACGGGGCGTGGCCATCGCGTATGATTCCCGCCATATGAGCGACGCCTTCGCCCGGGAATCCGCCCTGGTGCTGGCCCAAAATGGCATCCCAGTGTATTTATACGATACCCTTCATTCCGTGCCGCAGCTTTCCTTTACCATCCTGCATCTCCACTGTAAAGCCGGCATTGTGATCACCGCTAGCCATAACCCCCCCGCCTATAACGGCTATAAGGTCTATTGGGAACATGGCGGTCAGGCCGGCCCCGAGCAGGCTAAGGAGATCTTGCAGTATATTCAAAAGGTAGACTATTTCTCCGTGCAACCCATGGAACAGCAAGCCGCCCTTTCCGCCGGCCTGCTCAAGATGATCGGCAAAGAGGTGGATGAAGCCTACTATGCCTCCATAAAGACCCTGCTCCTGCACCCAGAACTGGTGAAGGAAAAGGGCAAGGAGCTAAAATTGGTATATACCCCCCTCCATGGGTCAGGCTGCGTGCCTGTCCGGGAGATCCTCAAACGGATCGGCATTGTTAACGTATCCATCGTTGCGGAGCAGGAAAAACCTGATGGGGATTTTCCCACCGTCAAAGCCCCCAACCCAGAGGACCCTGCGGCTTTTTCCTTGGCCATTCCCCTGGCAGACCAGGTGGGCGCAGACGCCATATTGGCCACGGACCCGGATTCCGATCGGCTGGGCGCGGCGGTGCGCCGCCGGGACGGCGGCTTCAGCGTGCTCACCGGCAACCAGATCGGCAGCTTGTTGATCCATTATATCCTCTCCACCAAGGCGGCCCAGGGCACCTTGCCTGCCAATGGCCTGGTGGTCAAATCCCTGGTAAGCACCCGCATGGCGGACGCCATCTGCGCCCACTATGGGGTGGAGATCCGGGATGTGCTTACCGGCTTCCGGTTCATTTCCGAACAGATCGCCCAATGCGAAGCCACGGGCCAGCGGCAATTCCTCTTTGGCTTTGAGGAAAGCTTCGGATTCCTGGCAGGCACCTTTGCCCGGGATAAGGACGCCATTTGCGCCGCTATGCTGTTGAGCGAAGCCTGCGTGGCCTACCGGGAAGAGAACAAGACCCTTTACGACGTGCTGCAGGAAATGTATAAAACCTATGGCTATTTCAAGGAATCCGTCAAGTCCTATACCTTGGAAGGGAAGGCGGGCCTGGAAAAGATCGCAGCCGCCATGGCTTCCCTGCGGCAATCGCCTCCGAAAGAATTCGCCCAAGCAGCCATCGTGGCCTATGAGGATTTCAAGACCCGGGAACGCCGCACGGCAGCGGGGGCGGTGGAGCCCATCACCCTTCCCCAGTCGGATGTATTGCGGTATTTCTTAGATAATGGGGCATGGCTGTGCATCCGTCCCAGCGGCACGGAGCCCAAGCTCAAGCTGTATATCGGCGCCAATGCCCCAGAGGAGGCCCAAGTGGACGACCTGTTGGCCCGGCTGATGGCTGCGGCGGATGAAATGCTCCAAGGCTTATTGGCTTAGTCCCCCAAGTTTCACAAGCCGCCTTGCCAGCTCGGCGGGGCGGCTTTGCATTGTCAGTATGGTCGTAAAATGAACCCCACAAGGAGCTCCCTATGCTATCCCTGGCCCAAAGCTTGACCCTTTCGGACTTCCACCAGATGTATGCCATTGAACGGGCTTACTATGATCCCCGTTATATTACCCCGCCCCAGGAAGCGTTCCGCTGGTATCAAGCCTATCCCCTGTCCACCTTGGCGGTGAAGGAGGGGGAAATGGTGGCGGGGTTTCTAAACTTGTTTCCTGTGCGCCAGGAGGTCTTTGCCCAGATCCTGGCAGGAACCTTCAACGACCGGGAAATGGAGCTTTGCCAGCTGGCCGATCCATTCTCCGGGACCGGGACGCTGCACATGTTCTTATGCTGCATTGCCCGCCGCCTGGATTATCAGGGCCAGGGGGTAGGGGGGCTGCTCTTAAAAGCGGGCGTGGAGGCTTACCGTACAGTGGCCCACCGGTGCGGGGCCATCATCACGGACAACGTGACCGAGGCCGGCCGCCGGCTTTCCCAGCGGTATGGCTTTGCCTTTCAACGGGAAAGCGACCATGGTTCTTCCATCTACATGCAGCCCTATGCCGCCTTTGTCCGGCGGGTGGAAGGCGGGGACTTCTGCGGCTAGCGGTGCGATTTTTTGTAGCCTTGGCCCGTTTTGGGCTTTTTTTGCTGCAACGGGTTTTGCGGGCGCCGGGGCCGGGGGCGGCGGCGCTGCGGCTAAGCCGCAGCGGCCCGGCGAGGCCGGGGCCCCGCCGGGGGAGTGGGCTGCGCCCACCCGCCGCCCCCGGCCCCGGCGCCCGCAAAACCAAAGGGGAGCGCAGAAAAGGCCAAGCGCCGTTGGGAATCAACCTGGGGCAGCGGGCAACCATTTTTGCTGGGCTTTACGCCAACGCCAGTGAACCAAGGCGGCAATGCATCGGCGGGGCAGGAACCGGCCCACGATTATGAGGAAGCGGTTGAGCACACCGGGAACATAGCGGGACTTTCCCGCCAGTACCCGGTCCAGGGTTCGGCGGGCCACCACCTCCAAGGGGTTGGCGGTGAGGCTGCCCCAGATCCCTTGGGCATAGATGGCGTTGCATACGGCTTCATTGGTGGCCATGCCTCCGGGGCAAACCACCAGAACGGCTGCGTTTTGCTCCTTTAGCTCTTGCCGCAAGGCGGTGGCAAAATCCAATAAAAACCGTTTGGAAGCAGCATATGTGGCTTTTAAGGGCATGGGGAACAGGGAGGCTAGGCTGGAAACAAAGACCAGGAAAAACCGGCGGCCCGGACTGCGCCGCTGCAAGACCGCATGGGTTATCCGCAGGGTGGCAGCGTCGTTGAGGGCGACGATTTGGACGATGTTTTCCCGCTGGCAGCCTAAGAAAGCGCCTTCATAATCTAGGCCTGCTACGTTGAGCAGCATATCGAACTGCATTTGCGCCCGGTCGATCTGGTCCAACATGGCGTCCACGCTGGCGCTGTCTGTCAAGTCGCAGGGGACCGCCGTTACCTGGACGCCAAACTGCCGGCACAGGCCGTCCTGGATGTGACAAAGGGCCTGGGCGTTCCGGTCGGTCAAAAACAAGCGATAACCCCGCCGGGCGCATTCCACTGCCAGGGCCCGGCCCAGGCCGCCGGCAGCACCGGTGATCAGGACATGCATGGCTGCGGCTCCTCAGGGAAGGCCACTCCGCAAAGCTGCTGACTCAGGGCAAAGAGGCGATTGGCGTTTTCCGTTGTGACCTGCTTGCTATATGGTTGCGGATGGTTTTGCCGGTAGTAGAGGCCAGGGAGAGGCTGGGCTTGGGCGCAGAGGAAGGCATAGGTCTGAGCGGGAATCTCCGGGGCTGCGCCGTGGGTTTTGCGGAACCGCCACACCAAGCCTGCGATGCCGCCCGCCTTATCCCCGATATCCGTATGCACCAGCCCGGGATCTACCACATAGGCATGGATGCCCAAGGCGGCATAGCGGCCGTTGAGCCCTTTGGCGAAAAGTAGGTTGCATAATTTGGATTGCTTGTAAGCGGTGAGGGGATCATACCTGTGGCGCAGCATCACGTCGTTCCAATGGACCCGGGCGCCGCGGTGGGACTGGCTACCCGTCATAATGACCAGGCCAGCCCCCTTCTGCAAGCAGGGAAGCAAGGCATGGGTGAGCAAATACCCGGCTAAATGATTGAGGGCAAACTGCTGTTCGTAGCCCTCTTCCGTGGTCATATACCAGCTGCGGACGCAGCCGGCGTTGTTGATCAGGGCATGGAGGGCGCCGCCGCTGAATTGGGCCAGATTGTTTTGGATGGCCTCCGCCAGGCGGAGGACCTGGCTGCGCTGCATCAAGTCGGCGGTGTAGAAGCGGAGGTTGGCCTGGGGATGAACGGCCTTGATGTTGGCCTGGGCGTCGGCGCAGGCGTCCGTCCGCCTGCCCACGCCGATGATGCGATATCCCTGGCCGGCAAGAAGCCGGGCGGTCGCCAGGCCGATGCCGGAGGTGGCGCCGGTGATGACGATGGTTTTCATAAAAGCCTCCTTTAACGCGGGATGGAAGGATCTGACGTAGGGCCTTTAGGCCGAATACCCGAACCAGCCCCAGGCGTGCCAAAACTCTATCGCGCCGGCGTAAAACATGGATAGCGCCATGCCCAGGGCCCCGCAAAGGGCAAATATGGCCAAGGCCAATAGGGCAAGCTTCCGCATACGGCGGCTGGCCTTAGGGGAAAACTGGGGATGCAGGGGTAGGGAGGGCAGGACCGGTTCGCCGCCGGCGGCAGCCAGGGCATTGTGGTGAAAGCGTCCGTAGGCGCGGCACAGCTGGCCTAAGAACCGGTAAAAATATACGCAGCCTACGCCCCAGAGCAGGGCCAGGGCGACGGCGGACAGGCCAAATGCCGCGCCGCACCCGCCGGGCATAGGCACAAGGCCCCCGGGATTACCGCCAAAGAGCAGCCAAAGCCCCAGGGCCCCGCAGCCCAGGGCGGCGGCCCCCATGGCCAGGCTCCAGGCCAGCAGGGTCAAAAACAGGCACACCGCCAAAAGATCCACAAAGCATAAGCCAAAAGCCGCCAGCGGCTTGTTGCCGGCCTTAGGCGGCGCACTAGGCCCGTCGAACTGGGCTGCCAGGGCGGCGGGCTCCCCCAGCCGGGCGGATATCTCCTCCTCCGAGTAGCCGTCCGCCAGCTTAAAAGCAAAATGCTGGATATTTGTTTAGAATCTCCCCGGCGTCGGGGACATGGTTCCGCTTCAGCTCCCGTTCCAGCTGAGCAAGATATTCGCGTTTATTCATCTTCCATTTCCTCCAAAAGCATACGCACCGATTGGGCAAATTGCAGATATTCCGCCCGCTCCTTTTCATAGGCCTCCCGCCCCAGGCTGGTAAGAGAATAATACTTGCGGGGCGGGCCGCCGCTCTCCTCTTGCAAATAGGTGGTCAGCAGGCCATCGCTTTTGAGCTTGCGCAAGATGGGATAGACGGTGCCATCTGCAATATGGATCTCCTGGGATAGACGATCGGAGATCTCATAGCCATATTGATCCTGCTTTTTCAATAGGGAAAGGATGCAAAGCTCCAGCACCCCTTTTTTATATTGGGAATTCACCTGCACCGTTCCTTTCTGCGGCAGTATAAAATCAAAACCACTATTAGGTTATATTCACTAGTGATGGAATTGTCAATGGCTCCCCGCATTTTTTATCCGCGAAAAAGGAGGCGGGTCTTCCGTATGCGCAGCATCCCCAGGAAATCCGAAACGCTGGGCAATCGCCCTTGGCGTATGGGCTGGCCTTCCGCAAGGGCGCGGGGGCGCGGGGGGCGGCGG
>CDZQ01005711.1_pt1 | contig 21246 bp, 19 predicted proteins | sample 554831 | NCBI WGS metagenome assembly CDZQ01 (sample SAMEA3182112, study PRJEB8094) | gut metagenome | biome: human; feature: gut; material: Stool; isolation source: human stools | place: Canada | collected 2013-05-06
CGAATCAACTCTTTGGACATGTATCCTCCCCCATTCCATTTCCTGTAGTTTCCCTGCACCCGTCCTGCACCGGAAAGGGGTGCTCTCATCCGTGTCAGGGCGTAGAAAATTGCCTGCTTTTCCTGAGTTCTTTTCCCCCGGAAAAACAGGCAAGCATACTATATCTTTTTTGTGTCGAATTGTCAATGTCAATCCGCAAAAAAGTGGGGAAAATTTCCCACATTTTGTGCGGATTTCCAGTAAATTCTGCCCAGAGCATCTCCAAGCCTAAAGCATACCGAAGCGAAAGGGATCGGCGCAGGCGCCCCGGCCCCAGAGCAGCGCGGCCATGCGGGCCATGGCGCGGGCGTGGATGCGGTCATGCCAGAGAAAGCGGCGCAAAACCTTTCCCGTGCTCCAGTCCTCGCCGCAGCTGCCGTGAAACACCGGATTTGAGAGGAAATCCGCCGTCCGCTCCAGCGCGGCGAAGCCCGCCTCCCGGCAGCGGAGAATATCCGGCTCATTGGATGCGGCGACGCCGATCTCCCCGAAGTAGTAGCTGTTGACGCTTTTGGTGTGGCGGTACATCTCCCGGCCAGTCCGGGGGACGGGGCCGTAAAAACTGCTCCGCACCGGCAGGGGGGAGCGGTCCTTGTCCGGCAAACTCTGGTACAGGTCCAGAAAGTCCGCCGCCGAGCGGAGGGCCAGGGCCTTGAGGTCCTGGTAGGCTGAACGGTCCATGGGCTGCGCCTCGCTGTCAAAAAGTATGTCGCTGTCCGCGTCCTCCACATGCAGGGCGCTCTCTCTGTCCTGAACGATCCGGGGGACACACCGCAGCGCCGCAGGGGCGGCGCCGTCCCGCCAGCGGAGGTAGGAGGCAATCTCCCGATCCCACTTTGCCATGGCCTCCTCCTGGGAGACGCCCCGGGTGAAGGCGCCGGGAAAGTTGACCGCGTACAGAAGAACCCCTTTTTCGTTGTGCTCCGCCGCCACATGAATGGTTATCTCCACGCCGGATTTCCTCCTTTCATAAGCGGGCCTCCCGCCGGGGAAGGGCGGGCCGCTCTTCCGTGGTGCGCTCCGCGCCCTCCGGCAGGGGGTCCGCCCCCGCCAGAAAATAGTCCTCGTCCTGGAATTCCGTCATTGTCTCCCAGTAGCGCTGGGGCATATGGGTGCGCCGCAGCTTGGGATTGTAGCGCTCCTTAATTGCGATGGTGTCATAGAACCGCTTCCACAGGCGGCGGTACTGGGCCTCTGCCGCCGATGGGGCCGCCATCTGGAAGGACTCCAGGGGGATGATGGCCCACTTTCCCGGCTGGTGGACCAGGGCCTCCCGGTGGGTCCGGTCGTAGAGCAGAAAGGTTTCACCCATCATCCGGTTGCAGAAATGGCCGCGCAGCAGGGGCAGCACCCGGTTTTTAGGCCGGATCTCCCCGGCCAGGGTCCCCTCAAATTCGGAGAAGCGGACAAAGCCCTTGAGCAGGTGAACCTCCCCATCCAGATGCCGCACCGCCTTTAAAAGGGGCAGGATTGACTCGTCGCTGAGCTGCCGCAGCAGCGGCCGGCCCACCTCGTACAGGGCCCGGATAAACCGGTAGAGGAGCATCTCGCGGTCGCTGGCGCAGGTGAGGAATCCCTTTACCACCAGTTCCTTGGCCCAGGGGTCAATTTTCTCCAGACTTACCAGAATCCGCCGGGCGTGGCGGCTGTCCGTTCCCACCCACCGGGCGGGAAAAAGCGTCTGCTCCAGGTGGGCCTCGTCCTGAAAGGCGCAGGGGACCTCTTTGTTTACATAACTATCAAATACGCAGCAGAGGAACCCCTCAAAGCTGCCGTCATAGCGATAGACAATGTCCATGGCGTCACGTAAAGCCTGCCTCTCCTGTCAGAATGTGCCCGCAATCCGGGGACTGGAACCTTGAAAAACCGTTGGCGGCCAGGTGCCGCTAGATGGCGCTGCTGAACAGACTCAGCTGTTCCCCTTCGCTGGCGGGGAGCGAGGAGCGCTCCGCCGCGATGAGATTGCGCAGAATGCTGTCCTGCTCCAGCTTAATCCCGTCCAGTATTTTTCCTTTACAGGTAATGAAGTACTGGGCCCGCTTCATGACAACCCCCAGCTTCCGCAGATCCTCATGCTCCAGCTTTCTGGCCCGGCGGGCGTAAAGAATGCGCCTGACCGACGTGGGACCGATGCCCGGTACCCGCAGCAGTGTCTCCCGGCTGGCGGTATTTATCTCCACTGGAAAAAACGCGGGGTGGTTCAGTGCCCAGCAGCACTTGGGGTCTACCAGAGGGTTAAAGTTAGGGGTGGCGTCGTCCAGCAGTTCCTCCGCCCGGAAGCCGTAGAACCGCAGCAGCCAGTCCGCCTGGTAGAGCCGGTGCTCCCGCAGCAGAGGCGGCTTGGTATCGATGGAGGGCAGAAGGCTGTTTTCCACCACCGGCACGTAGGCGGAATAGAACACCCGCTTGAGCCGGTATTTGTCGTAGAGCCCCTGGGTGAGGGAAAGAATGTGCCGGTCTGTGTCCGGCGTGGCCCCAATAATCATCTGGGTGCTCTGGCCGGCGGGGGCGAACCTGGGGGTGTGGCGGTACTTCACCAGTTCCTCCTTATTCTCCCGCAGGGTGTTGGTGATAAGCCCCATGGGGCGGAAGATGGCCTTGCGGGTCTTATTGGGAGCCAGGGAGGCAAGCCCCTGCTCGGAGGGGAGTTCAATGTTCACGCTGAGACGGTCCGCCAGAAGCCCCAGGCGGGTGACAAGTTCCGGAGAGGTGCCGGGGATGGCTTTGGCGTGGATATAGCCGTTGAACCGGTGGTGGTTCCGCAGCAGATCCAGGCAGCGGATCATCCGCTCCGTGGTATAGTCCGGACTTACCAGCACCCCGGAGGACAGAAACAGCCCCTCAATGTAGTTGCGCCGGTAGAACTGGATGGTCAGTTCCGCCAGTTCCTCCGGGGTAAAGACAGCCCGCCTGGTATCGTTGGAGCAGCGGTTGACGCAGTACTTGCAGTCATAGACACAGCAGTTGGTCATCAGCACCTTCAGAAGCGTGACGCACCGCCCGTCGGCTGAGAATGTATGGCAGCAGCCGGCTACAGAGGAGGAGGTGTTGCCAATGTAGCCTTTGCGGCCACCCCGCCTGGCGCCGGAGGAGGTGCAGGCGGCGTCATACTTGGCCGCGTCGGTGAGAATGGTCAATTTCTCCATTACATCCAATAGCCCCGCCTCCTTATAAAAACAAATGTTCTAACAAGACTATACGACAGAGAGGGGGAAAAGTCAAGAGGGAATATCTTACAGCCCACTTGACAAAACGAACGACCGTTAGTATACTTTCCACAGAGAACAGCACGGCAGGAGGGGCATTATGAACACAAGGGAGCGCATCATAGAGGCGGCGCTGGCACTGTTTTCCCAGCGGGGCTACGGAGGGGTGTCCATCCGGGAAATTGCCCGGGCGGTGGGGCTGCGGGAGAGCTCCCTCTACAACCATTTTGCCAGTAAACGGGCTATTTTTGATGCCATTGTGGACGCCTGCTTCCAGCGGGCACAGGAGTACTTCCAGGACCACGCCCTGCCCTTTCGGCAGGGGGACGATACGGCGCTCTACCAGGGCATCGGCGTGAAACGGTTGCAGGAACTGATGGAGGGCACCTTCGGCTACTTTTTTGAAGATGAGTGGAATGTCCGCTTCCGCCGGCTGCTGCTGGTCAGTCAGTTTGAGGATGAGCGCTGCCGGGAGATCTACCGCAGCCTGTACCGGGACTACTGTCTCCGGTTTCAGGCCCACCTCTTCGGGGAACTCATGGGGACAGGAGAACTGCGCAGGGAAGCGCCGATGGCCGTGGCCATGGAATTTTATGGCCCGATTTTTCTTTTGCTGCACACCTGCGACAGCCTGGAGGAGGCCCGACCCGCTCTTCGGGCCCATGTGGAGCAGTTCACAAAACACTATGGGAGGCAGATATGAGGGATACACAGATTATTTACTGCAGCAAAACCGGATTTTCCAAGCGCTATGCCCAGTGGCTGGCGGAGACGCTGGGGTGCCGGGCGATCCCGTACCGGGAGCGGGGCACGGCGGATTTGGAGGGCTGTGGCACGGTAATTCTGACAGGGAGCCTGTGGGCGGGAAAGATGCTGGGGCTGGACTGGCTGAAAAAGCAGCTGCCCCGTCTGGCGGGGAAACGTGTGGCAGCCCTGGCAGTGGGGGCGTCGCCGGAGGAGAACCCCAACCTGCCTGGTACGATGGAGGCGCTCTTTGGCTCCGTTCCCGGCATCCGCGGTTTCTATGCCCAGGGTGGGCTGGACTATCCGCATATGGGGGCGGTGGACCGGGCCATGATGGCTATGATGCGGTCCGCACTGAAGCGGCAGAAGGGGCAGGAGGAGGCCCTGCGGGTGATCTCCGCCTCCTTTGACGCCACAGACAGACGGTTCCTGGAGCCGCTGCTGGCCTGGGTCAGGGAAGAGGCGTAAGGGACCGGGCGGCGTCCGCCTGCTTTGGGTCAAAACCGCGCCGGGAGGAACCCTCCCGGCGCGGTTTTTGCAGCGGAACGCCCTGGTTATCTGCGGATAAACAGCACACCCAGGGTGCCGGGGCCGCAGTGGCTGGAGATGGTGCAGCCGGCCCGGGTGACGACAATCTCCCGGAAGCTGGCGCAGTCCTGGATAGCCTGGCGGGCGGCCTCCACGGTGCTGTCCTCCACCCCGGAGTGTGTGATGAAAATACGCTCCTGCTCCACGGCGTCCGGGGCGGCCAGCCTGTCGCGGACATACTGGCTGATGCACTTGTCAAAGCTGCCCCGGTACTTTTTGCCCACCTGCATCCTGCCGCCTGCCACCTCAATACAGGGCTTGAGCTGGAGCAGATTGGCTCCCAGGGCCACCACGCTGGAGCAGCGCCCGCCCTTTTTCATATAGTCCAGACGGCTGAGAAGGAAGCTGGCGTCCACCCGGGGAATCAGCTGATGCAGCTGGGCCACAATGTCCTCCGGCGCCATGCCGCTTTCCGCCAGTTCTGCTGCCCGCAGCACCACGTGCCCGTGGCCGGTGGAGAGATTCCGGGAGTCCACCACGTAGACATTGTCAAAGTTCTGGGCGGCGAGGACGGCGTTTTGAAAGCAGGATGAGAAGTCGGCACTGATATTGATGTGGATTACCGCGTCGTAGTCCCGGCTGAGGGGGGAAAATACCTCCATGTAGTCGGCGATATTCAGCGCGGCGGTGGAGCAGATGTCACCGCCGGCGGATACGTGGGCGTAGATGTCCTGGGGGGCGGCGTCTACCCCGTCCCGCAGGCATTTGTCGCCGATGGTGATATAGAGAGGCAGGAGGGTGATGTCATGCTGGCGCAGCTGCTGGGGAGAGATGTCACAGGTGCTGTCGGAGGTAATCTTAATGCGCATAGCGGTCCCTTTCTACGTTTAAATCAAGTAATACTGATTTCAAAATAAAATGCTTTTGTTTGAAATCCCGCGCGCTTTGCGCGCTGGCGTCGCGCGTGCCGCGCGCCACGCTGTCTCATAAAAACCTGCCGCGCTTCGCGCGATAAAAAGCTTTACAAGCTTTTTAACAGGTTTTAGTATAAAATGCCGGCTACGGACAGGATATGTCGTCCAGGGAGCGGGCCATCCGGGCGGCGGCGGCCAGAAACGCCTGCCGCTCCTCCGGGGACAGGGGGGACAGGGCGGCTTCGCAGAATTGCCGGACGTTTTGCCAGACGGTTTCCAGGATTGGCTCCGCCTGTCCGGTGACGGTGAGGTGCTGATAGCGGCGGTCCGTCAGATCCACGTCAATCGTCAAAAGACCCCGGGTAGCCAGCTTCAGCACGTTGCCGGACACCGACGCCTTGGACATACCGCAGCGGGCGGCCACATCGCGGGCGGTGTCCAGATGGGGGGAACGGGAGAGAAAGAAGAGGATGCGCGCCTCGCCGGTGGAAATCTGCCAGTGCTGGGCGGCGCTGTCCAGTGCCTGCTCTATTTGCCGGGTGCTGTGTTGAATAAAATCCAGCAGGGAGGAGCCATCCAAATCGTTCACCTCCAGATCATTTAATTTTGAACAGTTTAAAAATGAACTATTTATACTATAACATGGACGCCGCGTGCTGTCAAGCAGGGGCTGCCCATAAAGAAAAAGGACTAGGGCAGAAAGCCGCCCTGGTCCTTACCGCATGCATTGCGCCCTTTGCTGTCGAAAACCGCCCGCTACTCCCCGGACTCCTCCGGGGTGTCCCCGGCGCGCTCCTGACGCAGCTGCTCATAGACCTCCGCCAAAAGCCGGCGGTCCTGCTTGGTTGCCATAAAATCAGACTCTCGAAAGATATCTGGCCTCCGCCGCAGGGTACGGAGCATGGACTGCTTTTTCCGCCACCTGGCCACGTTCCCGTGGTGGCCGGAGAGCAGCACCTCCGGCACCTTCCGCTCATGCCATACCTCCGGGCGGCTGTATTGCGGATACTCCAAAAGCCCGCTCCAGTGGCTCTCCTCCTCATAGCAGGCGGCCTCCGGCAGCACTCCGGGAACCATCCGGCACACCGCGTCCGCCACCGCCATGGCAGGGATCTCCCCGCCGGTGAGGACAAAATCTCCCATGGAAATCTCCTCGTCCACGCACTCCTCCAGAAACCGCTCGTCCACACCCTCGTAGTGGCCGCATACCAGGATCAGGTGGTCGTAGTCCGCCAGCAGCTGCCGGGCCTTGGCCTGGCAGAAGGTGGTTCCGCAGGGGGAGAGGTAGATGGTGCGGGAGTGTTCTGTGCCGAAGTGGTCCTTGATATGGGCCCAGCAGCGGTAGAGGGGGTCCGCCTGCATCACCGCCCCCCGGCCCCCGCCGTAGGGGTAGTCATCCACCTGCTTCTGCTTGTTTACTGTGTAGTCCCGGATCTGGTGCGCCTCAATGCGGATATAGCCCCGCTCCTGGGCCCGGCCCAAAATGGACTCGTTCATCATATCCCCCACGGTGTCGGGGAAGAGGGTCATGATATCAATCCGCATGGCTGCCCATCCCCTCCCAGACATGGATATCCATGGTTCCGCCGGCCAGATCGATAGCAGCCACAAAGGCCGGCACGGCGGGAATCAGGTATTCGTCCGCCCCGCCCCGGACGGCGTAGACCTTGTGGGCGGGGTAGTCCATGACCTCCTCCACGGTGCCCAGGACCGCCCCGGTGGCGGCATCCCGGGCGGTAAGGCCCAGCAGTTCCTGGTCAAAGTACACGCCGTCCGCCAGCGCCGCGTCGGCACGGCGGATGGACACCGCCTTGCCCTTCAGCGCCAGAGCGGCGTCCATGTCGTCCACTCCCGGCAGCTTGGCCAGCAGGCATCCCTTGTGGACCCGCTGAGCGGTGGGGCGCAGGGGGCGTCCCTCGATATACAGGGTTCCGCACCGGGCCAGTACATCGGCCTCGGCGCCCCGGGGCAGGATCTTGACCTCTCCCCGGACGCCGTGGGCGTTTACAATCTGTCCGGCGGTGATATATTCCAATTCCATGGTGATTCTCCTTTGCGGATGGTTGCTTATTCCCTATTTTACACGATTGTACCCCAAAGGGCAAGAGGAGGGAGAGGCCCACCGAAGAAATTGTGGAGGAAAAGCGGCCCTCGCTTTTTTCATAAAATCTTGCTTGCTCCTTGTGCTCCTTGTTTAAAACTTGAAAAGTGATACCTGATATGATAAAATAAAATGCTATATCAGATTTCTTTTTCTCAACAAAAGAAGGAGCCGCCATCTGTATGGGGCTGTGCGGGAATGAGCCGAATAAAAAAGGGTTCAGGATCGTATGAGACGCAAAAACGGCAAAATGGCGATAGGTGTGTATAATGAGGCGGCTGCTATAAAAAAGTAAGTTTTCAGAGTTTAGAGGGCAAAATGAAGCGCACATGAATGTTACATCCCAAAGAGCGGCTGCTGCCAGCTTTATACCAGGTTTACACCACGACACCCCAAGGCTGCGGAATTTTACGAGGGATTATGTAAGCACAAAAACCTCGAAACCCTTGCAATAGGGGGATATAAGAACGATTAAAGGATAATGGGTGTGCTTATGTATCTGAAGGCATTGGAGATCCAGGGCTTTAAGTCCTTTCCTGATAAAACGGTCCTGCATTTTGATGGGGACATTACAGTCATCGTGGGGCCCAACGGCTCCGGAAAATCCAATATTTCCGACGCCATCTGCTGGGTGATGGGGGAGCAGTCCGTGCGCAGCCTCCGGGGCAGCAAGATGGAGGATGTGATCTTTGGCGGCACGGAGAAGCGGGGCCAGGTGGGCTTCGCCCAGGTGACGCTGGTGCTGGATAACAGCGAGCATATCTTCCCCGCCATCGACTCCAGCGAGGTAATGGTCACGCGCCGCTACTACCGCAGCGGAGAGAGCGAGTACTATATCAACAAGCAGTCCGTGCGTCTCCGGGACATCAATGAACTGTTTATGGATACGGGCCTGGGCCGGGAGGGCTACTCCATCATCGGTCAGGGCCGTATTGACGAGATCTTGTCCGTGAAGAGCGCCGACCGGCGGGAGATTTTTGAGGAGGCGGCGGGTATCAGCAAGTACCGCCACCGGAAGGAGGAGTCCGAGCGGAAGCTGGAGCGCACGGAGGAGAATCTGGTGCGCATCAATGATAAGATTGCCGAACTGGAACTCCAGGTGGAGCCGCTGCGCGCCCAGGCGGAAAAAGCCCGCCGGTACCTTATTTTGCGGGACGAATTGCGCCTTTTGGAGATATCCGTCTGGCTGGAGAAGCTGGAGGAGATCCGCACCGGGGCCATCAAGCTGCAGGCGGACTATACCGCCGCCAAGCAGCGCAGCCAGGAGGCCAAGGACCGGCTTGAAGCGCTGTATGCGGAGAATGAAGCCTTCTCCCAGCGGATGCAGGAGAATGATCTGGCCCAGGAGCGCGTCCGCTCCGAGGCGTCGGACCTGGATGGGCGGGCCGCCGACCAGGAGAGTGCCATTGCTGTGCTGCGCACCACCGTTCAGCACAATCAGGAGTCGATTCAGTTGCTTGAGCGGGAATTGGCGGATCAGGACAGCCGCAGCGCCACCATTGGGGAGCAGCTGGCGGAGCAGTGCCGGCGGATTGCGGATATTGACAGCAGGGCCGCCGAACTGGAGGGGGAACTGGAGAAGCTGCTCCGCCAAGCCGCTGAGGCGGCCCAAAGCGCGGGCAGCGCAGCTGCCGAGGCACAGTCCCTTCAGGGCAGACAGGCCCTGGCTGTGGCCGCCGCCGCTGATGAACGGGCCAGGCTGGCCGCCCTTCAGGCCGGCGTGGAGCAGATGGAGGAGCGCCGGGGAAGCCTGGACCAGGAACTGGCCGCCGCCGAAGTCCAGCTGGACACCGCCCGGCGGGATGCCCGGGGCGCCCGGCAGGCGCTGGAGGAGGCCCAGGAGGAGGCGGAGGCGGCCCGCAACGTGATTGGGGGCCATACCCTGCGCATGGAGAGCCGGGTGAAGCGGGAGGAGGCGGCCAATGCCGCGCACCTCCAGCTGACTATGGAACAGAATAATATGGATTCCCGTATCCGCATGCTGACGGAGATGGAGAAGGAGTACGAGGGATTCAGCAAGGCGGTGCGGGTGGTGATGCAGGCCGGGGAGAGGGGCGCTCTGCGGGGCGTCCACGGTCCGGTGGCCAGCCTGATGCAGGTGGAGAGCCGCTGTGCCGTGGCGCTGGAGATTGCCCTGGGCGCCGGACTGCAGAATATTGTGGTGGACCGGGAGGAGGATGCCAAGAGCGCCATCCAGTTCCTCAAGCAGCGGGACGCCGGCCGGGCCACCTTCCTGCCGCTCACCGCCATCCGGGGCGAGGAACTGCGGGAGAAAGGCGTGGAGGACGAGTACGGCTTTGTGGGGGTGGCATCCCGACTGGTGCGCTATGAGAGCCGCTATGACCAGATTTTCCGCAGCCTGCTGGGCCGCACGGTCGTGGTGGAGGACCTGGACTGTGGCATTGCCATGGCCCGCAAGTATCAAAATCGCTTTCGCATCGTCACCCTGGACGGCCAGGTTATCAACCGGGGCGGGTCCATGACCGGCGGCAGCGTATCCCGGTCCGCGGGCATCCTGTCCCGGGCCAACGAACTGGAGTCCCTGCGGGCCAGACGCGCGGCTCTGACGGAGCAGCTGGAGCAGGCCCAGAAGGAGCGGGAGGCCGCCGCCCGGGAACTGAACGCCGCCCGCTATGAGTTGGAGGTGGCCGAGGGGCAGCGGCGCTCCGCCGAGGACGCGGTGCTGAAATACCAGGGCGAAGCGCGCCACTTCCAGGCCCTCCTGGAGAGCTTGACAGCGGGCCGGGAGAACCTGGAGGGGGAGAGCGCCGCTCTGGATAGCCGCGTGGCAGACTGTCGGGAACAGATGGCGCAGGCCCGGCAGAACCTGGAGCGCCTGGAGGCGGAGGCCCAACAGTGGGAGCGGGCCGCAGGGGAAAAGCTGGCGGGCCAGGCGGGGCTTTTGGAACTGTCCGGCAGGCTCAGCGGAAATGTGGCGGTTTGCAAGGAGGAACTGGCCGGACTGGCCGCCGAACGGGAGGCCGTCGCCAAGGCCCGCTCCGACATGGAGCGTGTCCGCTCCGATATGGAGGGAGACCGGACACAGCGGACACAGCGCCTGGAGGAATACCGCGCCGCCATTGCGGACACCGAGTCGGAGATTGACCGGCGCACGGAGGAGGCCGCGTCCCTGCGGCTGAAGAGCCGGGGCTGCCAGGAGCGGCTGGACGCCCTGCGTCAGCAGAGACTCGGCATGGAGCAGGACCGGGGCGCCATGAACCAGCAGATCAAGGCCTGCAATGAGGAGACGCTGGACGCGGAGCGGGAAACCGGCCGCCTGGAGCAGAAGCTGAGCGCCGGCGCCCTGGAGGAAAAGCAGATTCTGGACAAACTCTGGGAGACCTATGAACTCAGCCATTCCGCCGCCATGGAGCAGCGCCTGGAACTGGAGTCCCTTCCCAAGGCCAACCGCCGCATCGGGGAACTGAAGCGGGAGATTGGCGGCCTGGGGCCTGTCAATGTAGGGGCGATTGAGGAGTTCGACCGGGTAAATACCCGGTATACATACCTGACCGGCCAGCGGGACGACGTGGAGAAGGCCAAGGGCGAACTGTCGGGTATCATTGCGGATATCATCCGGGAGATGACCGCCATTTTTGCCCAGCAGTTCCAGCTGATTAACGACTCCTTCCGGGAGACCTTCCAGGAACTCTTCGGCGGTGGGCACGCGACCCTGGAGTTGGAGGACCCGGAGGATATTCTGGGCTGCGGCATTGAGATCAAAGTGCAGCCGCCGGGCAAGACGTTGCGGACGCTGTCCCTCCTGTCCGGCGGGGAAAAGGCCTTTGTGGCCATTGCCCTGTACTTTGCCATACTGAAGGTGCACCCCACGCCCTTCTGCGTCATGGACGAGATTGAGGCGGCGTTGGACGAGGCAAACGTGGTGCGCTACGCCCGGTATATGCGTACCATCAGCGATAAAACCCAGTTTATCGTGATCACCCACCGCCGGGGTACCATGGAGGAGGCGGATGTCCTCTACGGTATTACCATGCAGGAGAAAGGTGTCAGCAAGATATTGACCATCAATTTAAACGACGTGGCGAAGGAACTGAAAATCCAGTAGCCCCTGCGCCGCAGAGCAAAAGGAGAGCGAATCATGGCATTTTGGAACAAAAAGGACAAGGAAGCGCCCCAGGAGGCGGCGGAGCAGGAGGAGAAGGAAAAAAAGCCTGGCTTTTGGCAGAAACTGAAGAAGATCTATTTTGGCGACGTGTTCGGTTCCGCCATCAGCGAGGCGGACGAGGCGTTTTTTGAGGATCTGGAGGAGATGCTGATTCTGGCGGATATCGGCATGGAGACCGCCACCGAGGCGGTCAGCCAGCTGCGCCAGCGGATGATCGACGACAAGATTTCGGGCCAGGAGCCGGTGAAGGCGTGCCTTCGGGAGATTTTGGCGGAGAAGCTGACGGTTGGGGATCAGTCCCTGAACCTGTCCACCCGGCCCTCGGTGATCCTGGTCATCGGCGTCAACGGCGTGGGCAAGACGACCTCCATCGGCAAGCTGGCGGACCGGCTGCGCCGGGAGGGAAAGCGGGTGCTGCTGTGTGCCGGGGATACGTTCCGGGCCGCCGCCGCCGACCAGCTGGAGATATGGGCGGATCGTGCCAGGTGCGAACTGGTGCGCCAGAACGAGGGGGCGGACCCTGGGGCGGTGCTGTTTGACGCGCTGCAGGCCGCCAAGGCCCGGGGGGCGGACGTGGTGATCTGCGACACCGCCGGGCGGCTGCACAACAAGGCCAACCTGATGGCGGAACTTCATAAGCTGCGGAAAATCATTGATCGGGAACTGCCGGAGGCGGCGGTGGAGACCCTGCTGGTACTGGATGCTACCACCGGGCAGAACGGCCTCATTCAGGCCAGGCAGTTTAAGGAGACCGCCGGGTGCACCGGTATTGTGCTCACCAAGCTGGACGGCACCGCCAAGGGCGGGATTGTTATCGCCATTGCCCAGGCTTTGCAGGTACCGGTAAAGTTTGTGGGCCTAGGGGAGGGGATAGACGATCTCCAGCCCTTTGACGCCCAGGAATATGTGGGAGCGCTGATCTGAGGAGGAGACATATGAACCGTATTGACGGAAGAAAAGCCAATGAATTGCGACCGGTAAAAATTACCGCCGGCTTTGTAGACTATGCGGAGGGCAGCGTGCTGATCCAGTGCGGACACACCAAGGTGCTCTGCTGCGCCAGCGTGGAACTGGGCGCGCCCCGCCATGTACCGGAGGGCACCGGCTGGGTGACGGCGGAGTACTCCATGCTGCCCCGGGCCAACCGGGAGCGCAGCCGCCGGGATATCAGCAAGCTGAAGCTGAGTCCCCGCTCCGCGGAGATCCAGCGGCTTATTGGCCGCAGCCTCCGGGCCGCGGTGGACATGGAGTTGCTGGGGGACCGGACCATCACCGTGGACTGCGATGTGCTCCAGGGGGATGGCGGTACCCGCACGGCCTCCGTCACCGGCGGCTTCATCGCCATGGCGCTGGCTTGTCGGAAAATGGTGGAGGAGGGTTGGATCGGCCGCAGTCCCATTAAGGGCTGCGTGGCGGCGGTATCCGCCGGAATTGTGGCGGATCAGCCCATGCTGGACCTCTGCTATGAGGAGGACAGCAGTGCCATGGTGGACTTGAACTGTGTGATGAACGACCGGGGAGAGCTGATTGAACTCCAGGGTACCGGCGAGGGCCGCAGCTTCACCCTGGCGGAGCAGCAGGAACTGGTGCGCCTCTGCGCCGGCGGCATCCGGGAACTGATCCAGCTGCAGCGGGAGATCATAGGAGGTCTTGCGTGATGAAATTTGTACTTGCCTCCCAAAATACGCATAAACTGGTGGAGATGCAGGCAATCCTCTCCGCCCACGGGGTGGAGGTTGTGCTCCAGTCCGATATGGGCCTTCATGTGGATGTGGAGGAGACGGGAACCACTTTTGCGGAAAACGCCATGCTGAAGGCCCGGGCGGTGATGGAGGCCAGCGGCCTGCCCGCCATTGCCGACGACTCCGGCGTCTGTGTGGACGCGCTCCAGGGTGCCCCCGGCGTCTACTCCGCCCGCTACGGCGGGCCGGGACTGGACGATGTGGGCCGCTACCAGCTACTGTTGAGCAACTTGCGGGGCGCCTCGGATCGGACAGCCCACTTTACCAGCGCCATCGCCTGTATTTTTCCCAATGGGGATACCATTGAGGCGGAGGGAGTTTGCCCCGGCGTCATTGCCTACGCCCCCCAGGGCGACGGCGGCTTCGGCTACGACCCGGTGTTTTTTCTGCCCCAGCTGCGCAAGACCTACGCACAGCTGACGGCTGAGGAAAAGGCCCAGGTTTCCCATAGAGGCAAGGCCCTGGCGGTCTTTGACGGCAAGCTGAGAGAGTATCTGAAAAACAACAAATAGAATACCGTTAGAGGAGGGAAACGGGTTGCGGATAGAAAGAAAGGAACTTCTGATGAAAAAGAACCTGATGGTATGGGCTCTGGTCATTTGCTGCGCTTTCTCCGGCTGTGGGAACAGCAGTGACGTGAAAAAAACCACAGATCAAAGCGGCGCTGTGGCCGGGGCCACGGCACCTGACTACAGCAGTCACGTGTATCCCGATGAGGAGTGGTATCAGACGGTCCTGGCCGACCCCGCCGAACTGCGGAAGGGAAAGCCTGTTTTCGCGCTGGAGACGCCGGCGGTTGACTGGAGTTGGATCCAGTTTGGTGGCCTCACCAACAAAGATGCGACCTGGGGCTATGATGTCAGAAGCTGCGACATCTCCGGGGAGGATCTGAGCGTGGTGGAGGATTACAGCGACCTCTCCTTTGATTCAGACACCATCTGGCCGGAAAAGCTGCCCGACGGGTTTGATCCGGAGGCGATCCTGGAATATAATATGGACCCCGGCCTGGGCATCCGCGCACTGCACCGGCAGGGCGTCACCGGCGAGGGCGTGGGCATCGCCATCATCGATCAGGGGCTTCTGCTGGGCCATGAGCAGTACAGGGACAGCCTCATGTACTATGAGATGGTTCACTGCTCGGAGCAGGAAGCCGCCATGCACGGTCCCGCTGTGGCCAGTATTGCCGTGGGAAAGGACATCGGCGTAGCGCCGGGGGCGAAACTCTACTACATTGCCTCCACCTTCGGACATTTTATAGACGGCAGTTATGAGTTTGACGCGTCCATCATGGCGGACTGCATCCTGCGCGTGCTGGAGATCAATGAAAATCTCCCTGAAAACGAAAAGATCAGGGTGATCTCCATCTCCAGAGGCTATTCACAGGAGGACAAGGGCTATGCGGAACTGGAGAGCGCGATCACAAGGGCGAAGGGAGAGGGCATTTTTGTCATCACCGCATCAACAGAGGTGGCATATCAAAATTTTGAACTTTTCGGCATGACCCGGGACTATATGGACGATCCCAACGACTTTGCTTCCTACGACCCGGCAAGATGGGTTATCGACGAAGTCTATCGGAACCCGCAGTTCTATGAGAATGTGCTGCTCTTCCCTATGTCCCGAACCTTCGCGGGTTGTACCGGCACGTCTGACTATCAGATCGTGCGGGAGGGCGGCCTGAGCTGGGCGGTACCCTGGTGTGCCGGGTTCTATGCGCTCTGCTGTCAGGTCAAGCCGGACATTACGCCGGAGGAGTTCATTGAGATCCTCAACACCACCAGCGTTCCTGCTCAGACCACGATCAAAGGGCTGGAACTGACCTTCGGAAAGATCCCCGACCCGGCGGCGGTGATCAGGGAACTTGAGGACAGAGTGGCGCGGTAGCGAAAAAAGTATAGAAAAAAGGAAACAATATATGGAACTGACAAGCAAACAGCGCTCCCAGCTGCGGGGCCTGGCCAACAGCATTGACACCATCGTCCATATTGGCAAGGACGGTATCACCGACAACCTGGTCAAGCAGGCCAACGACGCGCTGGAGGCCAGAGAACTCATCAAGTGCCGCGTACTGGAAAATTCCATGCTCACGGCCCGGGAGGCCTGCGACCAGCTGGCCCGCCTGACCCGCAGCGAGGCGGTTCAGGTCATTGGCACCAAATTTGTGCTCTACCGCCAGCACTACGACAAGGCCCGGCGAAAGATCGAACTGGTCCGGGACCGGGCCAGGCAGTAGGATATGCCGACAGTCCAGGAAAAAGAGGGGATTCGTTTGAAAATCGGCATCTATGGGGGCACGTTCAATCCCATTCACCAGGGCCATATGGCAGCAGCCAGGGCTGCCGTCCAGCAGCTGGACCTGGACCGCCTGTACCTGATTCCCGCCGGACTGCCACCCCACAAGGCGCCCCCCAATGGAGCCTCCGGGCTTCAGCGCCTGGACATGGCGCGCCTGGCGGCTGAGGCGCTTGCGCTGGACGGAAGGGTGGAGGCGTCGGACATTGAACTGAACCGGGAGGGGAAGAGTTATACGCTGGATACCCTGCGCCTGATCCGCCGGCAGGATCCCCAGGCCCGACTGTATCTGCTGATGGGTACGGATATGTTTCTGTCCTTTCAGGACTGGCTCCATCCGGAGGAAATTGCGGGACTCTGCACCCTCTGCGCTTTCTGCCGCAGCGAGACAGACCGGCCTGAGGTGATGGAGGACCAGCGTGCCTATCTGGCCCGGCACCTGGGGGCGGAAACCGTGCTGCTGCGGCTGCCCCGGGTGGTTGATATTTCCTCCACCCGTCTGCGGGAACTTTTGTCCCGGGGGGAGGGAAAGGCATATCTGGACCCGGCGGTATACGGCTATATTCTCTGTCAGGGACTGTACGGCGTGCCTGCCGACTGTCGTGCTCTGCCGCTGGACGACCTGCGCTGCGCCGCGCTGAGTATGCTGGATCACCGGCGCATTCCCCACGTGCTGGGCACGGAGGAGACGGCGGCCCGGCTGGCAAGGCGCTGGGGCGCCGACGAGGAGGAGGCCCGGCGGGGGGCGCTGCTCCACGACTGCACAAAAAAATGGGGCAGGGAACAACAGCTGGCCCTTTGCCGTCAATATGGAATAAAGCCGGATAAGGACGAACTGCGCCAGACGAAGCTGCTCCACGCCCTCACCGGCGCGGCGGTGGCGGCGGACCGATTCGGTGTCAGCGCCGGGGTTGCCCAGGCCATTCGCTGGCATACCACGGGAAAGGCGGATATGAACACGCTGGAAAAGATTTTGTATCTGGCGGACTATATCGAGCCGACCCGGGATTTCTGTGATCTGACGGAGCTGCGCCGCCTGGCCTTTGCGGACCTGGACGGCGCCATGCTGCTGGGGCTGACCATGGCGGTGGAGGATCTGGGCAAAAAGGGGATGCCGGTGCATCCCAACAGTGTGTATGCGAGGGATTATCTGAAAGGAACAGAGACACATGAGCAGACAGAAGGGAAAGCGTGAGGCCGGTGGAGACGGCTGGAACCGGGGGGGAGACCCCTTTGCCGCGCCTGACGGCGGGCGGACCGGGAAAAAAAGAACAAACCGGGCACTGCGGGCGTTGCTGATCGTCCTGGGCTGCGCAGCGAGTTTAACCCTGGTGGCCGTGGGGCTGTGGAAGGTCCTGGTGGTGGCGCCGGATGTCAGCGACAACGACCGGCCCGGCGTCCCCTCAGGTGAAGTGAGCGGGGCAACCGCAGGCGGGGAGGAGCCGGACACCACCTCCGGACGCAAGGAGGACTACTTTACGTTCCTGCTGCTGGGGAAGGATACCTCCAGCGGCAGCACGGATACAATCATTCTGGTATCCTACGATGTGGCGGGCGGCGTGGTGAACTGCATGTCCATCCCACGGGACACAATGGTGAACGTGTCCTGGGACATCAAGCGCGTCAATTCCGTCTACTCATCCAAGCAGGGAATGGACGGTCTGAAGACCCAAATCAGCAATCTCACCGGCGTGATGCCGGACTTCTATGTGATGATCGAGTGGGAGGCTGTGGGCAGCCTGGTGGAGGCCCTTGGCGGCGTCTACTTCGACGTGCCCTACAATATGAATTATGATGATCCCTATCAGGATCTGCACATCCACCAGGAGGCGGGCTACCGTCTGCTCAGCGGCGATGACGCCATGCAGGTGATCCGCTGGCGGAAAAACAACGATGGCACCAACTACGGCGACACGGCCCGGGTTCAGATCCAGCAGGATTTCCTCAAGGCCGTGGCCAAGCAGTGCCTCCAGTTGGGCAACTGGACCAAGGTGAAAGAGTTCGCCACCATTTTTTCCGAGAATGTGGAGACGGATATCCCCCTGCAGAACCTGCTGTGGTTCGCCCAAAAGGCCATGGGGGTCAATATGGACAACGTCCAGTTTATGACCATGCCGGGGAACTACGAGGGCTGGGCATACAGTCGCACCTATGGCAACAACCAGTCCTATGTCTTTGCCTACCCCGACGAGATCGTGGCGATGGTGAACCAGTTTTTTAACCCCTACAGCCGGGATATTACGGAGGACGATCTCCAGATTATGGGGAAGAATAAGGATGGCTCTCTATATGTGACCAATGGAACCCTGGCCGATCAGCGGGCGGCTTCGGCTGTTTCCTCCCACAGCGGCTCCAGCGGCAGTTCCTCCTCCAGCACGCCCCCTGCGGAGGCGGAGGAGCCTAAACTGCCCCCGGCCGGGGAGGGGGAAGGCGCCGGGGGAGAATCTGGTACGGAACCGGATTCCGGCTCGGAGCCCGATTCCGGTACGGAGCCCGGCCCGGAACCGGAGCCCAGCCCGGAACCGGAGCCCAGCCCGGAACCGGAGCCCGGCACAGAGCCGGGGGCGGGCGGCACGGATATTCCGGAGACGCCCGGGGAGCCCACCCTGCCGCCTGAGGAGCCCCCTGTGCCCTCCGATGGGGACAGCGGCAGCGGCGGGGATACCGGAGAGAGCGATGGGAGTGATACCCAGCCGCCGGATTGGCTGCGGGCCGGCTGACGGACGGGATATGGCAGAATACAGCCCGAAAGGATAGAAAAGTACAATGGGTCGATATCGTGGCAGGCGGGAGGCATCCCGCCCGGAGAGAGAGAAGCATGGGTCAACGCCTTTGGAGCGACCGGAGGCGGGCGGCCCGGCGGAAGTGGGAGACCCCTTTGCCGATGACGCGGAGCGGGTTGTGGAAAAGAAGCGGTTTTTCCGTACCAAAGCGGGGAGAATACTCATCATCGCCCTGGCGTGTGTAGCGGCGGCGGCGGTGGGCGGCATGGCGGCCCTGGGCCAATGGATCAAGGCCCCCACGCTGCCGGTTCAGCCTGACAGCCAGGAGCAGCAGACCGGAGGGCAGGGTCAGACTCCGGACATTTCCGCTCCGCCCACCGACGATGAACTGTACCCGGATGACGGCTATGGCGGGGAGATGCCCACGCTGTCCGGAGAGCGGAAGGAGGGGGTATACACCTTCCTGCTGGTGGGGACAGATAAGGACGACGGCAACACCGATACCATTATGGTGGCCAGCTACGACACGGTGAACCAGAATGTGTCCATCATGTCCATCCCCCGGGATACCATGATCAACGAAAAGTGGGATATCAAAAAGATCAACTCCGTCTACTCCCGCACCGGCTCCAGCATAGAATCCCTGGCCAAACGCGTGCAGAAGCTGGTAGGGTTCAAGCCGGACTTCTACGTGAAGGTGGATCTGACCATGTTCGTGGAACTGGTGGATCTGGTGGGGGGCGTGGAGTTCGATGTGCCCCAGGACATGGACTATGACGACCCCTGGCAGGATCTGCATATCCACCTGAAAAAGGGCGTGCAGCTGCTGGATGGGGAGAAGGCCATGCAGCTGGTCCGCTTCCGCCGCTACGCCGAGGGCGATATTAAGCGGGTGGAGATCCAGCAGAACTTTTTGAAGGCCCTCATCAAGGAGTGCCTGGATATCAAGCACTGGGGCAAGATCAAGGCCTATATTGACCTGGCCATGGAAAATGTGCAGACAGATCTGGAGTTTGGCTCCGTGGTGTGGTTTGCCGCCAACGTGCTGGGACTCAACAGCGCCAGCGCCCTCAGCATGGACAGCGTCTATACATGTACCATTCCCGGCAACTACTGGGCTTCCGCCTGGAGCCGGGATACCCACCAGAATCAGTCCTACGTGACCATCTACCCCAACCAGGTGGTGCAGCTGGTGAACGAGCGGTTTAACCCCTATCTCCAGAATGTCACCACGGGGATGTTGGATGCCATGAGCATCCTGTCCAACGGGGATATCGCCTCCTCCACCGGGAGTCTCCGGGACACCCAGCACAACGCCATCATGGCGGTGCGCCGGGGGGAGGCCTACTACGATGAAAACGGCAGCATCGTCTATGGTACGCCGCCGGTGACGCCGGAGGTGGACGCCAACGGAAACTACTATATCCTGGACGAGGCGGGAAACGTGGTGTACACCGATGAGAAGGGTACGCCCCTGGAGAATCCTGCAGATCCGGTCATCCCCGGCACAGAGACGGAGCCGCCCTCCGGCGGCGGGACGGAAACGCCGGCGCCGGAGGATCCTGTCACGGCGCCGGAGGAGGGTGGGGAGATTTCAACGCCTCCATCCGAGGGGGAGCCCACCCTGCCCCCTGAGGAGCCGACAGTGCCGGAGGGCGGCGAAACCGGCGACAATACCGACGGCGACGAGGCGGTTGACACGGAGCCGCCCGGCTGGTTATAATACAGAAAAGAGCAAACCTAAAATAAAGTGAGGATATGGCATGACACCAAAGGAAATGGCCATCGAGGCGGCGAAGGCGCTGGACAGCAAGAGGGGAAAGGATATCCGGGCCATGGAGGTTACGGACCTGACCAGCCTTGCGGACTATTTTGTAATTTGCACCGGCGGCAGCAATACCCAGATCAGCGCCCTGTGCGACGCGGTGGAGGAGAGGCTGGAAACCGAGGGCGGGGAGAAGCCCCTGCGCCGGGAGGGCTACCGCGGCGGCACGTGGGTGCTGCTGGACTACGGCTGCCTGGTGGTTCACGTGTTTAACGAGGAGGCCCGCCAGTTCTATTCTCTGGAACGGCTGTGGAGCGACGGAAGGCCCGTGGACTTAAGCGGGGCGCTGACAGAGGACTGATCCGCCCGGGATTTCCCGGCGGCCGGCTTGCCGGGGCGGCTTTTTGCCCCGGGCCTGGCCGGATTTGGGGGGAAGGGGCAAAAGCGCGAATTCGCCTTGACAAATGGGGAGATTTCCCCTACAATATAGGACGCAAAACAGCAATGAGGGAGAAAACGCGCGGAGTGCCCGCCTCAGAGAGCCGACGGCTGGTGAGAGTCGGTGGGGGTCCCGCGTCATACTGGCTCCGGAGCTTTCCGCCTGAATTGGTTTAGGGCGGGACGGCTGGCCCCGTTAACGGCCTGGGCCCATCGCATAGGGCCTGTAAGCGCCCTGGCGGCAACGCCGGGCGGAACCCAGGGTGGTACCGCGAAGCATTTCGCCCCTGGCCGGAAATCGGCCAGGGGCTTTTTATGGGAAAAAAGAAATTTCATCATAGAAAGTGAGAACGCCATGAAGTACGATTTTACCACCATTGAGAAGAAATGGCAGAAAAAGTGGCAGGAGGAAAAGACCTTTGCCGCCCATACGGGGGACACGGAGAAGCCGAAGTTTTTCGGCCTGGTGGAATTTCCCTACCCTTCCGGCAACGGCCTGCACGTGGGCCACGCCAGGCCCTATACAGCCATGGACGTGGTGGCCCGGAAAAAGCGGATGGACGGCTATAATGTGCTCTTCCCCATGGGCTATGACGCCTTTGGCCTGCCCACAGAGAACTACGCCATT